>Ga0224557_1000516_pt1 | contig 42947 bp, 30 predicted proteins | sample 714S31014metaG_FD_180677 | JGI IMG/M metagenome (GOLD analysis project Ga0224557, IMG submission 180677) | Peat soil microbial communities from Stordalen Mire, Sweden - 717 S3 10-14 | ecosystem: Environmental > Terrestrial > Soil > Wetlands > Peat | place: Sweden: Norrbotten County, Stordalen...
GTCCAGCAATGCCAACGCGCGTCTCCGCCGGTCCTCCAGAAGACCGGCGCTTCCCTTCAGCCGGGGCATAGGTATTCTGAACCTCAATACCCATTATTGCATTATTTATGCAGGAGTCAATAGTTCTCCGTCGGCGTCTTCTCCACGTGGTCAATCACCAGCCGATCCACGGTGGCCTTGCGGTCTTCGAGTTTCAGGCCCATCTGCTCGACGGACTGGTAAACGCTTGTGCCGCCGCCCGGATCCGAGGCTTCCGGGACGCCGCTTGCGGCAGCGGCACCGCTTGGAGCCCTTGACGGCATCATCATGCCTCGCGCGCGAGCGATGGCCATCATATCCGCGAGCGAAAGCTCCGTATCCACCTGGTAGTAGCCCTTGAGACCGGTCATATCGACCACCTGCTCGCTGTTGGCGCCGCCCATCTGCAGAAACAAGGTCGAAAGCAACCGCGCATATCCCGCCATCGACACCCCGCTGGAATCCAGGTGCATCGTCATGTTCTGTCTGTCGATCTTCTGGATCACCGTGCCCCTGGCCCCGAGATTCATCGTGACCGTACCGTCCGGAGTGATCTTCATGCGCACCGGCCCATCCGGATCGTCCACTTGCCGTTCGCCGGGCTGGAGCGGTGAGTTGGGGTCGAAGGCTTGCGGCGCGGCCGGCGCTTCTTTCATCTTCGGACCGCCTTTGCCCACAACCAGCGCCAGCACCTTGTGCTCCTCCTGAGCCTGATGCGCAACCAGCTTGAACCGCTCCTCGAGCAGCGCTCGCAGCATAGCGGGAACATCGTCCTTGGCCGCGCCCTCGGGAATCGTGGCCTCGATGTCGAAGCGCTCACCGCCGAGCCAGTCCGGGCCGCTGATCTGATAATTCCTGACTTTGTAGGCGAAAGCCACCAGGTCCGCAAGCGACATGTAGGTGAATGTCGCGCGCGAGGCGCCGATCTCCGGCCCGATCTTCGGCATCCGGCCGGCCTGCACATCCGCGGCCATTCGTTGCATGTCGAGCGGCGCCGCCGGCTTCACTGTGGCCACGTCGAAGCTAAGCTTGGCGAGTGTTGTTTGCCCAGAGGCCACGCCCGACGCGAAAAGAAGAAGAATGAATGCGGAGACGATACGACCGTGGAATCTCATCGAGGCCCTTTCCGTGGCGCGAATCTGTTGCGATGATATGCCTTTGCGCGCCTCCCTAAAAGTGCCTGCCGATGATTGTTCAGTGAAACGAACAGCAGAAAACTCCCGCGATTGAGCCGCGCCCGAGAAGATCGGCTCCGGAGCATCGGCCCGAGGCCTCTGTGCCTCTGGCACAAGCCCTGCATCGGCGTGGCCGGGAGCCCTGCCGCGCAGTCTCCATGAGGTTGAACCCAAAACAGAAGCCCTCAAGAAAATCGCTTTTCCGGGTTGCTCTTTGTGCCTCTGGCGGATACACTTCTTTGCGGCACAGTCTATCGGCATGGGAAGTTGTATCCTCTCAAAGGGGTTCATCTGTCCTGTGCCCGGACGGGTTATTTTGGGGCGGTACGGGACGCCCCACAAGCGCAGCCTCCGGCCGGAGGCGCATCGCTCCCGAGAATCGAGCCAATGCAGGAGCAATTCGCAACACGGAAGCAAGGGCGCGGTAAATTGCCTGGAAGAACCCCGGTGGCGTGACCGTCATGGGGCGCAGTTCGAGGACGTTATGACAGAAAAACTTAGCTTCGGCGAGAAATTCGGCTACGGCCTGGGCGACATGGCCGCCAATTTTGTCTTTCAGGCGATGATGGTGTTGCAATTGAACTTCTACACCGACACGTTTGGCCTGAGCGCGGCCCAGGCGGGCACCATGTTTCTGGTCGTCGGCCTGGCCATGGCGACGCTCAATCCGGTGATGGGCATCATCGCCGACCGCACGCAAACGCGCTGGGGCAAGTTCCGTCCCTGGCTGCTGTGGACCGCGGTGCCCTTCGGCGTGATTGGCGTTCTCACCTTCACCACGCCGAACCTGAGCTTCCCGGCCAAGCTGATTTACGCCTGGGTCACCTATATGCTTCTGCGCCTGGTTTACACCATGAACAATGTGCCCTACGCGGCGCTTAACGGCGTGATGACCGAGGATCCCAACGAGCGCAACAGCATCGCCACCTACCGCCAGATGTTCGCCAACGCCGCTGGCTTCATTGTGGGGGGCCTCGCCATCCCCATGGTGGTTTACCTGGGGCACGGCAACAGCGCGCGCGGCTACCAGTTGACCATGGGTTCGTTCCTGTGCGTCAGCGTGGTGCTGTTTCTCGTCGCTTTTGCCGTGAGCAAGGAGCGCATCCAGCCCGACCCGCAGCAAGAGACTTCGGTGACGCAGGATCTGGCCGACCTGCTGCACAACGGTCCGTGGATCGCACTCTTTCTGGTGACCACGTTCTACTTCATCGCGCTGGCGGTCCGCGGCAGCGTCATGCTGCCCTACTTCAAATACTGCGCCGGCAACCAGATCCTGTTCAGTTGGTTCAACTGCTATGGGCTGACGGCGCTGCTGATCGGCGTGGCCTGCTCCACGGCGCTGACCCGGCTCTGGGGCAAGCGCAACGTCTTTTTCTGGAGCATGGCGCTGAGCGGCCTGCTGGCCAGCGCGCTCTATTTTCAGTCCGCAACGGGCACAGTGTTCTTCAACCTGAACCTCATGCATCATCTGTTGCGGATACCCTTCGGTTGGGTATTCTTCACCGAGATTCTGCGCCAGTTCGCATTTGGCTGCTCCGGGCCGGTGCTGTGGTCGATGATGGGCGACGTGGCCGACTTTGGCGAATGGAAGACCGGCCGCCGCGCCACGGCAACGGTCACTTCCGGCGTGGTCTTTGCACTGTGGATAGGCCTGGCCATCGGTGGATTCATCGCCGGCTGGCTGCTCTCGCTCTACGGCTACCAGAACAATGCCGTGCAGTCGGCGGAAGCTCTTAGAGGCATTCGCCTCACCGCTTCGGTCTGGGCCGGCGGGGCTTTTCTGGCGGCCGCCGTGTGCTTGCTGTTCTACGGCATCAGCATGAAACTCAACCTGGCCATCTCGCAAGACCTGAGCCTTCGCCGCAAGAGCTTTTCGCAGGATAAAATCTAATAATGCCAGTCCGGGCGGCTGCTTCCGTGCCTGCGGCCGCCCTCCGGCTTTGAACTTATACCTTGTCGGCTATTCATTTCGACCATTCAGGAGTCACTATGTATGATCACCAGTCCCTAATTCTCGGCGCCGTTCTGGTCGCAGCCGCATTCGCATCGGCCCAGAGCACGCCTGCCCTGAGAGATGCTTATAGGAACGACTTCTATATCGGCGTGGCTATCAATGCTGCGCAAATCACAGGCCAGGACCAGCGCGGAGACGCGCTGATCGAGTCCCAGTTCGACTCAATCTCGCCGGATAACGCGCTCAAGTGGGAGAAAGTTCATCCTCAGCCAGACAAGTACGATTTCCGGCTGGCCGATCAGTACGTCGCCTTTGGCGAAGAGCACCACATGTTCATCGTCGGCCACAACCTGGTCTGGCACGAGCAGGTTCCTGCGTGGGTCTTTCATGACGCACAGGGCAATCTCCTCGGCCGCGACGCCCTGCTCGCCCGCATGCGCGACCATATCTACACCGTGGTCGGCCGCTACAAGGGAAGGATTCAGAGCTGGGATGTGGTGAACGAAGCGCTCAACGATGACGGAACCCTGCGCCCGTCGCTCTGGCTCAAGATTATCGGCCCGGACTACATTGAAAAGGCCTTCCAGTACGCGCACGAGGCCGACCCCGCGGCGCAGCTCACGTATAACGACTACAACCTGGAAAATCCGGTCAAGCGCAAAGGCGCCATCGCGCTGGTCAAGAAGCTTCAGGCAGAGGGGATACCTATCGACGCTGTCGGCATACAGGGCCATCTCGTCCTTGATTCGCCCACCCCGGAGCAAGAGGACGCCGCCATATCTGCCTTCGCGGCTCTGGGCCTCAAGGTCGCAATCACCGAACTCGATATCGACGTGCTGCCCTCCGTGGGGTACGGGCCGACCGCCGATGTGTCGCTCCGCGTCCGCCAGGACCCGAAGCTGAATCCTTATGTCGATGGCCTGCCCGATTCCGTCCAGCAGCAGTTGGCCGATCGCTATGCCGCATTCTTCCGCGTCTTCCTCAAGCATCGCGGCGCCCTCTCGCGCGTCACGTTCTGGGGAGTCACGGATGCACAATCCTGGCTCAATAACTGGCCTGTGGCAGGGCGAACCAGCTATCCGCTGCTCTTCGATCGCAACGGCCAACCCAAGCCCGCCTTCCAAGCCATTCTTGGCGTGGCATCGGAAAGATAAAGGGCGCGCGGCTACCAGCGCCTTCTGGCGCGGTACGAGGGAAGCGGAGCGAGATTGCCGAGAGGCTGAAGCGGAAGGAAGACAAGCTCGGGGCTTTCGGCCGAAGGCACCGAATGCAAGGGCTCTACCCCCACGCAGGCCGTGCAGGGCAACTCGCCCACGACTGCAATGATTTTCAGGGGCTGGTCTTGTACAAGCAGTCCGTCGAACTTAAGAGCACACGCTTGATGCCAGCCTGGACCTGGGCCGTCGGAGCAAACGAAGCGTCTAATTGGGACATTGAAGTGCTTGACGTACGCCTCATAAGACAGCTCTTCATCTGCCGGGGAATCCTTCGGAATCAGCAAATAGACGCGGTGTCCGGGCGGCAAATCGAGTGTGGCATTGCCGTTGGCGTCGGTTTTGGTAACGCCTATAATCTGCCCCGGCCTCTCGATGGCTTCGATTTCCGCCGCGCTGACGGGCGCTCCATTCAAGTCGCTGATCTGGATTGAGAAATGACTGCAGACAGATTGCTGTGCTCCGAGCAGCGTCGAGGTGGCGGCGAGAAATACGGCGGCGATGCGCGCAGCGGCCATACCGACGATTCTTGCACTGTTGGTGGAAGTAATTCAACCGGATGGCCGAAGGCTGATAGCTGAGGGTTGAAAGCTAGAAGCAAGAAGCTGCTACTTAGCTTTCTTGCACCGCTCCATGATCGCGTTGTGCAGCCGCTCGCTCACTTCGCTGGGCAGTTCGTAGATCTCGTGGCAGCGGTAGATCTCGATGGTCTTGCGTGTGGTGTCGAGGACAACCTCGCAATGCCCGCACTTGCGCAGGTGGACTTCGATCTCGGCGCGAGTTTGCGCGGCAATGGACTCGTCGATGACGTCGTCGAGAATCGCGAGAAACTCAGTGCATTTCATGCTTCAGCCCCGTTTACCTGTGGCGCAACTGCCGGAGTCTTCTTCTTGAAGTAGCGGGTCAGGCGATCGCGCAATTGCAGCCGCGCCCGCAAGAGGCGCGACTTGACGGCCGGTACGCTCAGGCCCAGCGTCTCGGCGGTCTCTTCGGTCGAGAGCCCCTCCACGTCGCGCAGCGCGAAGACCAGGCGGAATCCCTCGGGCAGGCCTTGAATGGTTTTCTTGAGGATCTCCGCCAGCTCCGCCTGGTTGTAATTCTGTTCCGGGTTCGGCGCCCAGTCGGCGAAGTCGCGGGGCATGCTGCCCTCTTCGGTCACGATATCGTCGTCGATCGAAACCATCTTGCCCGTGCGCCGCTTGCGCAGCCGCATCAAGCTCTCGTTGACCGCTATTCGCACCAGCCATGTGTAGAATTTCGAGTTCCCCTGAAACTGATCGAGCTTCTCATAGGCTTTCAGAAACGCGTCCTGCATCACGTCTTCTGCGTCTTCGCGGTTCTGCGTAATGTGTTGCGAGATCCTGAAGAGCTGCCGCTCGTACTTGCGCACCAGCGTGTCGTATGCCGATACATCCCCCGCGCGAACCCTTTCGACCAGGGCTACGTCAGGGTGCTGCTCGTCTTGTCCTGCTACCGATTGGATGGTCGACATGGAGTTCGGATGCGAAAATTCGCGGCAATTTGCTTCGGCGGACCCTCGGGGCTGGCCCAAGGCGCTCAGGTTAGCCGGCAAGGTTAGAGTGTATCGAACTCAGGGGCAGAGAACCAAATTCCACCGCAGAGGCCACGCCGTAACGCGACTGATTCTCCCGCCGCCTATCAGCCACCAAATCGGCATACAGTGGAGGTATGTCTGGATTCTTCTCCCCGCGGTCCGCCATCCAGCGCGGTCCTGTTTTTGTTTTGGTTCTTTTTGGTTTGTTGATGGTTGCGCGTTCGGGCATTGCGCAAACTCCGGCCACGTCTGCCACAAACCCACCCACCTCCAGCGCTGCGCAATCAAGTTCGGCGAAGCCCTCGTCAACGAAGCGGCGCGCCGCGAAGCCCAAGCCCGTGCATCAAGCCAGCCACGCGGCTCGCGTGACGCGCACCCACCGTATCAAACAGGCGTTCGTCGCCTCGAAAGAGCTGGAGCCGATGGCCCAGCAACTGGCCACTCTGCGTACACCGGAGGCCTACGCGGCTGTTGCTGCCTACGCGCACAGGAACACCGGTGAGGCCGCGGCGGCGGCGTATCTGGCCCTGGGTCACGCCTACCTGCTCGACAAGCGTTTTGGCGACGCGCAAGCGGCTCTGGCGCAGGCGCGGCGGGCCGACGGGGAGCTGGCCGACTACGCGGATTTTCTCGACGCCGAGGCGAGCCACGAGGCAGGCGACGATGCGGTTGCCGAGAAGATTCTGCACGGATTCACTGAGCGTTACCCTGACAGCATCTTCGATACTCAGGTGCCGGAGCTCGAGGCCACGGTGCTGCTGGCCTTGGGAAATCGCACGGGCGCGCGCCAGGTGCTGGCGGCTGGCGCTGGTACTGAGGCGGCGAACCGTCCCGGCTTCGAGCTTGCCGAGGGCCAGGTGGAGTTGGCGCTGGGCGAGCAGCAAGCCGCCGAAGCCGCATTCAAGCAGCTCCTGCTGGCCCATCCGTTGAGCGCGGAGGCGCAGACGGCGCGGGCCAAGCTCACCGAGCTGGGAGCAGAGACATTGCTGACCACGGCCGACCTGCGCAGCCTGGCCGAGGCCTTCTACAACGCTGGGCGCTACGATCTGGCCGCGGAGCAATTTCGCGTTCTGGAGCGCGTGCCGGGGCTCGATGCCGAGACGCGCAACGGATTCGCTGTCTCCGAGGCCGCCTGCCAACTGAAGTTGAAGCAGTTGACCACCGCGGAAGCGCGCGCGCTGCCCGACACGCCCGACGAAAACGGCGCACATCGTCTCGACCTGCTGATGGAGCTTGCCCGGGATCGCGATGACGCCGCCGATCTGAAACAGATGGTCGGCGAGATGCAGTCCCGCTTTCCGAAGAGCCCCTGGCTGGCCGACGCGCTCTTCTCGGCGGGGAACATGTACATGCTCAAGCGCGATTATCCGTCGGCAATCGAGTACTACAGCGAGCTGGCTTCGCGTTTTCCCGGCGACAAGAGCGCATCCGCGGCCCACTGGCGCTCCGGCTGGCTGAGCTACCGGATGGGACTCTATCCCGCGGCTGAGAAAATTTTCGACGAGCAGATTCGCCTCTTTCCTGCCGCGACCGAAACGGTTTCTGCGCTCTACTGGCGCGGGCGGCTGTATGAGACGCTGGACCACAATCCCGCGCTGGCCGCGGCCAGCTACCGCACGATTGTCCGCGCTTACCAACACTTTTTTTACGCGCAGTTGGCGCGGCAGCGGCTGGCAGCGCTCGGCAACACGCAGGCCGCCTCGGAGCCGCAACTGGATCGCATTCAGCCGTCGCCGGAGCCGCATCTGGTCGATTCCTTTCCCGAGGACAGCCCGCACCTGGCCAAAGCGCGGTTGCTGGCCAACGCCGGACTGACGGAATACATTGCGCTTGAGATCAAGGCCGATCCCGAGTTCTCTACGATGAGTTCGCTGGCCGAAGCGCAGATTTACTCTTCCTATGGCGAGACCTTTCGCGCGGTTCGCGCCGCCAAGCGGGCGCTGCCGAGTGCGGCTTCCGCGTCGATCCAATCCATTCCGCTCGCGTACTGGCGGATTCTCTTTCCCGAGCCGTGGTGGAATATGATTCAGGCGGAATCGGCCAAGAACAATCTCGATCCCTACCTGGTGGCTTCGCTGATCCGGCAGGAATCGGAGTTCGATCCCACGGCCATCTCACACGCCAACGCCTACGGCCTGATGCAACTGCTGCCGTCCGTGGGCCGCACGCTGGCGCGGGAGGAGGGAATCAAGCACTTCCAGACCTTCCAGCTGCTCGATCCCAACATGAACATCAATCTGGGAACGCGCTATCTGCGCCAAATGCTTGACCGGTTTGGTGGAGTTGAAGAGTATGCGTTGGCTGCTTACAACGCGGGCGACTATCGCGTGGCGGAATGGCAGGCTGCCGGCCCGTATTCGGGCATCGACGAGTTTGTGGAGTCCATCCCCTTCACCGAGACGCGCGAATACGTGGAGGCGATAAGGCGCAACCAGGAAACCTACAGGGCGATCGACGACTTTGCCCGCGCCCACGGCGCGGCTACGGCATCGGCCTCCCATTAGTTTAAATCCTTCCCGGCGTGGCCAGGGGAATCCCACTTGCCACTCCCGAGTGACGATTGGCATTGACTTCTAGGTGCGCCTGTGATGAGACTGAGGTGAACCGGAGACATCTGCATCCGGCCAGTCTTTCGCAGCCTGTTTTTCTTGAGGAAAACGGAGCCCGGCGGGAACAGACGCGCGGCTCGGAACCATCAACCCAGGGTTTGCCCAGGAGGGAACGATGGCAGCCGACTTGCAGTTTCTGGAAGAGTGGATCCCCGAAAGAATGGACCCAGGAACGGTTTTTGTGCTGGAGAATCAGGCCAAGCTCGGCCAGGCACAGAATCCTTTTGTTGCCGTGATGTCGTGCCCGCGCTGCGGCACGTTAGGGCTGATTACCCGCCGGCAACTCTACGCGGGCGAAACCATGATCTGCGGTGGCGACTGCTGCTCGGCGGAGTACCGGCTCGATGGCGATGCCATCTGCTACCGGCCGGCGCAATAAGAACAGCTTTTAGCTCCTAGCTTTTAGCCTTTAGCTCTTTCGTGTTGAGTGGAGCCCGGCGGGGAGCCGGGAGTTACTTTTGCAGCGTATAGTCGGCCTTGGTGGTCTTGGCTCCGGCCTGCTTCGGTGTGGTTAGTTGAGTGCGATCCCACCCTCCGCCCAGCGACTGCACCAGTTCCACGGCTGAAGTCATCTCTTCCACCTCAAGCGCGTTCAGCGTCTCCCGGTTAGCGAGCAGCGTGGTCTGAGCGACGACGACGTCGACATACGGATCGACGCCCGTGTTGTAGCGCACCATTTCCAGATCGAGATAATCCTGCGCGTCCTTTACCGCCAGCTGCTGGCGGATGATCTGCTGCGAGTAAATGCGCGTGGCCGCCAAATTGTCTTCCACTTGTTGAAATGAGGTGAGCACGGTCTGGCGATAGGTCGCCAGGTCAGCGTTGTATTCGGCGACGTACTGGTGCAGCTCGGCGCGATAGAGCCCGCCGTCGAAGATGGTTTGGGAGGCTGACGGCCCTATCGACCAGATGCTGCTGGACAATTGAAAGAGGTTGCTTAAAAGCGCCGATTCAAGTCCGCCGCTCACAGAGATGGTCACCTGCGGGAAGAAAGCCCCGTAGCCGACGCCGATGGTCGCATTGGCCTCGGCCAGAGTGCGCTCGGCGGCGGAAACGTCGGGGCGGCGCTCAACAAGCTGCGAGGGAACGCCGGTGGGAATCGGCGGCGCGGTGTAGACCATGGGCTTCACCGGGACGGAAAAATCCGTCGGGATCTTGCCCAACAGCATGGCGATAGCGTGTTCGTACTGCGCGCGCAACAGGCCCACGTTGATGGCCGCCGACTGCGCGGCCTCGAGCGTTGTCTTGGCCTCGGCCACGGAGATATAATCGCCGACGCCGGTATCGTATTGCGCCTGGTTGTAGTCGAGCGCCTTCTGATCGGCTGCCACGGTCTCATTGAGAATCTGCTGCAGCATGTCCTGGCCGCGAATTTCGAAGTAATACTCGGCCAGGCTGGCCTGCTCGGTCAGCTTCTCCAATTCGAGGTCGGCGGCGCTCACCTGTGCGGCGTACTGCGCTTCACGGACTTCGTTGCGGATCTTGCCCCAGAGATCAGGCGTCCAGGAAACGTCAAGCGGCAAGGTCCAAAGCGAAGACGTCTTGCCGGCAGTGTTGTTGGTAGTGGACGAAGAAGACGCCTGCACGTTGCCGGAGGTTTTTGACCGGTTAAACGACGGGTTCGCGGTAACCGTGGGCCAGTATTGCGAACGCGCTGCGGCGATCTCGGCGCGCGCCGCCATGTAGTTCTGGAAGTACTCCTTCAGGTTCTGGTTGTTGATGTCGAGCTGCTCTTCCAGAGCATTGAGCTCGGGATCGTTGAAGACCTCCCACCAGTTGCCGCGCAGCATGGCGTCCTGCGGACTGGCCACCTTCCAGCCGCCGGCATCGTGAAAGTTGACGGTCGACTCCTTGTAATTCGGCGCAGTGATGGCCGGCGGCGCGGGCGCGTGATACGGCGGGCCGACGCGACAGCCTGAGACGAGCGCAAGCAGGCTCAGCGCGCCGGCGGCGATGAAAAGCGTGGATCGAATCTTCAGTTCAGTCATGACGAATGTCCTTCACGTGTTACGACACGGCCTGTTCCGCGGTGGGCGGCAGTGTGTCGTGCGTCCGGCCCAGCGCGCGCAGGCGCAGCCGGTCCATATAGAGGTAAACCACAGGGGTGGTGTAAAGCGTGAGCAACTGGCTCAGAACCAGCCCGCCCACAATGGTGATTCCGAGGGGCTTGCGCAGCTCCGAGCCGGTGCCGGTCCCGAACGCCAGCGGCAAAGCTCCGCAAATGGCGCACATGGTAGTCATCATGATGGGGCGGAAGCGCAACAGGCAAGCGCTGAAGATCGCCTCGCGCGTGTTCTTGCCTTCGTTGCGCTCCGCCTGCAGCGCGAAATCGATCATCAGGATGGCATTCTTCTTCACGATGCCGATGAGCAGAATGATGCCGATGATCGAGATCATATTGAGATCGATGTGGAAGAGCATGAGCGCCAGCATGGCGCCAGCGCTCGCCGAGAACACCGTGGAAATAATCGTCAGCGGGTGAATCAGGCTTTCATAGAGAATGCCCAGCACGATGAAGACGGAAAGCAACGCAGTGATGGCCAAAATCCACAGCGTCGATAGCGATTGCTGGTAGGCCTGCGCGGTTCCGGCAAAAAATCCCAGCACGGTTCCTGGCATTCCCAGCCGTTCCTCCATCTGCGTCACTTCGGTGACTGCGTCCGAGAGCGAAGCGCCGCTGCGCATGTTGAAGGAGACCGTCGCCGAGGGAAACGAACCGGTGTGATTGACCTGCAGCGGTGTGGTATTGGTGTGGGCTTTGATGACGGAGGCCAGAGGCGATACCACATTGAGCCCTGCGCCTGACGATGACTTACTGGGCGTGAAGTAGATGTTGTTCAACCCCGACGGATCCTGCCAGTACTGCGGAGCCACCTCCATCACCACGTAATACTGGTTGAGCTGCGTATAGATGACGGAGACTTCAGATTGGCAAAACGCGCTGCAAAGCGAACTGTCCAGCGATTGCGGAGTCTGTCCCAACCGCGCCGCAGTCACGCGGTCGTAATTGAGCAGTTCCTCGAGCCCTCCGTTCTGCTGATCGGAGATCACGTCGGTGAGGTCAGGAAGTTTGGACATATTTTGGAGCAGAATAGGGCCCCACTTCGTCAAATCGGCGATGGTGTCGGACTGGATGGTGTATTGAAACTGCGCGCCGCCGCCGCGTCCCCCGATACGCAGATCCTGCGCCGCCTGTAGAAATGCCGAAGCCACGGGCAGGCGGTTCATCCTCGGCCGCAGGCGATTGATCACATCCATTGCCGAGGTTTGGCGTACCGCGCACTTTGCGTCCTCCTTGCAGTTGCTGCCCAGCGGTTTGAGAGCGATGAACATAAAGCCGCCATTGCCGCTGCCCGTGTAAGACAGAACGTGGGCCACGGCGGGATCGCTTTTCACAATGTTGACCAGCGACACGGTGGAGAAATTCATGAGGGGAAAGGATGCATCCTGCGGTCCTTGCACCTGGCCCATGATCACGCCTGTGTCCTGCTGCGGGAAAAAGCCCGTGGGGATCTTGAAGAGCACCAGAACATTCAGCGCAATGGTGAGCAGAAGCACGACCAGCATCAGCCCCGGATTATCCAGCACCCACGTCAGCGATCGCCGGTAGATCGACACCATGCCGTTGAAGATCTTCTCGCTGGACCGGTAAAGAAAATTGTGCTTCTCGCCTTCCCGATGCACTTTGAGCACGTGCGCGCACATGCAGGGCGTAGTGGTGAGGGAAATAATCATCGAGATAACGATGGCCGTGGCCAGCGTAACCGCGAATTCGCGGAAGAGGCGTCCGATGATACCGCCCATCAGAAGAATGGGAATAAAAACGGCGATCAGCGACATGCTGATGGAAAAAACCGTGAAGCCAATCTCCTGGGCGCCTTGCATGGCCGCGGCAAATGGCTCCATGCCGCTCTCAACGTGCCGTGTGATGTTCTCCATGACCACGATAGCGTCGTCCACCACAAATCCCGTGGCGACGGTCAGCGCCATCAGCGACAGGTTGTCGAGCGTGTAGCCGAACAGGTACATCGCCGCGAAGGTTCCGATGAGCGAAACCGGAACGGCAACACTGGGAATCAACGTGGCGCGAGGGCTGCGCAGAAAGACAAAGACCACCAGTATGACGAGGCATACCGATCCGATCAGCGTCCTCTCGACGGTGTTTACCGAAGCGCGGATGGTTGTGGTCCTATCCACATCCACGGTGGTCTTGATGCCCGAAGGCAACACAGCTTCGAGAAAGGGCAATTGCGCCTTCACGCGATCGACGGTCTCAATAATGTTCGCCCCGGGCTGACGGAAGATGGTGAGCACCACCCCCCTGGTTCCGTCGATGTAGCCGGCGGTGCGAATGTTCTGTGTCGAATCCTCGACGTCGGCCACATCGGAAAGCTTGATTGCATTGCCGTTGTGATACCCGACGATCAGCGGCCGGTAGTCGGCCGCCGTGGAGATCTGGTCGTTGGTGAGGATGTCTTCGCTGACGCCGTTGTCGGCGAGTTGCCCCCTGGGCAAGTGCGAGTTCTGCAGGCTGAGTACCGACTGCACGCTGCCGAGGGTGAGGCCGAAGCTTTCGAGCTTGGTGGGATTGACCTCGACACGCACCGAAGGCGTGCCGCCGCCCTGCGCGCCCACCTGCCCGACCCCTTGAATCTGCGAGAGCTTCTGTTCCAGGATCGTCGAGGCCAGATCGTACAGCTTCGTCACCGGATACTTGTCCGATGTGAGACTGATGACCATGATGGGCGAATCGGCTGGATTCACCTTGCGGTAGGAGGGATTGGAGGGCAGGTTCGCCGGAAGATACGTTCGTGCCGCATTAATGGCGGCCTGCACGTCGCGGGCCGCGCCATCGATGTTACGGCTGAGATCGAATTGCAGAGTCACGTTGGTCGAGCCCAGCTGGCTCGATGAGGTCATCTCGGTGATGCCGGCGATGTGGCTGAACTGGCGTTCGAGCGGCGTGGCCACCGAGGCCGCCATGATCTGCGCGCTGGCTCCGGGCAAGCCGGCGGAGACGCTGATGGTGGGAAAATCCACCTGCGGCAACGGAGCCACCGGCAAAACCGCGAACGCGATGGCGCCCACCATGGCCACCGCGATGGTGAGAAGCGTGGTGCCTACCGGCCGCTGGATGAATGGCGCCGAAATGTTCATGCATTCTCCGCGTCGGGGGGCAGCTCGTTGTCGAACGATGCCTGTGAGGGACGACGGCCCTTGACCCGCTGCGCGAGCCGGTCGAAGAAGATGTAAATCACCGGCGTGGTATAGAACGTGAGCAATTGGCTCAACAGCAAGCCGCCGACCATGGCAATACCCAGCGGCCGGCGCAGTTCCGAACCCAGGCCGGTTCCGGCCGCCAGCGGAATGCCGGCCAGCAGTGCGGCCATGGTGGTCATAATGATCGGCCGGAAGCGCAGCAAGCTGGCCTGGTAAATCGCCTCCGTCGAATCCAGTCCATGCTCGCGCTCGGCCTCGAGCGCAAAATCCACAATCAGAATGCCGTTTTTCTTTACGATGCCGATGAGCAGAATGATGCCGATGATTCCCACGACACTGAGGTCCTCGCGGCAGATCATGAGCGCGAGCAATGCACCCACACCGGCCGAGGGCAGCGTGGAAATAATGGTAATCGGATGGATGAAACTCTCATAAAGGACGCCAAGAACGATGTAGACAGCGGCCAGGGCGGCAAGAATGAGCAGCGCTTCGTTGGACAGCGAATTGTGGAAGGACGCCGCCGTGCCTTGAAAGTCCGATTGCAGGCTGGCGGGGAAGTGAAGGTTCTTCACCACCTTTTCGATGTCGGTGATCGCTGTGCCCAGCGAGGCATTCGAGGCCAGGTTGAACGACACCGTGACCGATGGGAACTGCCCTTGATGGTTCACGGAAAGCGCTTCGGTCGTGTTGTGCATCCGGGTGAAGGCGCTGAGCGGGATGGCATTGGCGCTACCCGCAGACGAAACCGTGGTGACCGCGGAACCGGAGGAACCTCCTACGGCCCTGGCCGGAGCACTGAGCACTTGCGAAGAAGGCGTGTAGCGCACAGATGTCGTCGTAGCGTTCGAGCCGGCCGAGGCCGAGGCCGACGAAGAATACGACGTAGCTGCGCCGGTACCGCTCGTGCCCGAGGACGCATTGGTCTGGATGTAGAGGTCGCTCAGTTTCGAGGGATTCTGCTGCCACTCAGGCGCCGCCTCTAGCACCACATGATACTGGTTGAGCTGCGTGTAAAGCGTGCTGATCTCGCGCTGTCCGTAAGCGTCGTACAGCGCATTGTCAATGGTGGTCGGCGCAATGCCCAGCCGCGAGGCCGTCACGCGGTCGATCTCCAACTGAACTGCCTTGGCGCCGGTCTGCTGATCGGTGGCCACGTCTTCCAGTTCGGGCAGTTTTTGGAGTTGAGCAACAAACTTGTTGGTCCACTCGTTCAGCTCATCCGTGTCGGGATCTTCGAGTGTGTATTGATACTGCGTGCGGCTCACGCGATCGTCCACCGTGATGTCCTGCACCGGCTGCATGTAAAGCTGGATGCCCTGCACCTTCTTCAGATTCTGCTGCAATCTCCGGATCACATCGGAGGCGCCGATGCGCTCGTTGATGGGTTTGAGGTTGATGGAGATGCGGCCGCTGTTCAGGGTGGTGTTGATGCCGTCGGCGCCGATGAACGAAGAGAGGCTCTCGACCGACGGATCCTCGAGAATGATATCGGCAATCTCCCGCTGCTTCTCGCTCATGGCATCGAAGGAGATCGACTGCGAAGCCTGGGAGATGCCTTGAATGACGCCGGTATCCTGCACCGGGAAGAAGCCCTTGGGTATGACGATGTAGAGAACGACGGTAAGCACCAGGGTTGCGGCGGCCACCAGCAGGGTGATGGTTTGATAACGCAGCACCACGCGCAGCGTCCGCCCGTAAAAGGCAATCAGGTCATCGAATACCCGCTCCGACCAGCGGTAAAAGCGCGATTGCTTCTCCTTGGGATCGTGACGCAGAATGCGCGAGCACATCATCGGCGTCAAGGTGAGCGAAACCACCGCCGAAATGATGATGGTCACGGCCAGAGTGACCGCGAATTCACGGAAGAGGCGACCGACCACGTCGCCCATGAAGAGCAACGGGATGAGCACGGCAATGAGCGATACGGTGAGTGAAACGATAGTGAACCCGATCTGCTCGGCGCCGGTGAGCGCGGCCTCGAGAGGCGGCATGCCCTCTTCGAGAAAGCGGCTGATGTTTTCGATCATTACGATTGCGTCGTCGACCACGAAGCCGGTAGAGATGGTGAGCGCCATCAGCGACAGGTTGTCGAGCGAGTAGCCGAGCAGGTACATCACGGCAAAGGTGCCGACCAGCGACAGCGGGACGGCGACGAAGGGGATCATGGTGGCGCGCAGGCTGCGCAGAAAGAGGAAGATCACCATCACCACGAGACCAATGGTGAGCAACAGCTCCAACTCCACGTCGTGCACGGAGGCCTGAATGCTGGTGGTCATGTCGGTCATGGTGGTGACTTTGATCGACGCGGGAAGATTTGCTTCCAGTTGAGGCAGAATCTTCTGGATGGAATTGACGACCGTGATGGTATTGGCGCCCGGCTGGCGCTGAATGTTGAGAATGACGGCGGGTGTGAGCGAAGGCCCCGACGAGCCGCCGGATTGTCCCATCCAGGCGGCCTGCTTGGTGTTCTCCACGCCGTTCACCACGTTGGCCACGTCTTTCACGAAGACCGGCGCTCCGTTGCTGTAGGCGATGACGACATTCTTGTAGTCGTCGGCCGTGTTGATTTGATCGTTGGCGTCGATTTGATAGTCCTGGCGCGGCCCGTCGAAGTTGCCCTTGGCGGAGTTCACGCTCGACTGGACCAGAGCCGTGCGCACGTCCTCCATGTTCAGGCCGTGCGAGGAAAGCGCCACCGGATTCACCTGGATGCGCACCGCGGGCTTTTGGCCGCCGCTGATGCTTACCAGGCCCACGCCGTTCAATTGAGATAACTTTGGCGCCAGGCGCGTATCCACCATGTCCTCGACCTGGGACAGGGGCATGCTGTCGGAGCTGATCGCCAAGGTCAGGACGGGAGCGTCTGCGGGGTTGGTCTTGTTGTAGACCGGCGGCACCGGCAGATCGGAGGGCAGAAAAGTCTGGCCGCCATTGATCGACGACTGCACCTCTTCTTCGGCGACGTCGAGGGAGAGCGAGAGGCTGAATTGCAGAACGATGACCGACACGCCGCCGGCGCTGGTCGAGGTCATCTGGCTCAGGCCCTGCATCTGGCCAAACTGGCGCTCCAAGGGCGCCGTAATCGTGGTCGCCACCACGTCGGGGCTCGCGCCGGGATAGAAGGTGAGCACCTGGATCGTCGGATAATCCACTTCCGGCAGCGCCGATACCGGCAACTGAAAGAATGCGACGATGCCCACCAGCAGAATTGCGGCCATCAGCAGTGACGTTGCAACCGGCCGCAGAATGAAGGGGCGGGACGGACTCATGGAGCGGCCTCGGTGGTATCGGTGGATGTGGACGGCAGGTTCACCTTGGAGCGCGTTACCGGCGATCCGTCAATCAATTTCTGGAAGCTGCTGTTGGCGACGACGTCGCCGGGTTGGAGGCCCGATGAAACGACCGTATTGCCCTGATCGGAAATCCCCGACTTCACGGTCTTCATCGTGGCCTTGGCGCCAGGGGTGTCGATCCCTTGAATGAGATAGACGAAATCGGTGGCGCCATTGTGCTGAATGGCCGACGAAGGAACTAGGATCTGATTGTCAAGCGTCTTCACCAGCAGGCGCGTGTTGACGAACTCGTTGGGGAAGAGCTCGCCTTTGGAGTTGTCGAATGCGGCGCGCAGTTGCACGGTTCCCGTCGTGGTGTCGATCTGGTTGTTGATTGTGATCAGCCGCCCTTTCGCAATCAGCTTCGTATTCGTGCGGTCGTAGGCTTCGACGCTGAGCGCTTTCCCGCCTCGCATCTGTTCCAGAACCTGCTGCAGGCTGTCTTCAGCCAGCGTAAAGATTACGGTGATGGGCTGCACCTGAGTCACCACCACAAGCGTAGTGGTGGAGTTGGCCGTTACCAGGTTGCCGGGATCGACCAGGCGGAGCCCGACGCGGCCGTCAATCGGCGAGACAATGTGGCAGAAACCCACCTGCACCTTGTCGTATTCGACGGTGCCCTCGTCATTTTTCACGCTGCCTTCGTCCTGCAGCACCACCTTTCCCTGGTCTTCGAGGGTCTGCCTCGGAATGGCGTTCTTGGCCCACGCATCCTGATAGCGCTTCAGATCCATCTGCGCCTCGGCGAGCAGGTTTTGGTCGCGCTCGAGGGTGCCTTCGGCTTGTTCCAGCTGTGCCTCGTAGCTCCGGGAGTCGATGTCAACCAGCGGATCGCCCTTGCGCACCACCTGCCCCTCGCGATAGTGCACGGCCGTAATCACGCCGGTGACCTCGGCGGTGATGTTGTCGGTATACGTGGGCGTGACCGTGCCGATCGCGTCCAGATAGACGCCGATGCTGCCCTTGGTGGCCGTGGCCACGGTGACAGGAACGGGACCGCTCATTGCGCCGCGGCGGTTGCCACCCCCGGTGGGCGCTGACGCACTCGCGCTATGCTGCCGGTACACCCAGTAGAACAGGAGCCCGAACAGCAGCAGAACGATCGCCCAGATCCAAAGGTGGCGGCGCTTTTTTGCGGAGTAGGCGGGGTCAAACCCCGAGGCAGAATGCTGATCAGACAAACGTTGGTCCATCGTCTTCTTCTCGAACGTCAGATTAAAATCATTCGCTTGGTCAGGAACATTTTCTCATACGCAGAATAGCGTGCAGAATCGCGGTAACGTCACGCGGTGCTCCGGAGCGCGGAATACCAGACCTAACCTGCACGTTGCACATAACCCAGTGTAGAGTTAGGGGCCGGGATCGAGCCATGCGGCCACGCGAACGGCCTCGCACACGCGTACATTCTCGTATGGACGAAATCAGCCGGCAAATAGTTGCAGCATTACCCTTCCCAAATTGGTCTGCCGATGTTTCCAGACGGTCGAACTGGGCATGATTCAATGCGTGGTTCCACGCCGCCCGGCCCGAAGGTCCGGCAAAGAGGATCTGGTTAGAATCTTCCCCATACGGCCCAGGGAATGGCTTGCTGAAGTTGGCATAATTCATGAGTTTTTGAGGTGCACCTCAGGCCCGTAAAAGCGTCTTTCAACGGAATCTCTTGTCTTGGATGCAAGCTATTTCGCAATTGCTGCCTGACTCGCACCGTGCCCTTTCAGATCCCGGCTTTCTCCGCAGGCTGGAAGCGCATCAGTGGAAGTCGTGCGATCGCACTTCTAGGCCGCTGTGGGCCAGAGGCGCAAGCCGCGCCGCTTTCACGTGGATCACGCCGTCCTGATTCTGCAGCGCCCCTTCGACAAGAAGAAACCTGCTCCGCGTCACCACCAGGCGGTTGCGCTCGTACACGTCCGGCGTCACGATCACGTTGGCGATTCCCGTTTCGTCTTCCATGGAGATGAAGATGAATCCCTTCGCCGTTCCGGGCCGCTGGCGCGCGATGACGCAGCCTGCCGCGCGCACAAAAACGCCGTCGCGGCAATGCCGCAGATCTTCCGACGACAAAATGCCCTGCGCACGCAGTTCCGCACGCCGGTAGTGCATGGGGTGCTTGTCAACGGTCAGCCCTGTGCCGGTGTAATCCGCTACCAGCCGTTCCTCTACGGTCATTTGCCGGAGCGGAAGGCAGCGGTTGTCCTCGCGCAGATTCTTTTGGGTCAGCAGCGGGCCCTCCGGCCTGCCCGCCCACTCCACCTGCCAAAGCGCATCGCGCCGATGCGCAATCTCTCCAATCCGATTCAATGCGCCGATCCGCGCCAGCAGCGAGAGCTCCTTGCGGTTGAGTTCCGGCACGCGCAACGCCAGATCGTCGGCGGAGCGGAACGGGCCGTCCTTCTCGCGCGCGGCCAGCAGCGCTTCCGCGGCCTGCCTGCGCAGCCCCTTTGCATAGCCCAGTCCCAGGCGCATCGCGAGCGACCCATCCGGCTCGTGCTCCACCGTGCAACTCCACGCCGACACTTGAAGATCGATAGGCTTCACGCGCAGCCCATGCCGTTGCGCATCTTTGACCAGCACCGCCGGCGCGTAAAAGCCCATCGGCTGGTTGTTCAGAATGGCGCAGGTAAATGCGGCGAGATATTTCACCTTGAAATACGCCGAAGCGTAGGCGATCAGGGCAAAGCTTGCCGCGTGCGACTCGGGAAAACCATACAGCGCAAACGAGCTGATGTGCTGCACGATGGTATCTTGCGTCTTCACGTCGATACCGTTGGCCGCCATGCCCGCGCGCAGCTTCGATTCCAGATTCTTCATCCGCTCCCACGAGCGGCGCATGCCCACCGCGCGCCGCAGCTCCTCGGCCTCGGCGCCCGTGAAGTTCGCCACTGTCATGGCAATGCGCAGCAACTGCTCCTGAAACAGCGGCACGCCCAGCGTGCGCCGCAAAACCGGTTCGAGCGAGGGGTGCGGATACGTGACCGGCTCTCTCTTCTGCCTGCGCCGCATATATGGATGCATCATCTGCCCCACGATCGGCCCCGGCCGGATGATGGCCACCTGTACGACGAGATCGTAGAAGCGTTCCGGGTAGTTACGCGGCAGCGAAGCCATCTGCGCGCGGCTCTCCACCTGAAACATACCCACCGTATCGGCCTTCTGCAGCACGCGGTAGATCTCCTCATCCTCCGGCAACTGCGCCAGGTCCACCTGCTCGCCGTAGTGCTCGGGAATCAGCTCCAGGCAATCCTTGAGCACGGCCATCATGCCCAGGCCCAGCAGATCCACCTTGATGATGCCGAGATCGGCGCAGTCTTCCTTGTCCCACTGCACTACGGTGCGGCCCGGCATCGACGCGCGCTCCAGCGGGACAACTCTGTTTAATTGACCCTGGCAGATCACCATGCCGCCCGAGTGTTGCCCCAGGTGCCGCGGCATGCCGTAGATGCGCATGCACATCTCGAGATATTTGGCGATGCGCGGATGCCGGATGTCGAAGCCCGCATTCGTGAACGAGTGTGCCATGGTGTCGCTCGGGCCGCGCCACTCCCAGTGGCTCACCAGGCTCGCCAGCCGGCCCAGCGACTCTTCGTCGAAGCCCAGCGCCTTGCCCACTTCGCGCGCCGCCGACTTGCCGCGATAGGTGATGACATTTGCTGTCATCGCCGCGCCCAGTTCGCCGTAGCGTTGGTACACATATTGAATGGCCTGCTCACGCTGCGCCTCCGAGGGCAGATCGAGATCGATGTCCGGCCACTCACCGCGGTTTTCGCTCAGGAAACGCTCGAAGAGCAGCTCCATTCCCACCGGATCGATGGCCGTAATCTCCAGCGCGTAGCAGACGGCCGAGTTTGCCGCGCTGCCTCGCCCCTGCACCAGGATGCCGTTGCGCTTCGCGAACTGAACGATGTCCCAGACGATCAGAAAATAGCCCTCGAAACCCAGCTTCGCGATCAGCTTGAGCTCGTGCTCCACCTGTTTCTTCGCGCGCTCCATCAACCCGCGATCACGCTTCGGCCCGTAGCGCCGTTCAACCCCCTCATTTACGCGCTGGCGCAGAAAACCGATCATGGTTTCGCCGCTGGGCACGGGATAGCGTGGAAACTCGTAGCCCAGGTCGCTCAGTTCGAACCTGAGCCGCGACGAAAGCTCCCGTGTGTTGCCGATAGCGCCGCGCACATCGCGAAACAACGTTGCCATCTCCCGCGCCGTGCGCAGATGCCGCTCGCTGTTCATCGCGAGCAGCCGTCCCGCGCGGTCCAGTTCCGTGTGGTTGCGGATCGCGGTAAAGAGATCGAGAATCTCGCGGTCGTACGTCTTGGCGTAGCGCACACCGTTCGTCGCCAGCACGGGCAGATTGAGCGCGCGCGCAATGCGGATCGCCGCCTGATTGCGCCACTCCTCTTCGCGCTCCCGGTGCCGCTGCAACTCGACGTAGACATTGTGCGCGCCGAAGATCCGCGTCAGCCGCTCCGCAACCTTGCGCCCGCCTTCTTCGCCGCCGCGCATCAGGGCTGCGGCCAGCGGCCCTTCGTCGCCGCCGGTCAGGCAAACGAGGCCGGCTGAGTACTGCTCCAAATCGCTGAAGTTTGCCGCGCCCTCCTGCTTGGTTGCCTCACGCATCTTGAACTGCGTGATCATCTGGCACAGGTTCTGGTAGCCCTGGCGCGACTCGCAAAGCAGAGTCAGCCGCGCGGGCTCTTCCTGGCATTGATGCGGCAGCCATGCCGGCGGTTTGAGCCGCGCGCCGAAGCTCTCGACCGCAACCTCCGCGCCGATATGCGCGCGCACGCCGCTGCGCTGGCCGCTGGTGTGGAATCGCGCCGCGCCGTACAGGCCGTTGCGATCGGCAATCGCCATCGCCGGCATCTCCAGCTCGGCCGCGCGTTCCATCAGCGCCTCAGGCTGCGAGCCGGCTTCAAGAAAACTGAAGGCGCTGGCCGCGTGCAGTTCTACATATTGCTCAGTCATACAGTGCCGCCATCTGCCAGCCGCCGTCGATCAGGTCGCGCACCAGGCAACAGCAGAGCAGGGAATTGTCGCCGCTCCGCGCCACAATGTCCCACTGCTCCTGGCCCCACAAGGTCGGCTGCCACCAGTCGCCGCCCGTGAGCCATGGCCCGTAGGCGTGGTCGACATTGAAGTTTTGTCCGCGAAAATGGAACCGCACCGGCTGCTCGGCTTCGAGCGTGACCGTTACGCTCTCCGCCGGCCGCAGTTGCCGCGCCGTGGCACGCAACTCTGTTGAAGCAGTCGTCACGTCTTCACCCTCCGTCACGCGAAATGCTTCGATTCGGAACGCTTCCGGCGCGTGCGTATCGAGCAGCACTGCCCGCCCCACATTCTCCTCGCCCACAAGGGCCCGGATGCGCGCCAGTGTGACGTCGAGGCGCGATGCCTCAGGCAGTTGCGGCGAAAACAGCCCCAGTTGCACCTTGCTGGTCTCTCCCGGCTCGGCATCGAGCTCGACGGCCAGCACGGCCGCTGGCGGCGGGTGCGCTTCGAGATCGAGATGGAGCAACTTGATCCAGAGCGGCTTGTCGTTCGTCGGCAGCGCGGGCCGCACTGTGCGCACGTGCGTGCCGCCGCCGTCGAGCGCGAGCGTGATGGTGACTGCGGCCAGCGCCACCATGCGCGCCTTGGCCCGCACCATGAGCTGATCGAGCATCGTGCTCGCCACGAACAGCAGCGACTCCAGCAGCTCTACGGGAGAATCGAGTTCCATCCGTTCCGTAAGCTTGAGCGGCGGCTCGGCAGGTTGAAAGAGATGCGGACGCTCGCCGCGCGCCAGTTGCCAGAGCCGCCGGCCCTCCTGCCCCATGCGCGCGGCCAGATCGTTTTCCGGCAGCGCCGCCATCATGCCCAGTGTGCGCACGCCCCACGCGGCAAAGGTCTCCGCCTGTTCCGGAGCCAGATCCAGAACCGTGAGCGGCAGCTCGGCCAATGCCGCAGCTTCCTCGCCCTGCGGAATCACCTTCACCGTCGCGCCGGACCGCAAACCCCGCGCCATGCACACGGCCGCATGAAGATTGCCGCTCACCGTCGCGCAGCTCGCAATGCCCACGGCGCGCGCCCGCTCCACCAGCTTCCGCGCCAGCGTCTCCGGCGGCCCGAACAAGCTTCGCGTGCCGGCAATGTCGATCCCGCAGGCAAAGGCCACGCCTTCACCAAGCTCTTCCACACGCGGCGAGAACCCGCCCGCGCATTCGAGCTGTATCGCCCGCGTTGCCGCCTCTTCTTCGAGCGAGCGGGCCAGCACCGCCGCAGCCGGAAAGGTCTCCACCTCCACGCGCGTCATGCCGCGCGCCATTCCCAGCAGCCGCGCTTGTGCGTTCAGAGAGCAGATCTGTTCGAGCGGCGCATCGCCTTCCATCACTACGCACGGCTGCTCCCGGAGCTCAGGCCGCAGCCGCAGCAGTGCCTGCGCCGGAAACTCCCGCGCATACAGGCACGCATACAACTCGGCAGTCATCGCACACCCGCCCATGCCGTGCGGCTCTGCCAGTTTGCGGCGTGCGCTCCCACATGCACTCTTTGCGGAGGCTTGCGCAGCGGCACTACATTTTCTTCCGCGCTCGCAAATCGCCGCCGCTCCACCTCCACGCAATGTGCCATGCCGGTGAACACCGTCGTCTCCTCGCGGAGCGCTTCGCCAGGCGCCATGCGCAGCGTGAGTTCCGCGCTGCTCTTGGCGCATCCGCACTGCGCGAGCAACAAGATGCTCGACTGCGTTCTCTCCGCCGCCGCACGGTAGCGGAACCACGCCGCCAGCGGCACACGCACTGCAAACTCCGGCGTCAGGCTGCCCAGGTCGAGCACAATCGCGCTGAACCCTCCCGCCTGCAGCAGCAGATCGGCCGCGCGCAGCGCCTGATCGAGTCGAGCCCACACGCCGGCCGTGCGCGACGGACCGCGTGCGCTCGTCGCAACTCTGCAATCGCGCGCGTCGAAACTGCGCCGTTCTCTTCGCTGCGACTCCGCACATCGCGCGGCAGGATTATCCGCTTCCGGCGTCTCCGGCCGCAGCAGTCCGCTCACCGCGGCGGCCAGCCCCTTCACCTCACCGCGCGGATGGCCGCCGCAGCCCCCGCCATGCAGCCCTTTGATTGCCGGCGCGGGCGTCAGATATTTTTCCGGCAGAGAAAAACCTTGCGTGCGCGGCGCCGTGGGTTTCGCCGTCCCGCATCGCACCCACAACAATTGCGCCAGATCCACCCCCGCCGCCGCTGCCGAAGCCGGATCGAGCGCGTTCGAGAGATCGATCCACGCGCACACCCGCCCGGCCTGCGTCATGCCCGCTACAAACTTAAGTGCGAGCGTGGTTCGCCCCGAGCACTCCGGCCCAACCAGCTCGGTGATCGCACCCAGCGGCAAACCGCCTCGCAACACCGCATCCAGCGCATCGATTCCCGTGGGCGCAATCGGCCGCACCACCCGCGGCGCCGGCGTGAGCGCCGCAGGAATCCTTGCAGCAAGATCAGACTCAATCTGAAGACGGATTGCGGCGGCGGCAGACATGGCGAAACGCTTTCGCCTTATATTCGCCCTTTCTGAGTTGGCCCGCAAGCCCTCCTGCACCATTTCGCGTGCAAGCTCGCGCCAAACCTATGAAATTTAACTGTTTATTTTGTTTGTTCGATAAACTGTGAATATGTGTGGCCGTTACGGACGCCGGGCAGACAAGCAGCGGATCGCGGAGTGGTTTCGCACCCACAACACCGATGTCTTCAACGACGACTTCTACGAGGCAAACGCCGCCCGCTTCGCGCCCTCCTGGAACATTGCCCCCGAGAGCATGCAACCGGTGGTGCGGCAGGATCGCGACACAGGCGAACGCGTGCTCGCGCTCATGAAGTGGGGCCTTGTGCCTTTCTGGTCGAAGACGCCCAGGGCCAATTTCAGCTCCATCAATGCGCGCGACGACAAACTCGCCTCGAGCGCCGCCTGGCGCGAGCCGTGGAAGCACCGCCGTTGCCTCGTCCCGGCCAACTTCTTTTACGAGTGGCAGCCGCTGACCAAGGACGAGGAGAAGAAAAAGATCAGCAAGCCGTGGGCGGTTTCGCTGCCCGACCAGCGCCTCTTCGCCTTCGGCGGCATCTGGGACCAATGGAAAGGCCAGGACGACAAAATGAACCAGATCGTCGTCGAGAGCTTCAGCATCGTTACCACCGAACCCAACGAACTCCTCGCGCCCTTCCACAATCGCTGCCCGCTCATCGTCAAACCAGACGACTATGCCCGATGGCTGGCGCCCGCTGAGCCCTCCCATCTGCCCATCGACCTGGTGCGCACATGGCCTGCCGAAGAGATGAAAGCCTGGCGCGTGGCCCGGCTTCAGGGCAACGGTCCGCATCTGCTTGCGCCCCTTGCCGAGTCCTCTGCATGAATGCTTTGCCCGATTGCGCAGCGCCGCAGCGCCGGTACCGCAGTCAGGAATAGTGGGCTGTTCGCGCCAATAAAATAGAAATTGTTTCGTGGTTGTTCAAGCCCACCAACAGAGACGCATCGCTCCAAGGAGCCAGGAAGCAATGGATCGAACCATCGAAGTCATCAGGAATCGGCGCAGCATTCGTGCTTACAAACAGGAAAGCATTGAGCGCAGGATCATCGAAGAGATCGTAGACTGCGCGCGGCTGGCGCCGACCGCCATGAACGCGCAGCCGTGGGACTTTGTTGTGGTGACGAAACGCGAGGATCTCGCGAAAATCCCTTCCCTGATCGGCCACGGCGACTTTATTGCGCAGGCGGCATTCGCAGTGCTGGTGCTCGCCCAGGAAACCGAGTATGCCGTGGAGGACTGCTCGGCAGCCACCGAGAATCTGCTGCTTGCCGCCGCCGCCCATGGCATCGGATCCTGCTGGGTAGCAGGGACAAAGCAGGCATACGGGCCGGCAGTTGCCCGTGAGTTTGGCGCGCCGGCTGACCGCCAACTGATCGCCATCGTTTCCTTTGGCTATCCGGCCGAAGAGCCCAAAACAGAGAAGCGGCCGCTCGAGGACGTCCTTCACTGGGACCGCTTCTGAAGTAGCAAGCGCCGCCGTTCACTCCAGTCGCGTCCGTTCAGTTTGAGCCGGAGCCGCCGATGGTTTGTCCAATGCTCGGTTCATCGTTCCCGATCACTTCAACAACGGGCGCATTACTTTCGCTCCAGGCCGCAGCGCCGGTGTGCGTCAGTTTTCCGCTGGCCTCGTTCCAGTCGAGGTCCGTGATATCGTGTATGCCTTTTTCGTATGCATACGTGGTCCCATCGTCGGAATACAGTTGAAAGCGCGCATCGGCGCCTGGATAGACGCGGACTTTCTCGATGGCCTGCTTCTCGTTGGTGCTCTCGATGGCAGCGCCCAAGGGAAGAATGGAACCCGCGCGCGCGAAAATCGGAATTGTGTCGATCGGAGCCGGCACATCGATGCGCTGGCCGCCGTGGACGCGCTCGTTGGTCCAGAAATTGAACCAGTCGCATCCCGCGGGCAGATAGACTGAGCGCTCCGTGGCGCCCTGGTCGGTCACCGGAGCCACCAGCAGCGCGGGACCAAACATGTATTCATCGCCGATATTGGCGACATTGGGATCGCCCGGAAAATCGAGGAACAAGCCGCGCATAAACGGCGCGCCCGTCTCGTGCGTCTGCCAGGCGAGGGAATAGATGTAGGGCATCAACTGGTAACGCAGGCGGAGATACTTCTCAAGAATGGGCTCTGCCTGCTTGCCGTAGCTCCATACTTCGTTGTGACTGCGGGTTCCGTGGGTGCGGAAGTTCGGCTGAAAAGCGCCGTACTCAAACCAGCGCACGTAGAGTTCCGGATAGTCGTCGTAGTTGCCGACATTGTCGCGCGCATCGCTGGGATCGATCAGCGGCGGATGCACGGGCGTGTGCCGCGCCGGCAGCCCCTGCCAGCCGCCGATGTCGGTCGACCAATAGGGCATTCCGCTGGCGGTAAAGTCGACGCCGGTCGGCACCTGGCGCCTCAGAGTATCCCAGTTCGGTGAAATGTCGGACGACCAGAAGATGGTTCCGTTGTGCTGCGCGCCAAGATAGCTGTCGCGAGCCAGAATGAGCGCGCGTTCTTTCATCTCCGCCCGCATCCCGTTGTAAAAGGTCGCGGTATGGAAGAGCGGATACACGTTGAAGTATTGCGTGCCCGGACCGATCTTGAAGTACGAGCCGTTGGGCGGCAGATCGGGTTCCGTTTCATCGGCCCAGAAGGCGTCGAAACCCTTGGCGACGTAGTTCTCTCGGATGATGCTCCAGTACCATTGCGCGGCCTCGGGATTCGTCGTGTCGATATCCGAGCCGGCCTTGTCGTAGGGCAACCCGTTGGTTGGTGTGCCGTCGGCCAGGTGCTCGAACCATCCATTCTTCAAAATCAAGTCGTAGTAACGGCTGCCGGGCGTAAAGCGCGGCCAGACACTTATCATCACGTGGAAATTCATCGCGTGAAGTTGCTTGAGCATCTCCACAGGATCGGGCCACGCCGCTGGATCGAGATCCATCTGGCCCATCTTCGTGTAGGTAAACCAATCGATCACCAGATCGTCGATGGGAAGATGGCGGTTGCGGTAACCCTTCGCCACCGACATCAACTCGGCCTGCGTGCTGTAACGCTGCTTGCACTGGATGTAGCCGTACGCGCTCTTCGGCAGCATAGGCACGTCGCCCGTCAGCAACCGGTAGCCGCGATAGATGGCGTCGTAATCTCCGGCAATCACGAAGAAACTCACCCGCTGTCCCACCTGCGATTTGAAGGTGTTCTGGTTATTGAATCCCAGCGACACGGTGGTCTTGGAAGGGTTGTCCCAGACCAGCCCGTAGCCCTTGTTGGTTACGAGAAACGGCACACAGACAGATTGCCCGGACGGAGCATTGTAGTCGTGCGCGCATTCGATCACGCGGCCGCGGTGGTCGAGGACGCCCTGCTGGTTTTGTCCAAGGCCGTAGTCGTGCTCGTCGTCCGCGGCGGAAAAGCTGGCGCCCACTTCGAAGAACGGCGGATCGCCCGGCCGGCGGTCGTATTCAAGATCGTGATTTCCGTCCTTGTAATTCGGGACAGCCATCTCCCAGCCATCGAGACGGAGAAGCTCTTTCCCGTCAGAGGTTTCGATATCGAGACCGACCCAGGGGGTAGAGCCCGAAAAGAATTTCGCGGTTTCGGGCAAGTGCTCCTCATGGCTCACAGGCTGCGGCGCCAGCCGAACGGTGAGCGCGCCTGACTGAAGGACGTCTCCCTCATTGCCCGAGCGAAGCGTCCAGCCGCCGGAGTCGGGCGCGGCGACGATGCCGTAACCCGGCGCAGCCAATGCGTCTTCGCTTCTCAGGCTCATGCTGACCCTCACGATGTTCGGTGCGTATGGCTCGACGAGAACGGTGGCCGTCCCCCGATTAGTCTTTATACGCGCGGCTTGCGCCATAAGAGAAGAAGATGCGCTGCCCGCAGCGAGGAACAGCAGGACGCTGCAGCGGAGTACGAAACTGTAAGAAGGAATGCGAGCCATGTGCGGCACAAGTGCTCCTTGTGAAGACTTCTGCGATCCGGTCATTTGTCAAGGGAAACAGTAGCGCGTGCAACGGCTTTCTTCCGCCGTCGGCAAAACGCTCGGTCAAACGTGTTTCTCACTCTCTTATTCTCACTTTTCGCGCCGCAATGTAACCAGAACAATGTCGTTGCTTTGCATCGTCAGGGAAACCTTCACTGTTCCGTCGCTTTCGGCGCGCAAAATCTCATCTCTTTCGGCAGCATCGCGGGTAATCTCATTGAGATGGGCGATCTCCTTGGGGCTTAGATCCTTTGGTGCGCCCATCTCCAGGTAAGCCGTATACGCATCGTTCGCGTGATAGCCGGTGCGATACACGTCGAGGCGATACGCAGCGCCGGGGAGAAGATGCGTTACCTGCAACTCGATGGGCGCTGCAGGGTGCGCAGGGACCACCTTAGTGTAGAAAGGACGATCGCTCACTTTCTGCGCCGGCTGCTCGAAATCCCAGATTACAGCCGTGAGGTTTCCATCCGCAGTGGCCAGCATTGCCTGTGGATCGTCGGAGGCGATGGAATTTCCCTGGAGCGCATGAAGATACTTGTAGGCGAAGAATGCCGGTTTGCGGATGCCTTCCGGATTCAGGAGCCCGAATCCTCCTTGAAAAGAAGCTGTAGGCGGGCCTGGCTCTTCGAACAGATCGCTGTAAGTCCAGTAACTCATGCCCTGCACCAGTCCCTGGCACGCCTTCAACTTGCTCAGGATGTAAGGCGCACTGATGTAGGAATCGTGAACAGGGTCGCGCGGCGTGTAGCTCGTGCTCCACTCCGTGAAATACAAAGGCAGCGTCGGGAAAGGAGACGCCGCGATCTCGTGGCGCACGCGGCGCACGTCGCCAGAAATTGCATCGGGCGAAGCGGAAAGCTTCACATCGCTTTTTCCTTGCTCATCGAGAAAACCGCCATCGACTCCGTACGTGTGAGTGGTCACGAAATCGATGGGAGAGCCGCTTTGCTTTACATGGGCAAGGAACTCAGGAACCCACGCCGCCCCGGCAGTGGAAGGGCCTCCCACGCGCAGTGCGGGATCGACGGACTTGATCGTCTTAGCCGTCGCATCGTAAAGCTCGAAGTACGCTTTCTGGTCAGCGCCCTCCCAGAAGCCGGAGAGATTGGGTTCGTTCCAAACCTCGAAATACCACGTGCGCACCTCGTCCTTGCCGTACCGCACTTCAATATGTCGGACGTATGCGGCGACCAGTTCCTGCCAGCCCGCCAGCTTCGGATGCGAGGTGTTGCCGTTCCAAAAGAAGATGCTGTTCTCGGAGGTGGCAAGCGCTTTGGGCGTGAATCCGAGCTCGACAAACGGCTTGATGTGCCGGGCCAGCAAGTCATCGTAAAGCCGGTCGATTTCCGACCAGTTATAGACGGTCTTGCCGTCTACGACACGGACGGTTCCCAGCACGTCGTGAAAGATGGCGTGAAAACGAATGTAGCGAAAGCCGAGCTCGTCGACCGCCAGCTTGAGCTGCGCCTGGCTGTCGTCGCGAATCAGCGTCCCCGGAAAATCGGAGCCCATCGACAGATCGAAGAAGCGATCGACGGGACCGGTTGTGTTATCGAGATTCACCACAATGTGGCGAGCGGGAAGTGGTTGCGATTGCGCGGCCAGCGGTAGAGCGGAAGAAGCAACAAAGGAGCAAAGGAGAATCGCCAAAAGCCGTCGCCGTACGGAGTTGAACGCTGATGCAGTTTGCTTTCGAGAAAGAGAATGCGATGCGCTAGTTTGCACTGGTCCTCCAGATGATGCCTCTGCCGCTACCGGTTCCCAAACACACAGTACCGAAGCTAAGCATATCTCCACAGACTACTGTAAAGCCGGCCCTCCGATGAGCGGGATCTAGCTAGAGACCGTTGTCCCGGCCGGCGAGCCGCAAATCTCCGTTAATCGTCAGCCGCCTGGGCCGCTTTGGGCGCCAATGCGGCAAAGGAGATAAGCTCCATGCCGGGAACTTCGCGGATCGCGGCCAGGGCCACGCGTTCGCGGTCGCGCGAGGCGCGCAGCCTTGTGCGTACGTGCTCCAGGTCCGCATCGTTGTAGCCGGGATGCGTCACCAATTCCCAGGTGCCCGCCGGAAGCTGCCGGAGAAGGGAACGCAAAGTGGCCGCGTCGAGGCTTCCCGTGCCGGCCATGGCGATCGTTCCGTCAGTGCTGGCAAATCCCTCCTGAGCAAGAATCCGCTGCGAGCGCGGCGCCAGCGGGCCCAGAGCCGCGACCTGAACCACGCGCGCCAGCGAAGCGCCGATTGCTGCCCGCAAGGCCCACTCCGGTTCAAAAGGATGTCGAACCGCGCGAATGCCTGCGGCGCGGGCGGCGCTGAGCACCGGGCGCAGCACTGCCGAGAAGATGTGCAGATGCTTGTGCGTGTCAATGTGCGTCAGGCGCACACCGCGGCCCTGCAAGTGGGCGATCTGCGCCGCTGCCTCGGCCTCGATCTCTTCGGCGCGAATGCGCCCCGTGAAAAGCCGCACCAGAAACGCCGTAAGCGAATGCAAAAACTGCCCGGTCCGCGCATCCACCAGGCTGGGAATCTCTTCCGGAGGCAGCACCGGCTCGCCATCGACGAGTACGATGTGACAGCCCACGCCTAGCGACGGCGTCGCACGCGCCAACTCAATCGCCTCATCGGTCGCCCCGGCGCGCGCCATCAGGGAGGTGCTCGTGACCAGGCCCGCGGCGTGCAACTCGACGATGGCTCGGTTCACGCCCGGGGTCAGTCCAAAATCGTCGGCATTGACGATAAGACGGCCCACTCTCAAGAGTCTATCAACTCGCGCCGGAGGAACTTCCGCACGGTGAGCACGCTGCTATCATGGCAAGAGGCGCACTCCACGCGCAGCGGAGTGGGCGGTTAGCTCAGTTGGTTAGAGCGCCTGCCTTACAAGCAGGAGGTCGCAGGTTCGAGCCCTGCACTGCCCACCACTTCTCCAACCGCGGCTCCCACCCGCCATTTCTGCATCGGCAATGAATTCCATCGTTCGACCCGCCGCTATGGCTGCGGCAAACCGCCTTTTTCAGCGATGATAGGAGAAGTGAGCGCAACGGGCGTGAGAGGGATCCATTTGCCGGCAGGCACGGAAAAATCGGTGATCGTGGTCGGCGGCGGCGTGGCCGGCATGAGTGCTGCCTGCGCCATTGCATGGAGCGGACTTAAGGTGTGTCTCGTAGAACGAAGAGGCTACCTCGGCGGCCGGGCCAGCTCCTATCGCCATCCCGGCGTGGACGAGGTCATCGACAACTGCCAGCACGTGCTCTTCGGCTGCTGCACCAATCTGATCGGTTTCTACCGCCGCATCGGGGTCGAGCAAAAGATTCACTGGACCCGCGCCATGACCATGATCGAGCCGGGCGGGCAGCGCTCGCGGCTCGGGCCATCGTGGCTGCCGGCTCCGATGCATGGTCTTCCCAGCCTGCTGCGGGCCAAAGCCTTCACGCGCGAAGACAAAAAAGCCCTGATGCGCGCCTTCTCGGCCATCCTCAGAATCAATCCAAAAGATTCCTCGACGGAGTCGTCGACGTTGGGCGCATGGCTGCGGCAGAACGGACAGACCGAAGGTGCGATCAACCGCTTCTGGCGGCTTGTCATCGCTAGCGCCCTCAATGCCGATCTGGATGAGATCGCGCTGCCCTACGCGGCAAAGGTGATCCGCGAACTGTTCCTGAACTCGGCGGAAGCTGGCGCTATGGGCATGAGCACCGAGCCGCTGAGCGAGTTGTATGCCGGCGCGGAGCAATTCCTGCGCGAACGCGGTGGCGAGGTGGTCCTCAACGCCGCCGTGGAAAGTGCGGAGTGGGATGAGGAGACCTCGCAGTGGACACTGCCCACGCGCGCGGGTAATCTAGTTGCGGATTTCCTTGTGCTTGCGATTCCATTCGAGGCCATGGCGAAGCTTTTGCCGCAGATGCCTCCAGCCGACGGCGCCCAGGATCTCGCCGGGAAGATCGCCCACCACGTGCACTCGCCCATCTGCAGCGTTCATCTCTGGTTCGATCGCGAGATTACCGATCTCGAACACGCCGTCCTGCTCGATCGCACCATTCACTGGATGTACAACAAGAGCCGCCTGCAGCCGGACCGCAATGAGAAGGGCAGCTATCTGGAGTTCGTCGTCAGCGCCTCGCACGAATTTGCCGCGCTCAGCCGCGAGGAAGCGATCGACCTCGCTGTCAGCGAACTTAAGGAATTCTTTCCAGCGGCGAAAGAAGCCAGGCTCGAAAAAGCCGCGCTGGTCAAGGAAGTCCGCGCCACCTTCGGCGTGCCGCCGGGAGTTGACGAGTTCCGGCCTGACGCCCAGTCCGCGCCGTGGCCCCATTGCGTCCTGGCAGGCGACTGGACCGCGACGGGTTGGCCGTCGACCATGGAAAGCGCCGCCCGCAGCGGGCACCTAGCCGCCGAAGCCGTCTGCGCCGCGCTCAATACCCCGCGCACATTCCTCAACCCCGACCTCAAGCCCCGCGGCCTGATGCGACTCCTCTGATTACCTGAAGGCTGATTACCTGAAAGCTGATTACCTGAAAGCTGATAGCTGCATCAGTGCGCCAGGAAGTAAACGCCTACGCAGATCAGCGCGGCAGCGATCCAGCGGCGGCGGTCGACGTTTTCTTTGAGGAAGAGCATGGCAGCCAGGGCGTTGGCGACCACGGTGAGCGAGGCCGTGGCCGGTCCGGCCAGCCCCAGGTTCATGTGGTTCAGGGTGAAAAGCAGCGCGAAGAAGGCGACCGCCATGAAGAAGACGCCAGTGAAAAAGAGCGGCGAAGTCAGAACTGCCAGAATCGCTCCCTTCAGGCCGGAGCGGGCGCGAATTGCGTCCAGGTCGCCAATCGACTTCATCGCGGCGGCGGTAAAGACCTCGCCCGCTGTCGAACTGAGTACGACGGCGGCAATCATCGCCGTGGCCGCCCAGAAGGAAGAGTGGAAGAGAACGAGGTTCATTGCGGCACCTCGCTCTTGCCGGCTGCGGCGGTGGGAGTTATCGTGCGCGAGGCGCCCGGCGTAACGTAGCCGACGCCGGCGGCAATTAGCAGAACGCCCAGCCAGCGCTCGGACGAGACGGCCTCATGCAGCGCAAAGCGGGAGAGCAACTCCACAACGACGTTGCCCCAGGCCGTGGCCAGCATCACGTAGCTCAGATCGGCCCAGGAAAGCGCAGTGAGATAACTGGCGAAAAAGCCGATGAGCAGCACGATGCCCAGCGCGACCCAGGGCGTGAAGACGGCCATGATCAGCGCCAGCGGATGCGTCACCGAGAGCGCCGGCAGCGACGTCATTCCTTTGGAGAGACAGGCGTTGCCCAGCGGAGCGCAGACAGCAACGAGGCTGAGAACCATGTATTGGCGCGGCGAGAGTGAGTGTTGAGGCATTCGGTCGTTCAATTTATCCGTTCGAGGGCGAAAGAAATGAAAGCGAACGCCGCATTCCTGGCCGCTTGATTTCGCACGGTCCTGGGGTGGCCCAGGTCTCGATTCTGAGACCTGGGATACCACGATAAAGACGCCGAAAAGCGCGGCCTGAGACCTTCCCGCAGGTACCGTTGCGGTGGTTTATGCGCCGGCGCCGGCGGCTGCGGGAGGCCCGGCCTGCTGTTTGCGCGATTCCTTTACCTGCCGGTTGCGCTGTGCGCGCAGCTTCAGGAACGACTTGGCCTCGACGTAGAGCCGCGGCAGGTCGCGATTCATAAAGGCTTTCCAAATCACGCGGAAGGCCGCCTTGGGACGGAAATAGTACTCGTCGTAGAAGCGGTGCACCATCTCCATTACGTAATCGGTGGGCAGGCCGGGATACTCGATGTGCGCCATCTGGTGGCCGCCGCTGTCCTGCATGTCCTTGTTGGTAATGAAGCCGTTCTTCGCCGCGTACTCGTAGAACTCAGTTCCGGGGTACGCGTGCGCGATCGATACCTGGATCGTCTCGCAATCCAGCGTCTTGGCGAAGTTGATGGTGTTGCGGATGGACTGCTTGGTCTCGCCGGGCAACCCGAGAATGAAGTCGGCGTGAATCGTCAAACCAAGAGAATGGCAATCACGCGCGAAGTCCCTCGCCCGCTCCACAGTGGCGCCCTTCTTGATGTTCTTGAGAATCTGCGGATCGCCTGACTCGAAGCCCACGATCAGCAGCCGGCAGCCGGCCTCGCGCATCGCCTTCAGCGTCTCGTAGTCCGTGGTCACGCGCGAGGTGCAGCTCCAGGTGATGCCCAGCGGCTTCAGCTTTTCGCAAAGCTCGACGGTCCGCACCTTCTGAATGTTGAAGGTGTCGTCGTCGAAGAAGAATTCCTTCACTTCGGGGAAGTTCTCCTTGGCCCACTTCATCTCCGCCGCCACGTCGTCTGAGGAGCGCTTGCGCCATGCGTGGCCCGAGAGTGTTTGCGGCCACAGGCAGAAGGTGCACTGCGCCGGGCAGCCGCGCGTGGAGTAGAGCGCGATGAAGGGATGCAGCAGGAACGGCACGTTGTAGCGCGTCACATCCATGTCGCGCTTGTAGATCTTCGTTGCCCACGGCATGGCATCCAGATCTTCAATCTGCGGGCGGTCGGGGTTGTGCACCACCTTGCCGTCCACCTTATAGCTGATGCCGAGAATCTCATTCAGCGGTTTGCCGTTGGCAAACTCGACGACGGAATAATCGAACTCGCGCCGGCAAATGAAGTCCAGTGCCGAACACTCGTTCAGCGCGCGGTCGGGATCGGTGGTCACCGGTGGACCCACGAACGCGATACGGATCGACGGATTCGCCGCCTTGATGGCTTCGGCAAGCCGCTGGTCGCCCTCCCATCCGACCGTGGAAGTGAACAGCACAAGGAACTCGTAGTCCTTGCAAATGTTGATGGTCTCCTCGGCGGAGACGTGGTGAGGCGGCGCGTCGAGCACCCGCGAACCCTCGAGCAAGCCGGCCGGATAGGTGAGCCAGACAGGGTACCAGTAGGACTCGATCTCGCGCGTTGCCGGCCAACGTGAGCTGGCGCCGCCGTCGAAGTTCTTAAAGGAGGGAGGGTTGAGGAAGATTGTTTTCAATGGCATGGGCATCAATCCAATTCTACCATTCACGATCATTCGTTCGATGGATTCGCGGCCGGTTCGGCGGCAATCTTCGCAAGGAAGATGAGGGCCATTGCAGTCCATAACCCTCACAGAATCAATGTGCTTTTCGCCAAGTTTGCGATTTCGGCACCCGCCCCCAGAAACCTCACCCTAGTTACGGCTTGGGATGCAGCTCGTCCAGCCAATCCTGCATGTGTCCCAGCGCCCTTAGCAAGTCCAGCCGCGCCTTCGTCAGCTCCAGCCCCGCGTCGAGCGCATCCACGTACTTCTGCCGTTCATCGATGCGCGCCTGCTGCTCGGCCGTGGGCGAAAGTTGCGGCTGCTGGTTCGGTCCGCTGCTGGCGCCGTTGCCCAACGCCAACGCGGCCTCCACGCTCTTCAACTGCTCATCGGCAATCTGCTGCTTCAGGCTGGCGATCTCGGCCAACGCATCCAGTTCGCGCAGGCTCGCGCTCAATTCAGCAATCTGCAAATCGTTCTGCTGCTGCGCCTGCTCCGCCTCAACCCGCGCGCGCAGCGCTTCGGCGGCCGACTCGCGCGACTTGGCGTGCAAGCCGAAATCGATAATAGGAACCTTGATGGAAAAGCCGCTGCTGAAGTTGTTGGCGGGAAGGGTACCGTTGGGATCGACAAAGTACTGTCCGATGCTGTTGAGGAGCGTGGTGTTGCGGTTGTATTGCAGGCCGAAACCAATCTCCGGTAGCAGCCACAGGTGTTGTTTATCGCCGCGCGCCCGGCGCTCTCTCGAGAGCGCAAGTTCCTGCGCCGCCTGAACTCCCGGCGTGGGCGCCGGCGTGCGATCGCCCGTCACCGCCGGAATCTCGGGAATACTCGCGCGATCGGGAGTAATCGAGCCCACCGGCAATCCCGTGAGTGTGGCCAGTTGCGTGGCCAGAGTGGCGGCGCGGGTTTCCAGATGCAGACGGCTCAGCTTCAGTTGCGCCGCCGTCAGTTGCGTCTGCAAGAGCGTGCTGAGCGGATCGACGCCCGCCTCCGCGCGTTGCTGCTCGATCCCGACCAGCCGCGCCGCATCCTGTTCCTGCTCGCGCGCGGCTTCCAGTTCGCGGTCGACCGTGTCCAGCTCGATGTAAGCCGTCGACGCATCGAGCGCCGCCTGTTCGCTCGCATCCTTGAGCGCCAGTTGCGCCGACTGCAACCCGGCCCGCGCCGCGTGAATGTACTGGATCTCCGGCATGGAGAAGACCAGCGACTGGATCGTGCTGTCCCAGATGGTAGGCAGAGAGCCCGTGAAACCGACCTCACGAAGGGCCGGCAGACCCGAACCAAAGGCAAGCGACGGGATGAAGGCGTCGCGGGTTTGCGACAGTTGCGCGGCTGCCCTCTGCACGTCGGCCTGCGCCAGCCGCACCGTCGCGCTGTTTTTCTGCGCCAGCTCCACCACGATGGTCAGCGACACCTGCGCCGGCGCCACGGCCGCAGCAGCGGCAAGAACCACGCCGGCCAGCGCAAGGCGCCACGCGGTGCGCGAATTGTCCGCGGCTCTCACGCTCGATCTTCGCATCAATGTTCGCAATCCTAGTGCCTCGCGTCCTGGGGCGGATTATATTCGCGCGCCATCGCGGCGGCCGCGGCAAACTCCCGTTCGGCGCCGGCCGCGTCGCCCAACCGCTGCTTCAGCCGTCCCAGCCGAACGCGCGCGATGAATGCCGGAGCCTCTTCGCTCTTCGACGAGCCCGCAAGATAATCTTCCAGCATCTTTGCGGCCAGCGCAGGATCGCGATTGGTCTCGATCAAAATGCCCGCACCGTCATAAAGCCCCACGCCGGAGTGCTTGTCGCGCGCCGCCGCCGCCACACAACCGTGAATCGCCGCATCCAGATCGCTCCATCGCTGCCGGCCGCGATATAAGTTGGCCAGAATCGTCCACTGCTCCGCGGGATGCGGACTGACTGCGATCGCCTGCTTGAAGTCCTGCTCGGCCGTGACGTAATCCTTGCGCGAAACCGCGATATTTCCGCGCAGCTCGTACGCTTTCGCGGGATTCACCTTGTCCAGTTGCGCGGCAATCGCCTCCGCTTTGTCCAGGCCGCCGCCCACAATGCCCGGTGCGTCCTTGTAAAACTGGCCCAGGTCGGAGAGCGCTCCCGCATTGTGCGGATCGAGTTCGACGGCCTGCTGGAACTCGCTGCGCACGCGCTTGCCCAGCGAATATGCCGACAGAAACGAGGCGCGGTCGGCCTTTTCGCCCAGTGCGCGCCCTAGCCACATGTGATCCACGGAACTCGTGCCATCCAGGCGCACCGCCAGCTCGCATGCCTTCACCGCCAGGTCCCACTGTTGCAATGTAAATTGCACGCGGCAGATCAAATTCTCGGCCTCCGCCGCGCCCGGCCCCTGGGTGGGCAGCGGCGCCAGCAGAGCCAGCGCCTTGTCGGCCTCGCCCGCCTGCAGTGCATCGTTCGCTTGCTGGAGCGTGGCCGCGGGAATCTGCGCGCGCATAAAACCGCTCGCGGCGATCGCCAGAAGCGCCACCGCCGACAAAACCCTTCGCGCCCTCGGCCTCACCGCACTTCCTTGATCGGCACGCCCTCCTGCAGGGGCTGCCCGTTGGTGGTTCCCGTGGCCACTGTGTCGCCCTCCGCGAGTCCCGAGTGAATCGGCACCTGGGTCAGGTTCGGCGATCCGATGGTCACGTCGACGCGCTTCAGCTCGTCCCCGGCCACTTTGTAGACAAAATATTTTCCGCTCTGTTCGTGAAGGGCCTCGCGCGGCATGCTCAGCGCATTCGGCTCGCTTTCGATGGTTACCGTCACCGTCACGTTGGTGTCGGGCAGCAGGTCGTCTTCCGTGCCGTCCAGGTCCACCAGCACCTCGCCCACGTTGCGCGTGGTGTAGGTCACCACGGTCACCGGCAGCCTGGAGAGGTGGCCGTGCCACTCGCGGTCCGGCTTCGCGTCCCAGTGGATCGTCACCTTTTGTCCCGTCGCCAGGCGGCCCAGGTCGGGCTCGTCAAAGTAGCCGCGCACGCGCTCCTGGTGCAGGTCGGCCATTTCCACCAGCAGCTTTCCGGCCTCGGCGTACTCCGAGGGCGCTGCGTCCAGCGTGTAGATGGTTCCCGTAATCGGCGCGTAGATCGAAGTCTGTGCTTCGATGTGCTGCGCCGCGGCCAGCGCCGCCTCGGCGTCGTTCAGCGCGGCCTGGGCGCGGGCAATCTCGCCGGGCGAGTAGCGGTGCCGCGCGCTTTCCTCCGCGGCGTTCAAGCTGGCCTGCGCGGTCTCCAGCCGCGATCGTGCCGCCGCAACTTCTCCCGGCGCAGCGGCTCCCGTCGCGGCCAGTTTGGTCAGCGCATCCAGATCGTGTTGCGCCTGGTCGCGCGCCAGCCGGTCCTGCTCGATCTCGGCGGCAGACGCCTGCTGCTCGGCTTGTGTGCCGTTGTGCGTCGCGGCGTCCAGCGCGGCCTGTGCCGTCTTCACCGCGCTCTCCGCACTCGCCACCTGCGCCCGCGCCGCCACGTCGTCCAGTTTCAAAATCAGCTTGCCCGCAGGAACCGTGTCGCCCTCTTGGGCATATACGGCCTTCACCGTGGTGGCAAGCGGGCTATAGAACTGGTAATTCGTAACCGGTTCCACGCGGCCGGTGTTGCTCACGGTGTTCTGCAGCATCTCGTGCTCCACGCGCGCCACGCGCACCGGCAACCGGTCCCGCAGCAGGAACCGCGCCGTCAGAAACACGGCAATCAGGACAACTGCCGCACCGATCCAGAGCCATGTACGGCTCATTTGCCTTCTTGCTTCAACCATGCCGTTAACCAAGGTCAGTATATAAGACTCGAAAACTTGAAGTGATTGATCCGGCCGTCAGGGAGAATACTCGGGCGCCCCTTCCTTTCCGCGTTGTCGCCGCGGCGACCGGAAAGGGTGGGTTGCGCTGCCGACCCGTTGATTCGCTAGCTCCGCCAACTCCGCTAGCACCGCTAACCCCGCTAGAATAATCCCATGACCGCTCCCCGTTACACCGACGAGCACGCAAAGGCTGGCCTCGACTTCAAATTCCCCCCCATCGAGACCTGGCAGAACCAGTTTCCCGGCTACGAGATCCAGATCGACGATCCCGAGCTGACCTCGGTCTGCCCCAAGACCGGCCTGCCCGATTTCGGCGTGCTCACCATCCGCTACATGCCCCGCGAGCGCTGCCTGGAGCTCAAATCCCTCAAAGAATATCTCTTCTGCTACCGCAATCTGGGAATCTTTCAGGAAAACATCGTCAACCAAGTCCTCGAAGACGTTGTCAAGGCCTGCGATCCGGTGTGGGCCATCGTGAAAGGCGAGTTCCGTCCCCGCGGCGGCATCGGCACCACCGTCGAAGCCCGCTGGCCGCGGCCGTGACCGGAAGCCGAGGCGCACTGGCCGCGACCGCCAAAGTAGATTGGCTGTTAAATGCTGGCTCCATCGGGCGGCGGAATTGGCGGCTGTGGCGAGGCCTCTTGCTGAGGTGGAGCAGGAGCCTGTGCTTGCACTGGAGGCTGTGGCTGCGCGGGAGGTTGCGAGATAGGAGCCACGGGCCTTCTCTTGAAGGGATTCCAACGGGTGCGAATCCGCTTCAGCGGATGCTTCAACCACTTCGTGGCGAGAATCTGAAAATCCTGATAGAGAGTATCGGCGGTTAAACCGTCAACGCCGGGGTTCTCCCGTCTGAATTTCTCACGGTACTTGTCGATGAATTCATGAAAGAGAGACCAGTGGGCGACGACGGTGTTGTAGTACATCCGCTTGTAAGTTTTTTCGTCGAATGCGCCGGTGCGCAAGCCGCTTGCCATGAACTCATAGGAGTTCAGCACGTCGTAAATGGCGCGCAACTCTGCGGAATCTTTTTGAGCGAGGATGGGGTCGAAGTCAATCCTGCCGGAGCCATCCTGCACGGCGCGGATGGTGGCGCGAGCTTTGATCAGAACTTCGTCTTTTTGCTGATCGCGAACGATGTCGACTGTGGCGCGGCGGCGCTCATGGCGGGAAGAGGATCTAACAGTGAGGATGGCTATCCATGCCGAGATGGCAAGGAGGGCGTTCTGAAACCAAATCTCGTTGAATACGCTCGAATGAGCCCATGTGGGGAACTGCGACACGAACTGCTGGAACCAGCCTGTTGAGGCCGCCAACATCATGGAGTTACTTCACAACTCCATCGAGAGTGACCTTCACTACTCCGTCGTTTCTCATGACTGCTTCCCTCCACACTCAGTTGGATGCCCGATCCGACCGCGAAGATTCGGTGAATCAGGCCCTGAATCCTCTTTCACTTACCGGATCCTCATCGTCTGGCACCAGGTTTCTGCCCGTTCTCTCCCAGTTATCGGCATCCCTGGCCGATGCTTCAGCCGCACCGTGCGGCTTGGAGATCACATACACTCCCGCACGACAATATAATACTACGATCTCTGCTGATTCTGTGTAACTCTCTATGAAGAAGGCGCGGACGGTTGGCCCTTCAGGAGCGGAAGTCGCCAGCCTGAACGTCTGAAGGCCCACCATCCGCCACCGATCCCAGTCCGATGCGAAATTCCGCCTCCGCGGCGGCATCGGCACCACGGTCGAAGCGCACTGGCCGCGCCCATAAACGGAGCGTTCCTCCTGATAATTGATCTCTGATCCGTGCCTTCTTGTTCCCTCGTTCCCTTGTTCCCTGTCTTTGTGATATTCCTTGTCTTTCGCGACGCTTTCCTCTGAAAGAGAGCCGCTTGCCAAACTTCCTCCGAACTCTGCGTCCCCGCATGAGCCCTGCACTGGGCACGGTCCTGCTGCTGATCGCGCTCAATCTGCTCAACTACCTGGACCGCTACATCCTCAACGGTGCGCAGCCGCTCATCCAACAGGATTTCCACGCGACCGACGAGCAGATGGGCCGGCTCACCACGGCTCTGTTCTTCTTCTACATGTTCGCCGCGCCGCTCAGCGGCTGGCTGGGCGACTGGCTTCGCCGCAAGCCGCTCATCATCACCGGCGCCATTCTGTGGAGCCTGGCCACGCTCGGCAGCGGTTTTGCTCATAGTTACTGGAGCCTTTTTACGCGCCGCGCCCTGGTGGGCGTCGGCGAGGCCACCTTCTGCATCTACGCCCCGGCCGTGCTCTCCGATTTCTACCCCGAGCGCGACCGCAATCGCATCCTCTCCATCTTCTATCTGGCCATTCCCGTGGGCGCGGCGCTCGGCTACCTGGCGGGCGGGGAACTGGGCAGCCTATGGGGCTGGCGCAAGCCATTTCTCCTCTGCGCGGTTCCGGGGCTCATCATCGCCGCGCTTTATGGAGTCTGGGGCCGCGAGCCCGTGCGCGGCGCAAAGGACCGTTACCAGGCCCCGTCCAGACGGATCGACTCCTGGGCTGCGCTCGAGCGTGTCGTCAAGAAGCGGCTGCGTCTCTTCAAGATGGGCGCGTTCCTGACGGCGTTTAGCGTGGCGGCGGCCACCTTCACCTTCGGCAGCGTCCGTTTCGCGCGGCCGCGCCTGCGCCTCTTCAGGAACCCGGCCTTCCTCACCTCGACCTTCGGTCTGGCCGCCATCACCTTCGCCGTAGGCGGCATCGCGGCCTGGATGCCCACATTTCTACATCGCTCGAGCGGCCTCACCGTGGCCAATGCCAGCCTGGTCGTCGGCGCCATCACCATCGTCGACGGCATCGGCGGCACCATCGCCGGCGGCTGGATCGCCCATCGCTGGCAGCGCACGAACCATCGCGCTCTCTACCTGATCTCCTGCTGGAGTGCTGTTCTCACCCTCCCCTTCGGCATCCTGGTCTTCTTCGGGCCGCACTCCACCACCATTCCCGCGCTCTTCGCTGCTGAGTTCTTCATCTTCCTCAACACCGGCCCGCTCAACGCCGCCATCGTCAACTCGGTCCAGGGAGCCGTGCGCGCCACCGCCATCTCCATCAACCTCTTCTGCATTCACGCCTTCGGCGACACCTTCTCGCCGCAGATCATCGGCGCCATCAGCGACCGCTCCAACTTGAGCATCGGTCTCGGCGCGACCCTGGTTTCGCTCGTCATCGCCTCTTGCATCCTCTGGTACGGCTCCCGCTTCGCCCCGCCGTTTGAAGAGGCGCAACTGCCTTGAATCAAGTTCATTTGGGCAGCTCCACAGTTTCACAGTTTCTGTGTCACCGCGCGGTTTTGTTCGTAGGTTATTGATTCTGCAATTGTTCCAAACCACACAGTTTCACAGCCCGTTTTTGCGTTCTTCTTGGGGTGGCGTCAGGTTTCAGGTGTCAGGTTTCAGGTGTCCGGGGGGAGGGGGGAGGGGGTGAAGCAGAAGTAGGGAGTGGCCAGTAGGGGGAGGGGGGAGGGGGGTCGGAATCGGGGGTGT
>Ga0224557_1000517_pt1 | contig 42785 bp, 43 predicted proteins | sample 714S31014metaG_FD_180677 | JGI IMG/M metagenome (GOLD analysis project Ga0224557, IMG submission 180677) | Peat soil microbial communities from Stordalen Mire, Sweden - 717 S3 10-14 | ecosystem: Environmental > Terrestrial > Soil > Wetlands > Peat | place: Sweden: Norrbotten County, Stordalen...
CATCGCGATCTGTGGGCCTTGGAAGCCATCCTCAATCCTGCGCAGCCTGCTTCCAAGAAGGTCGCTGCGTAGTAACATCAACCTAACCGCCGCCTGCCACTTTCAACTACGCGCGGGACATGCTCCTGCACTTGAATTGGGAAACAATAAAGATGGCTGGCGGATCGAAAGTCATCGAGATCTTTTTGAATTTTCCAGTGATGGATATGAACATGAATGTGCTTTGGCATAACTCAGAGCATGTTTCAGAACTTCATCGGGAACGAATGACGAAGTACTGGGGAGACAGATCGTGGGAAGACGCGGCATATCAAACTACGCAAGGTCTCTTTGAACAAATGCAGGAGAAATCATCCAATGAAGAGGTCGCGGAAGCGTTTCGCGCCCGACTGAAGAGGGTCGGGGGCTTCAGGTATGTTCCAAGGCCAATGCCGATGCGCAATACCAAAGGGGCCGTTGTCTATTTCCTGTTCTTTGCCGCCCAACAGCCAACGGCCGACAAAATTGTGAAGGATATCTTCGCAAAGTACGCTCATCGTGGGGAGGTCCTAAATGGCTGAGCACTCAACTATCGAGTGGACTGACGCGACATGGAACCCGGTGCGGGGCTGTACGAAGATCAGCCCCGGTTGCAAGCACTGTTATGCCGACGTGTTTGCGGAGCGATTTCGTGGAGTTCCGGGGCATCCATATGAACAAGGTTTTGACTTGAGGCTAGTTCCTGAAAAACTCGCAGAGCCACTGCGTTGGCAAACACCGAAAATGATTTTTGTGAACTCCATGAGCGACCTGTTTCATGACGGAGTTCCAGATGACTATATCGAAGCAGTGGCGAAGGTCATGGTGAAAGCGAACTGGCACACGTATCAGGTTCTCACCAAGCGTTCGCCAAGAATGGCAGGACTCTTAAGTGGCCGATTGCGGTTCGCAGCGGAGCGCCCTCACATCTGGTGGGGAGTTAGCGTTGAAAACAAGGAGTACGGTCTGCCCCGCATTCGCGATTTGCAAAAATCGCCTGCCTCTGTTCGATTTCTTTCGATAGAGCCGCTACTCGAGGGCTTAGGCGCATTGCGTCTCACCGGGATTCACTGGGTCATCGTCGGAGGAGAGAGCGGCCCCGGGGCCAGGCTGCTAAAGAAGGAGTGGGTCACGGCGATTCGCGATCAATGCGGTGACGCTGGCATTCCTTTTTTCTTCAAGCAGTGGGGCGGTGTCCGCAAAAAGCGCGCCGGGCGTGAATTGGACGGACGGACCTACAATGGCTTTCCCATGCGTATCAACAATCCAGTCTCGCCCACAGCTACAGCTCTCGTTTGGGCGAGGGAGATTCGAGAGAAATACGACTTATCGCAAGCCGAACTGTTGCCGATCCTCGCCTAACCTCCGCAGATCGCTTCGGTCGCTCAGGATGACAGCGCGTTGGTGGGGGTTGGCGTCGCGTCCATCTGAACTGCGTTCTTTTTTGCGCGCTTCACCCGGTTCTTGTAGCTCGCCTCAATGAACGCGTAGAACAGCGGGTGCGGCTCGAGGGGCTTGGACTTGAACTCGGGGTGGAACTGGCAGCCTAGGAAGTAGGGATGGCCGGGGATCTCGACGATCTCCACGTAGGTCTGGTCGGGCGTGGCGCCGGAGATGCGCAGGCCCGCGCCGGTCAAGAGCGCCTCGTATTCGCGGTTGAACTCGTAACGGTGACGATGGCGCTCGCTGATCTCCTTGGCTCCGCCATAGGCGCGGCTGGCCAGTGAGTCCTCCTGCAGGTTGCAGGTCCAGGCGCCCAATCTCATCGTCCCGCCCATCTCTTCGACGCCCAGCAGCTCGCGCAGCTTGTAGATGATGCGATGCTCGGCTGCCTGGTTGAACTCGCTCGAGTTTGCGTCCTTGAGGCCGCAGACGTTGCGCGCAAACTCGATGCACGCGGTTTGCATACCCAGGCAGATCCCGAAGTAGGGCACGTGCTTCTCGCGCGCGTAGCGGATGGCGTTCAGCATGCCCTCGATGCCGCGCTTGCCGAAGCCGCCGGGGACCAGGATGCCGTCGAAGTCCTCGAGCTGCGCCTCGTAACTGCGGTCTTCCGGGCCGGCCGACTCCAGGCCCTCGGCCTCGATCCAGGTGATTTTAAGTTTCAAATTCTGCGCGACCGCCCCGTGCGTGAGCGCCTCTTTGAGCGATTTGTAGCTGTCTTCGTACTCCACGTACTTGCCGACGATGGCGATCGAGACTTCGTCCTTCGGGTGGTAGCAGCGCTCCACAAGGTCGCGCCATTTGGCGAGGTCGGCTTCAGGCGCTTCCTTATGAAAATATTTGAGGACGAGCTCGTCGACGCCCTCCTGCGCAAAGTTGAGCGGCACCTCGTAGATCGAAGGCACGGTTCTGGCGCCGATCACGGCCTTCTCTTCCACGTTGCAGAAGGCGGCGATCTTCTGCTTGATCTCACGGCTGAGCTGGCGCTCGGAGCGGCAGAGCAGGATGTCGGCCTGGATGCCGATGGAGAGCAGTTCTTTGACCGAGTGCTGCGTGGGCTTGGTCTTGAGCTCCTGCGCGGCGGCGATCCAGGGCACCAGCGTGACGTGGACGAAGACCGTGTTTTCGCGGCCCAGTTCCTGGCGCATCTGGCGGATGGCTTCGAGGAACGGCAGCGACTCGATGTCGCCCACCGTGCCGCCGATCTCGACGATGGTGACGTCGGCGCCGTTCGCGGCCACCTTGCGCATGGCGTTCTTGATCTCGTTGGTCACGTGGGGAATCACCTGGACGGTTTTGCCCAGGTAGTCGCCGCGGCGCTCCTTCAGGATGATCTGCTCGTAGATGCGGCCGGTGGTGTAGTTGTTGTCGCGCGAGAGTGGCGCGTGGGTGAAGCGCTCGTAGTGGCCCAGGTCGAGGTCGGTCTCGGCGCCATCGTCGGTGACGAAGACCTCGCCATGCTGGAAGGGCGACATGGTGCCGGGATCGACGTTGAGGTAGGGGTCGAACTTCATCAGGTTCACGCGCAGGCCGCGGCTTTCAAGCAGGCAGCCGATGGAAGCCGCCGCGAGACCCTTGCCGAGACTGGACACAACTCCGCCCGTCACAAAGACATACTTTGCCGACATCGATGCAACCTCTTTGTTGGATTGTGGGGTTTGGCCGTAGGAGGGGGGCACAATCAAGTATGACAGAGATGCGGGTGCGGCGAAAGAGGAAAGTTGGGCGGGGCTTAAGATAAGTGGGGCAACATCCCGCTGAATGAGAGGGAAATGAACGCTTTGCGCCGGGAAGTGCGGGCGATGCGACCGCAAACCTGGGCGCGGCTTCTGGGGTGGGGTTTACGACGGAAACAGCGCTCCGGAAACGGCGGAGATGGCCGTCAGGCGGCTGCGGCGGCGCGGGGGCTGCTCGGCCGGAGCAGACAAAAGGTGAACCAATTCGCGCAACTCGGCGCGGGCGTGGCCGATGGCGGCGGCCACTCCGTCCAGATTCTGGTTGCGATCGGCCAGCAGCGGCAAAGCGGCCTCGGGTTGATTGGGTTTGCCGGGACGGCGCTGTTCCTGCTCGAGCACCGCGCGCGCGCCCGCGAGCGTGTAGCCTTCAGCGTGGACCAACCGCTTGATGTCGAGCGCCAGTTCCACGTCGCGGCGGCGATAGAGCCGCTGCCCGGTTCCGCTTTTGTTGGGCTTCAACTGCGGAAACTGCGACTCCCAGAAGCGGAGCACGTATGTCTCCACGCCGCACAGTTCCGCCACATCGCCAATTTTGAAATAAAGCCGGTCCGGGATGGGCGGTGGCTCGTAAGCGCGCTTCCGATTCAGTTGCGTTGCCATAGAAAGCTGGCGAGGAAACCGCCTCGATCCGGGGGAAATTCCTCGCACTGTTCGCAGTATAGGACAGGTGTTTTGCGTTTTCGCCAGTCAAAAAACAGCATGAACCATACTTTACATAGGAAAACCGGGGACAAATTCAGCGCGTCAAGGGTCATCGCACCCCGCGAAGGTTCTTGCACCGTCCCTACGGGACTCAGGAGTGTTTTGGTGATTCCTTTCCCAGCGCTTAAGCGCTGGGCTAAAAAACACTGCGCCTCCGGCGCGCCTGTTTTCGCGCCGGTGCATTCTTCTTGAATGCTACTGCTTCCTGAGCACCGCCGTGCCCTTTTCGTCGGAGAGGATTGTGGACTCGAACTTGCGAAAATCGGCAGCTCGGTCCGCGGGAAGCTCCACCTGCCGCACTGTGTACGTCCTCTCGTAGTGAAGAACATTGTCCTTGGCTGTGACCGAGGCATGGTAGCTGGCGAAATCCATGTCGAGGTCCACAGGATCGGGGGTTTCGTCGACGACGTAGCCGGTGGGAAGGGCGATGTCGAAACTATTGTGCCAGCGGCCGGTGGCTTCGAGGTCGAAGGGCACCTTGCGTGGCTTGTCGTCAAAGTACCTCGCCGCAGACCCAAGAACGCGCGGGCGCACCAGCAGCAAAGGCCCGGCCATGTGCGCGTACTGATGCGCAGTGACCTTGAAGTGAAACTCGAGCGGCTTGGCCAGCGAGTCAGGCTCGACAAACTGGAAGGAATCGAGCACCACGCCGGGCAGATCGCGCGCCACCATGGACTCCCAATATTCGCGCCTCTCCTTTTCGTCGGTGAATTTGAGGAACTGACGAAGTTCTGCGCCCTGGGGCCCGAAGTTCAGTGTGTCCACGGATCCGGACAGAGTGCCGTCGGCCGCGAGCGTGAATTTGCCGCTTCTTTCACTGCCGTTGGCTGAAGGATCGAGCACCGGCAGTTCGATGACCTGGCTTGAGGGACCGGTCGCCAGCAGCCCATAGCCGCCTTGAAGATACGAAGGCAAATTGCCCACCGGAGTCCGCTCGTCGGTGGGATCGAAGATCAGATAACGCATGCCGTCTTTGGCTGTCACTACGGCCTGGAGGCGGGGGTCCTTGAAGCCGGACGGGATTTCGATTGCGGTAATCATGTGGTCGCTATACAGAGAGGGCGAATCCGGATCGACCACGCCACGGTCGCTATCCACTTGCAGATAATGAGCGCGAATGCCCACCGCCTGAAGCATGGAGATGAGCAGGGTGGTCTTGTCTTTGCAATCGCCGTAACGGTTGCGGTAGATGTCGCTCGCAAAGTGTGCCTGATAACCGCCAATGCCGCGCTCAATCACAAAGTACCGAATGTTCTTCTGGATGTATGCGGTGATCGCCGTAAGCTTGGCAAAGAAATCGGAGCTTCCGGCGGTCAATTCCTGCGCCTTTGCGCTAATCTCCGGAGACGGACTGGGCCGATTCGTTTCCAATTGTTCGATCCACTCGCCAAGCGCCCGCCACTGGTTGTCCCTTCCATCTGCGGCAAGATCGCCCCATCGAACCGACATGCGCGCAGCTAGCGCATCCCAAGCCGGGCTCGCTTTCACATCGCGGAGGTCGAGCCGAGGCATGTCCTTGATCTCCCAGCGCCAATGGTTGGGCGCGTCCTCAACGGGCTTCACGGGCTGATAGCGATGCCACGACTCCGCGAATTGAGATCCTGGCGGAAGATCGATCTCCAGCGCCTCGTAGACGAACCGACCCTCCTGAATGTTCCAAACCTTCTCCCGCTTCCAGGGCGCCATCAGTTCCTCGGACTCGCAAAGGATGGTGGCTCCCACGTCCTCGGCCGGAGGGCGCACAATGCGGGTCTTTTCCGTCTGCAGCAGGATGGGAATGTCACGGACAGCATCTTCCTCGCCGGCGCCTACATCGACAAAGTCCGTGTCCTTGGCCTGGAAGGTCTTGCCGTCGGCGGCGAGCGTCCACTCGCGGAAGTAATTGATTTTTTCGTCCACGTCATAGCTGACAGCGCAGAATTCGTGACGGGCCTGCGGCTTGAGAATGCGGATGGCCTCGCGCTCCCGCTCCACGGCGCGGCCCTGGCCGTCGATGGCTTCCACGTACTCGTCGAAGAGAATCACGGCAGAGGCATCGCCGATGTTGGCCGGCGTGGGAGTCTTGGCGGCGTCCAGTCCCCACTGCGGCACGGGCGAGTCTTTGCCGAAGAGGCCGGCGTGCGCCGGAACGGCGGCGCCGGCCAACAACGCGGCTGAAAGGACAGAAACGAGATGCATACGCAGACAGAATGCGCTCTTCATAGTCAGTTCCCTTTGGGTGGGGCAGCGCGCGACAGCACGATCTGCTGCTGATCGGCCGCCGCCAGTTTGAGATAGAAATCGTGGAGGTTGCTGTAATCCTGCGGCCCGAGCAGGGTGAAGTTCCGGGCAAAGGTGCGCCCTACTTCAAGCTGGTCTTCCTTGGCTGCGGAATTGATGCGAAGCAACGCAGATCCCGGCCAGGTGACATCGGCGGTGTGCGGCGCGCTCTCCACGGTGTATCCCGGAGGAAGATGATAAACCACATCGTCGCTCTCCAACCTCGGGAAATGCACATCGATGGGCGTGGTGCGCTTGTCCTGGGCCACGAAGGGATGCTTGGCGCGCGTCTCGAAGAAGAGGCCAGGCAGAATCATTCGCTTGCCAGTCGGCGTCCCAATGCTGCCGCTCAAATTGACGATGGCCATCAGGTTCGACTCGTAATCGTCAAGTCCCACGAAGTGATCGAAAGTGGCCGTGACACCCTCGGGAAGATCGCCCTCGAGATCCTCGATAAACTGCTTCTTGACCTCTTCCACATCGTTTTCAAGGGCCTGCTGCCGCCAGTGCAATGCGTCGGAACCATTGAGCAGGACGCGCGCCGATCCCTGCATATTTCCATCGGCATCCACAGTCAAGCCGGCAATGTAATTCGCCGCATTCTGCTTGTAAGTCATGGCTGGAGATTGCCCGATCCTGGGGCCGGTCGCCGAATCGCGGATGCCGCCCGCCAGCGAGTGTGTCCACTCGAGGAGACCGAAGGGACAGTCCTTCTGCCCAGGATCGAGAAAAATCTCCTTGCCGCCGAGACTCACAATGGCCAGGGAATCGTCCAGTTGAGAGGTGCTCAAGTAGGCGCTGTTGAAGATCTCACGATCGCGATTCGCAATCCACATCGGCCATGATTTCAGGCCTGCTGCGCGAGCCAGCGCCACGTAAAGCAGCGCCAGCTGGTTGCCGTTCCCCGCCTGGTTCTTCCAGACGTCGTCAGCACCAAGTATCTCCTTGAGCTTATCCTTCTTGCGCTCCGCTTCGGATTTCTCGCGGCTGAAATCGGTGTTGTCCAGCTTCATCACCGCAGCGTAGAGCTTGCGCGCCTTCTGCTCGTCGGTGTCATCTGGGGAAACCAGCGACGCTGCTGCCTTCTTGATGGCTCCCGTGGGCTCGATGAAATCTTTTAGACCGTAGATCCACTCATTGAGCTCCCGCTTCCAATAATGGTCAATGCTGTCGGCATGGGTGTAAAAGAATTCAACGCGCCAGCGAATGGTATTCGTGGGCGGCATCCAATCCTCATCCGGGGCCTGGGGAACGTCGGCGAGGTCCACCGTGGACTGGCTCTTTTTGTACTGCATCTTGACAGGACTGTCGGATGGAGTGGTCACCGCTGCGATGCCACCTATGGCAGCGCTCATCATCTGCCCCGAATCGAAGAAAAAATGTTCCTTGTGGATGAAGTAAGACGTTTGCAGTTCCCAGCTTGGGAGGGGAGCTTCGTCCTTGAACCTGATATGCAACCTGTATTCAAGAATGCTGCCCACTTCCACGTCGGGCAGCGTGAAGGCGATCGAATCGACCTGAAAGTGCTTGCCTTTCGCCACCACCAGTTCTTCCGGCTTCACGTTGAGAGGAACTATAGTGCCGTCAGGGCGAATGGTCCGCCCTTCCACCTTTTCCACTTTGGCCGCACCGCGCAAAAAGGGAACCTCCACGGAGGCCAACTCCTTACCTTTTTCGGTGAGCACCTTGATGCGCGCATAGATGGTGCTCAATCCGTTCGCCCCTTCGGTGATTTCCTCTCGATATAAATAAACCGCCGGCGCCCCCGGCGCCTTGGGGTCGGAGGTCATCTTGAGCTCTTCCGGCGTGGGATCCTGGAACTGCGCGCGCAGCGCAAGAGGCGCCGCGGCGATGACAAGCAGAGCTGCACTACGAATGAGAAGATGAAGCCGCATTAGATCAACCCTCGGCCGTCGCTCGCGATGACGTCAGCTTTCGACTCTCCATAGCGGTCGCAGCGCGCGCATCAGTTGCCCTTTCCTGCCGGCGTTGAAGTTGCCGGCGCCGCTGGAGCCGCCGACGCCGCCGGAGCGATCTTCAGGACCAGTTGCGCCTGTTCGGCTGCAGCCACCTGCTGGTAGAAACCGCGCAAATCCTGGTACTCCTCCGGCTTGGCCTCACTGAACGCTCTTGCCAGGGTGTTGACGACCTCAATCTGGCCTGCGTCGGCCTTGCTCTTGAGGATGAACACGGCATGGCCCTGCCAGGGCACGGACGCATCCTGCGGCGCGCCTTCCACGGTCATGCCGGCAGGCAGGTGATAGGTCACGTCGTCGGTGATGCGTTCGGCAAAGTGCATGTCCACCGGCTCCAGCCGCTTTTCTTCGTTGACGAACGGAGCGCCGGCGCGGGTTTCAAAGAAAAGGCCCGGAAGCAGGAGACGTTTTGCCGTTGCAGTGCCCAGAGTCCCCGTCACTTTCACAACCGCCATCAGGTTCTGGCCAGGCTGGTCGACGCCAAGAAAATGATCGACGTGGGCCTCGACGCCTTCGGGCACAAGGCCCTCCAACTCGTCATGGTCGAACTGTTTCTTCAGCTCCGTGTCGTCGTTCCTCAGTGCTGCCTGGCGCCATTGCAGCCCCTTCTGCCCGGCCATGACGATCTGAACGTATCCCGTAACACCCCCGTGCGCGTCGAGCGTCAGGTCGGCGACGCGATTCACTGAGTTATCTTTGTAGCTTTGCTCGGGCGTGGTCGAGATCTGGATTCCCTTGTCGCTTTGGTTGATGCCCCCGGCGCCGGAGTGACGCCAGTTCACCGTCCCGAACGGACACATCTTTTCGCCAGGGTCGAGGACCATCTGCTTGCCGCCCGCGTTCAACGCCACCAGGGTCGCGTCCAACTGATAGAGAGTCAAGTAGGACGGATCGAAGATTCCCTTATCGCGATCCACCACCTTGACCGCGATGGCGTTGAGTCCGGCGGCGCGCAGCATGGCCAGGTAGAGCATGGCAATGTCTTCGCTTGTGCCGCTCTTCTGCGCCCATGTGTCTTCGGCGTGCTTGGCCGCCTTGATCCCGAGTTCCTTCATCTCCGACGCGGTCTTCCTGCGCGAATAGTCGGTATTGTCGAGCGCCTCGACCGCCGCGTACAGCTTCTTCGCCTTGTCCAGGTCGCTGTCGCCGGGTGCGACGAGGCCGTTCAACGCGTTCTTGATGGCCTTCGACGGCTCAGCGAACTTGTCCACGTCCTGCGACCAGAGCTTGCCGTCGCTCTGCCAAAACTCGGTCCCGTTGCGGGCGAAGGTATAGTAGAAACTCACCCTGTACAGCAGACTCGCGAGGGGAGGCATCCACTCCTCCGTGGGGACAGGCGGAACATCGGTCGCATCCACGGTGTAGGCAGTCGTGCCCACCTTAACCGCCGAGCCTGGCTGCAAACGCTGTAAGAAAGCGATGCTCTGGATGATGCGTCCGTGGCTGTCGGCCCAGGTGGATAGGTCGGTAAACGAGGCGGACGCATGAGCCGGCATGAGTGACGGAGGCGGCGTGAACTGGTAATGGGCCCTGTGCACAAAATGAGACTTCTGGATCTCCCACGTCGGCGGCACGACGAAGCAACCGCCATACTTCTGATCGCAGTTGCTGATATCGTACCGGTACTCGAGGATGCTGCCCACTTCGACGCTGGGCAGGGTGAACACTTTCCTCTTAAACTGCTCATCGCCGCTCTTTGCGATCATCAGGTCTTCCGGCTTGACGTTGAGAGGAACGATGGTTCCATCCGCATGAATGGTCCGGCCTTTGATGTCGGTCACCTTTGAGGAAAGATTCAGGTAGGGAAGCTCGACCGTGGCCATCTCCTTGCCCTTCTCGGTGAGCACCTTGATGCGCGCATAATGGCTCTCGTAACTCATGGGATTGTTGTCGGTCTCTTCGATATTGAGGTACACGGCATCGGCCCCCGGAGCATCCGGGTCCGCGGTCATTTTCAATTCACCAGGTGTCGGTGGCTGGAACTGCAACTGCGCGCGAACCAGAACTGCGGGCAACATGGCAGCGATCAAGACTGTGCTGCAAAGAGGATGCGAGTTTCGCATAAGAGGATGGCCTTGTTATTAAAGTGCGACCATTCTAGCTCAGATGGGCGCCAATGTATCGCTCAACTTGCGGGATTCACGGCGCTTCCAGGTGCTCCCGCAGGAACGCAGACGGTTCAGTTGCCTTTCGGTTTGGCCCCGGCGTCCAGCACCAGTTGTCCCTGGTCAGCCGCGGCCACCTTCTGGTAGAACCCGCGTAAGTCCTGATACTCCTCGGGCTTGGCCAGCGTGAAGGCGTTGGCCAAGAGGCGAGCCACAGTGATCTTGCCGGGTTCCGGCTTGGTCTTCACGATGTAAACAGCGTGACCCTCCCAGGAGAACTTCGCATCCTGTGGCGAACCCTCCACCGTCATACCGGCGGGCAGATCGTAGGTCAACTGGTCGGTGATCTGCCAGGCGTATTGCATGTCCACCGGCTCCAAGCGCTTTTCCTGGCTCACAAACGGCTCGCCGCCGCGGGTCTCAAAAAAGAAGCTGGGCAAGATCAGGCGCTTGGCAGTTGCCGTGCCCAAGGTGCCCTTTACCTGGACAAAGACCATGAAGATCCTGTCGGGTTCATCCAGTCCCAGGAAGTGATCCACACGAATCTCGACGCCTTCAGGCGCGATCTTTTCGAGGCCGCTGTCGAACTGCTTCTTCAGCTCCGACGCATCGACTTCGAGCGCGCGTTGCCGCCAGAAAAGAGCCTCCTGGCCGGTCATCAGGATCTGGAGGGTCCCGCTGACCCCACCCTGAGGATCCACGGCGATCTCGCCGGAGCGCTTTACTGTGTTGACCGCAAAAGCCTGGGCAGGAGTTGCGGCTCGGCCGGGCCCCTCGGCGCTCTGCCGCAGACCCTCGGCGCCGGAATGCTTCCAGTTCACGGTCGCAAAGGGGCACATTTTTTCGCCGGGATCGAGAAGGATTTCCTTGCCGCCGGTGCTCAGGATCACCAGCGTGTGATTGAGCTGCTCAAGCGTCATGTAGCTGGGGTCGAAGACTCCGCGATCGCGGTCAACAACGCTCATGGCATAGGCGGTAAGGCCGGCGGCGCGCAGCATGGCTAAATAAAGCAGCGCGATTTCGTTGCTGTTGCCGCTCTTCTGCGTCCAGGTGTCCTCGGCGTGCTTTTCCGTTTTCAGTTTCAGCTCCTGCCGCTCCGACTCGGTCTTCTGACGGGAATGACTTGTGTTGTCGAGAGCCTCGACGGCGGTATAGAGCTTCTGCGCCTTCACGAGATCGCTGTCGGAGGGCGCAATCAGGCCGGCAACCGCGTCCCGAATGTTTTTGGCCGGCTCGGCGAAATGGTCGATGTCTTTCGACCACTGCTTGGCCTGCGCCTTCCAGTAGTCCTCAGGCACAAGGGGATCGCCGGGGCCCCGATAATAGAAGCGCACCCTATAAAGGAAGCTGTCGATCGGCGGCATCTTCTCCTCGTCGGGAGTGGCCGGAATATCGGTCGCGTCCAGGTAGTAACGGCCGCTGGCGTCAGTCTTGACGCTCGCACCCGGCGGCAGATTGGCCCACCAAACCAGATTCAACATTTGGGTGGGAGTGAACAAATAATGGGCCTTGCGAACAAAGTACCTTCGTTGCACCTCCCATTCCGGACTCAGATGCACGTAGAACTGGGCCTTGAAGTTCAGCTGGTACTCGTATTCCAGTACGCTGCCAACTTCGACGCTGGGCAGCGTGAAGACTTTCTTCTCAATTCGCGCCTCGCCGGTCTTTGTCACCGTGAGATCTTCCGGCTTGACGGTCAGGGGAACCACGGTTCCATCGGCGTGGATGGTCCGGCCGCTGACGCTGCTGATCGAGAACTCCTCTCCCCAATAGGGAAGTTCGACCGTGGCCGCCTCCTTGCCTTTTTCGGTAAACACCTTGATGCGCGCGTAGTAGTTCTGACTATGAATCGCATCGTTGTCGATTTCCTCAAAATAGAGGTACTCTGCGTCCGCTCCCGGCGCTTTGGGATCGGAAGTCATCTTGAGCTCGTCGGGATTGATCGGCTGGAACTGGGCGCAAACCACCGCGGGCGCAACTGCGGCGAGCAACAGAACCGTACTGTGCAGGAAGAGCGATTTCGGCATGAGATTTGGTCCTGATCTTAGAGTGCGATCATTCTAGACCGAATGGGTTCGCCAGGCACGGGAATTCTCCTCGATGCCGCAGTCCCGCGCGGCGCGCATTCACGAGGACCATGGCTCCAGCAACGACGAGACCAGCGCCAGCGGCAGGCCCATCACGTTGAAGTAGCATCCCTCGATGCGGGGAATCCAGCGCGCGGCGCGGCCCTGGATTCCATACGCGCCCGCCTTGTCCATGGGCTCGCCGGTGGCTACGTACTCGGCAATCTCTTCGTCCGAGAGCGTCAAAAAACGAACCGCCGTCACCTCCGCGGCCACTTCCGCGCTCGTTGCGGTCACCAGGGCTACGCCGGTGATCACGCGGTGCGTGCGGCCCGAAAGCAGACGCAACATGCGTGCGGCATCGGCCGCATCTTCCGGCTTGCCCAGGATCGCGTTGTCCAGCGTGACGGTGGTGTCTGCGCCCAGCACCTGTAGCGCCGGTCTCCTGACCGGCTGTAGCGGGGGTCTCCCGACCCCCGCAGGGCCGGCGGCGCCTGAAGATGGACCATCTTCCTTGCCGTCTCCACCATCGAGAGATCTGTGAGAAATGCCGCTTAGCTCGCGATACACCGCCTCGGCTTTCTCCCGCGCCAGCCGCGTGACGTAGACGATCGGATCCTCGCCGGGGAGCGGATCTTCAGGAATATGCGCGGGATGCACCTCAAAACGGTAGCCGGCCTGCACCAGCAGATCGCGGCGGCGAGGCGAGGCGGAGGCGAGAACCAGCATGTTGGCATTATGGCAGGCCGGGCGGACCCTTCTTGCCCGTTGAAACGGCCCATTTAGACTAAGAGAAGGGCCGGCACTACGAAATTGCCGGGCCCGGACAAGGTTCGAATGCACTTCAATTTTTCCACGGACGAGATTCTCTGGACGCTTACTTTTGCCGCCCTGCTGGTGTTGCTGGTGGTGTTGCTGGGGCGCGATCGCGCGCGCCGTTTTCCCTGGTTCACGGCGTCGATGGCTTTCGTGGTCGTGCGCTTGCTCGTCGGCAAGCTGCTATTTCACCGCATGGCGCCGGTGGCCGCTGGAGAGATCTTCCTCCCGCTGGCCGATCTGGCCGCGATCGTTTCCCTGCTCCTCGTGGTCGAGATCGCGCGGCGGGCCTTTGCGGGCGCGGGGCGCAGAATGTGGATTGGGGCAACCGCAGTTCTGCTCGCGGTGGGCGGAACGGTGCTGGCTCTGTGGGGTCCGTGGCCCTCTTTCAAAACGCTCTTTGCCGCCTCGCTGATTTCCACCCTGCGGCTGATGGATCTCTTCGCGCAAAAGGCCGACCTGCTCGCCAATGTACTGATCGTTCTCGTCGGCCTGCTTGTGGTGCTCTTCGGGAGGTACTTCAAGGCCGGCTGGCACAGCCACACGCAGCAGCTTGCCATCGGGCTCTCCATGGCCTCGATTGCGCAGTTGACCATCCGCGGCGCGGTCGAGCACATCGCCAAGAACACCACCATCCACAGCCAGGGCGACTATAAGCGCGTGATGGACCTGGTGAATTCGTTGAACAACGCCAACAGTATTATTTTTCTAGTCGTGCTGGTTTGGTGGATTGCCTGCCTGTGGACCGACGAGCCGGACACGGAAGAACAGGGAACAGGGAACAGGGATCAGGGACCGGAGAGTAGGAACTAGCAAGGAGTGTGAGTGCGAGTGTGTGAGTGCGCCGCGAAGATACGACCACACTCACACACACACTAACCACTCGTCTTTAGATGTGGCAACTTGCCAGGCCGCGCTTTTCAAGATAGCGCTGGTGGTAATCTTCCGCGCGCCAGAAGGTCTCGGCGGGAACCACCTGGGTGACAATGCGCTTGGGCTTGAAGCGGCCCTCGGCCGTAAGCTGCTCGATCTTTGCGCGCGCCTGCGCCTCCTGCTCCGGCGAGTGGAAGAAGATGACCGAGCGGTACTGCGTGCCCCAGTCCGGACCCTGCCGGTTGAGTGTGGTGGGGTCGTGGAGCTCGAAGAACGCATCGAGCAGTTGCCCGTAGCTCACTTTTCCCGGGTCGAAGTCGATTTCGACCACTTCGGCGTGGCCGGTCTGGTCGGTACACACGTCCTTGTAGGTGGGCTTCGAGAGCGTTCCGCCCCCATAACCTACCGCCGTTGCCGTTACGCCGGGAATGGCCGCAAATGCAGCCTCCACGCCCCAAAAACACCCCGCCCCGAATGTCGCCTTCTCGATGCTCATGGATGGTAAGATGCGCGATTTAGCCCAAGAGCGACAAATTCTGAGATCGGATTGGTTGTTTTTGGGCTTCCACTGCCCTTGGCGGGAGTGCGGAGTTCTTCGCGTCCAGCCGACTTCTACGCGCGGAGCGACCTCAAGAGAAAAGCGTGAAGGCCGCTCGCGTGCCTGGATCGCTTTGCGACCGTATCGGGATTGAGTTCCGCTAGGATTTTCGCCCCGTGCTGAATCTTTTGATAACGCCCTGCAGGGGTGGGCTTGACAGCGGCCGCCAGCTTGGCCAGAGTATCTTTCTTGGGGACTACTTCAATATCAGGATTTCGAGGTAGCACATTCTCCCGCAACCTATCACCAAAACACGCCTTCAAGGCGGTTGCATCTGTGGCGAACCAAGATTCCATGCATTGAACCATCAGGAAAATATTTGTGCGCGCATCCTGTGGCACCTTCGCGGAGTCCAGCTTGGCCCGAAGATGCTCTGCCGGGGAATTCGCGGTGACAGGAGAATCCGAATCGACCAACAAAGCGACCCTGGAATGATCGGAGTATTGTTTCAATCCTTGAGCATAGCGCTTTATGGTTTGTTCCGTGGAGCCCGGAGCGACAACCTCAATTGCCTCAAGTCGCGGGTCCACTCGTTCGAAATGCCGCTTAAATCCTGACCTAAATCGCCTGAGGCCGTTCGCGTCGATGGCTTGCGGGCCTCCTTCGACATAGATTCTCACCTTCACCAGCGGTTTCCCCCGATTTCACCGCTCGCCCAAAGGTGACCAAGAGAGTAATCCTTCAACCAAACTTCCAGTCTCTCTCGCGCGAGTCGCCGGATCACGGTAGAACCATCAACCTTTTCGCATACGCAAACGCTCTCGGGGTCGTCCGAAAACGCGTCGACGAGAGCAGACGAATGTGTTGTAACAATCAACTGAGTCCGTGTAGACGCCTCGACAAGCAGGTCGGCGAGCGTGGGGAGAATGTCAGGATGGAGGCCAAGTTCCGGCTCGTCGATGCAGGTTACGGGCGGAGGAGCAGGATTGAGCAAAATCGCTAGCAGCGCCAACCATCGCAAAGTCCCGTCGGATAACCGGATCGCCGGAATGCTGATGCCGGAGGATTCGCGAACCCGAAGCTGCACAAATCCTTCCTGGATGCGCGTCTCAACGTCCTTCGCATCTCCACTAAACTTCCCGAAAGCCTCGCGCAATTTTCGTGCAGGTTCAGGGTCTTGATGCGTCAATATGAAGTTCAGAACGTGTGCAAGATTGCTGTTGTCCTCTTCAAGGTAACCGGTTTCCCTCCCCGCCTGTTCCAAACTTCTCGGCGTAGACTTAGCCCCGAAAGTCCATTCGCGATAAAGGGAAAATCGCTCAAACAAATCACGAACGGAATGCGCAGCGTGTCCCGCCCCGGACAATTGAAAGGCAAAGGATCCAGCAATACCTGGAACCTGGGACAAAACTGAAATTTGCTCAGTGATTTCAATCTGAGGAGAGTCATCTTTCGCCTTTGGAAAAGTCGTGCGCTCGCCCTCTCGCCAAAGATCGGATTCAGATTCAGTGGCATTTGCAGGAGGAGGGTAGGGGAAGATCGCTTCGTTTTCGAAAACGAACGTAGCTGCCGAGAAAGAGGTTCTGAACCTCGTCCAATAAAGGTAGTCGGTCCCGACTGATTCAGGTCGCGGCGCCAATTGCAATATCGGGGATGGCAGGAAAGGGGATGACGGTACATGCAGGACTGCATGAATCTCGGACGCAGGCGGCATTCGGGAGGGGCCGTTTTGTTGTGGGTTCTTCCATGCCCATTCGCTTGCACCGCCTGTTCCCGTCACATGATTCCACGGCCTCTTAGAGGTAAGGGATCCGAGCAGCGCGAGAATCTCGATCAGATTCGATTTTCCCGACCCGTTCGGCCCGATCAAAATGTTCAGCGGCTTTAGCTCGATCTCTTTGGTGTTGGGGCCGAAGGAGAGCAGATTGACCGGGCGGATCGACTTGAGAAACGGGTGTTGGGCCATGGCTGCTCCGCCTTCCTTCGGGAATCTGCCACTACCGTATCACTTTATCGCAATTACCGCGCAGTCAGCCGGTTTCCGGCGGCCGCGCCGAGCCCAAAGCGCAAACAGCGTTGCGAACCGGCGACAAGCGCCGATGGCCGGCGCAAGATCCTCAGTTCAATCGCAACCGAGCTAGAAGCTAAGAGCTAATAGCTAAAAGCTGCTTTTCTCAGCTCAGCGGCGCCAGATGCTTGGTGTTCTGGTAGGTGTAGACAATGCGGTGCGCGACGGTGATGGTGGAAAGCACGGCCAGAATCCACAGCACCGGAGCCATTACGCCCCAGTGGTTGAAGATCGCGCCCAGCAGGATGAGCACGATGCGCTCCGGCCGCTCCATGAAGCCCACCTTGCACTGGCCGATGAGCGCCTCGGCGCGGGCGCGCGTGTAGCTGACCATGAGCGAAGTGATCATGACGAAGGCCACCAGCACCACATAGCGGAAACGATTGATGCGGCCGTAGTAGACCAGCAAACCGAAGAAGAGCACCACGTCGGAGTAGCGGTCGATGACGGAATCGAAGAACGAGCCGAAGACCGTGACCTTGTTGATGCGGCGGGCGACGCGGCCGTCGACCATATCGAAGATGCCGGCGCCGAAGATCACCACGCCTGCCAGGAAAAACATGCGGTCGCCGTTGGCGGCGTTGGCGTGGCCGAACAGGAACGCGGCGGCGATGTTGATCACCAGCCCGAGGAAGGTGAGGACGTTGGGTGAGATGCGAGTGAGCGCCAATCCATGCACGATGCGGTCCAGCAACCATCCGCAGGCACGGCCAAAAGCACTTGTCCAGGTCATTTAAGCTACTAGCTCCTAGCTTCCAGCTTCTAGCCTTTTCCTAATTCATCACGTTTGATGCGCAAAGGAGCTGGAGCCAGTGGCTAGAAGCTGGCAGCCGCTCTCGATGCTACTGCGCTGCGCCGGCCGCAGCTTCGCCCGCTTCCGCGGTGGCTTCGTCGTGGATCGTCGTCAGCTTCAGAATTTCCAGTTGGCGCTTGCCATTGGGCGTCACGATGGTGGCCGTGTCGCCCACCCTTTTGCCCACAATCCCGCGGCCGATGGGCGAAGTGGTGGAGATCAGGCCCTTGGTGACGTCGGATTCCTCGCTGGTTACGAGGCGATACTCAATCTCTTCGTCCTTGGTCACGTCGTAGACGACCACCGTGGACCCGAATCCGGCTTTATCGCGGGGAATGTTGGCGAGATTAACCAGCGAAAGCTCTCCCATGCGCTTCTTGAGTTGGCCCAGGCGGGCGTTGACGAACTCCTGCCGCTGCTTGGCCATGTGATACTCGGCGTTCTCCGAGAGATCGCCCATGGCCCGGGCCTTCTTGATCTCGGCCGGGAGTTCGGAGGTCAGCTCGAACTCGAGCTGCTTGATCTCGTCCTCAAGTTTCTTCTTGATGTGCTCGGGCATCCGTGATCCGGTTGCGGGGAAGGAACCACTCCAGCCGCAAGAAATAAGCGTTCCTGAAACATCATTATAAGACAGGGACGTAGGGACTAGGGACGTAGGGCTCGGGGCCCTGCCGTGCGGTTGAACCGAGATGCCCTAGCTGGTATTCCGCAAGGATCGAATCATTGCGTTTAAAATGCGGCCGGTTTCGCTGCACAATCCTTCCGCAAGCTCAATTCTTTCCTTCGAGCCGAACCCGAGTGCCTTGGCGATCACGAGTTGAGTTTCAACTTCCGAGTTCGACCCGCGCGCGTTTCCGAGGAATTGTACGTACTCACCTCTTGTAGAGCGTCCATATCCTTCCGCGATATTGCTTGCCACCGAGACGGACGCTCTGCGGAGCTGGTTGATCAGGCCAAACTGCTCGGACGGCGGGAACGAAGAGGTTAGCTGGTAAACAGCAACCGTCAACTCAATTGCCCGCTGCCACGCCTCGAGGTCTTTAAAAGACTTGCTCATCGGATCCCCCCTCAGTTCCCTACGTCCCTATTTCCCTAGTCCCCACGTCCCTGTTTTCAAGAAACGACTGCAAGATCAGCGTTGCCGCCACCTGGTCGACGACTTTGCTGTGCGTCTGCCGCGCGTGGCCGGCTTGGTAGAGGATCTGGTGGGCCTCGTGGCTGGTCAGGCGCTCATCCCACAGGTGAATGGGCAGGCCGGTCAGCTCGCCCAGTTCAGCCGCAAACGCTTTGTTTTTGGCAGCTTGCGGGCTCGCCTCGCCCGAGAGATGCAACGGGTTACCCACCACGATGCCCACTGCGCCGAAGCGCCGGCAGAGCCGCGCCAGTGAGCGCAGGTCCTCTCGGCGGCTCGTGCGCCGCTCGAGCGTCAGCACCGGCTGCGCCGTCAGGCCCAGCTCGTCCGACACGGCTACGCCGATGCGGCGGTTGCCGATGTCGAGGCCAAGATAGCGAGATGGCCTTCCGGATGGCACAATGCCCTTCCTCAAACTCAGCTTATTGATCCGGCCCGATTGCGTGAGACCGTGCATTCCCACCCTTTCCGCAAAGCAAAGAACGCGGAAAGGATGGGGCACCCAAGTCCTATTCTTGAGGGCCGGATCGATAAGGACCTAATACTCAGCTTATGGCCTCAAGCCGGTTGGTGCGTAATGCCGGTTTTCCCCCGCTACAATCGAAAGATAGAGAATCCCGGGCGGGATTTTCCACGTCATTTTTCAGTAGGAAGGGTCCACAGCGGCAGGATGGCAAGGCGCAGACGGAGTAGCGTACGCAAGAGGAGTTCCGGCGCCGGCCGCTTTCTGCGGCTGTTGTTTCTGTCCGCCGTGCTTGCCGGGGGCGCGGTGGCGTGGCTGGTGCTCGCGCCGTACGGGCCGGAAACGGCGACTCTCGTGGACGTGACGCCGGGCTCGTCCGCCGTGGCCATCGGCCGCAAGCTCGAAGCAGCGGGCGTTGTGCGCAGCCGCTACGCATTCGACCTGGTGCGCTGGCTGCGGCGCGGAAGACTGCGGGCGGGGGTATACCAGTTCGACCATCCCGCGCCGGTGACGGAAGTGTATGCGCGGATTGCGCGCGGCGATGTGGCCACCATAGCGGTCACCGTTCCGGAGGGCGCCAACATTTTTGACATTGCCGCGCGCGTGGAGCAGGCCGGCTTTTGCATGCACCAGGAGTTTTTGGCCGCGGCAGTGAGCCAGGTGTGGCTGATTGCCGATCTCGATCCCGGAGCCAAGAGCCTGGAAGGCTATCTGTTTCCGGACACGTACCGGTTTCCACCCAGGACGAACGCGGTGCAGATGGTGACGGTCATGGTGCGGCGCTTCCGCACGGTGGCCGGGCAACTGGGGCTGAAGGAGAACGTGCGTCACGTGGTTACCCTGGCATCGCTGGTGGAACGCGAAACGGCCGCGGACGCGGACCGTCCGCTGGTGGGGAGCGTGTTTGCCAACCGGCTTCAAAAGAACATGCCCTTGAGCACCGATCCCGCGGTGATTTACGGATTGGAGCTGGCGGGCAAGTGGCGGGGCACAATTTATGCCAGCGATTTGACCCGCGATACGCCCTATAACACTTATCTCCACGCTGGCTTGCCGCCGGGACCGATAGCCAATCCCGGCATTCCCTCGTTACGCGCGGCCATGGATCCGCCCAAAACCAACTATCTTTACTTTGTGGCCGCGGGAACCGATGCGCAGGGGCACTCGCTCTTCGCCCAGACCCTCGACGAGCACAACCGCAATGTGGCCGAGTACCGGCGCGCGCAGAAAAAGGCAGGTGAACGGTGAAGATCGCGCATCGTTCCGGCTGCGCCGCGGCGCTGGCTCTTCCGCTCCTGCTTGCGGGATGTTCGCTCTTGCCCACCACGCGCCATCTGCCGGTGCCGAGGCCCAAGACTGTGCAAACGGCGACGCCCCAGGAACTGGTTGGTCAGCTCAACCAACGTTGGGACGCGCTGAACACGATGACGGCCAAGGTGGAAATTCAAGCCACGGAGCTCAAGACAGCCCAGGGCCTGGAGAAGGACGAGCCTACGGTCCGCGGCATCATTATCATGCGCAAACCGAACAAGTTGCGCGTTGTCGGCACCGATTTTGCCATAAAAATCTTTGACACGGCGAGCGACGGCAACCGTTTTACACTGGTCATCCCGCCCGAGAAACTGGCATTTGAAGGCACCAGCTCGGTCAAGGAGAAGGATCCCGAACATCCCTTCTACAATCTCCGTCCCGATTTCTTCCTCGATGCCATTGCGGTGCGTGGGCTGGACTCCGGCAACGAGTACATGGTGGCTGGCGATGCGGAGACGATCGAAGACCCGGCCCGGAAGCATCTCTACATCGAGCAGGAATACACCCTGAGCGTGATGCAGCCGAAGGCAGGTCCGGAGAAACTGCCGCTGCGTGTCATCACGTTTCATCGCGACGACATGCTGCCTTACGACCAGGACGTTTACGACAGCGAAGGCAACCTGGAAACGCAGATTCGCTATAGCAACTACATACAATTCGGCGCCGTCAAGTATCCCTCAAAGATAACCATCAAGCGCCCGCAGGAGGGAATCCAGCTGGTGCTCACCGTAGATGACGTGCAGGAGAATGTCCCCGTCACGGACGACCAGTTCCAGGTGAAGATTCCCGAAGGAACCACCATCCGGCAACTCAAGTAACGCGCTCGAGCGCAGTGCGCTATTGCGCACCTTTTGCCCGCAACAAATCGGCAACGCCGGTGTGGTTGCTGCCGGTGGCGAGTTTCAGCGCCGTGGTTCCGTCATGGCTCTTGTCGTTCACGCCCGCGCCGTGATCGAGAAGGGTCTTCACGATGTCGGCGAATCCCCCGCCCGCGGCCGCCATCAACGGCGTAAAGCCGCGCGGGTCGTGCGCCTCCACGTCGGCGCCCTTATCAAGCAGCAGGTTCACCAGCTCCAGGTTGTGCGAAACGATGCTGTACATCAGCGGCGTAAATCCATCGTTGTCTTTCGCGTTCACGGGCGCGGTTTTGTCGAGCAACAGCTTTGCGGCCTCGAGATTTCCGGTCATTGCCGCATAGTGCAGAGCGGTGCGGCCGGTTTTGTCGCTCAGGGCTGGGTTTGCTCCATGATCAAGCAACAGCTTCACCATCTCTGTATGGCCCAGGCCCACAGCGGCCATCAGCGGCGTGTAGCCATGATCGTTTTGCGCGTCGACGCGTGCTCCCTGGGCCAGCAGTTGCGCAAGGGCCGCGGAATCGGCATTCTCGATGGCTCTGAAAACCTGTTCGTCCAGGCTGGGCGCGGCGGTTTGCCCTTGGGAGCTTTGGCCCGCGGCCGCCAAGCCGCCGAGCAAGAGCATCAGAATCCCCGTACAAAGTGCTTTCATCGCCCTTCCTCTCGCGCAGCTTAAGCTGAGGCCTTGAAATTGAGAGCATTTTACTCTCGATTCGACTCGCCGTGCGATGCGCGGCAACGGCGCAAACCTTTGCCGCGCCCGATTGCGTACTCTTGAAAGAGGATGGCAGGCTCCATACGGCCATCCCGGCGGGAGAACGGCATGAAAGCAAGCGCAATCGAGTTTCGCCTGCGGATGTGGATTCAAATCGTCATCATCTTTCTTGGTTTTTGGGCGCCGTGGCTGGGGCCGTTCGATTGGAGCCGGCGAATTTCCACGCTGGCGTGGCTGGCCATGGAAATCGGTCGCCTGGGCATTGCCAGCTTTGGCGTGGCGGCGCCGGTGGTGATTGTGGCGGGTGCGCTGGCCGCGGCAATTGGCATGGTGTTGCGCGTGTGGGGCACTGCCTACCTTGGCTACGGCGTGGTGCACCACGAGGACATGCAGGGCGGCGCGGTGATGGCGGCCGGACCGTTCCGCTACGTGCGCAATCCGCTCTACCTGGGCGGGTGGTTCATGATGCTGGCGATTTGCCTGCTGATGCCGCCCTCGGGCACGCTCTTTACCATCGTTCTCTTCACGATCCATTTTCAGCGCCTGATCCTGGGCGAAGAGGCGTTTCTCGCGGCAAAGCTCGGCGAGCCGTACCGGGAGTATCTGCGTGCCGTGCCGCGGCTTTGGCCGCGCCTGCGCTCCAATCTTCCCGCCGTGGCAGCGCGCCCGCATTGGCTAAACGCAATAATCACCGAACTGAATCCAATCGGAATCTTCATTGCGTTTGCGTTTCTGTCGTGGAGCTACGACAAATGGCTGATGCTCCAATTCATATTGGCGACCTTTGTGCTTTCGATGGTGGTGAGGGGATTGATGAAAGCTCCGATTCCCACGGTCGTATTCTTGGCCGTGGCGCCGATCGTGCGCTTCGGCCTCCATCTGGCCGTTCCCAAGGCGCTGCTGATTGCTTTTGGCTTGGCACTGATTGCGTATGCGCTTCTGCCGCGCAAAGAAGCCAAAGCAAACGCGGCATGATCGGGCCCCGTGCTTGCCGATCCGGCCGGGGTGCGGGAATCTGCTGCGCGGCACGAAGCGCGGATACGCAAGCGGATACGCAAAAGGGAGAGCACGAGGCTCTCCCTTTTGCGCGTTGCCGTAGCGGCAGTCCGGGGAATGCTACTTCTTCGGAGGGGCGATCGTGTCCTTGGCGGCCTTGGCCACGCGGAACTTCACCACGGTCTTGGCCTTGATCTTGATGGCCTCTCCGGTTTGGGGGTTGCGGCCGATGCGAGCCTTGCGCTCTGCCTTCACCAGGCGTCCGATCCCGGGAATCACAAAGACGCCATTCTTCTTGGTTTCCTTGATCGCGGTCTCAGCCAGCAGATCGAGGAAGGCCGCAACCTGCTTGTTGGTCAGTTCGAGCTTTTCGGCCAATTGCCGAGTCAGCGCTGTCTTGGTCAGTCCTGTTGCCATGAGTATGTCTCCTTCTGTGCGAGCCCTTCGGGCCGCCGGTGTGGTGGGCTTCCGCCTGCTGTGTGAATACCGCATGGTGGGTGGTCGATGGGACTCAAGTGCGCGGAACCCCTGTGTTCATGCGGCTACGAAGAACCCTGCCGAAGGTAACAATGCGGCTTGAAGGTAGTGAAAGTCAATCTAAAAATGCCTGATTTCCACAATTTTCTTGGGTTTTTGTGGGGGAAACGCCGATTTTTGCCGGTTTTTGGCCTCCCGGGCCCCTGAAACCCGCATTTGGCGCGGGTTCAGCCAAGTGGAAAGCCCCGGACCTCCGCTCCGGAGGAGCGGCCGAAAATAGCCCAGGGTGAAGTCCGCCCTAGCGGACGGAACCCTGGGAACGCAATCCCGCAGACCTCTCCGCCCCGTAGGGCCGGACGATTTCCACTCGGGATGCTCGCGAGAGCGATGACTCAGCGCAGTCCGAAGAGCACGCGCTTCTTCGGCACCGAGGCCGCGGCCAGCGGCGTGTTGAGCGCATCGACCACCGGCGCGGCCACCTTGAAATAGCGGATCACGACGTCGGCGAAGTCTTTTTTGAGCGCGGCCTTTGCGGGCAGCTCCGCGGCCAGTCCCCACTGGCGGCAGCGGATCAGGTCCATCCCCGGATGCTCGCATGGAAACCCCTTCGGGGGGCGGACCAACGGATTTCCTTCGAACTCGTCATAGAGCTTCCGCACCTTCGGGCTGCGGAGGAGCTTGCGGAACTCCTCATGATGATCGAGCAGCCAGCGGCGGATGGCGGCGAGTTGATCCTTGTCGGGCATGTAGGAGCCGGCGGCGACGATCACTTCCTTCGGGCTCACGTGGAAGTAGTAGCCCGCGCCCGAGGTCTTCTCGAATCCCTGGTACGACCACCACGCGGCCACGTGGGTCTTGTAGGGCCGCTTGTCGGCGCTGAAGCGCGTGTCGCGATAGATGCGGAAGACGGATTTCTCCGCCGGGCGCACGTGGTTGGGCGCAAAGTCCACCATGGCGTCGGTAATTTTGCGCACGACGGCCAGCATCGGCTCGCGCAGCTCGGCTTCAAACTGCGCCTTGCGTGGCTGAAACCACGCGCGATCGTTGTGCCGTGCGAGCGAGCGCAGAAAGGTAAGAGCTTCGGGACGGAAGTAGGGAAGGGCGGCGGGTGCGGGAGACTTCTTCGATGCCATGGGAGAGAGTCTATCGAACAAGGCGGTCCGCTCGCACGGTTGTGGAGTATCATGCGTGTGAGTTGAATTGGGTGTTTCTTGACCGATCACACAATGAAGTTTCAAACCGAGCGCACACGCAAGTGGAGAGCGACTGAACTCGATCCGGCGGATGAGCGAACCATCTGCCAGATCGAGGAGTATGGATGCTCGATCATCTCGGTCGGTAGACACTGCAGTGAAGATCCAAGTTGGACCTACTCTATCGGCGTCTATGACACCTGCGGCAAGCCCGACCTCATCACTGTGGGGCTGAAGTTCAAAGTGGCTCAAAGTTGCCTGAACGAGGCCGCACGACGCCTGCGCGACGGGGCCGATCTGACGAAGGGGCGCCACGCTGACTTGCTCGGGAACGTCGACTGCGAACTTCGCCCTGTGGATGCGAGATGGGTGAAACACCTGATGAATTGGGCAAATTGGTATTACGGGAGGACAGACTATCCAGTATTGCAGGTCGTTTATCCGGATCTTGAAAACAGATTTCCAGGAGAAGAAGGATTCGACTCAAGGTTCGCCCAGCCTCTTATGCAACCCGGATATGAATTCACTGAAGTGGAAAAGGAATTCTGGGACTCAGTGGAGGAAGCCGGCAAATTCCGGGACTGGGCCTTTCCCGATCCGCCGCACACGGGGGCGTACCTCTCGAGAGCTGTCCAGCAAGGCGCAGAGCCGGTCACTTATGTTTCGCACGATGCCGATGATGGTGCGTGGCAATTCCTCGGCGACAGCATGTCCGAAAGCGGTGGAGTTCTCTCCTGCATGCACCACCCGGTCGACGACGATCCATCGCTCAAGGATCTGGCTGATCTTCCGCTTGGCTGGTGTGCCGAGCGCGACGCTGCCGGGAAGCCGTGGCGCCGCTACCAGCACGAGCCCGATGAATCCGATGAAGTTGACGGCTGAGAGTTGCTTTATCTGTTTCAGCGCCAAAAGATCTCAGCTCGCCAGCGCCTCCTCAACGGCCTTCGGCCTTTTTGCAATCACAGTGAGGTAAGCCCGCGCCGCGCGGTCGGGGCGGCGGCGGCCCTGTTCCCAGTCTTGCAGGGCGCGCGCGTCGAGCGCATAACGGCGGCAAAATTCGGCGCGGCTCAATCCGGTGGCAAGGCGGATTTTGCGAATCTCCAAGGCAAGGGATGGCTTGAAAGTGGTAACGCGGGCCGGCTTCACCTTGCCTTGAACGATGGCAAGTGCCTCTTTCATGGATTCAATCAACTCGGGGCCAATGCTTTTGCGCTTCATTGCTTCGCCCTCCTGGCCTTTGCTTCCGCCTTCATTGCCGCCGCAAGAGATGTTGCAAGTTTCTTTTCTGCTGGCGTTAGATTCGCCTGTTCATTCTTCCCGTAAAGGAAAAGTGCAAGGACGGGATTTACCTCGTCGAAGAAGTAATAGATCGCCCTCACTCCGCCAGACTTTCCGCGCCCGCCTATTGCATACCTGAGCTTGCGCACGCCGCCCGTGCCCGGGATCTCATCACCTGCCGAGTAATACCTGGAAAGATAAAGCAGCAGGTCGTCGTATTCTTCGCTTGTGAGTAGCTTTTCTGCTTTGCGCCGAAAAGTACTGGTCTCCACAACAGTCGGGAGAAGAACGGGCATAACCTCATTGTGCGGCAATGCCGCACTCGATGTCAATGCAATTCGAGTGGCAGTTTACCTGAGATTTGCCAGCAGGAAGAGTGTCCTTGCAGAGAGAGGTATTCGATCCGATCGCAGTAGAGAAACGAACGCTTGCGTCAGTGAGCTGCCGTATCGGCCCGCGCGGTTTTGGCTGCCATCTTTGCCTGGTGCTTGCGAACGACGTACGCCGCTATATCGGGATAAAACTCGCGAATCGAGGTGAAGGCCACGTCGCGCATCGTGGAGTAACCAAACTTGGTGGCAAGAACGCTAAAGCTGGTTGCGCCGGTTGGGTAGTAGTTGCGCGAGACCACCTGGGTGAGGACTTTGCCGCCGAGTCCGGCAAAATTGGGCGTATTGCGGCCGCCATAGGTGCGCGCCACGCCCTGCCGGCTGATCACGTAGAGGCTGCGGACCACGATGCTGTGACCGGCGCCCAGCGCATAGAAGCGGGTGTCCTGGTGCAGCAAGCTGGGCAGGAGCCATGCGGAGAGATAAGTGCCATCGGTTTTATCGAGGAAGCCGCGCCAGGTGTAGGCATAAAAGCCGCCAATGCCCTTGCCGAGAACCGGGTGCTCGTTGATGCCCTCGGCAGAGAGAGATGTGAGACCAAGAAAGATGAACGACGAGTAATCTGTGGCCTGGCGCGTGGCAACGGTGAAGTTGTACCTCCATCCGGGTGGATGAGGTTTGGCTCCGGCGGAGACAGAGCGGAAATTGGGCATAAAGCCGAGAATGCGCTGCGGCTGTCTGTGCTCGAGGGGAATGGGTTTTCCGTTCGCGTCAACGGGAGCCTTGGGATCGGGCGCCGGTGCAGGGCTGGCCTTTTGTCCGCTGGAACTGGCTCCCGAATCGGATTGCGCAGCTTGGTAAGAAACTTCGCCGGACGCGAAATCCGAGTCTAAGGTGACGTTGCAGTCCGAGAGTCCTGGCGCGGAATCAGCCGCGACCGCACATACGGACGGGGTTCCGGCGAGCCCGCCGGAGTTCGGAACCGGCGACGCCCCGGCGCGGATACAAAGGGATACACCCAGGCTTGCAATGACAAAAAGAAGACGCAAGTAAATTATCCTTAAGGCACAGGAAGGGCTGACGCATTCGTGGATTGCATTTCAGCGGCTTATCTATTTTAGACGGAATTCATCACGCGGCGGTTACAAAATCCGGGAGGACACCTTGGCAGCGCAACCAGCACGATCCCGAAGCAGCTGAGAGCTGACGGCTGAAAGCTGTCCTATCGCTCACTTCATCAGCGAATCCCGCAGGCTTTCGGCTTCGGCTTGCTGGCCGGCGGGGAGCCTGACTTCGATCGCGCTCCTCACGGGGCTTTGGATCAAGGCGACTTCGCAAATCTGGCCGCCGACGACTACGGCAATCCTGTGCCTCAGGTACTTCTGGGTGAAATCGTGCATCAGGTCGCCGCCCGCCCGGTCCAGATGGATCTCGACCACGGGAGTCCCGTAGTTTTCTACCCTGACCGAATCCACGCCCCACGCACGGATGTCGCTCGCGTGCGTCAGCGTCATGTCCGGCTGGTCGGCTGCCAGAAGAAACATCTGTCCGTTGCTGGTCCGCGAGACGTATTCGTTGTCGGAGCCGGCCGGCGCGCTCCCGGTCACCTCCCGCTCTACTCCATTGGCCACGGGGAGCCATCTCCAGCCGCTGGGAGCGTTGCCGCTCGCGACGTAGGCGCGCACGTCCCCTTCCGGGAGGATGTCGACCGTCGAAGTCGCGTCCGTCAGCGCGTCCACCCCGTGCCGGGCGAGCAAGCGAACCTCCATGTTGCGGCCCGATCCCCCGGGCGGCGCGTAATGGCGATACAGCCAATACCCTCCCCATCCGGCTCCCGCCAATGCACACAGAACCACCAAAAAAGCAAAAAGCTTGAAAACGATCCTCATGAATTTACCTGCCCGTCCCGGTTATTCTCGATCTCATTCAGCAGGATAACAAGTTGAGTCTCCGGTCACCGTAGCCCGGAGCCTGCCTTGCCGTCGCCGCTCGCGCAAAGTTGAATGCGGAGAGCTGATAGAGGCTTTCAGCAAATCACCTTCAGCGCTCCTTGGAATTCTCATCAACTCGGCTGGCAACGTTCCACACGTGCCCTGAGGGATCGACAATCCGGCCCATGCGATCGCCCCAGAACTGATCCGCCACTGGAGTCAGGATACCGGCCCCGGCAGCAACTGCCCGCGCCATCGCGGCATCGACGTCTTCAAGGTAAAGGTAGACCACCACCGGCGAGCTGCCGTCCGGTTGCGGCGCGCGGCTGGCCAGGCGCTCGGTTTCTCCGTGCAGCATAAGCAGGAGTTCGCCAATCCCCAGCGTGGCATGGAGCACGCTTCCATCGGGGGCAGATCGCCGCGACAGCTCCACAGCGCCAAACGCGGCTTTCAAGAATTCGATCTCCGACGCGGCATCGCGGCACACCAGCATCGGAATCACCGCTCTGACATATTTGGGCATTTGGCCCCCTCGCTTACCGGATGAGCTTGAGCGCTCCGCGGAAGAGGCCGTCGAAATCCGCGGCCAGCGCCTTCTCCTTCGCGATGGCCTGCTCGATGGCCTTCTCCGAGGCCACCCGCTGATAGCCGAGATTTACCAGCGCCGAGAGCACATCGTCCACGGCCGGTCCCTGCACCGATGGCTGCGCGGGAGCGACGGCAAAGTCGTCGAGCTTGTCTTTGAGCTCGACTACCAGCCGCTCGGCGAGTTTTTTGCCGACTCCGGGAATGCGCGTGAGCTGCGCGTGGTCCTGGGCGCGGATGGCCTGCACCGTGCGCTCTGGAGACAAACCGCTCAGCATCTTGATGGCGAGCTTCGGGCCCACGCCACCCACCGTGATCAGCCGCTCGAAGAGCCGCTTCTCTTCGCGGTCGAGAAAGCCGAAGAGAGCGATCTGGTCGTCCGAGACCTGGGTGTGGATATGGAGGGCCGCTTCGGCGCCGACGGAGGGCAGCGCTGTGAAGGTGGGAATGGAGATGGCAACGTCGTAGCCGACGCCGCCGGCCTCGACGATGGCCTGACCGGGCTGTTTGAAGATGAGCTTGCCGCGAAGATGAGCGATCATTCGGAACCTATTGTAGAATCTCCATCCGCTTTGCGACGCGTTCCATGGTTTCGAGGGCGCGATCGAGCTGGGCGTGGGTGTGTTCGCTGGTGACGATGGCGCGGATGCGGGCCTTGCCTTCGGGCACCGTGGGGAAGGCGATGCCCGTGGCCATCACGCCCTCGTCGAAGAGCGCACGCGAGAACTCCATGGCGGCGCGGCCCTCGCCGACGATGATGGGCGTGATGGGCGTCTCCGTGGCCGGCGTGGTGACGCCGCCGATGTTGAAACCGATGCGCTTGAGCTCGCCCTGGAAGTGGCGCGTGTTGGCCCACAGGCGCTCGATGCGCTCCGGCTCAGCCTCCAAGATGTTGAAGGCCTCAATGCAGGTGGCCGCGACCGACGGCGGATGCGAAGTCGAGAACAGGAACGGCCGCGCGCGGTGATAAAGATAATCAATCAGGTCGCGCGATCCGCAGACGTAGCCGCCCAGCGCTCCGATGGCCTTCGACAACGTGCCCACCTGCACATCGACCTTGCGGTGCATCCCAAAATGGTCAACAGACCCGCGGCCGTTGCGGCCGAGCACGCCCGAGGCATGCGCGTCATCGACCATCATGATGGCGCCGTACTTCTCGGCCAGCGCGGCCAACTTGTCCACCGGGCCGATGTCGCCGTCCATCGAGAAGACGCCGTCGGTAATCACCAGCTTGTGTCCCGGCGTTTTTTCTAGCTCTTGGAGCAGTTCTTCGCAGTGGGCGACATCTTTGTGCCGAAAGACCTTGATTGTCGCCCTTGAGAGCCGTGCGCCATCGATGATCGAGGCGTGGTTGAGCTCGTCGGAGAGGATGAAGTCTTCCTTGCCGAGAATGGCGCTCACGGTTCCCGCGTTGGCCGCGAATCCACTCTGGAAGACCACGCAGGCTTCGACATTCTTGAAGCGGGCGATCTTCTCCTCGAGCTCCATGTGGATGCGCATGGTGCCGGCGATGGTGCGGACTGCGCCCGAACCGACTCCAAATGCGTAGGTGGCGGCGACGGCCGCCTCAACGAGCTTGGGGTGATTGGCGAGGCCCAGATAGTTGTTGCTGGCCAGGTTGATGACCTCGCGCCCATCGTAGTGGCAGAGGGGCGCCTGCTGGTCGTCGAGCACGCGCAGCCGGAAGTGCGTGCCCTTGGCGCGGAGATCGTTGAGCACGGCAGTGAGGTGGGCGAGCTGGGGGCGGGGTGTGGCAGGGGTCATGGCAAAACACCTACGGACAAAGTGTAGCGTGGCGGCATAGCGCGGGAGCTGGATGGCCTTCCGGCGGGTGGCGCGTCAAAGTATGAAGCGGGGGAATGAGGCGGGGAATGGAGCGGGGAAAAGGGCAGGCGGTGGGGTTGGCTGGGCAGCGCCCCGGCCAGATACAATAGGGGTTTACGTGAAGGGAAACCGGCGAGCCGCCGCAGGGCGATACGCTATCTTTCTGGAAGAGTTGGAGCAGGTGCACGTGATAGGCAAAATCTGCCGCGGTCTGCGGCTTTATTGGGTTGCGGGATTCGGCATTGCGCTGGCGCTCTGCCCCGTGGCGCGCGGCGTCACCCTCGCCACAACATCCACCACCTTATCGGCGGGTTCCACCACGCAAAGCTGCGCGACACAGGGGGATACCACGACGCTGACCACGCTGGCGATCGCCGTCACCGGCAGCGCGCCCTCGGGCACGGTGAACATCCTGGACAACGCAAGTCAGGTTGCGAGCGCAACGCTCAACAGCAGCGGCCAGGCCACGGCTTCTCTTTACCTCGGCGACGGCTCGCACACGCTCCAGGCCGTCTATGCCGGCGATGCGGCCAACTCGACCTCCAACTCCAATTCGGTGTCCGCATCGATCAGCTCGCAGTGTGACAGTTTCTTTGCGGTCTCGGTTTCCGATATCACGCCGTCCACTTCTTCGACGATGACTCTGTCGCCTGGTGAATCGGGAACGGCGACCGTCACGGTGACACCGTCCCAGGAGTACGTGGCCTCCCTGAACACGACCGGGGCCCCGGCGTTTGTCACGGTTTCCTGCTCGGGCCTGCCTAGTCTCTCGTCCTGCGCCTTGACGCCGGCGGATCTGGAGATCCTGCCGGGCCAGGATGCCGGCGTCACCAGCACCATTCTGATTCAGACGCAATCCGGAACCGTCCGCGCCGTGCCGCCCGCGGGGCTCGGGCATAGAAGCAGTCCCGTTGCCTGGGCCATTCTGCTGCCCGGAATGCTGGGCCTGGGAGGATTGGCGTGGGGCGCGCGCCGGCGCCGTTGGCTGCAGCGGCTTTCACTGGTTTTGCTGGTGGGACTCGTGACTACCCTGGGAACGACGGGCTGCAGTCCGCTCCATCGCTACTACAACCACGGCCCAAGCAACCCGCACGAGACGCCCACAGGCACGTTTAACGTGACCGTCACCGGGCAGTCGAGCAACGGAGTCACCGCCATCACCAATAGCACGACGATGGTGCTGACCGTCCAGTAAGGCCGTTCCCCTGAGAGCCTGGCGACAGGCTCTACACTGTCAGCATGAATCGCCGGCTTCCCGTTCCCGCGGAGGTCTATGCGCTGGTGGAGCACACGCCGGCCACGGTGCTGCTGGAGGGTGGAAAGCAGAACTACTCCGAAGGCAGTGAAGAACCGTGGACGCGCCTGTTCACGGCTCCCGTGCGTGTCTCGGCCGCTTGGCAGGCTGCAGAGATTCCTCAGCTCTTTCGGGAGATTGAGAGCGCCGTGGCCGCGGGCTGGAGCGCGGCGGGATTTTTCGCCTACGAGTGCGGCAACTGCTTTGAGCCGAAAGCCGGGATGCGCGCCAGCCGCCGATCTGCTCTGGAATCGCCGCAGCCGCTGGCGTGGTTCGGAATCTACGAGCGGAGCTACGCCTTCGATCACACAACCGGGAACTTTGCGGACGGCGAACCGGCGGAGCTGGAGCGGTTTCGAGGCCATAGAGCCGTTGCGGGGATTGGAACCAGCGCGCCGGAGCCGGAGATCGCCGCCAGCTTCGCTCTCACCGAAGCCGAATACGTCCAGCGCATCGCGGCGATTCATGAATGGATCCGCGCCGGCGACGTGTACCAGCTGAATTTCACGGCGCCGTTTGGCATTGAGACGCACGGCAGCGTTGCCGCGCTCTACGCGCGGCTGCGCGCGCGCCAGCCTGTCGATTACGGCGCGCTGTTGCATTGGGAGCGGGGGCGATTCATCCAGTCGTTCTCGCCGGAGCTGTTTTTCCGCATCGAGAATCACGGCGCCGAAGATCGACCTGGCCGCCACATCGTCACGCGCCCTATGAAGGGCACCGCGCCGCGCGGGCGCACCACGCGCGAGGACCGCGAGATTGCCGAGTGGCTGCGCAACGACCCCAAAAACCGCAGCGAAAACGTGATGATTGTCGACCTGCTGCGCAACGATCTGGGCCGCGTGGCCCGCACGGGGAGCGTGCGCGCGGAGCGGCTCTTCGAGGTCGAGCGTTATGCCACGCTCTGGCAGATGACTTCGACGGTGAGCGCGGAGTTGCGGCCCGAAGCGGGGTTTCACGAGATCTTTCGCGCGCTCTTTCCCTCAGGCTCGGTGACGGGCGCTCCCAAAGTGCGGGCCATGCAGCTCGTGGCCGGCCTCGAAGATGCGCCGCGCGGCGTGTACACGGGCGCCATCGGTTTTTTTTCGCCGCGGCAAACGGTTTTCAACGTGGCCATTCGCACGCTCGAGCTCGAAGGAGGGCGCGGCGGCGATATACGTGGAATCATGGGCGCGGGCAGCGGCGTTGTCATCGACTCCGATGCGGCGGGCGAGTACAGAGAGTGCTTGCTGAAAGGAAAGTTTCTGATGACAGCGGACGAGACAGTTGCGGATCGCTTCGAGTTGCTGGAGAGCCTGCTTTGGCGTGGGGAATATCCGCTTCTCGAGCTGCACCTGGACCGGCTCGAGGAGTCGGCAGAGTATTTCGGTTTCGCTTGCGAGCGCGAGGCGGCAAGGGCAGCCTTGCTGGGTTACGCGGCAGAATTGCAGGCGACGGGGCCGCGGAAGGTACGGCTGCTGCTGGCAGCCAACGGAGGGCTGCGTGTCGAGGGTGAGGCAATTGCGGAGGAGACGCTGGGTCCCTCGACCCGGCCACTCCGCGCGCGGATGGCGCGGACGCGGACAGACTCCGGAGACAGAATGCTCTACCACAAGACGACGCACAGGCCGCTGTACGCCAAGGAGCTCGCGGAGGCTGTGCGCGACGGGTACGATGAAGTGATTTTTTCGAACGAGCGTGGAGAGATCACCGAAGGCGCGCATCATAACGTGCTTGTGGAAGTAGGTGGAAGGATGCTGACGCCGCCGGTTGAGTGCGGGTTACTGGGGGGCGTATTCCGCCGGCATCTGCTCGCGACGCGCCCGGAGATCCGAGAGCGCGTGCTCTTTCCGGAAGACCTGCGCCAGGCCGATCAAGTTTACCTCGCCAATGCCGTGCGGGGGCTGCGGCGCGCCACCATTGCCTGGTAATTTGCTTGTCCGGGTGCGCGCCGCGGGTCAGCGATTGTCTGCCGGATTGTGCTCCGCTGTTGATGAATCTATTTCATGCGGCATCTCTGCGCGCAGCTGCTCGATCTCGTCGATCAGATCCAGAACCTGCTGCCGCTTGCGCTCGCTGAGATCGAGAAAGCGGATGCCCACCATGAAGCGGTTGTGGATGGCCTGAATAACGCCGCCGAGCCGGAAGGGCAGACCCTGAAGGTGGAATTCCGTTTCCACGCGCGTGTAGATGCCCACGGGGAACTTTTCGTCGGTGCGGATGCGGCAACCGCCTACGCTGAGGTCGAGAATGTGGCCCCGCAACGCCGACCCGACGTTGACCAGGAGGATGGTGGCAGTGGTGTCTATCTCGCTGCGGGCCTGTGCGCGCCGGTCGCGGGCCTTGGCGGGCCGATGCGCCGGGGGTTCAATCTTCGCGGGGGTCTCCGCAGCCGCGGCCTGTGGCGGAGCGGGAGGTTCAATGGCTTTTGCGGCAACGGTCGGCTTGCTTTCTGCCACCGCAACGGTCGGCTTGCTTTCGGTCACCGCAACCGGCGGTTTGGCTTCTGTCACCGCGACGGGCGGCTCGCTCGCCCTTGCTGCTTCCGGCTCGGCAGGCTTGGCTTCGACCGCTTTGGGCTGCGGAAGGGCAGGTCGCGGCGCCGCCTGTTCCGCAACCAATTGCTTGACAGCTTTCGCCCGAGCTGCCGCAGCCGCGGCCATCTCCTCAATCACTTCAATCAGTTCAGCCTTACGCCGCGGAATCATGGTCTCAAAGCGGATGCCGACCATGTGCTGGCCTTCGCACCAGCGCACGACGCCGCTGAATCGAAAGGCACAACCTCTCACTTTGAAGGTGATTTCAACAGGCCGTCCGAATTTGCCGGTGAATTTGTCGTAGGTGCGAACGCGGCAACCCTCAAGGCTTAGATCGACGACGCGTGCCTTCACAGGCATGCCGTGGTTGACAAGCATCAGCACGGAATCTTCGTCGACAGAGTAGCGTGGATGGGCGCGCGCTTCCTGCCCTTGGCTCGCGGAACACTCCTCGTGCTCATTCCCGTCCATCGCCTGCTCCGGCCTGTCCATCGCCTGCTTCGGAGCCGGGGCCCGATCGCACTCCCTTAGACGGCGGGGATCAGTGCCCGCGGGTCAATTTTCCAAGGCTCTGCGGGTTCCCAAGGCTCCGCGGGTTCCCAAGGCTCTGCGGGTCTCAGGGCTGTGCGGGCGCCGGCTGCGCATCCCCCCGTCCCATCAGCCGATCGTAGCGATAGACGTCGCTGGTTGTGCCCAGCGACTCGTTGTACAGGCTGATGGCGCCGGTCAGCTGCTTCAGCTCCTCGCTGAACGTGTGAATCGCCTGCAATTGGCTGGCCGAGGCGGGAAGCTCATATTGAGAAGTCTTAATGAATTTCTGGTAGCCGCGGTCGAGCAGCCGCGACACCTCGCCACGCACCAGCAATCCGGGATGCACAGCAAAGGCCGCGATCGCGTCTTCTGTGTTCGTGCTTTCGGGCGCTGCCACCAGCACGGCTCCCACGCCGTACTTCGTCACCAGCGCTCCTCGGGCGGCCGCGGCATAGGGAGCCACGTCGAAGCCGTGGGCGCGCACCAGTTCCAGCGTGCGATCGAGGGAAGGCTGTTCGGATTCTCTTTTCATGAAGGCATTCCAGTCTCAAAGAAAACGGAGTCGGCGGGCGCTTTCTCTCTCTTCAATCTCGCACACCCGCGCCGCATCCGCAATTTGGTTTGTGACCGCGCACACCTCCCCAATCCGCGTCCCGACGGCCGTGCGCATCGCGAACGGAACGCCGCCGTTTCTGCCTTTGCTGCGGGTGCGATCGCTCCCACATCTACATTCCTTTTCAAGAAACTTCTTTACATCGCGGGGGCTCGCCACGCATAATCGCTTTGCTTCGGAGAACTTGCGCTTCCCTTTCACCCTCCCCGCCGCAACCTGTCTCCGGGCACATCAAGGAGGATTCCACCCATGAAGATCATCAGCCCCGTTTTGCTGGGACTGTCTTTCGCGGTTGCTGGCAGCACACTCACCGCGGCGCAAAGCGTTCCATCCACCTCGACTCTTCCCAAGATTCTGCAGATTACGATCGAATACACCAAGCCGTATAAGGGCGGCGCCGCGCACGATAAGACGGAGAGCGCGTTTATTGCCGCGGAAACGCGCGCCAAGTTTCCCGTCTACTACGTAGCCATGAACGCCTTGTCCGGCAAGTCGCGGGCGCTTTTCATGACCCATTACGACTCGTTTGCGGAGTGGGAGAAGGACAACAAGCTCGTGGACGCGAACCCCGCCTTGTCGGCCGGCCTGGAGCGAGCCGGCCTGGCCGACGGTGAGCTGCTGGACGAAGTCGACCAGATGGTCTTCACCTACGACGAAGACCTGAGCTTTCACCCCCACACCGACCTCGACAAGCACCGCATCTACCAGATCTCTGTTTTTCACGTTCGCCCCGGCAAGCAGAAGGAGTGGCGCGAAGTGGTGAAGATGGTCAAGGACGCCCACGAGAAGGCTGGAACCAGCGCTCACTGGGGCATGTACGAAATTGCCTTCGGCGCTCCCGACGGCACCTTCATCTTGCTCACCGGAGATCCTTCCATGTCGGCCATCGATCTCGGCTTCGCGGAAGACACGAAGTTCCGTGATGCCATTGGCGGCGACGAAGGCATGCGCAAGCTCGATGAGAAATTCGGCGATGCGGTCGAGTCTTCGCGCAGCGAGCTATTTCAAGTCAATCCAAAGCAGAGCTACGTGAGCGACGACTGGATCAAGGCCGATCCTGAATTCTGGAGGCCAAAGGCCGCTGTCGCACCCGCTGCCGCACCCGCCGCAAAGCCCACAAGCGCGGCGAAAAACCCCACGCAATAACGCGTCTTTCTGAGCATTGCTCTTCTTGCACGCGAACGGCTCTGCCAGGTGCGGAGCCGTTCGCGTTGCGCCTCCGTCCCGGTAAACTGAACGTGAACATGACCCTCGAATTCTCCACTCTGGTCGGGACGCAGGTGCGCCTGGAGCCGCTGTCGATCAAGCATCTCGACGGCCTGGTTGCCGCGTCCGCCGTCGATCCTTCGCTCTACCGGTGGAGCGCAGTTCCGGTGGGGCGCGACGCGGTTTCATGCTACATCGAGACCGCGCTCGCCTGGCGCGAAGCGGGCAAAGCCGTTGCCTTCGCCACGGTTCGCATCGCGGATGGCGCGGTTCTGGGGTCGACGCGATTTTTCGACATCGAGACCTGGGCGTGGCCCGAGGGTCACGCGCGCCACGGCCGCCCGCACCCCGACGTCTGCGAGATCGGCTACACCTGGCTCACGCGCGACGCCATCCGCACCGCCGCCAACACCGAGGCCAAGCTGCTTATGCTCACGCACGCCTTCGAGGTGTGGCAGGTGCTGCGCGTCTGCCTGCACACCGACGCGCGCAACCGGCGCTCGCAAGCCGCGATCGAGCGCATCGGCGGGAAGTTTGAAGGCGTACTGCGGGCGCACCGCATGGCCGCGGATTTCGTGTCCAGGGATTCGTATCGCTACTCGATCGTGGCGGCGGAGTGGCCGGAGTTGAAGCTGCGGCTTGCGGCGCGGTTGCGCCGCTCTTGATTCGGCCTATTGAAGAAGGACATTTCCTCCCACCCTTTTCCGCAAAAGACGCGGAAAAGGATGGGGCACGGAGGCAGTTTTTTCGGCACGGCGCCTACGATGCTTCGGCCGGCTTGCCGTTCTCGTCCATCTTGCCGAAGATCATTTTGCCGCTGGCGGTTTGCAAAACGCTGGTCACGGAGATCTGCACCGAGCGGCCAATCAGCTTGCGCGCGTGGTCCACGACGACCATGGTGCCGTCGTCCAGGTAGCCGACGCCCTGGTTGTACTCCTTGCCTTCCTTCAGGACCAGCACATTCATGCGCTCGCCGGGCAGAACTACGGGCTTGAGCGCGTTGGCCAGGTCGTTGATGTTGAGCACGTCCACGTGATGCAGGTGGGCCACCTTGTTCAGGTTGAAGTCGTTGGTGACCACCTTGGCCTCCCACTTCTTGGCCAGTTCGAGCAGCTTCAGGTCCACTTCGCGGATGGAGGGAAAATCGTCCGGCACAATCTGCACCTGGACCTTGTCGCTGGACTGCATGCGCTGCAGCATATCGAGGCCGCGGCGGCCGCGCTGGCGCTTGGAGCCGTCGGTCGAGTCGGCTACCACCTGCAGCTCGCGCAGCACGAACTCCGGAACCACCAGCATGCCGTCGATGAATCCCGCTTCCGCGATGTCGGCGATGCGGCCGTCGATGATCACGCTGGTATCCAGCACCTTGGAGCTGCGGCGTGAGGGCTTGTCGCTGGAAAACACGGTACCCAGCGCCGAAGGGTTCAGCAGATCGCCCTTGTTGGCGCCCACCAGCAAGCCGACGTAGGTCATGAGGAGAAGGACAAAGATTTGCAGCGCCGCGGAGTTGGCTTCAGCCAGCGGCGCGGAACGCAGCACCAGACAAAAGAGGGCCGCGCCGAAGATGCCGAGCACGCTGCCGGCGACGGCGCCGATCAGCCGCCGCAACGTGAGCGCGCGCACGCGCAGTTCGAAGACAATCACCGCGCCGGCCGCGGCCGCTCCGATCGCCGCGCCTTCCCATCCCGTCTGGATGCCGAACGGGCGGAGAAAGTAACAAACCGTCGCAAACAAAATGACAAAAAGAAGACGTAAGACTATCAGGTCCATAAGGGCCTACTTTCAACCGCAGGCGGATCGCCACCGCCAGCCTGGGGATACGAAGGCGAGTATGCGCATTGCACGGCACCATCGTCAAGGGGGGAAATGCAGGGACTAGGGACGTAGGGACTATAGCGCTGGAGGCTAGGGATTTCGGACCGGGGCAGCCACCACGGAACAGACCTTTAGAGGCCGGACGATGATTTCCATGTTCCTGGTCAGCCCACCTAGACCCTAGTCCCTATGTCCCTAGTCCCTGCTTTTAAGACGCGGCGGCCAGCTCGTTGATCTGCATGACGCGTTGCGCGCCCTTGCGGGGACCGCGTTTGCGAGCGCTCATCACCTTGATGCGCTCCAGCAGCTCCTGGGTGGAGCAGTTCTTCCGGGCAACCATGGCGTCGGCCACGTGAATCTCGGCGCTAGCCGCCTGCCCATCGGCCAGCAGCATCATGGGTACGTAGCTTCTCATGCGTTTCAGGCGCTCCACAAGCTGGCCTCCGCTCATCTGCGGCATCGTGGTGTCGGCCAGCACCAGGTCGATCTGGGGCGCGGTGGCAAAGATGGCGATCGCCTCCTGGCCGTTGGTGGCGGCCAGAACGCGATAGCCGTTGGTCTCCAGCATGAACTTGGTGACGGACAGTTCCTGCTCGTTATCGTCTACACAGAGGAGTACTTTCTTCGGGCGCATGATGTGGGGATTGCTCCTTACTGCAAGTTTCACAGCTGGTTCAGGGCAACACAACTCTTATGCCGCGCTTGGCGCGGATTGGTGTTGCCTTTGATTGGGCCCATGGCCGGGAACTTGGCGGACGGTGTGGCTTTGGATCGTACTGCGCGTCTGCCCCGCGCGTGAACCGCAACCCTGGAGGATCGCTCACACGCGCTACGGGCAACCGGCTCGCGTTCCTCTGCGGGTCAGCCTTCTTTCGCGGTCGAATGTTCAGCGTTTTGGCGAGCCTCGGATACTTCGAATGCGCGCCGGAGAAATATCTGCAACGAAACGGAAGAGTACGGGGCGCGGAGGTTTGTGGGAAGAGGGAAAGACAGGCGAAGATGCGGGTGAAAATCCGCGTGAAACAAGTGGAAAACCGCTAGAGCATACACTCACAGCAACTTGCGATGATGAATTTCTGTTGAAAGCATGTGCATCACGGCAGGAAAAGCTGTCCTTTTGCCACAAGAACGGTGCTGCCCGCCACGCGCACATCGGCAACCCTCGCGAAAACTTCAATTGCGGAGAGAAACAAATCGCTCGGGCGGCCGATCTCCACACCCTGGCGCACGTGGACGCGCACGCCAGAGGGCGCCGCGCCGCGCGCCACCAGGTAGCTAATGGCGCAGCCGGCCGCCGAGCCCGTGGCAGGATCTTCGCCGCCATAAAACTGCATCCTCGCGCACCACTGCGTCGGGCACTGGCTTTGGTGCTTCGCACCGTCCTCGTTTTGGCACTTCGTGCCGTCCTGGTCTTGGACGGGGTTCGGAGCCAGGACGTAGAACCACCTCGCCCCGCGCTCGCGCAGCCACGGCGTGGCCCTTTCCTGGTCGACCTTCAACCGTTGCAATGCCTCCAGCGATCGCAGCACGACGATGGCAAACGGCGTTCCCGTGGAGACGACTTGCGGGGGCAATGCCGGATCGAGGTCTTCGCGGGCCAAACCGAGCAGTGGCGCCACCTCCGTCGGGTCCATCTCCGCGCCAAACTCAGGCTCTCTTTGCGTCATCTCGCCGAAGATCGCTCCAGAGTCCGCGGCGTCCGGCGCAAAGCGCACTGGCACCGGCCCTACCTTGAGCGCCAGCGTCACGGTATCGCCCGCCAGCGTCACGGTATCGCGCTCGCAGGCTTCGGGAGCGATGGTCCTGAGCACGCTGGCCGTGCCCAGCGTGGGATGGCCCGCGAAGGGCAGCTCCTCCCGCGCCGTGAAGATGCGCACGCGTACGCCTTCGGCGCGCTCCACCGCGGCAGGGCGACGCTCGATGAAGGTTGTCTCAGAGAGGTTGAACTCGCGCGCGATGGCCTGCATCCGGTCTGTAGCGAGGCCGCAGGTGTTCAGCACCACGGCCAGGGGATTTCCGGCCAGCGGAGTCTCGGTGAAGACATCCACGATGAAGTAGTCGAGATTCGTCGACAGGATCGCCACCCTCTAACTCCAGGCTGCGCTCTGCTAGCCTTTGAATACCGGCCGCGCGGCTGGTCAAACTCCTCTAGGCGAGCTTACATGAACAAGGAATGGCACGCGAAGAATAAGATGCCTGAGAAGGCAACCCTGAAGGAAAGAATCGACTGGCATGTGCGGCACCAGAAATCCTGCGCGTGCCGGGGGATGCCCAAAAGCCTGCTGAAACACCTGACCGCGAAGAGAGCGAACCGGACTGTCTTATAGCTCGATGAGCGGCCTGGGCAGGCGCGTCCGGGCGCGGTCGAGGAAGATTCTCATGCGCAGGGCCTCGGAGCGCTGCGCGGCCACCAGGCGCATGTGCCGGCGGATGTGATCGATGTCGTCGAGGTGGTCCATCTGCGCCTCGTCGGTAGCGGCATCCCGCTCCAGGCGCACGATTCGCTCTTCCACGGATTGACGGAAACGCGGGCTGATCTCGAAGCCATCCTGGGCGGCGCAATGAACGGTCATGACAGGCACCTCGGAGCTGGAATGCCTGAGGCTGCAAATTTTTCGCTCGCGGCCTCAAGTTTTCCCTAATGTTGCCGATACTAACGAAAGCCGCACCTCCGCGCCAGATTACGGTTTCCCGCAACTTAGGTAACCTGGTGTCCGAAAAGAGGACAGTCGTTAGTTTTCATCAACTGATTGAGGCTTTTGGGCGCCTTTCGCGGCGCCCCTCCGGGGCGCAGAGGTCTTTGAGGACTGCTTTCCCATCCTCATAAATCATTGTGGGTCGAAAGAGCGTCCCTCCGGGGCTAAAGCCCCGCTATTCTTAGACTTCTTGCGGCACGACTCAAGTCGTGCCCTTTCACGACGAATTCAAAGCGGACCGGCAAGATCGTGGCTGTACACCAAGGAGAGAGATGCTCTAGCTCCGCAACTCCGCTGGCGCCGCTAACACCGCTAACTCCGCCAACTCCGCCAACTCCGCTAGCTCCGCTAATTCCCCGGAGACGGCGCGTAGTAGCCTTTGCGCACCTGCACCTTCAACTCCTGGCTCTGGTCGCCATGGCAGTCGACAGTCACTTTGCGGAAGGCGCCGTCGGCCTTGGTGTTGGCGGAGGTATAGCTGGCTACGTACTGGGTGCGCAGCTCGTCCTGGATCTGCTGGAACGCGGCCTCAAGCTTGTTGCCGTTGTTGCCCACGTCGATGAGCCGGCCACCGGTTTCGTCGGAGATGCGCTTGGCGGGCGAGTAGCCGTAATACCCCTCGCCCTGGCTCCAGTACATGGCGCGGTCGGCGAGCAGAATCACGTAGACGATGACGTTGTTCCGATTTGCCGCGGCGATGGCGTCGCCGATCTTCTCACGGCTGCCCTCATCTTCGCCGTCGGTCAGGATGATCATGGCCTTGCGGCCGGTCTCCTGATTCATCTTTTCGTTCGCGGCCAGATAAATGGCGTCGTAGAGCAACGTGCCCTTGGGATCGCCAACGGTCGGCACCGTGCCTCCGCCCAGGCCGGGAATGCCTGACCCGTTGCCGCCGGCGGTGTTGATCTGGGCTATGTTCAAGGCGTGCGTCAGCAGCCGCGGGCTGTTGGTGTAGTCCTGCAGGATATCGACATTCACATCGAAGGAGACCAGGAAAGCTTCGTCCTTGGAGCGCAGAACCTGATGAATGAACTGGCCGGCCGCGCCCTGTTCCATGGGCAACAGACGGTATTGGCTGCCGGAGGTATCGAGCAGAATGCCCAGCGTTAGCGGCTGGTCGGTCTCGGCCACAAAGCTCTTGAGCGTTTGCGGCACTTTGTTCTCCTCGACCTTGCAGTTCTGCTGGGTCAGGTGCGGCACCAGGTTTCCGTTCTTGTCCTTGACGGTAAAGAACAGGTCCACCAGGTTCACATTCACTTTGAAGCTGGCCACGGGAGTTTCGTCGGGCGGCGGAGCGGGAGCGGTCGAGACCGGGGGCGCGTCGGGCGAAGGCGCAAGCTGGGCCCATCCTGCCACGGCCAATGCCGGGAGGCCAACCATTAGTGCCAAAATGACCTTGTGGAGTCGCATCCTGATCCGTTAGACGAAAACGGAACCCACAGGAGAGCATACACGGATTGATTGCGGGCAGGCAGGCAACCTGGTAGTGTCCTAACTCTCCGTTGCTGTCCAATCGGGTAGGAGGCGGGATCACTCCCGCCGTCCTCCCACACCACCGGACGTGCCGTTCGGCATCCGGCGGTTCATGAAGCAGACAAGAAGCGTTGCCGGGTTTCCAGCAACGAAACCAGCCCCA
>Ga0224557_1000518_pt1 | contig 42774 bp, 38 predicted proteins | sample 714S31014metaG_FD_180677 | JGI IMG/M metagenome (GOLD analysis project Ga0224557, IMG submission 180677) | Peat soil microbial communities from Stordalen Mire, Sweden - 717 S3 10-14 | ecosystem: Environmental > Terrestrial > Soil > Wetlands > Peat | place: Sweden: Norrbotten County, Stordalen...
CCCGGCGAGATTTCGGTTCGCCGCCGAGGTGGCCAAGGCGGTGACGCCGGACGCAGGAAAGCTGCGGAAGCGAGAGTGTACCAGGCCCGCCGCTGCCGGTCGCGGGGGCGCCCCCGATCAGGCCAGGGGGCGTCGGAGCTGCATCTCCTGGCCCCGCAGCCCCGCCATCCAGCGCTCCAGCTCGTCCGGATCCGTGGGCAGGCCCCGGCTCAGCACCCGGCAGCCGTCCTCGGTCACGAGGACGTCGTCCTCGATCCGGATCCCGATGCCCCGCAGCTCCTCGGGGACGGTGAGGTCGTCGGGCTGCAGGTAGAGGCCCGGCTCGACGGTGAGCACGTGCCCGGGCTGGAGCCGGCCCCCGCGGTAGTCCTCCTCCCGCGCCTGGGCGCAGTCGTGAACGTCGAGGCCGAGCATGTGGGAGGTGCCGTGCAGGGTGTAGCGGCGGTGGGCCTGCACGTCCTCGGCCAGCGCCTTCTCGGAGCTGATCGGGAGGATGCCGAGCTCCTCCAGGCCCGCGGCCAGGACCCGCATCGCGGCCCGATGGGGGTCGAGGAAGGCCGCTCCCGGCCTGACCTCGGCGATCGCGGCCTCCTGGGCCCGCTGCACCAGCTCGTAGAGGCGGCGCTGCTCCGGGGTGAAGCGGCCCGACACCGGCAGCGTCCGGGTGACGTCGGCCGTGTACAGCTCGTCGCCCTCGACCCCGGCATCGAGGAGGAGGAGGTCGCCGCCGCGAACCTGCCCGTCGTTCCGGGTCCAATGCAGGATGGTGGCGTGGGCCCCGCTCGCCGCAATGGTGTCGTAGCCGACGTCGTTGCCCTCGACCCGGGCGCGAAGGTTGAAGACCCCCTCCACCACCCGCTCCCCCTGCTCCATGGCCTCGGGCAGAGCCCGGACCACGTCCTCGAAGCCGCGGACCGTCGCCTCGACCGCCCGCTCGAGCATCCGGATCTCGTGGTCGTCCTTGACCAGGCGCAGCTCGCTCAGCTCCTCCGCGAGCCGGCGCTCTTCCGCCGGTTCGCGGGACGTGCCGACCAGCGAGTCGACCTCGGGGTCGAGCCCGCGCAGCAGCAGGACAGGCCCGTCCAGCTCCCGCACGTCGCCGTCCAGGCGGTCCAGGGGAGCGCACTCGACGCCGAGCAGGAAGGCCGTCTCCGGCACCCCCCGCCGGGGGCCCACCCAGAGCTCCCCGCTTCGGGAATTGGTGAAGAAGGCGGGGCTGGAGCGGTCGTTCCGGGGCTCCAGGTACAGAGTGGCCTGGTGGCCTTCGGCGCCGGCGTGGAGAAGCAGCACGCCGCCCGGCTCCGTGTGCCCGGTCAGCCAGTAGTGATCGCTGCCCGGCCGGAACCTGTACTCGGTGTCATTCGCCCGCACCTTGGGTGCCCCGGTCGGGATCACCAGGTGGATTCCGGGGAAGCGGGCGGAGAGCGCGCGCCGCCGCGATGCGTACCGTGGAGCGGCGGGGTGGGGATGATCGGGCAAGGTGCTCTTCGTGTCCCAGTCCCGGGACATCATCTCGATCAGGGCGGCCGGGGTCGGGGGGTGGTGGGCCGGCGAACCCTCGCGGGCGGGGCGCGCCTTCGCCTCTGCGGTCACCCCGTCCCGCGCATCCGGGTCGGGGTTCGCGCCACTGCCGGAGGCCGGGGTTCTTCCGGGCCCCGGATGCCCATGTTCCATCCCGTGCAGGGTAGCCGGGGCGGCCCTCGGCGCGGCTGCGAGGGCCGGCGCCCCGGTCGTAACGGAAGGAGTGCATTTGAGCCACAAGCGGCTGATGCATCTATCCCGTCTGCCGATGCCGGGGCAGACTCCACCGCGCTCATGAGCCCACACGACGCCCCGCAGTCCGTCTGCCGCCTCTGCCAGCGCGGGCCGACCGCGGTGGCCACTCTCCACCAGCATCGCGGCCGTGGGCTGACCCTGAGGCATGTGGTGCTCCGCGGACCGCTCTGCCGCCAGTGCGGCCTGGTCGCATGGCGGTACATGACCCGCGACACCGTCCTCCTCGGCTGGTGGGGGCTGGTCTCGGTCGTCGCCACCCCGGTGACGCTCGTCCTCAACTCGATCGCCCTGATCCAGCTGCTCCACACCCCCGTCGCCCCGGCGGTGCCGGTCTTCCCGGTGACCTGGGCGCAGCCGGCCTCCGACACCCTGTGATCCGCTGGCGGGAGGGGACGGCCGGGGTTATGCTTCGGCAGCCATGAACAGCCCACAGGCGCCGTCGCCCCTCCGGGTCGCAGTCGCGGCCCTCGGTTGGATCGTGGCGATGGCGATGCTGTTGATCGGTGGCATCGTCGGTGGGACCGGGCGCATCGCCCTCACCGTCGCCGCCATCGTGCTGCTCCTCCTGGCTGTGGCTTACGTCGGTCTCCAGGTCTGGTACCTGAACCGGGCCCAGAAGGGCTCGGGCCCTCGGACCGCCGGCCGCGACCCGGGCCCGCGCCGGCCTCGCTGACCCGCGCCACCACCGGGAGGCGCAGGGCTGCCGCATCATTGCCGGCACCGTGATCACATGGGCACGCGGCCAGCTGCGGCGCGGCATCTTCGGCGAGAGCTGGGGGGTCGCGCTCGCCACCCTGGTCCTGCTCGTGGTCTGGTACGGGGTGAACCTCCTCTACACACCCCTGAACCACGGGCCGGATCGGATCTTCCTGCGCACGCCCCTGGATCAGGCGATTCCGGTGGTGCCCGTCTTTGTCATCCCCTACATCTCCCTGACCCCGTACATCGCCGTCACCATGACGCTCCTCCTGCTGACCAGGGTCAGGCTCTTCCGCTCCGCCGCGGTGGCGATGATCATCGCCTGGCTGGTGAGCTACGCCTTCTACCTCTTCCTCCAGTCGTACGTCGCTCGACCGCATATCACCGGCTCTGATCCACTGTCGGCGCTCATCCGCACCGTGTACGCCGGCGATCAGCCCTACAACGACTTCCCGAGCCTGCACACGTCGCTCTCGACCATCGTGGCCATCTACTGGTGGCGGGTCGACCGGCGCATCGGCATCGTGGCCGGGGCATGGACCCTGCTCGTCGTCGCTTCGACGGTGCTCATCCACCAGCACTATCTCGCCGACCTGGCCGGCGGGCTGACCCTCGCCGCGCTCGCCTGTGTGGTGAGCCTCCGCCTCCTCGCCCGCGACCGGGGCGCCGCCGCCGGCTGACTCCCCCGGCTCAGCCCCGGGCGCAGACGGCCAGCCGCGCCGCCTCCCTCAGGACCGCGTCCCGCAGCTCGGGCGGGCCGATCACGGTGAAGGCGACGCCGAGCAGGGACAGCCGGCGCACGATCCACTCCAGGTCGTCGGCGCCGATGCGCAGCCGGACGCCGCCCTCCATCGGCTCGACGGCGCCCACGCTCGAGTTGACGAGCCGGCGCGCCTCCTCCAGCGAGATCTCGAGGCGGACCTCCGCCCTCCACCGGTACGGGACGTTCGCCATGGCGCGATGGATCTCATCCATGAGGTCAAATCCCGCCGGGGACGCGAAGCTCTCCCGGGTCGGCTCGATGTCCAGGATCCGGTCGAGCCGGAAGGTGCGCATCGCCTCCCGGAGATGGTCCCAGCCGGCGACGTACCAGCGCCCGTTGTGGAACGCGATCCCGTACGGGTCCAGCAGCCGCTGGCTCTCCTCGCCCCGGGAGGAGCGGTAGCGAAGGCGGAGCCGGACCGCATTGCTGGCGGCGGTGCTCAGGGTCAGCACCGTCTGTCCGTCGGCGTGCCCGTGCTCGTGGTCGGGATCTCCGAGGCCCAGCTGCAGCGTCTCCTGGGCCGCGCGCAGGCGGTCGCGCAGGGTATCGGGCAGCACGCGGTCGAGCTTGGCCAGGGCGCCCTCGACCGCGAGCCCCGAGGTGGCCAACCCCAGGCGCTCGGCGGCGAGCAGGCCCAGCACCAGGGCCAGCGCCTCCTCGTTGGTGAACATCAGGGGTGGCAGCTTGAAGCCCGGCCGCATCCGGTAGCCGCCCGCCCGGCCCCGCTCGGCCTCGATCGGGATGCCCATCTCCTGGAGGCCGCGGATGTAGCGGCGGACGGTGCGCGGGGTGACCTCGAGCCGCTGGGCGATCTCCGCGCCGCCCATCTCCCGGTGCACCTGGAGCAGCTCCAGCAGGGTCAGGAGGCGTTCCTTCGAGAGATCCACGAACTCTCCGATTATATAGGACCGATCCTGTCCACATTGGCCTCTACGCTGATCCGATGATGAGCCCATACGTCAGCCTGCTGATCGCCCGTGAACGTCACCATGAACTCGTCCGCGCAGCCGAGCGCTCTCGGCAGAGGCGGGACGCGGCCCAGGCCCGCCGCTCGATGTCCCTCGCCCGCGACCCCATCGCGGCGGCGACGCCGGAGATGGTGGTCAGCGGGGGACTCGAACCCTCGACCTCGCGGATGTGAACCGCGCGCTCTAACCAACTGAGCTAGCTGACCCCGGGACACGCGAAGTCTATCTACTCCTCCGCCCGGACGAGGTAGGTCGCCTCGTCGACCAGCTCGACGTCCCCCTCGGTCACGTCGCGAAGCCGGAGCAGCCACCCCTCCTCGTAGGGGGAGGTGTTGACCCGCTCCGGGGTGTCGGTGAGGGTTTCGTTGAACTCGCTCACGGTTCCCGAGACCGGCGCGTAGAGGTCGCTTGCCGCCTTGACCGATTCAATGGCCCCGAAACGCGCGCCCGCGGTGAGCCTGGCTCCGATGGCGGGCAGGTCCAGGAAGATGACGTCGCCGAGCTGTGCCTGGGCATGGTCGGAGATCCCGACAGTGGCCGTTTCGCCGTCGCGGCGCACCCATTCGTGGGTGGGGGTGAAGCGGTAGCCGGAGAGGTCGGGCATGGCTGGCTCCTCTAATGGCTGCGGCGGTAGAAGGGGAGGGGCACGCGCTGCGCGGGCACCGTTTCGCCGTGGAGGTCGACGGTGAGGGGCGCCATGGCGAGGTGGGGTGCGACGTAGGCGGTCGCGATGCCGTGACCCAGGCTGAAGCTGAAGCCTCCGCTGGTCACCTCTCCGACCGCCTCTCCTCCGGACCTCACGGGCATCCCGTGGCGGGGGATCTGGCGCGGCCCGAGGGCCAGGCCCACGAAGCGCCGGGGAGGGTTGTCAGGATCGAGCTGGCGCAGCCGGAGTGCCCCGATGAAGTCCCCCTTGCCGAGCCGCACGGTCCAGCCGAGGCCGCAGCTGAAGGGGTCGACGCCCTCGTCCATGTCCTGCCCGTAGAGCCGGAGGCCGGCCTCCAGCCGCAGCGTGTCCCGCGCCCCCAGCCCCGCCGGGATCAGGCCGCGGCCGGCGCCCGCCTCGAGCAGGGCGTCCCAGAGACCCGCGGCCGGGTCGGCCCCGCAGTACAGCTCCAGCCCGTCCTCCCCGGTGTAACCGGTTCTGGAGATCCGGCACTCCACCCCCGCCACCCCGCCTCGGGCGGAGGCGAAGGGCCGCAGCGTCGAGAGGTCGGAGCCGGTGAGCGTCTGGACGATGCCGATCGCCTCCGGGCCCTGGATGGCGAGCAGCGCCGTCTCGTCGCTCTCGTCGATGACCTCCGTGGCCGGGAGCAGGTGGGCCCTCATCCAGTCGAGGTCGGCCTGACGCCGGGCCGCATTGACCACGAGCAGGAAGCCGTCCTCCACCCGGTAGACGATCCAGTCGTCGACGATCCCACCGCCGTCGTTGCAGATCACCGTGTAGAGGGCGTGGCCCGGGGCCAGCGTCGAGACGTCGTTGGCGACGAGCCGCTGCAGGGTGGCCTCGGCGCCCTCCCCGCGGAGCCTGACCTCGCCCATGTGGGAGAGGTCGAAGATGCCGGCCCGGGTCCGGACCGCCACGTGCTCGTCACGGATCGAGCTGTAGCGGAGCGGCATCTCATACCCGGCAAACTCGACCATCACCGCGTGGGCGGAGAGGTGGCGGGCGTGGAGAGGGGTCCTCGCAGCCATTGACCGCAGCGATGGTACGCGCTCTCCCATCTCGCTCCGGATCGCGGCGTCTCCGGATGAGATCTCCGCGAGACGGGCGGACCGCGCTATCCTCCCGAACCGGGGCCACCGGATCCCGCCCTGTTCGCCGACACCCTCGGTGACAGCGGGAGAACCGACCGCAGCCCCCGGAGGAGCGCTGAGCGGTGCGACGCGACGCTCGGAGAGCGGAGAGGCGGGGCCTCGCGGGAGACGGCAGGATCACCCTGCGCCGGGCTCTCGGGATCGCGACCGCCGTCGTGGCCGGCTGGCTGCTCCTCGCCGGGCCGCTCGGCCCCGCGCCCTCCGGGGCACGTGCCGACACCCGAGCGGCAGCCGAAACACCCACACCCACCGACACGCCGGCGACCCCGACGCCGACTCACGGGTGCTTCATCGGCTGCACGCCGCCGCCGACCTTCGTGATCCCCACGCCGACGGCGACCCCCACGCCGACCCCGGCGCCGTCGCCGACCCCGACGGCCGCGCCCACCGCCGTGCCGACCAAGTACTCCGAGTCCATCGATCCCCAGCAGACTCAGGCGAGCATCCCGGCCACCAACGCCGACCAGGCCATCGTCCCGCGCCCCCACTCGGGCGGCTCGGGCTTCGCTGAATGGATGCTCTTCGCCATCGTGGGGTTTGCCGTCCTCGCGGGGACCAGCTTCTTCCTCTTCTTCAAGATACGTTGAGCGCGCCACCCCGGGGCCGTCGAGCCGGGGAGCGAGGCCTCTTCCGCGGCTGCTGCGCCGGCCTCCTCCTCGTCGTCGTGGTCGCCCTCGCCCTGGTCCTGCTGGTTCGAATGACCAGCGCCCCGGATCTCGGAGCGCCGCCGGCCGGCCCCGACGACGGCGGGAGCCCCGGGGCCATCGCCGCCGCCCTCGGTGCCGAGGTGCAGACGGAGCTGGTCCGCCCGGGCGCCCCGGGGGCCACCGTCATGGTCAGCGAGCGGGACCTCTCGACGCTGGCGGCGGCTGACAATCCCGATCCCGAGCTGTTCACCGCCCCTGCGGTCCGCGCCCGGGGCGCCCAGCTGTGGGTCAGCGCCGGCAGTCACCTGGGGCCCCTGGGGGTGGTGGTGACCGCCCGGCTCACCCTCGACCTGCGGTCCGGAGGTGAGATCACTCCCGACGAGCAAGAGCTCGATGTCGGTGACCAGGCGATCCCCGGTTTCATGCGCTCCGCGATCGACCCGCGCGGCGATGCGGTCCTCTCGCTCACCTCACTCCTCAGCGGGGGCGGGCTGAGCCAGGACGGCCTCGAATGCCTGATGGTCGTGCCGGGTCGAGGCCTGGAGCTCGGCTTCCACGCTCCGCTCCTCGAGGCCGACTCCGGCTACTGCGCCGCCAACCCTCTCCCCGAGGGCATCAACGGGGGTTAGCCCCCGCTGGGGCGATCACCGTGGCGCCGGGTCATTCGAAGTCGTCGGGGTCCGGATACGCGGCGCGGTCGATGCGGCGGCCGAGCAGTCCCGCCTGGAGGTCGAAGAGCTGGTCCATCAGATGGACGATGGTCACGCCCGCGTGCAGCTCCGGAGCACAGAAGGGGAGGGTGCACTGAAGACGGCGCAGCCGCTCCTCCATGCAGAGGGGGACGCGCTTGCGCCCGACCAGGAGAAGCTCCTCGCACTCGGCGATGATCCGATCGATCTCCTCGATCGGACGCTCCATGCGCCGTCTCTCCGAATCGCGGCGGATCCGGTGACGGAGCTGCTCGGTGATCTCATCGTTGGTGACGCGAAGGGGGGAGATCATATCTGCCTATACGCCTGTGGACCGGGTCTGGTTGGAAGCTCTTGACGAAGGTGGGGAAATCGCCTTCACAAGAGTTACCAGTCGCTTCCTGTCAGGTCGATGACAGCCCGCCTGGCACGGCCCCGGCGCGCCCTGATCGTCTCCCTCTCGCGTCCCGGCAGCGTCCGTCCGGGTTCTTCAGCGCCCGGCTAAGAGCCGGGCAGCGGGATGGTGCGGTCGATGGCGGCGATCTTTGACGCCCAGAGGGGATCGGAGGCGTAGTCGACGTTCATCCCGCGGAGCGTCGGTCCGTGGTAGTACAGGCCTCCCGGGGTCAGGTACCTCTCCTTCACCTGCTGTGCGACGTAGAGGATGCAGGCGGAGAAGCTCGAGAAGCTCGAGGCGTCACCGCTCGGATCGCTGTCGTCGGCTCCGTAGCCGAAGAGGTTGTTATCGCTCTGGGCGATGGCGCTGGTGCCCCAGCCGGACTCCTCGATGGAGTGGGCGACCAGGTAGCGCGCGCTGACGCCGTAGGTCGTCTCCGCCTGCATGTAGGTCGCGCCGAGCCCGGCGAGAGCGGTCCCGGCCAGGAAGCCGTCGATGGTCTCGGCGTTCTCGCTCGAGGGGAGGGTGAGATCGGTGTCCTCGGTGAAGAGCGGGCCGGCGATGGGTTGGAAGATCGTGTCCTCGGCCTTGGCCAGGGCCAGGGCCTCGGCCGCATCGGCGTACTCGCTGTCGTACTCCGAGATCAGGTCGTACTGGTTCTGGGCGGTGCTGGCGTCGCCGTTCGCCGCCGCCGCCGCGGCCTGGTCCTCGGCCAGCAGCTCGGCGTCGTTGGCCTCGTCGTTGGCGATGATCACCTCCTGGGTGGCCTCCTGCTGCTCGGCTGCCTGAGCCTGGCTGCGCGCCGCGACGGCGGCGCCCAGGACCAGCTGCTCCTGCTGCTCCTCGGCATTGATCTGGTCCATCAGCACATTGCCCGCGTCGGCGACGTGGCTGACCTCACCGACCCTCGCCACCAGGTCGCTGATGCTCTGGGCGTCGACGACGTACTCGATCGTCGTCTCGCTGCCCGCGCTCTCGTAGCTGGCGCGCAGGAACGCGGTCAGCTGCTCCTTGTCCTGCTGGATCTCGCCGTCGAGGTGGGAGACCTGGGCCTGGTCCGAGGCCACCTCGGTGTCCAGGGAGGCGATCTTCCCCTGGAGCGAGGTCAGCTGGGCCTGGGCCTCCGCCAGCTGCGCTCGTGAGTTGTCGAGCTGGGCGGTCGCCTCGACCACCTGGTTTCTCGCCTGCAGGGCCTGGAGCTGGGCCTGTTGGAGGGCCTGCTGAGCAGCGGCCACGTCTCCTCCGTCAGCGCTCCCCGGTGAGCTGTCGGCGAGGACGGGCGTGATCGCGAGACAGAGCACCCCGGCGAGCGCGGCCAGCATGGCGGCGCCGAGCCGGGTCGGGCGCTCGGCACCCCCCAAACGCTGTCGACCCATCGCTCACGAGTATGCCGAGGGCCGCGAAACGGCCAGGGACGGTGTCACGGCTCCGTCATCGAGCGGTCGCGGACGTATGCGATGGCGCCGACCCCCGGTTACTTCCGGACGTGCCTGACCGTGCGTCGCGGGGCCGCAGACGATCCCCTGGAAAGCCGCCGGGCTCGGCCGCCGTGGCGGCGGTCAGGACGCCTTGCGCTTGAGGAGCTGAGCGCGGACGTCGTCGCTGCCGGCGGGGACCAGCTCCTCCGCCTGACGGGGCCCGCAGTCGGTGCACTCGAGCCGGCCGCCGATCAGGTTACCGTCACCGTCGTAATAGATGACGGTGAGACGCGGAGCGCTGCATCGGGGGCACGGGTTGGGCGGGGCCATCGGCTCCTCCGAGGTCGTCCTGGAGAGTGGGGACATGATGGCATGCCCGGCACTGACGGGGCAGTCTCGGAGCGCCGGCCGTGGCGAGCGCCGCCGGTGGGCCCGGCGATCGTGACCGGCATCGAGGCGGAGCCGAAGCTGGTGCGGTACCTCGATGAGCTCTACCGCTGGAATGAGCGGATCAATCTCACCTCCATCCCCCGGGTGGAGGCGGAGAGTCGCCACCTCGCCGAGGCACGTCGCCTGCTCGTGCACGCCGCCCCGGCCACCGGGGCACGGGTCGCCGACATCGGCGCCGGCGGCGGCGTACCGGGAATGGTGATGGCCATCCTGCGCCCCGACCTCCGGGTCACCCTGATCGAGTCGGACCGGCGGAAGGCGGGATTCCTCGTCCACGCCGCCGCCCTCTGCGATTGCGCGCGGGTCACGGTCGAGCCCCGTCGCGCCGAGGAGGTGGGCCGGGATCCGGCCCATCGCGACACCTACGACCTCGCCGTCTCGCGGGCGACCGCATCAGCGCCGGTGCTGTGCGAGCTTGCCCTGCCGCTCCTCCACGCCGGGGGGCGCCTGCTCGCGCTGGTGGCCGACGCCGAGGCCGACGCGCGCAGCGCTGCACCCGCCGCGTCCGCCTGTGGAGGCGGGATCCCGGCCGCGCTCGCCCCCGGGATCCTCTCCATCACCAAGGTTGGCCCGACCCCGGAGCTCTATCCCCGGCGTGCGGGGATGCCCGCGCGCCGACCGCTGCACGGGGGCTGACCGCAGGCGCCTCCGGTGGCCGGCCGCTGCCGGCGCGTCTCCGAAGCAGGGCCCATGCCGATGCCGCCTAGCCGGGCCGCGAGCCGAGCCGCCGCCGCAGTGCCGCCTCCGCCTCGGCCCGCTCGTCCCAGGGCACCGGGCCGGCCGCGGTCTCGATGGTTCGCTCGTGACCCTTGCCGGCGAGCAGCACCGTGTCCCCGGGAGAGGCGTGCCCGATGGCGAAGTCGATCGCCTCGGCGCGATCGGGGATGAGGTGCAGGGCGGCGCCGCGGGTGGCCCCCGCGGCCTCGGCCGCCGCCGCGATCTCCTCGACGATCGTCATGCGATCCTCGTCGCGCGGATCCTCGTCGGTGACGACGACCACGTCGGCCAACCGCGCCGCGACCCGGCCCATGGCTCCGCGCTTCTCCCGGTCGCGCTCCCCCGCCGACCCGAAGACCGCCCACAGCCGTCCGGAGGTCGCCGGCCGCAGCTCGACGAGCACCGTCTCCAGGGCAGCCGTCGTGTGCGCATAGTCGACCACCACGCCGAAGTCCTGGCCGAGGTCGACGCGCTCCATCCGCCCGTTGACCCGCTCCAGAGCGGCCACGCCCCGGACCGCCGCCTCGAGCGGGACGCCGCGCCCATCGGCGCCGGGGCCGCCCCCGCAGGCCGCCGCCAGCGCCGCCAGCGCGTTGGCCGCGTTGAAGCCGCCGGCCAGCCGCAGCCGGACCTCCGTCCTGCCCCACGGCGTGCCCGCCACGAAATGGACACCTCTGGCATCAACTCGCAGGTCCTCGGCGACGAGGTCGGCATCGGGGCGACCGCCGGCGCTGTAGGTGAGCCGGCGGGCCACCGCCATGCCGGCGAGGCGGGGATAGGCGAAGTCGTCGTCGCGGTCGAGGACGGCCAGGCCGTTGGGCCGCGCCCCCACCATCTCCAGCAGGCGCTGCTTGGTGCGCAGGTACTCTTCGCGGCTGCCGTGGATGTCGAGGTGCTCGGAGGTGATCCGGGTGTAGACGGCGACGTCGTAGTCGACGTCGTCGACCCGGTGCAGGTGGAGGCCGTGAGACGAGGTCTCCACCGCGGCGCGGGTGCACCCGGCGGCGGCGGCGGCGGCCAGGAAGCGCTGCAGCTCGGTGGCTTCGAGGGTGGTGATCCGGCCCGAGCTCGGGCGCACGTCGTCGCCGATGCGCAGGTCGACGGTGGTGACGCTGGCCGCCTTCTGCCCCGCCGCCTGCCAGGCCGCCCAGAGCATGGTGGCGGTGGTGGTCTTGCCGTCCGTGCCGGTGATCCCGGCGACCGTCATCCGCCGGGAGGGATGCCCGGCGATGGTGGCCGCGAGCGCGCTCAGGGCTCGCCGGGCGCTCTCGACCTGCAGCAGAGGTGTGGCGTCGGGGATCGCCGGGACCGGGGTGCGCTCGGCGACGACCGCGACGGCTCCGGCCCGGACCGCCGCCACCGCGAAGTCGTGACCGTCGACGTGGAAACCGGGGACCGCGACGAAGAGCGTTCCGGGGCGGCAGTGGCGGGAGTCGTACTCGACCGCCGTGACCTCGGGGTCGTCGTCAAGGGCCGCGCTGATGCCCGACTGGCGGAGGAGCTCGGAGAGCAGCATCGGTGGTTCTGCCTCCCTACGCCGGATCCCGGCCGGCCGTCTCCGCGCACGCCTGGAGCGCGTCGACCATGGTGTGAAACTTGACCTCGGTCTCCGCCACCTCGAGGTCGGGGCGGGACTCGGCGACGATTCCCGCGCCGGCCTGGATGCGCACCGTGGAGGGCGTGATCAGAGCGCAGCGCAGGCTCACCGCCCACTCGCCGTCACCGCGACCGTCCACCCAGCCCACCAGGCCCGCGTAGAGCCCCCGCGACGCGGGCTCCAGGCGGGCGATCAGAGCAGCGGCCACGTCCGCCGGCGTCCCGCAGACGGCCGGGGTGGGGTGGAGCGCCGCCGCCAGGGCCAGGGCGCTGGGTGCCGACGGGCGGAGCCGTCCGCGCACGGCGGTGGCGAGGTGCCAGACGGTGGCGGTGGCCACCAGGTGGGGCTCGGGGTCGACGCGCAGCTTGGTGCAGTGCGCGGTGAGGGCCTCGGCCACCGCCACCACCACCGCGGCGTGCTCGTGCTGGTCCTTGGCCGAGCGGACGAGTGCCTCGGCCGCCTCCCGGTCACGGCCCGGATCCCCCGGCCATCGGGCGGCGGTCCCGGCCAGGGGGAGCGAGACCACCCGATCCCCCTCCCGGCGGAGCAGGGTCTCCGGGGTGGCGCCCACGAAGGCGCCCTCCTCACCCGCCGGGGCGGCGAAGAGGTGGCACTCCGGGTCGCGCCGGCGCAGCTCGGCGAGCAGCATGGCGAGGTCGATACCCGGGTTTGGCGCCGTCAGCGCCCGGGTGAGCACGACCTTCTCCAACTCGCCGGCCCGGATCCGCGCCAGAGCCTCGACCACGGCCTGCTCGTAGGCGGCCGCCGCCGGTTCGGCCTCCCATCGCATCGGCCATGCCGCCGGCCTGGTGCCGGGAGACGGCGTGACCGCCGCGACCGCGCCCGGACGGACGCGCCCGGTGCCGAGGTCCAGCTCGCGGGGCGAGATCGAGGTGACGGTGATCCGCTCCGGGATCACCAGGCGGGCCGCCACATCCCCCCGGAAGGGGAGCGCCGCGGTGACCACCGCACCCTCGATGCCGAGGCCCGCCAGCGCGTCATCCGCCACCTCCGCCGCCCGCGTCGCCTGCCCCGGCCCCGCCGGCACCTCGATCCGGCGGATCTCGCCGGCGGTGACGATCCCGGTGCCCCGCCGCTCCATCAGGAAACCGCCCGTCCGCCAGGCCGCGAGCAGGTCGACGGCGGCGCCGGGCCGCACGGCCGCATCCGGCGGAGCGCCGGAACGGAAGGCGGCGCTCATCTCCCGCGAGCTTCGAGGCCCGCCCGCGATCCCGGGTCCCGGCCCGCGGCGGGCGTCCTCGTTCCCACCAGGAGCTGCACGGCCCCGAACCCGAGCAGGATGCGCCGGGTGTCGGAGAAGCCCGCCTCGCGAAAGATGCCGACCAGCGCCGGCCCGTCGGGCAGGTATGCGGTGGAGGCCGGCAGGTAGCGGTAGGCCTCGGCGTCGGAGAGGAGGGCGCCGAGCCGCGGCACGACCTGCTCGACCCAGGTGGATTGCAGCCAGCGGGTCGCCGCCCGCGGCTCGGCCAGGTCGATCACCGCGAGCCGCCCGCCCGGCCGGACCACCCGCGCCATCTCGGCGGCGCAGCGCGGGATGTCCACGACGTTGCGCAGGGCGAAGCCGGAGGTGACCCCGTCGACGCTGGCGGCGGCGAAGGGGAGGTCCAGGATGTCGGCGCGAACCAGCTCGTCGGCGCCGCGCGCTCGGGCCAGCATCCCCGCCGAGCTGTCGACGCCGACGGAGCGGTAGCCCTGACGGTGCAGCTCCCGGCAGAGCTCACCCGGGCCGCAGGCGAGGTCTGCCACGGTCGCGCCCCGCGGGAGGCGCAGCTCACGCACCGCCCGGCGCCGCCAGAGGACGTCCAGCCCGCCGGTCATGAGGTGGTTCATGAGGTCGTAGCGGGGGGCGATCCGGTCGAACATCGCCTCCACGACCCGCGCCTTCTCCTCGCTGGCCGGAAGGGGGGTGGGGATGGTCATGACCCCCCCATCATCGCCGAGCCGGTGGCTCCGCCATCGCGCGGATGATCCGCCTGTCCAGGAGGGTGCTGCAGGCCAAGCCCGGCGCGCCGCAGCTTGCCCAGCGCCGTGCGCGGCAGCGTCTCCACCACCAGCAGCTCCCGGGGAGCCTGGTGGCGCCCGAGCAGCGCCCCGACGTGATCCCGCAGGGCCTCGAGGGTCGGCGCCGCACCGAGGTCGCGGGGCACCACCGCCGCCACCACGCGCTGTCCCCAGGAGGGGTCGGGACGGCCGAAGACCGCGCAGTCGGCGACCGCGGGGTGGCTGCGCAATGCGGCCTCGACGTCCCCCGGCCAGACGTTCTCGCCACCCGACACGATCAGGTCGTCGAGCCGCCCGAGGACGTGAAGCCGGCCGTCGCCGTCCAGGCTTCCGGCGTCGCCGGTGGGCAGCCAGCCGGCCCTCGTGAGGCCCGCATCGGACCCGTCCCGGTACCCGCGCAGCAGAGTCGGGCCTCCCAGCTGGATCTCACCGCCCTCGGCGATCCGCACCGACACGCCCGGCAAAGGGTTCCCGTCGTAGACGACCCCGCCGCAGCTCTGGGTGAGGCCGTAGGTGACGACGCAGGGTGCTCCCGCCGCGGTGGCACGCTCCCGCAGGGCTGCGTCCATCCCCCCGCCCCCCACCAGCAGGGCCCGATGGCCGCGCAGATCGACGCCGGCATCGAGCGCCCGGACCAATTGGGTCGGCACCACCGAGACGAAGGGGAAGCCGGCCACCGGCTCCAGCTCCGCCGCCCCCCGGAAGAGCAGCGGTGCTCCCCCCAGAAGTCCCCGCAGCAGCACCAGGAGCCCGCCGATGTGGGCGAACGGGAGGCAGCTCACCCAGCCGTCCCCGGCTTCCGCCCCCAGGGCGCGCAGCGAGGACGCCACCGCCGCCTCCACCGCGGACCGGGTCAGCTCCGCCAGCCGGGGCCGCCCCGACGATCCGGAGGTCGGGACGATCAGGGCCACCGCGGGGTCCGCCGGCCGTCCCGAGGGCACCCGCCGCCAGCCGTCGCCGGAGACGAGCACGGTCGGTCGGGCGTCCGCCAGGAGGTCCCGCTCGGCCGGCCCCGGCAGGCGGTGGTCCACCGGCAGGAGGGAGGCCTCGGCGGCCCAGGTGGCCGAGGCGATGCTCAGCCAGGCCTCCCCCGGGGGCAGCGCGACGGCGACCACGTCGCCCGGACGGAGCTGCCGGAGCAGCTGCGTGGCACGAGGCTCGGATGCCCTCACGGCTCAGGCTCCGAGGAGAGCGGCGGGGACGACGCCCACGCCATCGGCTCGCCGGTAGGCCTCCCGGCCCGCGGTGACGACGATGGCGTCCAGGAGGTCTTCGCCGATCTCGTGGGCCAGCCAGGTGAGATGCCGTACGTCGTGGCCGTCGGTCACGCCTCCCAGCTTCACCTCGACGGCAAGGATGCGGTGGTCGGCCCGCTCGATGATGAGGTCAACCTCGTGGCGGCCGTCCTTGGTCCGGAGGTGGTGCACCGTGGCCTCGTGGGCCTGAGCGTACACACGCAGGCTCATGGTGACCAGCGACTCGAAGAGAGCACCGAGGAGCGTGCCGTCCCTGGGCGCGGCGGGAGCGGCCGGCATCCCGCGCAGCAGCGCCCCCTCGTCGGCGCCGAGAAGGCGTGCGCTCAGGGCGGGGTCGGCGAGATGGTGTTTGGGGGCCTGGGTCAGGCGGCTCAGGTGGCCGCGACCCGGCAGCCACCCGGGCACGGGGTCGAGAAGCCACAGTCGCGAAAGGACGTCGCGGTAGGCGGCCGTCGTCGTCTTTGCCGGCCAGGACGCCGCTCCCGGGTGTGCGGCGCCGAGCAGCGTCGCATAGCTGGCCGTCGTGGCCGTCGCCGCTGCGTAGGCTGTCAGCCAGCCGCGCAGGGTGGCCGGTCGGCGCACCCGCAGGCCCTGCTCGGCAAAGTCGTGATCGACGACCCGGGCCAGGTACCCGTCGAGCTGCGCTCTGCGAGACCGGCCCAAGAGGTGACGGATCCCGGGAAGCCCGGATGCAAGGATCTCCTCCACATATTCCCGCAGCCCCAACGTGGCGCTGCCCGCGAGCGGCGGCCGGGCACCGGACAGGAGCAGGCCCAGGCTGACGGTGGGGTCGGCCAGCCCCCGCTCCGCCAGGCTGAGCGGTCGCATCCTGATCGCCACGATCCTACCGGCGCCGGTGTGCGCCGGGGCCTGAGCGGGGACGGCGCTGCCGGTGAGCAGGTAGCGTCCCGGCGGAGCACCCTCATCGACCCGCCGCCGGACGTGGTCCCAGACCGCCGGAAAGCGCTGCCACTCATCGATGACGATCGTCCCTTCCCCGGCGTCGAGTCGGGACAGGTCGGCCGCGACGACCTCGAGCTGACCGGGGTCGTCGAGCCGGAAGACGGCGGCGGCGCGCCGCACGGCGCTCGTGGTCTTCCCGACGCCTCTCGGGCCCTCGATGGCGAGCGCGGGCAGGTCGGCAAGCAGCGCGTCCAGCTCGCGGTCAACGATGCGGGGTATGTAGGATGCCATTGGACCAGATATTACACTACCATTGGACCACAACAGACGCTTCTGTTTGACCACACCCCGCCGCGCGTGGCCGCGCTCGCGCAGGCACCGTCCGCCGGCGCCGGCGTCCCGGCCTGCTCGCAGCTTCCCTCACGTTGAGTACGCTAACCGACAGCACGATGAGCCCAGATGAAGCCGTTCCCCAGCTTCCCGAGTGGACCCCCCACGGCGAGTTCGCGGACATCCGCTACCAGACCGCCGAGGGCATCGCCAAGCTGACCATCAACCGGCCGGAGGTGCGCAACGCCTTCCGCCCCACCACAGTGTCCGAGCTCGCCCGCGCCTTCGAGATGGCCCGCGACGATCCCGAGGTGGGCGTGATCATCCTCACCGGGGAGGGGACCAAGGCCTTCTGCTCCGGGGGCGACCAGCGGATCCGGGGCGACGACGGCTACCAGGACGCCCATGGGGTCGGCCGGCTCAACGTGCTCGACCTCCAGGTCCAGATCCGACGGCTGCCCAAGCCGGTCATCGCCATGGTCGCCGGGTACGCGATCGGCGGCGGCCACGTCCTCCACCTTGTCTGCGATCTCACCGTCGCCGCCGACAATGCCGTCTTCGGCCAGACCGGTCCCCGGGTCGGCTCCTTCGACGCCGGCTATGGCGCGGGGCTGCTGGCCCAGACCGTCGGCCTCAAGCGGGCCAAGCAGGTGTGGCTCCTCTGCGAGCGCTACGACGCCGCCACCGCCGAGCGCTGGGGGCTGGTCAACTGGGTGGTGCCGGTGGATGAGCTGGAGGCCCGGACCGTGGCCGTCTGTCGGCGCATCCTGGAGATGAGCCCGCTGGCCCTCCGCCTCCTCAAGGCCGGGTTCAACGCCGACGCCGATGGCCTGGCCGGGATCCAGCAGCTGGCCGGTGACGCCACCCTCCTCTACTACATGAGCGAGGAGGCCCAGGAGGGCCGCGACGCCTACCTGGAGAAGCGCCGCCCCGACTTCTCCCGCTTCCCCCGCCGGCCGTGACCGGGTGACCTCCACCACCCTCGCAGGGCGGCGTGGCCCGGGCGAGGCCGCCCGCCTCTGGCTGGCCGGGGCTCGGCCGCGCACCCTCGGTGTCGGCGCGGTGCCGGTCCTGCTCGGTGCCGCGGCCAGCGGTCACCCCAAGGCGCTGCCGACGGCGGGTGCGCTGGTGGTCGCCGTCGGCGTCCAGGTGGGCGCCAACCTGGCCAACGACTACTTCGACGGCCGCCGCGGGGTGGACACCGCCGCCCGGGTCGGGCCCCGGCGGCTCACCGCCAGCGGCCTGGTCCGTCCGGGTGCGGTCCTGGCCGCCGCCCTCGCCTGCCTGGCGGTCGCCGCGGTGGTCGGTCTGTGGCTGGTCCTGGCGACCGGCCAGCTCTGGCTGCTCGTCGCCGGGGGGATCGCGCTCGCCGCCGCGCTCCTCTACACCGGCGGGCCCCGCCCCTACGCCGCCACCGGCGTGGTGGCCGATCTGGCCGTCTTCGCCTTCTTTGGCCTGATGGCGACGCTGGCGACCGCCGCCGTCCAGGGTCACGGGATCCCCGCCGCCGCCTGGTGGGCGGCCGTCGCCATCGGATTCCTGGCGGTGGCCGTGCTGGTCGCCAACAACCTTCGCGACCTCGCCACCGACCGGGACGCCGGCCGTCACACCCTGGTGGTCCGGCTCGGCGATGGACGCGCCCGCACCTTCTACGCCGCGCTCCTCGTCGCCGGCGTGATCACGCCAGTTCTCGGGGTGCTGCTCGGGCAGCTGCCCCTGCTGGCCCTCGTCGCCCTGCTGGCGGTGCCCCTCCTGGTCAGCCCGCTGCAGATCGCCGCCGACCACGACCGGGAGGGGCGCGCCCTGGTCCCGCTGCTCCCCCTGACCGTCCGGCTCCATCTGGCTCTGGGTGGGCTCCTCGCCGCCGCCCTCCTCGCCGCCGCCTTGCTGCCCCAGCACGTGGGGACGGCCCATCTTTGGTAGGCGCGGTACGTCGGGCCGCCAGCGCAAGACGGATGGCGAGGTGCTGATGGTCAGCCTGACCACGGCCGGCGGTCCCGGTTGAGCCCCACAGCCCGGCCCGGCTGGGCGGTCGAGAGGCAAGGGAGGGGGACTCTTCCTCCGGGCGGGTTAAGGACAATCTAGTCCTTAACGGTCGCGCGGGATGGTGGGCCTCACCAGGTCGCGATCGATCATATTGGCCCGTGTGGACTTTTCGACAGGATGTGACGGGTATCCGGCACGGTTCGAGGACGACGCCGGCGGTGGGCCGGGGCGCGATCAGTGGAAGCAACCCCCCGTGCGCCGGCCGTGGTATACGACCCTCTGTGCCCCTCCAGCGCCGCATCCCCTTCTCCGTGGCCCTCCGCCACCCGGTGCTCGGCGTCACCACGCGCTCCGGCTGGCTGATCGAGGGCGAAGCCGGGTGGGGGGAATGGTCCCCGCTCCCCAGCTGGAGCCGCGAGGAGGGCGAGACCGCGCACCGGGGCGCGCTGGAGGCGGCTGACCACCCCTTCCCCATGGCCCTCCACGATTCCGTCGAGATCAACACCATGATCCCGCGGGTGCCGCCCGAAGTCGCCGCCGGGATGGCGGTCGCCGCCGGCTGTCGCACCGTGAAGGTCAAGGTCGGCGACCCGGAAGGGGAGGCCCGGGTCCGGGCGGTGCGGGAGGCCGTCGGCCCGACCGTCCACATCCGGGTCGACGCCAACGGCTCCTGGGACCTCGAGGAGGCGATCCGCCGCCTTCACGAACTGGCCCGCCTTGACATCCAGCTGGTCGAGGACCCGGTCCCCACCCTCGCCGAGCTCGCCCACCTCCGGCGCCGGTGCTCGATCCCCGTGGCCGCCGAGACGTCAATCAGGACAGTAGAGGACGTGGCCGAGATGCGGCGGTTGGACGCGGCCGACGTGCTGGTCATCAAGCCCCAGCGCATCGGGGGTGTCGCCATCGCCCTGAGAGCCGCCGAGCTGGCCGGCATCCCGGTGGTGGTCTCCAGCGCGCTCGAGACGTCGGTCGGCCTGGCCGCCTGCCTCGCCGTCGCCGCGGCCCTCCCCGCCTCCCTGTACGCGCACGGCATCGGCACCGCCTCGCTCCTCGCCCAGGACGTCACCTCCGACCCGCTGACACCCGTCCGGGGAAGGCTCGTGCCCCGGCGAGTCGAGCCCGACCTCCTGCTCGGCTCGCCGTCGTGACCGATCCCACCCCGCTGCCGGACGGCGACATCGCTCTCGCCTGCATGGCTCAATTGGCCGGCGAGCTCCATCGCCTCGGCCTCCGGGACGCCTGCATCTCTCCGGGATCGCGCTCCACTCCCATCGCCCTGGCCCTCGCCCGGCACGGCGGCATCCGGATCCATGTCCACCTCGACGAGCGCTCCAGCGCCTTCTTCGCCCTCGGAGCGGCCCGCGCCTCCGACCGGCCGGTCGCCCTCGTCTGCACCTCCGGGACCGCCGTGGCCAACTGGCTGCCGGCCGTGGTCGAGGCATCCATGTCCGGGATCCCCCTGCTCCTGCTCTCGGCCGACCGGCCCCCGGCGCTGCGCGGCACCGGGGCCAACCAGACCATCCAGCAGGTGGGCATCTTCGGCGGCTACGTGCGGTGGTCGCTCGACGCACCCTTGCCGGATGGGGGACCCGGGGCCGCCCTCAGCTGGCGCGCGCTGGCGGCGGAGGCGGTGGGGCGGTCTTTGGGGCCGCGTCCCGGGCCGGTCCACCTCAACCTCCCGTTCACCGAGCCGCTGACGCCGACGGGGGTGACCGTGGACCTCGGGCCGCTGCCACCGGAGCGGGACGCGGAAGACCTGCCGCGGGCCGCCCTCTCGTCCTCTCCGGACCCGGCCCTGGTCGATGAGCTCGTCGAGCTGATCCGGGCCACCGAGTGCGGTTTGGTGCTGGCCGGCGGCCTGCCCTTCGCCGGAGCGCCGGACGGCGCGTCCGCGATCGTCCGGCTGGCGGAGGCTGCGGCCTGGCCGCTCATCGCCGAGCCGACCTCCGGTGCGCGAAGCGGCCCGGCGGCCCTCGCCACCGGAGCCCTCCTGCTCGGTGCCCCGGGCTTCGCCGCGAGCCACGTGCCCGACCTGCTGATCCAGTTCGGCGCCACTCCCACCAGCCGGGCGGCGCTCGCCGCGGCCGCCGGCTCCGGGCGGCTGGTGGTGGTCACCGCCCCGGGGATGGAGGCGGACCCGGGACGGGCCGCATGGATGACCGTGCACTGCGACCCGGTCGTCCTGGCCGCGGCGCTGGTGGAGCGGCTCGCCCCGCGTGCGGAGCAGACCTGGCGGCGGGCCTGGGCGGAGGCGGACCGCCTGGCGGCGGACGCCGTCGCCGTCTGGATGCAGGAGCTGGGCGACGAGCTCTTCGAGGGCCGGGTGGCTCGAGATCTCGCCGCCGTCCTCCCGGACGGGGCCACCCTCTTCGCCGGATCGAGCATGCCGATCCGCGACCTGGACAGCTTCATGCTGCCGCGGCAGGGGCTGCGCGTGCTTGGCAACCGCGGTGCCAGCGGCATCGACGGGTCGGTGTCGACGGCGCTGGGATTGGCGGCGGGCGCCGGGCAGCACCCCCGCACCTTCGCCCTGATCGGCGATCTCGCCTTCCTCCACGACGCCGGGGCCCTGTTCTGGGCTGCCGGCCGCGGATGTGATCTGGTCATGATTGTCATCAACAATCGGGGCGGCGGGATCTTCGACCTCCTCGACCAGTGGCGGCTCCCGGAGCTGGAGACGCTCTTCTCCACCCCGCACGGCATCGACCTCGCGGCTCTCACGTTGGCCGCGGGCGCCGGTCATCGACTCGTGGCGCGGCATCGGGACCTCGCCCCCGCTCTGACCGCCGCCCGCGCCGCCGGGGGTGTGCAGGTGGTCGAGATTCGCACCGAGCGCCGGCGCAATGCGGAGCGCCATCGAGCGGTGGCCTCGGTCGTCGCCGCGGCGGTCGCGGGCCTGGCCGACCCGCCCGTCGGGAGCACCCATCGGTTGACGGGCGTCACGGCGAATCCCGACCCTTCAAGTCGAGATTCGTCCGCCACCGGGTAGACTTTCGCCCATGTCCCAGACCTCCCGCGATCTCCTCGCCGCCGCTCGCCGCAGCGTCCGTGAGCTGACCCCACACCAGGTGCACCAGGGGGACGGGCGGGTGCTGATCGACGTGCGCGAGCAGGACGAATGGGACCAGGGCTACGTCCCCGGGGCCCTCCACCTGAGCAAGGGCTACATCGAGCTGCGCATCGAGGACGCGGTGCCCGACCGCTCCACGCCGATCACCCTCTATTGCGCCGCCGGGATCCGCTCCCTGCTCGCCGCCCGGGCCCTCGGCGAGATGGGCTACCAGGACGTCGCCTCGATGTCCGGAGGCTTCGGCGCCTGGAAGGACGCCGGCCTTCACTTCACCGTCCCCCGGGCGCTGAGCGCCGAGCAGAAGCTCCGCTACAGCCGCCACCTGCTCATCCCCGAGATCGGCGAGGAGGGCCAGGCCAAGCTCCTGGACGCCAAGGTGCTGATGATCGGCACCGGTGGGCTGGGCTCGCCTGCCGCGCTCTATCTCGCCGCGGCGGGGGTGGGCACCATCGGGCTGGTCGACTTCGACACCGTCGACGTGAGCAACCTCCAGCGTCAGATCCTCCATGCCCAGGACCGGATCGGGATGGCCAAGACCCAGTCCGCCAAGATCGCCCTCACCGCCCTCAACCCCGACGTCCGTGTGGTCGAGCACAACGAGGTGCTGAGCAGCGAGAGCGCCCCCCGGCTCTTCCGCCAGTACGACGTCATCGTCAACGGCTGCGACAACTTCCCGACCCGCTACCTGGCCAACGACGTCGCCATCTTCGAACGCAAGCCGCTCGTCGACGGCGGGGTCTTCCGCTTCGAGGGTCAGGTCTCCACCATCGTGCCCTTTGCCTCGCCGTGCTACCGCTGCCGCTACCCCGCGCCGCCGCCGCCCGAAGAGGCGCCCTCCTGCGCCGAGGCGGGGGTGCTCGGGGTGCTGCCCGGCATCGTCGGCGTGCTCCAGGCGGCCGAGGTGATCAAGCTGATCCTCGGCATCGGGCAGCCGCTCACCGGTCGCCTGCTCGCCATCGACGCCCTCGACATGCGCTTCCGCGAGTTCCGCGTCCCGCGTGACCCGGAGTGCCCGGTCTGCGGGGAGAACCCGACCATCACGGAGCCGATCGACTACGAGGGCTTCTGCGCGGTGCCTCTCACCCGTCCCGCGGCGGCTCCCCCAACGGCGGTCGCCGCGCGCTGACCAGCCGGCGGCGGCTCAGCGGAGCCTGTCCAGGAACCTCCGCAGCACCTCGGTGAAGGCGGGCGGGTCCTCGAGGTTGGCCAGGTGGCCCACCCCCGCAATCACGGCCAGCTCTCCGCGCGGCAGGACGGCGGCCTCGTCGCGTGCCTCGTCCACGCTCAGGATCGCGTCCTGGTCGCCCTGGATCACCAGGGCCGGCACACCCACCAAGCCGAGCAGCGGCGTGCTGTCGGGCCGGCCCGCCATCGCCGCCTGGCAGGCGGCGATCCCCGCCGGACGGCAGCGGCGAATCCGTCCCACCACGGGGTCGGCGATGTGCGGCTCGGCGCGCGCCCGGGGACCCAGCAGCCGCTTGACCATGGGAAGGACCGTCTCCACCCCGTCACGGAGGGCCAGCCCGGCCATCTTGCGCCGGTTCTTCGCCTGCTCTGGAGTGTCGGCCGTGGCCCGCGACGAGACCAGCACCAGCGCGCTCAGCCGCTCCGGGTCCTGGCGCAGCAGTGCCAGCGCGGTGTACCCGCCCATGGAGCTCCCCACCGCCACGAACTCACCGACCCCGGCCGCGTCCAGGCTGCGGAGCACCGCCGCCGCGTACCCGTCGAGGGTCGCGAGCAGCGGGTCGGGCAGCTCCGGCGACGAGCCGCAGCCCCACATGTCGGGACGCAGGCAGCGGAACTCCCCGGAGAGGGCTGCCACCTGGTGGTCCCACTGGGAGGCGTCGAGGGGAAACGCGTGGAGGAGGAGGAGGGACGGGCCGGAGCCGGTGTCGTGGAGGGCGAGCTCGGGCGGCTGCTGAGGAGCTCCGCTCGTGCCCGGCCCGGGCCCTGGGGACGAGCGACTGCCGCCCTCCCTCATCGGCTCAGGCGCTGTTGGAGATGGGTTGGAGGGGGAAGTCCACGTCGAGCGTCGCCTCCTCGATGTGCGTGCGGGCGTGCCGCTCGACATCGCGGAGCTTGAGGATCTCGGCGGGGGTGATCAGGGTGATGGCGACCCCGCTGCGTCCCGCCCGGCCGGTGCGTCCCACCCGGTGGAGGTAGTCGTCCGGCGTGCCCGGCACGTCGTAGTTGATGACGTGGCTGATGTCGTCGATGTCGAGGCCGCGCGCCGCCACGTTGGTGGCGATCAGAGAGCGCACGTGGGTGGCGACGAACCGCCGCATCGCGTCGTCGCGCTCCTTCTGGCTCAGGTCACCGTGGAGCACCCCGATCGTGTAGCCGCGCCGCTCGATCTGCACCTGGAGCAGGTCCGCGGTGCGCTTGGTCTCCACGAAGATGAGCGCCATGGTCACATCGGGCTGGTCGAGGATGCGGCAGAGGGTGTCGACCTTGTCGGCCCAACTGGTTCGGATGTAGAGCTGCCGGACCTCCTCGGGGATCTCGGGCCGGGTGCTGACCTCGATCGTGACCGGATCGTGCATATGGCGGCCGGCGATGCGTCGCACCCAGTCCGGCATGGTGGCGCTGAAGAGGAGTGTCTGGCGCTGCTTGGGGCACTCGCGGAGGATCGCCTCCACGTCGGGGGCGAAGCCCATGTCCAGCATCCGGTCGGCCTCGTCCAGCACCGCGATCCGGATGCCGGCCAGCGAGATCGACCGGCGCTGCAGGTGATCGCGCAGCCGTCCCGGGGTCGCCACCACGATGTGCGGGTGATGGCGCATGCCGTCGAGCTGGCGTGACATCGAGTCGCCGCCGTAGATGGCCAGCGCGCGCAGCCGGCCTGCCGACAGCCGGGCCAGGTCGTCGTGAACCTGCACCGCCAGCTCACGGGTCGGGCAGAGGACGAGTGCCTGCAGGGTGTCGGAGTCCGGGTCGAGGCGCTCCACCATGGGGATCCCGAAGGCCGCGGTCTTGCCGCTTCCCGTGTGGGCCTGCCCGATCACGTCGCTGCCGAGCAGCGCCGGCGGGATGGCGCCGGTCTGGATCGGCGTGGTCTGCTCGAAGCCCAGGTCGGCCACCGTGCGCAGCATCGCCGGGCTCAGGCCGAGGCTTTCAAAGCTCTGGGGAGAGTAGAGATCTCGGTCCTCTTCCGCTGCGACAGGAGTGGGTCGGGGTCTGAGGACCGGCGGTCTTCGCGACCGCATCGTACTGGAGGAACGCAAACTTGAGCCTCAGTCTACGCGAGCGAGGCGGTTCTGGGACTCCCATGGAGGCGATCGGTGCATTTCGATCGCACCACGAGCCGTCCAGGAGGGCGTCCCCGGGCAGCTGGAGGCCTGTTTCCGAACCCCCTTGCGGCCCTGGATTCTGAGGTCCTGCGGCCGCTGCGCCGACCACCGGGCGGGTCGTACGATGGCCGGGATGCCGGCGGTCCTCTGCACTCTCCCGCTCCCCGATCCCTTCGCCGAGCGGATCTCCGGGACCGCGTCACTCCGGGTGCTGGGCCGGATCCCCGTCCACGCCGACCTCTGCGCCGCGCTCCGCTCCGACCCCGTCGACGTCCTCTGCCCGCAGCTCGCCGACGTCGTCGACAGCGAGGTCCTCGATGCCGGGCTGCCCCGGTTGCGCGGGGTCTGCGTCTACGCGGTCGGGTACAACAGCGTGGACGTCGCCGCCGCGACCCAGCGGGGGATCGCCGTCGGCCACACCCCGGGTGTGCTGACCGACGCCACCGCCGACCTCACCATGGCCCTGCTGCTGGCGGCGGCGCGCCGGATCGTCGAGGGCGACGCAGCCGTGCGCGCGGGCGCGTTCCATGGCTGGGAACCGGGCTACCTGCTGGGCATGGAGCTGAGGGGGGCGTTGCTCGGGATCGTCGGCTTTGGCCGGATCGGGCAGGCGGTGGCGCGGCGCGCCCGCGGATTCGGGATGCGCCTGGCCGCCTACGGCCACCGCGGCCTGCGGGTGCCCGACGACCTGGCCGATGCGGTCGAGATCTTCGACGACCTCGACCGTCTCCTCAGGGAGAGCGACGTGGTCTCGCTGCACACCCCGCTCACCGAGCAGACCCGGCATCTCATCGGAGAGGCGGAGCTGCGCCGGATGAAGCCCACCGCCATCCTGATCAACGCGGCGCGGGGCCCGGTGATCGACGAGCCGGCATTGGTGCGGGCGCTCCGAGAAGGCTGGATCGCCGGCTGCGGGCTGGATGTCTACGAGGACGAGCCGCGGATGGCCCCTGGCCTGGCGGAGTGCCGCACCGCCGTGCTCTCACCCCACCTGGGCAGTGCCACGGTGAGCACCCGCTCGGCGATGGCCGCGCTCACCGCCGACAACGCCCTGGCCGTGCTGGCCGGCCGCCTGCCCGTCCACTGCGTCAATCCCGAGGTCGCCGAGGTGCACGGATGACCGGTTCCGCCTCGCCTCCCCCGCTCGCCCAGGCGGTTCTCCCCGAGCGCGTCGAGATGGTCGCCCTCGACCTCGACGGGACCTGCCTCGACCTCCAGCAGCAGCTCCATCCACGGATCGAGGCGGCGGTGCGCGAGGCGGGTCTGCAGGTGCCGGTGGTGATCGCCACCGGGCGGATGTACCGCTCCGCTCTGCCCTGGGCGCGCCGCCTCGGGATCCGGGCTCCGCTCGCCTGCTACCAGGGGGCCCTGATCCAGGCCATGCCGGATCCCGATCCCGGCGAGGGTCTCGCCTATGGCCGGGTCATCGCCACCGACCCGCTGGACGGGGCCACGGCCCAGCTGGCGATCGCCGTCGCCCGGGAGCACGGCTGGCACCGCCAGGCCTACGTGGACGACAACCTCCTCTGCGAGGAGGACCGTGCCGAGGCCCGCCTCTACGCCCACGTCGGAGCCGTCCCCATCGAGTTCGTCGACGACCTCGCCCTGGCCGTCGCCGGCGGTACCACCAAGGTCGTCATCGTCATCCTCGACGGCGACGAGGCGGTCCGCTGCCGGGTGGCGATGACCGAGGCGCTGGGCCGCCGGGCCCGGGTGACCCCCTCGTACCCCCAGTTCATCGAGGTGGCGAATCCGCGGGTCGGCAAGGGCCCCGCGATGCGGCTGCTGGCCAAGGAGCTCGGGGTCGACCTCTCCCGGGCCGTCGCCATCGGAGACGCGCCCAACGACGTCGACATGCTGGAGGCCGTCGGATTCGGTGTGGCGGTGGAGGGTGCCCTGCCGGAGCTGCTGATCCACGCGGCGTGCACCTGCCGGGTGGCCCAGGAGGGAGGTGTGGCCGACGTCCTCACCGCCCTCGGTCTGGCCCGCGTCTAGCGCTCCGGGAAGGCGGCCCCCAAGATCGAGGGAAAACCCTGATTACAGGGCTCTGCGGCGCGGGTCTAATCGGTGCGCGATGTCCGTCTCAGAGCGTGGTGCATACCGGCGCCCCGAGCAGGGGGGTTCCATCTGGAGGGTGCCGGTAGAGTCCGATCCTCGCCAGCTCACTCTGGCGCGTCGCCTGCTGCGGCTCGAGGCCTACCTCGTCCCCGCCGGTGGTGGGCTCCTGGTCGGCATGGCAATCGCCGGCGCGGGCAGCTCCCCGATCGAAGACTGGACCCTCTCCGGAGGTGCCCTGCTGCTCTGGCTCCTCCTGGTCGGGGGCGCGGTCGCGTGCTGGGTGGCGGTCAGCATCAAGCTGGGCCAGTGCGTGTGGGCGTACTGCGTGGCGGTCGCGCTCCAGGCCGGAGTGATCCTGGCGGCCGCCGCCGTCACCTATGAGGCGGTGTGGGGGGCCGGCGGCGCGCTGGTCTCCGCCGAGCGCGGGGGCGCCGCCGCTCCCGGCTTCCTGACCCCCACCCTCCCCTTCCTCCCGCTCTTCCTGGTGCCGCTCGCGGCCCTGGTCCTGCTGCTGCACCCGGTCTCCCGCGCTGCCGCCCTTCCCGTGGGCGGGCAGCGGGCTCGGGTCGGCCGATAGCCGAGAAAGTCCGCTAGGAGGCGGCCTCCCCCCGCCTCCTTAGCGGGCCTCTCGGGCGACGGGGCCCGGCTCTTCCGCCGCCGGCCCCCGAGTTCTTCGAGGGGAATCCCCGATGCGCCGGCGGCCGGGGTGCGCTGGAATTGGTCGGTGCCGTCCACCCCACGGCACGCCGCTCTCGGCCACACTCTCCCGGCCGCCTGAGACCATCCCCTACCGGGAGGCCACCCGCCTCCCCGTCTCGGCGGCCGGGTTCAGCCCTCCGCCGCTTCCCGGGCAGCCAGGCTCGTCGCCGTGGCGGCCCGACGTGCCGCCCGCGACTCCGCCGGCACCAGCGACGCGGCGGCGGCGAGGAGGCTGAGGACCGCGCCGATGGCGAAGGCGATGCGCAGCCCGGCGATGAAGGCGGGGCTCACCAGGCTGGGGAAGAAGCCATGGCCGAGGAGGGTGGCCTGGGCGGCCGCGGGCAGGCTGTGCAGCGCCGCCGCCGGCACCAGGGTCTGGATCGGGTTGTAGCCGAGGAAGGCGGCGAAGAGCGCGGACGTCGGCGGCACGTGGGCGATCTGGGCCGCCTGGGCGGCGGGGAGGCCCGCCGCGGTCAGGCCGTGGCCGAGCGCGGCCGGGAGATCGCCGGCCAGGCCGAGGACGACCATGGTGAAGAAGATGCCCATGGAGAGGAGCATCCCGGAGTTCTGGAACGTGGCCCGGGTGCCCGAGGCGACCCCGCGCGCGGCGGCCGGGACCGAGTTCATGATCCAGGCGGTGTTCGGGGAGAGGAAGCCGCCCATCCCGAGCCCCATCACGACCAGGACCGCCGCGAACTCCGGGTACGAGAAGTTGGCCGGGAGCAGCGCGAGCAGCACAAACCCGACGGCGGTGATGACCATCGCCCCGGCGGCGAAGGGACGCTGGCCGAAACGGTCCGAGAGCAGCCCGAAGAGGGGCCCGAGGAGGATGAAGCCGGCGAGCAGCGGGATCATGTAGATGCCGCTCCACAGCGGGGTGTCCTGGTAGCTGTAGCCGTGGATCGGCAGCCAGATCCCCTGCAGCCAGATGATGAGCATGAACTGGAGCCCGCCTCGGGCGATGGCCCCGAAGAGCGTGGCCGCGTTGCCGGCCGCAAAGGCGCGGATGCGGAAGAGCGACATGTCCAGCATCGGGTCCTTGACGCGCTGCTCGTACACGACGAAGACGGCGAGGAGCACCGGTCCGCCCACCAGGCCGGCGTCGACCCAGGGATTGAACCAGCCCATCGAGGAGGCTCCGTAGGGCAGCAGACCGTAGGTCATCCCGATCAGGAACACGACCAGCCCGCCCGCGAAGAGGAGGTTGCCGACGAAGTCGATGCGCTGGCCGCGACGGGTGACGGTGGTCTCGTGCAGGGCGATGAAAGCCCAGACGGTGCCGAGCACGCCGACCGGGACGCTGACCAGGAACACCAGGTGCCAGTCGATCGCCGCCAGGATCCCCCCGAGCACCAGGCCGAGCAGCTGACCCGCCGTCCCCGCGATCATGTTGAGCCCGAGGGCGAGGCCACGCTGATGCACCGGGAAGGCATCGGTCAGGATGGCCGGCGCGTTGGCGAAGAGGAAGGCACCGCCGACGGCCTGGACCACGCGAAAGACGATCAGCTCGAGCGCCGCCTGGTTGCCGGACCCCGGGGTGAGGAAGAGAAGGATGGATCCGACGGTGAAGACGGCGAAGCCCAGGTTGTACATCCGGACCCGTCCCAGCATGTCGGAGATGCGCCCCGCGGTCACCACCAGCACCGCGGTCACCACCATGTAGCTGAGCAGCACCCAGAGCAGGTAGTCGATCTCGCCGGGTGCCAGCGGGTTGACCTTGATGCCGCGGAAGATCGCGGGCAGCGAGATCAGGACGATGGAGAGGTTGATGGTGGCGAGCAGCGACCCGAGGGTGGTGTTGGAGAGCGCAACCCACTTGTAGCGGGGGTGATCGCGACCGATGCCGATCAGCGAGGTCCGGGTGCTCATGGTCTCCTGCTCACGCCGCGGGTCCCGGTTCGGGGCCCGCACCGCCGGTGTCCATCCCGGTCGAGGGCTCTCCCGGGGTGGGGTCGCCATCAAGGCTACGCGCGCAGCCCTGCGCGGCGAAGGCAGCCGGGCCGCCACCCATAATCACCGGGTCGTGCTTCCCCCCCTCCTCTTCTGCGACCTCGACAACACCCTGATCGACCGGGCGACCGGCTACCGAGCCTGGGCCGAGCACTTTGCAGGGGCGCTCGGACGCGGCCGCGAGGATGTCGAATGGCTGGTGGCCATCGACCACGACGGGATGCGCGCTCGCGAGCCGATCTTCGAGGAGATCCGGTCCCGATGGGCTCTCGACGACTCGGTGGCGGATCTCATCCGCCGCTACCGCCGGGAGTACCCGCGCTTCGTGCCGGCGATCACCCCCGAGGTTGCCGAGCGCCTCGCCGGGCTGCGCCGCAGCGGCTGGCGGGTTGCCGTGGTCACCAACGGACCCCCGTCCCAGCGGGCAAAGGTAGAGGGGTGCGGGCTGCTCCCCCTGATCGACGCCGTGGTCATCTCCGACGAGATCGGGGTGAGCAAGCCGGACCTTCACATCTTCCGTGAGGCGGCCCGGATCGCCGGCGGCGACATCCGGCGGGCGTGGCTGGTCGGGGACAACCCCGAGGCGGACATCGCCGCCGCCGTGGAGATGGGCATCCCGGGGATCTGGCTGCGCAGAGGCCGCACCTGGACGGAGCCCGGATGGCGTCCCTTCGCCGTGGCGGAGAGCATGGCGGAGGCCCTCAGCCTGGTACCCGGCTGAAGGGAGGGAGGCGTCAGACGTCCCCGGACGGGCTCACGCCAGCGTGGCCATCTCCGGCTCCTCCGTCGCCGCCTGGACCTCCACCTCCCGCTCCTCCCGGTGACTGCTCCGCAGCGGGAGCTCACGCATCACCAGGGTGGCCAGGAAGCCGAGGATCGCCCCGACGAGCGCCACCCAGAAGACGCCGCCGAGAGCCAGGGACATGGCGTTGTGGAGGGCATTGACGATCTGGGGCAGATAGGGACGCACCTCGGCGCGCGCGGCCACCGGCACCGCCTGCAGGATGGTCTGACCCAGGTTGCCCACCGAGGCGATGTTGTTCTCTGAGAAGGTGCCGCCCGAGATGTGGGCGGTCAGCTGGCTCGGTAGGTGGGCGGCGCTCAGCTGCTTGGGCATCTGGGTGGAGAGCCCCTGGGTGAAGACGGTGCCCGCCACCGCCAGCCCGACCATCCCGCCGACCTGGCGCAGGAACGTGAGGGTGCTGGTCGCCGTGCCCAGCCGCTCCCGCGGCGCCGCATTCTGGATCACCACGGTGAAGACCGACATCGAGGGACCGATGCCCAGCCCGGTCAGCGCCAGCCACAGCCACAGGGTGGGGGTCGTCGTGGTCGGGCTCAGGTGGGTCATCAGGAAGCTGCCGACGATCAGCACGCCCAGCCCGATCAGGAGCAGCATCTTGTAGCGGCCCGTCCGGGTCAGGTAGAAGCCGGCACCGACGCTGGTGGCGATCAGCCCCAGCAGAAGCGGCCACATCGAGTACCCGGAGGCGGTGGCGCTCACCCCCTTGACCACCTGGTAGTAGAGGGGGATGAAGATGACCGCCGCGAACATGCACGACGAGACCATGAAGACGGCGACGTTGGTGGCGGCCAGGGTCCGGGTGGAGAAGAGGTCGAGCGGGATGATCGGTTGGCGGACGCGGGACTCGTTGACGATGAAGGCTGCCATGATCGCCAGCCCGACGAGGATCAATCCGCCCACCTGCCAGGCGGTCCATCCGTAGAGGTTGCCGGACGCGTCGGTCAGGCCCTTGAAGGTGAGGCCGATGAGGATGGGCACCACCCCGACCGTGAAGATGGCGATACCGGAGAAGTCGAGATCGCGCAGGCGGGCCGCGGTGGTCTTGAGGTTGGGGAGGCGGGTGGAGATGGCGTAGAGGGCCACGATCCCGACCGGCAGGTTGACGTAGAAGATCCAGTGCCAGCTGATGTCGTCGGTGATGACCCCGCCGAGGAAGGGTCCGACGATGAAGCTGAGGCCAAAGACGGCGCCGAACAGCCCCTGGTACCGGCCCCGCTCGCGGGGCGTGAAGAGGTCACCGATCACGGCGAGAGCGATGGGGAAGAGCGCCCCGGCCCCGCATCCCTGCAGGCCCCGGAAGACGATCAGCTCGCCCATGCTCTGGGAGAGCCCGGAGAGGGCCGACCCGGTCAGGAAGATGACGATGCCCACGATCAGCATCCGCTGCCTTCCGAAGACGTCGCCCAACTTCCCGTAGATGGGAACCGTGATCGTGCTGGTGAGCAGGTAGGCGGTGACCACCCAGGTGTAGAGGTCGCTGCCCCTGAGGTCGCTGACGATCCGGGGCAGGGCGACGCCGACGATGGTCTGGTCCAGGGCGCCCAGGAAGAGGCCGAGCATGACCGCCACCATGACGATGAGCTTCCCTCGGGTGGGCAGGTCGAGAGCGGGGTGCTCGGTCGGGTCGGGGCTGGTGGCGCGCACGCGCTCAGACACGGCAGGACTCCTGGGTGTGGGCTCCGCGCTTAAGTTTGCACCGTCGGGGCTGTGGCGCCGCGCAGCCGGGCCCCCCGACATGCCCGGGTGGGGCGGTTTACACTGCGCCGATGAGGTCGCCCATCTCCAGCGCGCCGCGAAACGGCGACGTGGCGGCCCGGGAGACGATCCGCGCCGCCGGGCTCCGGGCCACCCCCCAGCGCCTCGCCGTCCTCTCCGTCGTCGCACGTGCCGGCGGCGCCCATCTGAGCGCCGAGGACGTCTGGCTGAGGCTCCGGGAGGAGAGCGGCGAGATGGACCGCTCCACCGTGTACCGAGTGCTGGCCGATCTCACCGAGGCCGGGCTGCTGGAGCAGGTGCGGCTCGGAGACGGAGTCTCCCGCTTCGAGATCCAGGACGTCGCCCACCACCACGCCGTCTGCACGCGCTGCGGCGCCACTGAAGATGTGAGCATTCGGGCCGTCCGCGCACTGGCCTCCGGCCTGCGCCGTGAGACGGGTTTCGTGCTCGGTCATCACCCCCTCCTCCTCCCCGGACTCTGCCGCACCTGCGCCGTCTCACGAGATTGAACCGACCCGTTTATCGGTGCGGCGGTTCTGTCACCTCCTTGTCGCAGGCGCAAAACGGGGACCGGCCTATCGTGATGCGGTAGCTGTGGCGTCCAGCCCCGGGCTGGGGCTGGTCATCCGGAGTCACCGACGTGCAGATAGCTGGGAACGGTCAGAGCGTCTCTCGCTCGTCGCCATTCGACCGGTGGCGCCGGAGCCGGCCGGTCGACGCCCCGCCTGGGGATCCGAGCGAGCCGGGCGCCCCGGCGGCCCGCATCCCGCCTGCCCCGCGGTGGGTCCCGAACCTCACCGTCATGACGAGCGACGAGATCGAGCGGCACCTCACCGGTCTCTTTGGCCGCCGTGGGTACACGGTCTGGCCGGTGCCGAGCCGTGGCGAGGTGGCCTCGGTCCTCCTCATCTGCAGGGGTCAGCAGGGTGTGGTCGTCCAGGTCAGGCGCTGGAACGCAGCGCTCGGGCCGGAGGTCATCCGCGCCATCGTCGCCGCGGTCGAGTTCCACACCGGCACCCTCGGCCGGCTGGGCTGCTCGCAGGTCGGTGGCATGGTGGTCAGCACCTCGACGTTCAACGACGAGGCCAGCGCCCTGGCCGCCGCGTCCGGCGTCCTCCTCTGGGACCGCCCGGAGCTGGAGGCCCAGATCCAGGCCGACCTGGCTCGACCGAGCGGTGCCGATTCGCAGGGCGGTCGAGCCTGACCCCTCGCGGGCCGGCGTGGTGTCCTGACTGAGGGGAGCCGCGCCGCCGAGGACGGTTACCCTCCGGCTCCGATCCGGCCCGTCGACGGCTCCGTCATCGCCTCCGGGTCGAGCAGCTCGTCCAGCTCCGCCTCGGTGAGGGAGGTCTGCTCGCGAGCGACCTCGCGCACCGTGCGGCCGCTGGCGAACGCCTCCTTGGCGATGCGGGCGGCGCTGTCGTAGCCGATCCGGGGGGCGAGCCCGGTGCAGGTCATGAGGCCCCGCTCCACCAGGCGGGGGCCGTTCCCGGTCGACGTGATGCCGTCCACCGCCTGGGTGGCGAAGTTGGCGGCCGCGGTGGCCAGGATGGCGATCGACTCCAGGAGATCGTAGGCGGCCACCGGCATCATCACGTTGAGCTCGAGCAGGGAGCCGGCCGCGCCTGCGAAGGCGATGGTGGCGTCGTTGCCCACCACCTGTGCGGCCACCATCGTGAGCGACTCGGCGATGACCGGGTTGACCTTCCCCGGCATGATCGACGACCCGGGCTGCACCTCTGGAAGGGCGATCTCGGCGATCCCGGCCCGGGGGCCGCAGGCGAGCAGGCGGATGTCGGCGGCGATCGTGTAGAGGGAGACGGCGACGCTGCGCAGGGCGCCGTGGGCGGCGACCACGCCGTCCAGGGTTCCCTGGGCCTGGAAATGGTTGTCGGACTCCCGGAAGGGCAGGCCACAGCTCGCCGCGAGCCCGGCGATGACCCGTCCGGCGAACTCGGGATGGGAGTTGACCCCGGTGCCCACCGCCGTCCCCCCCAGGGCGAGCTCGCAGAGCTCGTCGAGTGCCTGGCGGCAGCGGCGCCGGGCCCGCTCCACCTGTCCCGCCCAACCGAGGAACTCCTGGCCCAGCCGGATCGGGGTGGCGTCCTGGAGGTGGGTGCGGCCGGTCTTGACGATCGGCCAGAGCTCCCGGCTCTTGGCGCGGAGCGAGGCCTCCAGGAGCTCGAGGGCGGGGAGGAGGTCGCGCGACAGTGTTACCGCTCCGGCGACATGGATCGCGGTGGGGATGACGTCGTTGGACGACTGGCAGAGGTTGACGTGGTCGTTGGGGTGGACCGGGGTGCGGGTTCCCAGGGTGCCTCCGAGCAGCTCGATCGCTCGGTTGCCGATCACCTCGTTGGCATTCATGTTGGTGGAGGTGCCGCTGCCGGTCTGGAAGACGTCGACCACGAACTGGTCGTCGAACCTGCCGTCCGCCACCTCCTCCGCGGCCTGCGCGATCGCCCTGCTCAGGTGGCCGTCGAGCAGTCCCAGCTCGGTGTTGACGAGCGCGGCCTGACGCTTGATCAGACCGAGAGCCCTGATGAAGTCGCGGGGGAGGCGCAGCGGGCTGATCGGGAAGTTGAGCTTGGCCCGCATCGTGCTGGCGCCGTAGTAGGCGCCGGCCGGAACCTCCAGCTCACCCATCGAGTCGCGCTCGCGGCGGGAGGCGGGGAGGCTGCTCCCGGCCATCAGCGCCGCTCGCCCTTGGGGACGCTCATCTCGAACTCCGCTCCCTTGCCCAGCTCCGATCGGGCGCACACGCTACCGCCGTGGCGCTCTGCCACGGTCTTGACAATGTAGAGGCCGAGGCCGCTGCCCGGGACCTTGCGGTGGCGCTCCGCCACCGAGCGGTAGTACTTCTCGAAGAGCCGGTCAGCTTCCTCGGGGGCGAAGCCCGGCCCCTGGTCGCGAACGGCGACATGGATCTTGTCGTCCTGCTCCCAGCCCCGGATCGCGATGGTCGAGCCGTCGGGCGCGTGCTTGACGGCGTTGCCCAGGATGTTGGTCAGGGCGAGCATCAGCCGCCGGCGGTCGCCCCGGAAGGTGACCTCCGGTGCCACGTCCTGGGTCACCGTGCAGTCCCGCAGCTTGGCCTCCATCATCACCGTCTCGACGGCTCCGGCGACCAGGTCGGTGAGGCCGATCGGCTCCATGGTCAGCTTGTCCTCGGGGTCCTCCAACCGGGAGAGCTCGGCGAGCGCGTTCACCATCCGCACCATCATCTCGGTGCTCGCCGTGATCCCGTCGATGGCCACCGTCGCCGTGTCCGGCATCTGCCCGAGCATCCCGGTCGCGAGCAGCTGGCCGTAGCTGTTGAGGATGGTGAGCGGCCGGCGCAGCTCGTGCATGGTGATGGAGAGCGAGGTGCCTCGAGCACTGCTCGCCGTGGTCATCGCCGAGATCTGCTGGGAGAGCCGCCGGGCGACGGTCACGCTCAGCCGGGTGGCGATGATGGCCAGGTCCTCGGCGGCGTCCAGGGCGAGGGAGAGCTGCGATTCCGCGTCGAGTCCCACCTCGATCGCCGCCTTGGCCGTTGCCGGCCGGAGCGCGGCAAGGTGGAGGAGAGCCCTCTCCAGGTGCTGGTCCAGCTCGTACGCCCTGTCGAAGTCCACCTCGTAGAAGGCCATCAGCGGTCCCAGGTCGTCCGCGGAGAGGGCGACGAGGGCGGCGCTCAGGAACTGGCGCGGGCCCCGGGTGCCACCACCGCTCCGCGGCTCGGGCGCGCTCCCCTGGAGCTGAGCCCAGATCTCAGCAACGCGCTCGGAGTGGGCGGCGAGGAAGTCGGCGAGCTGGCCGGTCATTGCCCCGCCGAGTGTACACGCGCTCGGAGCCAATGGCTGTGACGGCGAGGGTGAGGGATTTAGGGCTTCCAGCCGGCCGGAGTCTGCAGTCCGGTGTCCGCGGTGGGCCTGTCGGATGCTCCGGCTGACCCCGGACTGCCCTTCCTTTACTCCCGCGCCGGCTCGTAAAAGACCATCTGATTGGCCTGGAAGTGGAGGTCGATCTTGGTGGTCGGTCCGTTCCGGTTCTTCTCCACCAGCAGCTCGGTCACCGACTTGTCGATGTCGTCCTTGTGCATTCCCGGACGGTAGAGGAACAGCACAACGTCCGCGTCCTGCTCGATGCTTCCCGAGTCGCGAAGGTCGCTCAGCTGTGGTTTGCGGTTCTCACGGCGCTCCGACTCGCGGGAGAGCTGGGAGAGGGCGAGGACCGGGACGTTGAGCTCTTTGGCGATCGTCTTGAGCCCGCTCGAGATCTCCGACACCTCCTGGACGCGCGAGTCCTGGCGACCGCCGCGCATCAGCTGGAGGTAGTCGACAACCACCAGGTCGACCTTCTGCTGGGCCCTCATCCGCCGGGCCCGGGCGCGCAGCTCGCTGATCGGGAGCGCCGGGGTGTCGTCGATCCAGATGTTGGCCTGAGAGAGCCGGTCCATGGCGCCCGCGATTCGCTCGAAGGCGTGCGCGTCCGCCTGGCCGGTGCTGATCAGGTAGGCGTCGACCTTGGCCTCGCTGCAGATGAGCCGCTGCACCAGCGCCTGCTTGCTCATCTCCAGGGAGAAGATCACCACCCGCCGCTCGGCGAGCACCGCCGCGTTGCGGGCGATGTTGAGGGCGAACGACGTCTTTCCGACCGACGGCCTGGCCGCCAGGATGATCAGCTCGCCGGGCTGGAGGCCCTGCGTCACCGCATCCAGCCGGCTGTAGTTGGTGGGCACGCCGTGGACGATCTGCCGGCTCTGGGCTCGGCTCTCCATCAGCTCCCAGGTCTCGGTGAGCATCTGGGCGATGTGGCTGATCTCCAGGCTCCGCCGGGAGTCGGCGATGGAGAAGATCCGCCTCTCCGCGGTGTCGAGGATGTCGTCGGTCCGCTGACCGGCGTCGAAGCCGAGCTGGGCCATCTCCCCGGCCGCGGCGATGAGACGGCGGCGCATCGAGTGGTCCACGACGATCTGGGCGTAGTGCGGCACCGAGGCGGCGGTGGGCATCTTCTGGCTCAGCTCGGCCAGGTACTCGATCCCCCCACTCCGTGCCAGGCTGCCATCCCGCTCCAGCTGCACCTTGAGGGTGAGGATGTCGACTGGCTCACCGCGATCGGAGAGCGCCAGCGCGGCCCGGAAGATGTGGCCGTGGCGCTCCGCGTAGAAGTCGCCGGGGTCCAGGAAGTCGCGCACCGCCAGGATGGCGTCGGCGTCGATCAGCAGGCAGCCGAGCACCGCCTGCTCGGCATCGAGGTCATGGGGCAGGACGCGCCCCGACGGCGCGGCCGGCCCGAGCGCCGCCGACCCCCGCAGCTCCTGCGGAGGTGTGCTCACTTCGCGGCGACGACGATCCGGAGGGTTTCGGTGACCTCGGGGTGGAGCTCGATCTCCACCTCGTGGGGGCCCAGGGACTTGATCGGAGGCTCGACCGCGATCTTGCGCTTGTCGATCTCGAGGCCGGCCTCACGCTTGAGCTGCTGAGCGATGTCGGCGTTGGTCACCGAGCCGAACAGCCGTCCCGCCTCGCCCGTCTTGGCGTAGATGGTGACGGTGAGCTTGCGCAGCCGGGCGCTCACCTCGCGCGCGTCGTGCAGGGCCTTCTCGGCGCGGCGGCGGGTCGCCTCCTCGCGCTGGCGGATCTGCTCCACCATCTTGTCGTCGGCGGGCACCGCGAGTCCCTGGGGGAGCAGGAAGTTGCGGGCAAAGCCCGGTGCGACCTCCTTCACCTCACCGGCATGTGCCGTCCCGGCGACCTCCTTGAGGAAATAGACCTTCATGCGATCGCGCCCCTTCGTGCAAGCGCCTCCTCGGCGCCGTTCTTCTCTGTCTCTTCTTCGAGCTCGATGGTCCGGACGGTTCCGGCCGCGTGGTCCGGCTCGGGCCGCAGCCTGCGCCAGATCATCTTGGCCACCCGCTCCCCCGCACGGACGTCGTCGTCGAAGCGGCTCCGCCGCTCCGTGATGAGTCGCTCCTGCTCGGCGACCACCTCGGACGGGCAGACGGCGATGAAGACGCGGAGGGCGACCATGGCCACCGCGAGCGAGTCCAGCTCGCCCACCAGCGGAATCTCCTCGGGCAGGTCGATGAGAGGGGTGACCACGAGGCCGAGGGCGGCGAGGATGCCCGCCTTGGGGGCGATGGGCACGCGCGGGTCGCGGACCAGGCAGTAGGCGAGCCGGATCTGCCGGGGAAGGTCGTGGAAGAGGCTCTTGAACCAGCGCAGCCGGTTGAACATGGCCGACCGATTCTACGCGCCGCCCACCCTCTCCCCGGGCGCCGCCGCCCTGGGGGATGATTGCCGTGCAGTGGACGTGGAGATTCGGCGCACGGCACCCGGCGACGCGGAGGACTTCGTCGAGGTGATCTACGCCGCCCTCGGGCAGCGGCCCTCCCCGGACCGGTTCGCGGCGGACGTCGCCGACATCGCCGCCGTCCGCGGCTGGCACGCCATCGCCGAAGGCCGCCTGATCGGGGTGGCGGGGCTTCTGGATCTCCGGCTGACCCTGCCGGGAGGCAGCCGGCTGCAGATCGCGGGTGTCACCGAGGTCGGAGTCCTCCCCACTCACCGCCGCCGGGGGGTGCTGACCAGGCTGATGACGGCGCTGCTCGACGACGCCCGCGAGCGCGGGGACGCCGTCGCCGGCCTGATGGCCACCGAGGCGCCGATCTATGGCCGCTTTGGCTTTGGGGCCGCGGACCGGGTCGCCCGGGTGGAGGTCGAGACCGGAGACGCTTCTCTTCGCGAGCCACCCCCTGAGGAAGGGAGGTTGGAGATTGCCGACCTCGCGACCGCCCAGGCGGAGCTCCCCGGCCTGCACGAGCGGGTCTGCGCCGTGCGCAACGGGATGGTCAGCCTCTCCCTCTTCCGGTCTCGCCGCCGGTACCGCGACGCCGCGAGCGAGGTCGGCGGCCTCGGGGCGACGCGGTTCACCCTTCACCGCGACGCTTCGGGCGCGGTCGACGGTCTGCTCGGATACCGGACCAAGCTGGACTGGACGCGGAGCACCGGTCCCCGCGGCGATCTCCAGGTGGAGGAGCTGTGGGCCAGCACGGAGGAAGCCGAGGCATCCCTCTGGCGCTTCTGCCTGCAGCACGATCTCATGACGCGCGTGACCGCGAACTGGCGTCCCTCGGACGAGGCGTTCGCCGTGTGTCTCGCCAATCCCCGCGCCTGGCGGCAGACCCTCAGTGACGGCCTTTGGCTGCGCCCCCTCGATCCGGCCGCGCTGCTCTCGGGCCGCCGATACGGCCGGGAGGACGGCCTGGTCCTCGAGGTCCACGAACCCGACGGCGCCGCGCCGCGGCGGTTCCGCCTCGAGGGGGGGCTGGAGGGAGCCATCTGCGTTCCGTCCTCCGCCTCTCCCGACCTGAGCCTCGGTGTCGCCGCCCTTGGATCGATCTGCCTGGGGGACACGCCGCTCGAGCGCCTCCATCGCGCCGGAAGGGTCGAGGAGGTCACCCCCGGCGCCGTGGCCCGGGCCACGGCGATGTTCGGCTGGTCGCCGGCCCCCTGGTCGGGCGCCTTCTTCTGAGTTCCGGCACGGAGAACGCGCCTCCCCTGATCAGGCACGCGTCGCCTCGGACCTCGGGCTCCAGGTGGCGGCGTCAGTCGCGCAGCAGCTCGGGATGGCCCTCCACGAACCCGCGCGCCGCGACCGGGTCGTCGGCCGGGATCTCACCGTCCAGGATGGCGTCGATCAACGCCCTCTGCGCCCGGCCCAGCCACGGCCCGGGGGCGCGCCCGGCCAGACGCATCAGCTCGTGGCCGTCGAGGGGCGGTCGCAGGCGCGAAACCTGGCTGCCGGCGTCGAGCCGGGCGGCCCGCTCCTCCAGCTCGTCGATCGCCTCCACGTCCGGATAGGCGGAGGCGCGGGTGTCGGCTCGGGCCAGGTCGAGCAGGCGCGGTCGCAGCTCTCCGACGGTGCGGATGAAGCGGCGCACCGCGCCGTCCCCCACCTCCGCCGGCCGGTACTGGATCGGCCACATGTGGTGGAGGACCAGGGTGCCCACCTGATCGATCTCCTCCCCGCTGAAGCGGAGCCGGGTCATTACCGCCGCCGCGATCCGGGCTCCGGCCCGCGGGTGGTCGTGGAAGGTGTGCCGACCGTCCGCGGCCAGCGCGTGGGTTGGGGGCTTACCGGAGTCGTGGAAGAGGCAGCCGAGCCGGGTCACCAGATCGGCGGGCACCGCCAGCTCCACGGCGCGAACACTGTGCTCCCACACGTCGTAGAGGTGCCATCCCCCCTGCTCCACCCCCACCATCGGCAGCAGCTCCGGGAGTGACACCGCAAGAAGGCCGCTCCTGCGGAGGACCTCCAGCCCCTCACCTGGGTGGGGGGCGATCAGCAGGCGGCTCAGCTCGTCCCGCACCCGCTCGCCGGAGAGGATCGAGGCACGCTGGGCCATGGCCCGCATCGCCTCCTCGAGACCGCCGGCCAGCCGGAAACCGAGTTGAGCGACAAACCTGGCCGCCCGGAACATCCGCAGCGGGTCCTCGGAGAAGGTTTCGGCGGGATCGAGCGGGGTGCGGAGGATGCCGTCCCGGAGGTCGTCCAGCCCCCGGCCGGTGAGGTCCAGCACCCGGCCGTCGAGGGTCTGGGCCAGCGCGTTGATGGTGAAGTCCCGGCGTGCGATGTCGTCCGCCAGGCTCCCCGGGCGGACGTCAGGCTTGCGGGACTCCGGGTCGTAGCGCTCGGCGCGTGCCTGGACGACCTCGACGATGAGGTCCCCGCCGCGGATCTGGGCGGTGGCGAAGCGCTCGAAGACGGCGGGGCGCGCCCAGCCGAGCTCAGCCGCCACCCGCTCCAGGAGCGGCACCCCGTCGGCGCCCACCACCACCACGTCGATGTCCTTGCTCTCGCGGCCGAGCAGCCGGTCGCGGACGAACCCCCCGACCAGGAAGGCCTCGATCCCCAGCTCGTCGGCGGAGAGGCGGATCACCTCCAGGAGTCGCGGGAGGTCGAGCCGCGGAGGCACGGGGCGCAGACGGACCGGCATGAGGCTGGAGTGTAGAGGCGCCGGCCCGCCCCGTCCCGACCTCAGCGCACGGTGATCGACTTGCTACGGGTGAGGGACGCCCCGCCGGTGTCCGTGATGGTGATTGCGACGCTGTACTTGCCCGTGTGCCGGTAGCCGTGGGTGGCGCCGGCGGCGAAGCCCGAGCCTGAGGTGGTCGCGGCCACCGGCGTCGAGATGCCGTCGCCCCACGTGATGACGACCGTGTAGTCGGCCGCCACGCCCAGCGGATCCAGATCCGTGAAGAGCGCGGACAGCTTCGCCGTCGGCGCCGACCTGGCCGGGGTGACTGAGAGGGAGGTCAGCTCGAGAGGCGCCGCGATCACGTTCACGGGCGCCGAACCGGCGATGTCGACGCCGTCGTCGGGGATGTACGCGACCTCTCGGGTGGCAAGGGCCAGTGTCACCGCTGCGGCGCCCCTCACCACCTCCTCGGGGAAGGTGTAGCCGCCGCTGTAGACGGTGACGTCGCACAATCGCGTTGCGCCGCAGACGGCCGATGCCGCCGGGCCGCTCCCGCCGATCGAGACCAGGCCCGCCTGCGTGACGCCCGTCGGCCAGGTGATCGATGCGCTCACGGTGTCGAACGGCACCGAGCCGACGTCGCCGTACCCGGCGACGGTGTCCTCGGCGGCCAGCTCGTCAAGGGTGACCTGCGCAACCGCGGCGCCGGTCGTCGGAGTTCCCTGCGTCGCGTACACGTTCTCGGTAAACATGTTGGGGACGTCCTCGAACCACTGCGCCACCTCACTGAGGGTCTGCCAGGGGGCGGTGGTGCCGCTGGTCGGGTAGGTCCCGTCGAGGGGGAGCTCGACCGACGAGGCGTGATTCTCCTTCGCCCACTCCAGCGTTCCCCAGAAGTCGCCGACCTTGCTGTCGACGGCGGTCTGGAACGCCACGGGTGCACCCAGCGGAACCTCCACGCTCGACCCGCCGGGGAGTTCCAGGTCGATCGGCCCGGAAGCGCCGGTCATCGCCGCGTACATCTGCGGGTACGGCCCGTTGAGCCCAGAGATGGGATCGCGGATGGAGTCGTTCTCCAGCACGCACCGGGAGCCGAGCGTGTAGCGGCAGTAGGCCATCATCTGCTCGGTGGAGGCCTCGTCGACGCTCTTCGTGTAGCCGGTGCCTAGGGGGTTGAGCACCTGATAGGGGTTGAACGACACCCCGATCCGGGTGTTGGGCCAATCCGCGCCGGCGGTGTCGATCTCCTCCTGCTGGCACGTCCGGTCGAGCGTCGCGTTGTATCCGGCGGCAATCAGGGCGGTGTCGTTGGACGGCACCGAGGTGCCGATGATGTCCGGTTCGGGGTAGAAGAGCGCACAGCGGGAGACCACGAACTCCGCGACGTCCGGGTCCGGGTTGTACTCGGCGGCGAGCTCCGCCTCCATCGCGTCGTAGTACTGCTCGTATGGCGCGGTCCAGAACTGTCCGGCCGTGCCCTGGTTGCCGTTGTCGGGGTCGGTGACGGGGACCCCTCCTCCCGTGAGGGCAAGCACCCAGGCCGGCGTCGACATGCCGGCCAGGACGCGGATCCGCAGCGGGGTGCAGCCGCCGGCGGCGATCGCCTGGTCGATCGGGTTGTCGGGGGCGATGGAGTGCGAGTCCGTGGGCTGGAGCGCGCTCCAGGGGACGTTGATCGAGCTCGCGTCCAGGCCGGCGGCGGGGGGTGCCGTACCCCGATCGACCAGACCGCGAATCAGCGGCTTGACACCCGGAGAGGAGGAGCAGGCGCTCGAGGTCGTCCGCACCGCA
>Ga0224557_1000519_pt1 | contig 42629 bp, 45 predicted proteins | sample 714S31014metaG_FD_180677 | JGI IMG/M metagenome (GOLD analysis project Ga0224557, IMG submission 180677) | Peat soil microbial communities from Stordalen Mire, Sweden - 717 S3 10-14 | ecosystem: Environmental > Terrestrial > Soil > Wetlands > Peat | place: Sweden: Norrbotten County, Stordalen...
GGCCTGGGTCATCGGGGGGGTCACCTCCTGCGCGGGCTGGCGGAGAGGCATTATGTGGTCCGGCGGAGTAGCCGACGTTCTAGTTTACTAGTTCGATCCTAGGTGGCGGGTATGACATTTTAGGAACGCCACGCCGAATAATGGCTAATTATCTGCTGGTATCGGTAATAAAGTTGCTATTGATACGCGAATGACGTCGCAATTGTGAGCGGCGGCTGCAGCCATGGTAGTAACAGGCCGCCAGCCGACCGTGGCGCACCTCGAAGGGGCCTCTGGCCTCCCACATGCTGGTCTCCCTTAGGCGAGGCGATGAGCGAGAGGCCGCGTGAGAGACTGGCGGCTGTGCGAACCCACGGCCTGCGCTTCGACGTCAACTGCTCGATCCTGTTCACCGAACTGCCGCTGCTGCGGCGGCCGGCCGCCGCGCGTGCCGCGGGATTCGACGCGGTGGAGTTCTGGTGGCCGTTCACCGAGCCGGTGCCCGGGGACCGGGAGGTCGAGGCGTTCATCAACGCCCTCGCCGACGCGGGCGTGCGGCTCGCCGCGCTGAACTTCGCCGGAGGTGACCTGGCCGCCGGGGACCGGGGGCTGTTGTCGTTGCCAGCGCGTTCGGCCGCGTTCGGAGACAACATCGACGTCTGCGCCGGCGTCGCCGGGCGGACCGGCTGCACCGTGCTCAACGCGCTGTACGGTAACCGGGCGGACAGCGTGCCCCCGCAGGTGCAGGACGAGCTGGCGGTGGAGAACCTCACGCTGGCCGCCCGGGCCGCGGCGGCTGTGGGCGCGACGGTGGTGGTCGAGGCGCTGAACTCCTACGACAACCCGCGCGCCCCGCTGATCTCAAGCTCAGGCGCACTCGCGGTGATCCGCGAGGTCCGAGCCCGAAGCGGCGTCACCAACATCGGGTTCCTGGCCGACCTCTACCATCTCGGCCAGATGGGCGAGGACCTGCCGTTGATGCTGGCCCGCGACGCGGCCGACATCACCCACATCCAGGTCGCCGACGTGCCTGGCCGCGGCGCGCCGGGGACGGGCACACTGGACTTCACGGCCCTGTTCGGGCAGATCGCCGCGCAGGGGTACCCCGGCTGGGTCGGCTTGGAGTACAAGCCGGCCGATCCGGCGGACAGTCCGGCCAGCTTCTGCTGGCTTTCTGAGTTGCGGTCACATGCAGCCTGACCTGGTCGTCCGGTCCCGGCGAGCGGTGCTGCCCGAGGGGACGCGAGCCGCGTCGGTGGTCGTCAGCGGACAGGTCATCGCGGCCGTGGCCGACTACGACGCCCGGCTGGCGGCCACGCGTGACGTCGACCTCGGCGATGTCGCGCTGCTGCCCGGCCTGGTCGACACGCACGTGCACGTCAACGAGCCGGGACGGACCGAGTGGGAGGGATTCGCGACCGCCACCCGCGCCGCGGCGGCCGGCGGTATCACCACGATCTGCGACATGCCACTCAACTCGCTGCCACCGACCGTCTCGGTGGCGGCGCTGGCCGCCAAACGGGCGGCCGCGGCCGGGCAATGCTGGGTCGACGTGGCGTTCTGGGGCGGCGTGGTGCCGGGCACCGAGGCCGCCTTGCGGCCGCTGCACGACGCCGGGGTGATCGGGTTCAAATGCTTCCTGCTCGACTCAGGCGTGCCTGAGTTCCCGCCGCTCGACGTGGCCGGCCTGCGATCGGTGCTCGGCACGCTGGCCCAGCTTGACGCGCTGCTGATCGTGCACGCCGAGGACGCGGCGGAGATCAAGGCCGCCTCCGGCGCTGACTTCGGCTCGTTCGTGGCGTCCCGGCCGCCGGTCGCGGAGCGGCGCGCTATCGAGAAGGTCATCTCGGCCGCGGCCAGCACCGGGGGGCGGGCGCATATCGTGCACCTGTCCGCGGCCGAATGCGTGGCCATGATCGCCGGGGCCAAGGCGGCGGGCATCCGGCTGACCGCCGAGACCTGCCCGCACTACCTGTACTTCGCGGCCGAGCAGGTGCCCGACGGGGCGACCGAGTTCAAGTGCTGCCCGCCGATCAGGGACGCGGTCAACCGCGAGGCGTTGTGGCGGGGCCTGGAAGCCGGCGTGATCGACTGCGTGGTGTCCGACCACTCGCCGTGCCCGCCCGAGCTGAAGTCCCGCGACTCGGGCGACTTCGGTACGGCCTGGGGCGGTATCGCCTCGCTCCAGCTCGGCCTGTCCGCGGTGTGGACGGTGGCCAGGCGGCGCGGGCGGACCCTGGACGACGTGGTGCGCTGGATGGCGGCGGCTCCGGCCTCGCTCGCGGGCCTGGCGGCCAAGGGGCGGCTCGCGCCCGGGTGTGATGCCGACCTGGTGGCCTTCGACCCGGACGAGAGCTACATCGTGGACCCGGCCCGGCTGCAGCACCGGCATCCGATCACGCCGTACGCGGGGCGTACACTGACCGGCCGGGTCCGGCAGACGTGGCTGCGCGGCACTTCGGTGCTCGATGAAGGCGGAGTGCCTGATGTTGAACCAGTTGGACAACTGCTGAACCGAAACTGACGGGGAATGATCTGGTTATGGATGAGCAACTTCTGCCGGACCTGCTCCGGTTGCGTGGGTCGGTGGTCGCCGCCAGCGACGAGTTCTTCGCCGCCAAGGAGAACCTGATCAAGCCGGACGCGCCGGTCTTCGTTCCGCAGACTTATGGCGCCAAGGGCCAGACTTACGACGGCTGGGAAACCCGGCGCCGACGCGGGCCCGGCGGGACGCTGCCCGATCGCACGGTCCGCGACTGGGTGATCGTCAGGCTCGGAACCCCCGCGGTGGTGCACTCGATCGTGGTCGACACCGCGCACTTTACCGGGAACTTCCCGCAGGCCTGCTCGGCGGACGGGTGCTCGGTAAGCGGATACCCGTCCTTCGACGAGCTGGCGACCGATCCCGTTTCCGGTGGCCCGGAAGGGATCTGGCAGGAGATCGTGCCGCGCGGCCTGCTGACCGGCGACGCCCGGCACACGTTCAACGTGCGGTCCCGGCGCAGGTTCACCCACGTCCGGCTGAACATCTTCCCCGACGGCGGCGTCGCCCGGCTGCATGTGCACGGTGAGGTGATGCCGGATCCGGCCATGGTGAAGGGCCTGAACCTCGACCTCGCGGCGCTGGAGAACGGCGCCGACGTGGTGGCCAGTAGTGACCAGTACTACTCCCACCCGCGGAACGTGATATCTCCGGGGCTCTCGCGGGTCATGGGCGAGGGGTGGGAAACTCGCCGTCGCCGCAAGCCTGGGTATGAATGGCTGATCATCCGGCTGGCCGAGCACGGCGAGGTCCACCTCGCGGAGATCGACACGTCCTGGTACCGGGGCAACCAGCCTGACACCGCCTCGCTGCAGACGCTGGACGCCAGTAACGGCGCTTCACTGACCGACGAGAGCGCGTGGCATGCTCTGCTGCCGCCCGTCAGGTTGCTGCCCGACACCCCGCACCGGTACCGCGTCTACGGCGCGCCGGCCACCCACGTGCGGCTGAAGATCTTCCCCGACGGCGGCGTGGCCCGGCTGCGGCTGTACGGGTCGCTGACCGACCAGGGCCTAGCGGCCATGGTGCGGCGCTGGGAGGAAACGGACTGACCGCATGGGCCAGATGAGCCACGTGGTGATCGCCCCGGACAAGTTCAAGGGGACGCTGAGCGCGGCCCAGGTGGCCGCGCATGTGGCGGCCGGATTGGACCGGGCCTGCCCTGGGCTCAGCTGCGTCCAGGTACCGGTGGCGGACGGCGGAGACGGCACCGTCGAGGCCGCCCAGGCGGCCGGCTACCGCCGCGTCGAGGTGAGTGTCATCGGGCCGGTCGGCGAGCCGGTCAGGGCCGCCTTCGCGATCCGCGAGGGAACCGCTGTTATCGAGTCCGCTCAGGCCAGCGGGTTGAGCAGGCTGCCAGGCGGGGTGCTTGCGCCGCTGAATGCTGGCAGCCGCGGGGTCGGGGAGCTCATCAGCGCGGCGGTCGGCATGGACGCGAGACGGATCGTGCTCGGCCTGGGCGGCGTGGCGTGCACCGACGGCGGCGCGGGCCTGATCACGGCGCTTGGCGCCCGGCTGCTCGACGAGTCGGGAGCCGAGCTTCCGCCGGGCGGCGCGGCGCTGGCCCGGCTGCACCGGATCGACCTGTCCGGGCTGCAGGACCTGCCGGGCACCGAGGTGATCGCGGCCACGGACGTGGACAACCCGCTGCTCGGCGAGCGGGGGGCGGCGACGGTGTACGGGCCGCAGAAAGGCGCGTCGGCGCGGGATGTGGCGCTCCTGGAGGAAGGACTTCGCCGCTGGGCGGACGTGGCCGAGCGGACCCTGGGACGCGCGGTCAGGGACCAGCCGGGGGCGGGCGCGGCGGGCGGACTTGGTTTCGCGGTGCTGGCGTTCCTGCGCGCGAGCACGCGGCCCGGCATCGAGCTGATGCTTGATCTGCTCTCCTTCCCCGGTCAGCTGCGCGGCGCCCGGCTTGTCATCACCGGGGAGGGCGCTCTGGACGGGCAGACGCTGCATGGCAAGGCCCCGGTCGGGGTGGCCCGCGCCACCGCCGCGGCGGCCCCCGGCGTGCCGGTGGTGGCGGTGGCCGGGATCTGCTCGCTAACTGGCGATCAGCTCCGCTCGGCGGGCTTCTCGGCGGCTTACGCGCTGACCGACATCGAGCCTGACCTGGCCAGATGCCGCAATCAGGCTGGTCCGCTGCTCGAAAACCTAGCGGTCAATGTGGCCCGTGACTGGATCTTGACATAGCCTCGGCAGTACTGCGCCCCGGCCGGTGCTGGCCGTCGGCGGTACGACGTGACGGCAGCCGTCGACCATGATGGAAGGTTATGTCTCTGAGTTTTTTGCATCTTCACGATGTCTCTACGTGGGCCCGCGGCAGCGGGCTGGAGATCGTCTTGCTGCTCACCGGGGCGATCTTGCTCACCCGGTTCGCGACCTGGCTGGGCGGGCGGATCACGGCCAGGATCGACGCCAACGCCCGCGAGATCGATGCCCTGGTCAGCTCGGAGGCCTCCAAGCACCGGCACGCGCTGGCGTCGGTGATCACCTGGGCCTCGCTCGTGATCATCTACTGCGTGACCGGTTTGCAGATCCTGCCCCGGCTGGGTATCCCCGTAACCAACCTGGTCGCCCCGGCCGCCGTGCTGGCCGTGGCGCTGGGGTTCGGGGCCCAGCGCATCGTCCAGGACCTGCTGGCCGGCTTTTTCATCATCACCGAGCGCCAGTACGGCTACGGCGACCTCATCCGCCTGTCGGTGCCGAGCATCCCTGACCCGGCCATCGGGACCGTGGTAGACGTCAACCTCCGGGTGACCACCGTGCGTACGATCGACGGCGAGGTGGTGATCACCCCCAACGGGCAGATCACCCAGGTGACCAACCTGTCCCGCGACTGGGCCAGGGCCGTGGTGGACGTGCCCGTGCCCGTCACCGCGGACGTCACCCGGGTTAGCGACCTGCTGGAGGCGATCGGAGAGCAGGCCTACAAGGACGTGGAACTGCACCACCTGCTGTTCGACGCCCCTCAGGTAATAATGCAGAGCCTGGACGTGGACCACTTCCAGCTTCGCGTGGTGGCCAGGACGCTGCCCGGCAAGCAGTTCGAGGTCGGGCGGATGCTGCGCGCCCGGATCGCGGCCGGGCTTCGCCAGGAGGGCATCAACCTGCCGCCGACGCTGGAAACGGGGGAACCAGATGGCATCTCCAACCCCTCCAATGCCTCTGGTGCTTCCGGTCCCCCCGACTCCTTCAGCACTTCCGGCCCGGCTGGGACTGACTGATGCGACGGCTACGACGGATACGCAACTCCACCTGGATCGTGATCGCGATCTTCGTCGTCACCCTGGTGGTCTACCTCTGGGTCAGGCCGACGCCGGTCACGACAAGTTCCCAGGTCACCACCCCGGCCACCACCCCGCCGACGGCGGCGCGGACTACCTATACGCCGACGGCCACGCCCACCAGCCCGAGACCTACGGCCGGCTCGCCGCACCCGTCCCAGACGGCCAGCCCAACCACCAGGGTCACCCCGACCCCGACCCCGACCCCGACCCCGACCGCGACGCCGTCCTCGGTCGTGTCACCCGCCCCGTCCGCCACGAGCTCGGCGTCACCGTGAGCCCGCGCGAAAGATGCCAGGAGCCATAGGGTCAGCGAGCGCGTCCTGCGGAGGAGAGGGCTGCGGGCAGGACGGCGCTCCATTGCCTGCGAGGCCAAGGGAACGCGGTCCCTGGGGTACCGCTGACCGCACCCTTCCCGGCGGCCTCAGCGCTGGCCCGCCACACCATTAACCCCAGCGGGTTTATCCCGTCACACAGGGATCGCTGACCCCGGCGCTGGCGGCAGGGGTGGGCCCGGCGCAGCGCCGTCCCTGTCGCTGGCTCCCACGCCAGCACCACAACATCACGGCAGTATGTCCGGCTCGGGTACGCGCGATCCCTATCCTCGTGGCATGCTCCCGGTCTACCTTGCCGCGTCGGCTCTGATTCTCTTCGTGGCGGGCGTGCTGCGCGATCCGCGCAGCTTCAGCAACGCGGTCTTCCTCGGCCTGGGGCTCGCGCTTGGCGCGCTGGCCTCGGCTCACCGGCTGGCGGATACCTCAGGCCCCACGGCCCGCCTGGTGGCGCTGGCCCTGGGCCTGCTGGTGGCGTTCGGGCCGGTCCTGGTGGCGGGCTACCTGGTGGCGAACGGCATCACCATGGCGCGCCGGGAAAGCTTCCGTCCGGGCAACCTGCTGGCCCTGCTGGCTGGTATCGGCATCTTCGGGCTGCTCGGGCTGATGATCGTGACGCTCCTGGCCAGGTCCCCTGACCTGACGATGTTCTCCACGATTGCCGCCTTGCTGTCCGGCTACATCACGTTCCTGCTGGTGTCGTACATCATCTACGCGTTCGTCTACAGCCGGATAACGGGGCTGCGGCGCGCCGACTTCGTCGTCGTGCTCGGCTCCGGCCTGGCCAGCGGCGACCGGGTCCCCCCGCTGCTGGCGAGCAGGCTGGAACGGGGCCGTCAGGTGTACCAGACGCTGGTCGGACGGGGCAAGACCAGCCCGCTGCTGATCGTCTCGGGCGGTAAGGGCAGCGACGAGCGGATCTCCGAGGCGGAGGCGATGGCCCGTTACCTGATCGAGCGCGGGGTGCCCGACGAGCATGTGGTGCGAGAGGACCAATCCGGCACGACCGAGGAGAACCTGACGTTCACCCAGGCGATCATGGAGCGGTCCCATCCCGGGTACCGGTGCATCGTGGTGACCAGTAACTACCATGTGTTCCGGGCCGCCATGCTCGCCCGCCGCCTCGGCGTCAACGGCCAGGTGACGGGATCGCGAACCGCGGGGTACTACTGGCCGACCGCGATCCTCAGGGAATTCGCCGCCGTGTTCCTCAGCCATAAGGTGGTCAACTTCGGCATCTGCGCGATGATCGTCGCGTTGCCCTTGGCCTTCTTCGTGGTCGAGGGTTGAGCGCAGTCAAGGGTGGGACGCGGTCTTGGCCGCTCGGGTGTACTCGGCTAGAGCGGCGGTCACGGCGTCGGCTTCGGTCGGCAGGGCGCGCGCGCGGTCACGGGCGGCCTGGCGGAGGCGGGCGGCCAGGGCGGGACCGGTGAGGACCGCGCGGACCGCGTCGCCGAGCTGGTCCGGGTCGCCGGAGGGGACCAGGAGTGCGGCATCCTCGCCGGTGAGGGCCGGGGTGCCGCCGACGCGGGTGGCGACGATGGGCACGCCCGCCCGGAGCGCTTCTTGCAGGATGAGCGGCTGGCCTTCCCACACGCTGGGCAGCACGAAGACGGCGGCGGCGGCCAGCAGCGCGGGCACGTCGTCGCGCTGACCGGGGAAACGCGCGTCGATTCCCAGCGCGGCCGCCTGGCTTTTCAGCTCCGTCTCCAGGGGACCCTGGCCGGCGATGACGAGCACCGGCTCGGGCTGAACGTCCCGCCATCGGGTGGCCGCTTGGAGCAAGGTGCCAAAGCCCTTCTGCGGGGCGAGCCGGCCCACGCCGAGGACCACAGGGCGGTCCGGCCCGGCTTGTGGGCCGGCTGAGGTGGATGGGGCGAGTGGGGCGGATGACAGGGGTGGGGTGGGGACCAGGGCGGGTCCGACTTGGCGGGCGCCGGCGGACCGCATTCGTTCTTGCAGGTCCGGGGAGACGCACAGGACGGAGTCGGCGCGGCGCGCCACGATCAGCTCGAGCACGCGGTAGATCGCTCCGGTGACGCCGCCCGCGGCGGGCGCGTTGTGCACGGTGACGATCAGCGCGGGCCGGGCGGGCCGGACGAACGCCACGGCGATCGCGGTGAGGGCCCCGGCCCGCAGGCCGTGGGCGTGCACCACGTCAGGGCGCCAGGCCCCGAGCAGGCGGTGCAGCCGCCGGATCGCCGCCAGGTCGCGGCGCACCCGCGGCCGGTCCGCGATGTCGACGGGGGTGAAGCCCACGCCGGGGACGGCACCGAAGCCGAAGTCACGATCGGTCCGCGCGGGCCCGAACACCTCGACCGGAACGCCCAGGCCAGCGGCGCCGGCCGCGAGCATCCGGACGTGCCGCGCGGTGCCGCCGGTGCTGGTGCCAAGCACGAAGGCGGCCTTCACGTCCGGATCACGCGGCGGACCACCGCGCGCAAGTCTCCCCCATCGGCCCACGACACGACCGCGAAGAACGCCACCAGGACGGCCGCGCTGGCCAGCAGCGTGACGGCCACGTTAGGCAGGAACCCGGTCACCGGGATCCCGGCCGTCACCCCCAGCCCGGCCGCGGTCCCGGCCAGCGCGCCGGCCAGCCCGCCCAGGGTGGCGCGCGCGCACCCGCGCAGCGCGGCCTGCCCGCGGACCCGGCGAACGATCACAAGCAGCGCCACGCCGGAGCCAGTCAGCCCGATGGTCGTGCCCGCGCCGAGCCAGGGCACGACCGCCGAGCGCGGCACAAACGGGACGATCACCAGGTCCGACACGATCACAAGCAGCCAGCCGCCGCTGACCGCCAGGGCCGCGGCCCGGCTCCTCCCGCAGGCGTACAGCACCCGGGACAGGTTCGCCGTCAGGCCGTATCCGACGAGCCCGGGGGCGAACACGGCCAGCGCGATCGCCAGTTGCCTGGCGTCCGCGGCCTGGTCGACGTGGGACTGGAACACCCGCGCCAGCGGAACGCAGGTGCCTGCCATCCCCGCCACCCCCAGCCAGGATGCCACCGTCACGGCCCGGGTGGAGGTGGCGGTGGTGGCGTCGAAGCGGTCATCGCGGCCGGAAAGCTCGGGGAACACGCTGGTCGCGATGGGGACGGCCAGCACGGCGTAGGGCACGAAGAACACCGCCCAGGCGAAGCTGTAGAGCACAAGCGCACCACTGCCGCCGCGGGAGTTGGCCAGCACGATCACCACCGCCACCGAGGCGTCCTGGGCGATGAGCGTCGCGATCCCGGCGGCGGCCAGCGAGCGCACCCGCGATCCCGCCCCGGCCGGAAACCGCAGCGTGGGCCGGAGCCGGAGCCGGAGCCTGGCGGCGGGTAGCAGCGGGGTCGCCACCAGGGCCGCGACGCCGACGGTCGTGCCGGCCGCCAGGACCACCCAGGCCAGCGTGGGCACCGGCCTGAGCATGTCCTGGTAGCCGGCTCCGGTCACCCCGAACCAGAAGTACGCGCCGATGACGACCAGGCTGGACAGCACCGGCGCCAGCGCGGGCGCGGCGAACCTGCGGTGCGACTGCAGGATGCCGTACAGCACCACGGCCAAGCCGTACAGCAGGATCTGCGGCGCGAACACCACGAGCATCCGCGCGGCCATGGCGACCATGGCGGTCCGCGGGCACCCAGGCGCCCCGCCGATCAGCACAGACACGACCGGCCGCGCGACCAGCGCGACCAGCGCGCTGACTGCGGTGAGCAGCAGCACCGCCCAGCTCAGCAGCGCGGCCGAGGTCTGCCGCACCTGCTCGCGGTCCAGGCCAGGGCCGGCCAGCACCGGCACCACCACCGCGGTGAGGGCGCCCCCCATGACGATGTCGTAGATAATGTTCGGCACCATGTTCGCGGTGGTGTAGGCGGTGCCCAGGCACGAGGCCTGGACCGTATGCGCGAACACGACCTGACGGCCGAACCCGATCACTCGCGCCAGCATGGTGATGGCGCCGATCAGCACCGCTGTGCGGCCGATCCCCCCGCTCCGTCGCCGAGCACTCCCCCGCTCGGCCACGGGCACGCTCACTCGTCCGGTGGCGCCACGGGCACCTGGTGGGCCGGCCGCCGCCCGGCCATGTCCAGCCGGTGCAGCGCCGGGGTGCGCTCGATCACCTTGGTGAAGCTGACCTTCTCGCTGGCCGCGGTCAGCCCGGCGATCCCGGCGAGCAGGGCGATCCTGGCCGCACGGGGCAGGCAGGCGGCGCTGGCCCCGAGCATCGCGCCGAGCGCGTTGGCGCCGGCGTCGCCGAGCATCGCGCGTTCGGCGAGGTCCTCGGGCAGCAGGGCCAGCGCGGCCCCCAGCGGGGCCGCCGGGGCCGCGGCGCCGACGGCGCCGGGAGCACCCACGGCCACCGCGACCTTGATCGCGCGCCCGGGCCGCAGGTCGAACAGGTTCAGCAGGTTCGCGCCCCCGGCGATCAGCCCGGCGTTGAGGAGGATGTCCGCGGCCGGACCGCCGGCCACCGCCGCGGCCAGCAGGCCGGTGGCGCCGATGCCGCCCAGCTTCACCGCTCCGGTGGTCACCTCACCGTGCCGCAGCGCACCGAGATGACCGCGGAAGCCGCGCCGGTCCCCCGAGCCCGCCAGGTCGTCATAAGCCCCGAACGCCGCCGCTCCGACCGCGGCCAGCACCGCCGCCGCGTCGGCCCGGGGGCGGGCTGATCCGCTGATAACCCGCACGCCCGCCTGGGCCAGCAGGCCGGCGATCGCCCCGGCCGCGACGGCGGGTCCCTCGAGCAGCGTGACCGGCTCGCCCCGGTGGTTAGTCCTGGCCCACGTCTTGATGCCGCCCGGCGGACGCCGGTTCAAGGCGGCGTAGCCGAGCCTGGCCGCGCCCGCGGCGGTGGCTCCCGTCGCCAGGCTTGTGATCAGCCGCAGGCCCGCTGACCGGGGTCGGGGTCGGGCGGCTGCGGCACCGCGACTCATTTCTTCGCCTTCTTCTTGCTCGACGCCGTGGCCGTGGCGGTCGGCGACGCGGACACCGACGGTGCCGGCGCGGGGCTTGGCGCGACGGCGGTGGCGCCGTTGGCCGCGAACCCGTAACTCGCGGCCTTGGCCCCGCCGAGCATGGCGGCCAGCGCCTGGATGACCACCGTCTGCCCGGAGACCAGGTCCGCGTCATCAACGGTGGAAACCTGGTTGGCGGCGTTGTTCGAGCGCAGGACCGCGATCGGGCTGCCCGTACCCGAGCCCGCCTGCGTGCCCGCGACCACAATGGCCGAGCTCTTAGCGGCCAGCTCGGCGACCAGCGGCACGAGCACCTGGTCCAGCTGGTCGGCGCTGCCGTCGGCCGGTACGGTCTGCGGGGTCACCACGACCACCAGGTTCGCCTGGGTGGCCGGCTGCCCGGTGGTGGTGAGGAACCCGGCCTGGGCGTACGCCGCGAGCACCGACTGCGCGTCGCTGCCCTGACCGGTGCTGGGGGTGGGGGTGGGGGTGGCCGAACTCGAAGCCGCGGAACTCGACGACTGGGCCGATAGGAGGATCTGGCTGGCGACCAGCTGCGCGGCCTGCTGCTGGTAGGTTCCTGAGCTGGTCAGGGGGACGTTAAGGGTCTGATTCAGATCCAGGGTGGTCTGGTTCAGGCTATCCCGCGTGGTCGCGCTGGTGTCGAAGAACTTCGGCTGCCAGGCGACCTGCCCGGTGACGGTGACGCCGGCGTCGGCGGCCGCGGTGCTGATCCCGGCGACAGCGGCGGACGACGCGCCCGGCTCGGTGACGATCAGCAGCCGCTGGCCGGGCAGCAGGTCGTGCAGGACCGCGGGCTCGATCGCCTGGGCGTAGGCCTCACCCTCGCTGGCCTGCGCCTGGGCCGTGGCCAGCTGCCCGCGCGTCTGGTCATACTCGTTTTGCAGCTTGGCCGTGGTGCGGTCAAGGAAGTTGTACGTGGTGCCCTGTAGCTCGGTGGAACCGAGCACGATCCCGATGGCAAGCGCCAGGAAGACCGCCACGATGGAGACAAGGTGATATCGAAAGTCGATCACTAGAGTTTTCCGGTCAGCCAGTAGGTGAATGAATGCCAGGTCGCTTCGAAGTACCTGGCCAAGATGGGGCTAGCGGGCGAGAACACGACGGCGACGAACACGGTCACCGCCGCGGCGAGCACGAGGACAAGCAGCGACCAGCTGGAGATCCGGCTCTGGTAGAGCTGGTGCACCCCCCGGGCGTTGACCAGCTTCCCCGCCACCCGCAGGTGCGTGATGAACGTGCTGGACATTCCCGGGCGGCCCTTGTCCAGGAACTCCTCGAGCGTGTGGTGGGTGCCTACCACCGCGATCAGGCTCGCCCCCTTGGCGTCGGCGACGAGCAGCGCGACATCCTCGCTCGTCCCTGGGGCCGGGCAGGTAACCGCGTTCAAGCCAAGTTCATGCACCCGGGCCAGCCCGGGCGCGCGGCCGTCGGGGTAGGCGTGCACTACTAGTTCAGCGCCGCAGCACAGCGCCTCGTCAGACACTGAGTCCATGTCACCGAAGATGGCGTCGGGCTGGTACCCGGCCTCGATCAGGGCGTCCGCACCGCCGTCGACGGCCACCATCACCGGCTTGTACTCGCGGATGTACGGCCGCAGGGCCGCGATGTCCTCACGGTAGTGGTAGCCGCGCACCACGACCAGCACATGCCGGTCCTGCATGTCGGTTTCCATCTCGGGCGCCGGGATGCCGTGGGTGAGCAGTTCGTGCTCTCGCCGCAGGAACTCCAGCGTGTTCTCGGCGAACGACTCGATCTGCACCGCGACCATTTTCTTGGCCTCGGCCATCGCCGTCCGCACCGACTCCTGGGTCAGCGGCGTCCCCTTGGCGACCACCGTCTCGCCGACGTACAGGGTCTCGTCGTCCAGCCGGACCGTCGTGCCGTCGGGCACCCGCGCCAGCACGTCCGGGCCGGCCCCGTCGACGACCGGGATGCCCGCCTCGATCAGCAGCTGCGGGCCCAGGTTGGGATAACGCCCGGTAATGCTGACCGAGGCGTTGACCACGGCCGAGACCTTCCGCCTGATCAGCTCCTCGGCGCTGACCCGGTCCAGATCGGCGTGATCGATGATGGCGATCTCGCCGGGGTTCAGCCGCTTGGTGATGTTCTTCGTCCGGCGATCGACGCGCGCGACAGCGACAATGCCGGGCGGCTGTTCAGCCTTACCCCGCATCACCAGCGGAATCCTCACGGACAGTATCTTCATCGAATTACATCCTGCCAGAGCCCCTGCTCCCCGACGGCCAGGTTCACGACTACGGCGTGTCACCCCATTCGCGACGAAGAGCGACTAACCGTCGTGGTCGGTGCGCGCAAGCTACCACCTCAAACTGAAACTTCACCGGGTCCCGGGTCCCGGGTCCTGGGAGGACGATCAGGTAGTGTTGAAATCGTGATCAACGGGGTGCGGTTTAGCGAGGCCGACGCGGAAGCGCAGGTCCACGGTATCTGCTTCAAGACAGGGCCGCCGGAACGGGTCGGCGTCGAGCTCGAGTGGCTGGTCCGTGATCGTCGTGATCCCTCTCTCCCCGTACGGGCGGAACAGGTGGCGGCGGCGCTCGCTGGGTGCGGATCCGCGGACCCGTCCGACCATCAGGCGGGCCAGGAACACGAACGCAGGACCGTTCCGACTATAGCTTTTAAAACTCTTCCTTCTGGCGCCTCGCTCACGGTTGAGCCTGGCGGGCAGCTTGAGCTGAGCTCGGCACCCGCGGCTACCCTTGGTGAGCTTCTTGAGGTGACCGGGCGCGATCTGGCCGCCCTCCGGGACGCGGCCGCCGCCGTCGGCCTTGAACTGTGCGGTTACGGCCTTGACCCGCTGCGCCCGCCCCGGCGCGTCCTTGACCTCCCGCGGTACGCCGCGATGGAGAGGTTTTTCGACCGGCAGGGCCCGTGGGGCCGTCAGATGATGTGCGGCACCGCGTCCGTCCAGGTGTGCGTGGACGCCGGCCAGGATAGCCCCGGTGAAAACGGGTACCGCTCGCGGTGGCGGTTGCTGCACGCGATCGGGCCGGTGCTGGTGGCGGCGTTCGCTAACTCACCGCTCCGGGGCGGCAAGCCGACCGGCTGGGCTTCGGCCCGGCAGCAGGTGTGGGCGAACATGGATCCGGGGCGGACCCGGGCACCCGTGGCGGATGGCGATCCGCGCGACGCGTGGACCGCGTACGCCCTGGATGCCCAGCTCATGTGCATCCGCCAAGCCGATTCACCGGACTGGACGTCGCCGCCCGGGCTGACGTTCCGCGAATGGCTGCGCGGCGGCCCGGCCGTGCCGCCCGGCCTGCGCTCCCCCGAACCCGACGACCTGGAGTATCACCTGTCCACCTTGTTCCCGCCGGTACGCCCGCGGGGGCACATGGAACTACGCATGATCGACGCCCAGCCGGCCGACGGGTGGATCGTGCCCGCGGCCGTCGTGGTCGCGCTGACCGGCGACGATCGAGCCTCGGCGGCGGCGATGGCCGCCGCCGAGCCGGTGTGGGCCAGGGAGGGCCCGATGGGTCCGTGGCTGCGCGCGGCCAGGTGCGGTCCCGCCGATCCGGACCTGAGCCGGGCCGCCAAGCAGTGCTTCGAGGCCGCGGCCGGCGCACTGAGCAGATCAGGCGCGCCCGCCCCGATCCAACGGGCGGTCGCCGACTTCACCGAACGCTACGTGCTGAAAGACCGTTGTCCGGCCGATGATCAACTGGAGGGAGTCGTCGCATGACCGATCAGGAGAGCGCAGAAGCGCTGCGCGAGCTGATCGCCAGGGAACTGACCGGCGCACGGGAGCGGACATCGCTGCTCACCGAGAGCGTCAACGAGGACGACCTGGTCCGGCAGCACTCGCCGTTGATGTCACCGCTGGTCTGGGACCTCGCGCACATCGCCAACCAGGAAGAACTCTGGCTGCTTCGCGAGGTCGGCGGCCGGGAGCCGCTGCACCCGGAAATCGACCCGCTCTATGACGCGTTCGAGCACCCGCGTTCCGCCCGTCCGACGCTGCCCCTGCTGCCGCCCGGGCAGGCCAGGGCCTACGGCCGGGAGGTACGCGGGCGAGTCCTTGACCTGCTCGACCGGGCCAGGTTCGGCGGACCCGGGTTCGGCGGGGAGCGGGTGGGTGCGGCGTTCGGGTTCGGCATGGTCGCCCAGCATGAGGTGCAGCACGACGAGACCATGCTGATCACCCACCAGATCCGGGCCGGGGCTCCGGTGCTGGCCGCCGAACTCCCCGGCCCGGCCCCCGCCGACGCGGCCCGGCTGCCGTCCGAGGTCCTCGTGCCCGGCGGTCCGTTCACCATGGGCACCTCCACCGAACCGTGGGCGCTTGACAACGAGCGGCCCGCGCACACCGTGGACGTCGCCCCGTTCTACCTTGACACCACGCCGGTCACCTGCGGCGCGTACACCGAGTTCGTCGCGGACGGCGGATACGACGACCCGCGCTGGTGGACCCGGGCGGGCTGGAAGCACCGGCAGCAGGCCGGGCTGTCCGCGCCGCAGTACTGGAGCAGGGACGGCGGGCAGTGGACGCGCCGGGTGTTCGGCCGGACCGAGCCGGTCGTGCCCGACGAGCCGGTGGTGCACGTGTGCTGGTACGAGGCGGCAGCCTATGCCCGCTGGGCCGGGCGCAGGCTGCCGACCGAGGCCGAGTGGGAGAAGGCGGCCAGGTTCGACCCGGCCACCGGCCTGACCCGCAGGTATCCCTGGGGCAACACCGAGCCGCACGCCGCGCACGCCAACCTGGGCCAGGCCTTCCTGCGTCCGGCCCCGGCCGGCTCCTACCCGGACGGCGCGGCGCCGTGCGGCGCCAGGCAGCTCATCGGGGACGTCTGGGAATGGACGAGCTCGGACTTCGGCCCGTATCCCGGCTTCCGGTCCTGGCCGTACCGTGAGTACTCCGAGGTGTTCTTCGGCCCCGGGTACAAGGTGCTGCGCGGCGGCTCGTTCGCGGTCAGCCCGGTGGCCTGCCGCGGCACGTTCCGCAACTGGGATTACCCGGTCAGGCGGCAGATCTTCGCCGGGTTCCGCACCGCCCGCTCGGCCGGGGACGCCTGATGTGCAGGCACCTGGCTTACCTCGGGCCGCCTGCTAGCTTGCGTTCGGTGGTCATCGAGCCGCCGCACAGCCTGTACCGGCAGGCCTGGGCCCCGCGACTGCAGCGGTACGGGACCGTGAACGCGGACGGGTACGGCGTCGGCTGGTACGTCCCCGACGACCCAGAACCGGCCAGGTACCGGAGCACCGGGCCGATCTGGGCGGACGAATCCTTCGCCGACGTCGCTCGGGTGACCAGGTCCGGCGCGGTGCTCGCGGCCGTACGCTCCGCCACCGCGGGCACCGACCCGAGCCTGGCCGCCGTCCCCCCGTTCCGGTCGGGCCGGTGGCTGTTCAGCCACAACGGCGTGATCGACGGGTGGCCGGGCTCGGTGGCCGGGCTCGCCGCGACCCTGCCCGCGGAGCTGCTGCTCGAGCTGGTGGGCCGGGTCGACTCGGCGCTGGCCTGGGCGCTTGTGCTGTACCGGCTCCGGCAGGGCCTGCCGCCGGCCGAGGCCCTGGCGGACACCATCGGGGCGTTCCGGGAGGCGGGGGTGACCGGCCGGTTCAACTTCCTGCTGACCGACGGCCGGGTGATCGCCGCGACCGCGGCGGGCGACACCTTGTTCTACCGGCCCGCCGGCGGCGTCATGGTCGCCTCGGAACCTTGTGACGACGAACCAGGCTGGACCGAGGTCCCCGGAAGTTCCGTCATCACCGCGACGCCACAGCAGGTGAGCGTGGTGGAACTGGCGGCCGCGAACCTCGACACCGCTACTGCCGACGGAAGGATCTTGACCCGATGACGTCCCTGGACCGACGGCTGCCGGCTGGCTTCCTCGCCGAAGCGCTGCGCGACGACGCGCGGGCCGGCCTGACCTCGGACCCGAAATCCCTGCCGCCCAAGTGGTTCTACGACGCGCAGGGCAGCGCCCTGTTCGACAAGATCACCGAACTGCCCGAGTATTACCCGACCCAGGCCGAACGGGAGATCCTGCGCGCGCACGCGGCCGGGATCGCCGGCCAGACGCGGGCCAGGACCCTGGTGGAACTCGGCTCGGGATCTTCTGAGAAGACCAGGCTGCTGCTCGACGCGCTCACGTCGACGGGCGCGCTGCGCTGCTACGTACCGGTCGACGTGAGCGAGCCTGCCCTGCTCGCGGCGGGTGACGCGCTGTCCGCTGAGTACCCCGGGCTGGACGTGCGCGCCGTGATGTCGGACTTCGATGAGCACCTGGGCCTGCCCGGCGAGGGCGACGCGCCCGTCCCGCGGCTGGTCGCCTTCCTCGGCAGCACCATCGGGAACCTGCTCCCTGACCAGCGGGCATCGTTCCTGGCGCGGATACGCGCGGAACTGCGGCCTGGCGACTTCTTCCTGCTCGGCACCGACTTGGTCAAGGACCCCGCGACGCTGATCGCCGCGTACGACGACAGCTCGGGCGTGACCGCCGATTTCAACCGGAACGTGCTCGCGGTGCTGAACGCCGAGCTCGGCGCCGACTTCGACCGGGACGCGTTCGAGCACGTGGCCGTCTGGGATCCGGCCGCTGAGTGGATCGAGATGCGGCTGCGCTCGCTGCACGCGCAGACGGTGCGCCTGCCGGCCATCGGGCTCACGGTGAGCTTCGGCGCGAACGAGGAGATGCGCACCGAGGTGTCGGCAAAGTTCCGCCCGGCCGGAGTGGAAGCCGAGCTTGCGGCGGCCGGGCTGGCGATGCGGTCGTGGTGGACCGACGCCGCCGGGCGGTTCGGTTTGTCGCTCTCGGCCCCCGCCTGAGCCGTTCCCGGATCGTGCCGGTCGTGGCCGAGGCGGTTTCGGCGGATAATTTCGGGCGGGGCGATGTCGAGGGTGGTGGCGCGGCTCCGACTCTGGGGTGAGAGCGGGCCGAATGGGCGCGCGGAACGTGGAGGAATGATCCGATGAAGTACTTGATGCTGATCTACGGCAACCAGGAGAAGTGGGCCTCGCTCCCGGCCGAGGAGTGGCATGAGGCCGTCGCCAAGCAGGACGCGTTCAACCAGAGGTATCAGGCCACCGGCGAGCTGATCGGCGCGTACGGGCTGGCCGACGAGCTCAAGGCCATGCTGGTGCGCAGGGTCGACGGCCTGCCGGCCGTGACCGACGGGCCTTACCAGGAGACCAAGGAGTACATCGCCAGCTTCTACCTGCTCGACTGCGAGAGCGAGCAGCGCGCACTGCAGATCGCGGCCGACATGCCCTGGGCCGATGTGGAGCCCGTCGAGCTCTGGCCGATCATGCACGAGGCTAAGCCGGACCTGTGACGAATGAGCCGGTGACCGGGGCCCGGGTGGACCGGGGCCGGGTCGAGGACCTGCTGCGCGAGTTCGCGCCGCAGGTCCTCGCGGCGCTGGTCCGCAGGTACGGGCAGTTCCACCTATGCGAGGACGCGTGCCAGGAAGCGCTGCTCGCCGCCGCGCTGCAGTGGCCGTCCGGCGGGCTCCCGGAGAACCCGCGCGGCTGGCTGATCACGGTGGCCTCGCGCCGGCTGATGGACCAGGTTCGCAGCGAGCAGTCACGGCGGAACCGGGAAGAGGAGATCGCGGTGGCCACCCCGGCATCGGAACTACTCGGGGCTCCGGCCGACGCCGGACCCACCGACGGCGACGATTCGCTGGCCTTGCTGTTCGGCTGCTGCCACCCGCAGCTGTCCTCGCCCAGTCAGGTCGCGCTGACCCTGCGCGCGACCGGCGGCCTGTCCACCGCGCAGATCGCCGCGGCCTTCGGCGTGCCCGAGGCGACGATGGCCCAGCGCATCAGCCGGGCCAAGCAGACGATCAAGGCCGCCGGGCTCGACTTCAGCCTGCCCGCGGAGGCGGAGCGAGCCAGCCGGCTGAGCGCCGTGCTGCACGTGCTCTACCTCATCTTCAACGAGGGGTACACCGCCACCGACGGGGACGAGCTGACCGTGCCTGCGCTGTCGCGGGAAGCGATCAGGCTCACCCGCTGGCTGCACCGGCTGCTGCCCGCGGCCGGTGAGGTGTCCGGCCTGCTGGCGTTGATGCTGCTCACCGATGCGCGACGGCCCGCCAGGACGCGGCCTGACGGCTCGCTGGTGCCGCTAGCCGAGCAAGACCGGGCGAGATGGGACCAGGCGCAGATCGCCGAAGGAATCACGCTGATCAGCGCCGTGCTGCCCGGCGGTGAGGTCGGACCCTACCAGTTGCAGGCGGCTATCGCCGCCGTGCACGACGAGGCGATGACCATGGCCGACACCGACTGGCCGCAGATTCTCGCGCTGTATGACCTGCTGGAACTCGCGGCGCCTAACCCGTTCACCACGCTGAACCGCGCGGTGGCCCTGGCCATGGTGCACGGGCCCGCAGCCGGGCTGGCGGTGCTGGCCACGCTGACCGCGGACAAGCGGATGGCGCAGCATCACCGCCTGTTCGCCACCCGGGCGCACCTGCGGGAACTGGCCGGTGACACCGGCGCGGCAGCGGCCGACTACCTGCAGGCGGCGCGCCGGGCGACCAGTGTGCCCGAGCGCCGCTACCTGGCAGTACAGGCAGCAGTCACTGGGGCTGCGGCAGCGAGGCCAGGCTGCGCAGCAGGTGGCTGAAACCCCGCGGCGCGCGGGCGTGATGGCGGCCGGAGGTCTCGACGGTGATGTCGCTGGCCTGCAGGACCGAGCAGCCGGCTCCGGTGGCGGCAGCGAGCAGGGCGTGGTCTTCCGCGGTGCGCAGCGAGCTGAATCCGCCGGCCGCCAGGTAGGCCGAGGCCCGGATACCGAGGTTCGCGCCATGCACATGCGGGTGCCCGCCGTCACCGAACTCGTACAAGGCATCGAACGCCGCCGGCACGTGCGGCGGATGCCCGTCCCAGTCAGGGACGGTGACGGTTCCGAGCACGACATCCCAGCCCTGGCTGGCGTAGCTGAGCTGGCGATGCAGCCAGTCCGGCGGCACCACCGTGTCGGCATCAGTGGTTGCCAGCCAGACCGCGGACCGATCGCAGGCCGCGGTCAGCCGCAGCAGCTCGCTCATCCCGGCCGCCCGCGCCGTCCCGACATTGCGCGCCCCGATGCGGATGACCCGGACGCCGTAGGCCCGCGCGATGGCGGCGGTCCTGTCACCACATGTATCGGCGACTACCAGGACATGAACCGGAACGCTGACCACGTCGGCGGCGCGCCGCAACGCGCTCAGGCAGGTCGGCAGCAGCTCTTCCTCGTTGTGAGCGGGCACCACCACGCAGGCGGCCTCGACGGGGGCGGCCTTGGTCACACCAGGCCCGTCGCCTGGGCCACGGACACGAGGGCTCCATCGGTGCGGAGATAGGCCTCGGCCAGGAAGTCGGGTTCGGCGTGGCTCACCAGGCGGGCCAGGCCCGGCCACGCCCCGAGCACGCGATGGACGTCGTCGCCGGTCCTGGGATAGTCAGCCACCGGGTGCCGCCAGTGCACGGCGAGCAAGGTGCCGTCCGGCTGCAGGGCGGTCGCCGCGTGGTCAAGCAGCTGCTCCAGATCGTGATCCCCGAGGTAGTACAGGATCTCGGAGAACACGATCAGGTCGAACCGGCCGGCCGGCCACTGGCTGGCGATGTCGCGTTGTTCCACCCGGACCTGCGGCAGGTGCCTGGTCCGCTGGGCGGCGGCCTCGGCCGCCGCCGCGGCGACATCGCAGCTCAGCAGGGCATCGCAGCGCGGTGCCAGCAGCCCGGTGAACACGCCGATGGAGCAGCCAGCCTCGAACGCGCTCCGGTACCGCTCGGCCGGGAGCAGCGCGAGGCTGATCGCGTACTTGCGCCGTTCGTACCAGCGGTCCTGGAAACCCCATGGGTCACGAGCAGCTTGATACATGGCGTCGAAGTAGCCCGGGCCGAGGGTGGCGGGGGTTGTCATCGCAACAGCACCTCGTGCCTCCTGGTGAAATGCGCCACGACGCCGGGCGTTATGACGGGGCCTGCGCCGCCCTCACGGTCAGTCAGCTGGCTGGTAAAGGCCTGGATGGCCGCCTGTTTCCTGGCCGCGACGTCGCCGGGCAGCACGACCTGGCTGGCCCGCCGCCAGGGGACCCGCTGGTCACCAGGCTGGGCCCAGTGCCACATCCAGATCGGGTAGGTCAGCACGTTCTGCCCGGCTCGCCGGGCCGCCCGGCCCGCGGCCTCGTGGTCCGCGTGCGCGTCCCCCTCCCACGGGGCCAGGCAGACCTCGAATCCGCCGCACTGCTCACGCAAGATGTCCGCCAGCTCCCCCTCACGGGCCGCCAGCCCGGTGTCGGGCAGCCGCAGCCTGACCACCTCGATGTTCCTGGCGCCCAGCCGGTCCAGGGCGGCGGCCGACTCCTCGGCCCGGGTCCGGCCGATGGCCGCGGGATCGGCGGCCGGGTGCGATCCCTCCCCGTCGGTGACCGCGATCAGCCGCAGCCGCGCGCCCCCGGCGGCCAGCAGGGCCATCGTCCCGCCGACCCCGAGGATCTCGTCGTCGGGATGGGCCGCCACCACCACCACGCTTCGCCAGGCCCGCGGGTGGGCGACGGGCAGGCGGCTGAGCTCAGGCCACGAGGCCCAGACCTCTTCGGCCGTTCCCGGCCGGTCGATCCGGCCGGCCGGGCCCGCCACGGCCGGCTGGCTCACCACGTGGTGCCATGACGGGCGACCAGCGAGCCGAGGTCAGCGAGATCGCGTTCGGCATGGTGCTGGCGCAGGTAGACCGTCAGGTCAGCGACCCGGCGCGAATGCGCCTCGTCGTGGCCCAAGGGACCGGCACCGAGCGCGCGGCCGACCCGGTTCATGACCTCGGTGGCTGTCGCCTCGACGAGCGCACGCACCCGCAGGGTCCGCAAAAGGCCGCCGCCGTCACGGTCATCGGGGTCCGCGTCGATCTCGGCGGCGGCCGCGTCAAGCGCCGTCCTCGCGGTGGTCAGGGCCACATCGACGGCGCCGAGATGCGCGAGGGCATGCGGGCCGACGTCGCGCCGGCCGGCGGCGGCCAGCAGCGCCCGGCCCACGCCGCGTGCTCCGCCGTACCAGCAGACGGCCACCCCGGCTCCGCCGTGGGCGAAGCCGGGCCGGTCAAGGTAGCGGCCCGGGCCGCCGGCCGGCTCGGCCGCGATGGCGGTAAACCGGACATCGAGCGTGTCACTTCCGGTCATCCCGGTGGCCGGCCAGGTTCCTGGCACGACCTCCAGGTCACGCGCGCTGACCGCGAACAGCCGGTTGCCGTCGGGCGCGGTCGCGGTCACCAGCGCATCGGTACAGCAACGCGCCCCCGAGCAGTACCGCTTGAGGCCGTCCAGGCGCCAGGAGCCGTCGTCGGCCTGGCGGGCGGACAGACCAGGACCGGGAGGCTGCGCGGCCCAGACACCCCAGCGGCGGCCGGCCGGCGGCCGGGCCGCGCCGAGTTCGGCGAGGATGGCCAGGGCGTCGGTGTGGCCTTCGGCCAGCCGGGCCAGGGACAGGTCTTCGGTGGCCAGCTCGGCCAGGACGGCCCACCGCTCGCTGGTCTGGCCGCCGCCGGGCAGCGGCAGGTCCAGCCGGCCCGACTCGACCGCCGCGGTGAAGGCCGCAGCCGTCCGGGCGGCGGCCCAGTCGCCGCCTGGGTTCTCGCCGGGTAGCGGAAGGTAATCGGACATTATTCCATCGTCGGCCGGTAGCTGGGCAGCGCTCGTTGGATAAGCGGCGTTCGGCATCAGCACCCCCCTCAGTGCTCGCCTAAGCTGCCCGGCGGTGACCTGATCAAACTCCTCTGACCGGGCCAGACGGGGTTGAGGTCCGCGGCCGGGGGAAGCAGCACGAAGATGACGGTGGTCCGCAGGGCGAATACTCGCGCGGCGTGACAGGTGTACGGAGGCTGCGTGACAGAGAACCAAGACGGCGAGCGCCGGGTGACGGCGCCTTCGAGCGGCCTGGACTGGCAGCGATGGGTCGAGGATGCCGACTGGCCGGACTGGCGTTCCTGGCTTCAGCGCCTGGCCGCCACCGACTGGGCTGCCACCGACTGGGCTGCCACCGACTGGGCTGGGACCGACTGGGGCGGCACCGACTGGGGCGGGACCGGGCGGCCTGGCGGACCGTGGCCGGACACCTCATGGCAGGCCGCGCCCGGCGCGAGCGTGACCTCCCTGACGCTGCGAGCCTTCGAGGAAGACGAACCAGGCGACGAGATTCGCTCGCACCTGGCGGCGACCTGGCCGGCCTTCCGGCAATGGTGGCGGGGAGGCGCGAACACCCGTCCGACGACCGCGGAGGCCAGGGCCCGGCTTGAGGAGCACATGCCGGAACTCGTTCCGGCCTGGCTGCGGCTGACGGCCATGATCGCGGACGATTCGGGGGACGCCGGCGCCGCGCTCGCGCTGTGGAACCCGCCGCCCTTCCTCACCGGCTGCTCGCAGGCGGCCGTCCGGCCCGGCGGTCCGGCGCTGGTCCGCAACTATGACTGGGACTACCGGCTGTTCGACGGGGTGGTGGCCAAGACCGGCTACACCGGCCGCCGGGTGCTCGGCATGCTCGACTGCCTGTGGGGATTGCTGGATGGAGTCAACGACGCTGGGCTCGCGGTCTCCCTGACCTTCGGCGGGCGGCCGCAGGTCGGCGAGGGGTTCGGGATCCCGCTGGTGATCCGCTACGTGCTGGAGGTCTGCCGGACCGTCGACGAGGCGGTGCGGGTGCTGCGCCGGATCCCTGTGCACATGTCCTACAACGTCACCGCGCTCGACCGCGACGGCGAGCGGGCCACCGTGTACCTCGCCCCCGACCGGCCGGCCCGCGTCACCGACCTGGCCGTCGCCACCAACCATCAGGGCGAGGTGGAGTGGGCACCCTACGTGGCGGCGATCCGGAGCGTCGAGCGCCAGCAATACCTCGAAGAACTGCTGGCCGCCGGCACCGGCGCACCCGAGGTCGTGGCGGCTTGCCTACGGTCTCCGCTATACGCGACCCGGTTCGGCGAGGGCTTCGGCACCTTGTACACCGCCGAATACCGGCCCGCCGAGGGCCTGGCCCGCTACTACTGGCCCGACCGGACCTGGGAGCAGTCCCTGGGCGCGTTCGAGCCAGGCAGTTTCCAGATCCAGCTCGGGCTGAACCGTGGCCACGACGCAAGCACCACGGCCCGTTAGGAAAAATGATCTTTTTCCGAACGAACCGTGGCGAGCGCGCCTAGCCAGCTGCCTGTAGGGCCGGCGTCTAGCTCCGCTTCGCCCGCTTCGCCGCCGACTTCTCGGTACTGGCGTCTCCCGTCGTCAGCGAGCCGTCGGGGGTCTCCAGGTGAGCGCGGATGAACCAGTGGAACCGCTCCAGCTGGTCCGCCTGCCCGATGAGCATGTCAGTGCGAGGTCGTTGAGCGAGTTCAGCCGGTCTTGCAGGAGCGCGACGACCTTGTCGGCGTGGTCGCTCTTCATGCCAGGCACGGTGTAGGTGACCATGACAGTCCCCCTTCTGTTGTCCGTCATTGATGAGTCGCGACCACCTCCACTACCGTCGGCCGGCCGGTTTAAGCATGCTGGCCGGGGTCCGGGTCGGGGGCTGCCCCCATACTTGGGCGATGGACGCTCATTCCAGCCGTCGAGTCAGCGCCCGCCTCGTGCTCACGGCCCACGAGGCGGCAGAAGTAATCCTTCAGGTCACGGTGGCCGCAATGGCGGGCCTGCAGGCCGAGGAGGACCTGACCATCCGGCGCGACGGGCAGCCGGTGAAGGCGACCGAGGTGGCTATGACGCACGGCGGCCGGGCGCACCTGCTAGCCCTGGACCCAGGCCGGGTGAGTGTCGAGTACGGGGCGATCGTCCGCGGCGCCGCGCTCACCCCGGAGGTGACCGAGGCCGACCGGGTAACGTACCTGCGTCCCAGCCGCTACGCCGAGTCTGACCGGCTGGCGGCGGTGGCACGGGCCGAGTTCGCCGGGATCCGCAGCGGCAAGGAACTGCTGGCTTCGGTGTCCTCCTGGGTCGGCACCCGGCTGAGCTACGTCCCTGGCAGCAGCAGGCCGATCGACGGCGCGGTCGAAACGCTCCTGCTCAGGCAGGGTGTATGCCGGGATTACGCGCATCTCGTCGTCGCTTTGCTGCGGGCCCTCGACGTCCCGGCCCGGCTCGCCGCCGTCTACGCTCCGGGCCTGGAGCCGATGGATTTCCACGCGGTGGCCGAAGCGCTGGTCGGTGGTCAGTGGCGCGTCGTGGACGCCACGCTGCTCGCGCCGAGAGCGGGCCTGATCCGCATCGCGACCGGGCGCGACGCGGCCGATACCGCGTTCATGTCATCCTACGGCGGTGCCGTGGACCTGAACGAAGTCCAGGTCACAGCGACCATAGACGGAACCCTGCCGGGCGACGACGTGAGCGCTCTGGTCAGCATCAGCTGACTCGTGCCATCAGCAGGGTTACTGACGCTGTGAGGCCGCCGGAGGTCAGTTGCGGTTGGCCTCCGGCGGCCTGGTGCGGCTCGTTCGATGTGCTGAGGGTCTAAGCCTTGCCATGGCCTTTGCCTTTGCCGTTCCCTTTGCCGTTGCCGGGACCGCCCCCCTTTTTGTGGGAGGCCGGCGTGGTGGCGTTGTTCCCCGCCGCGCTCTGCCCCAGCGCAGGACCCGCGGTGGACTGCTGCCTGACGGCGGCGGCCGGGCTGGCCGGGCTGGTATCAGAAGGGCCGGCCGGCTGGGCCGCGACGCTCGTAACCGGGGAATGACCAGCGGGCGAGTGTCCCGACGACTGCGCTGGCGAGGACGGAGCGCTGACCGGATGAGAGCCGGAGGAAGACCCGGTCAGGTTCGTCAGCGTCAGGCCGGTGACCCCGGCCAGAACCATAGTGGCCAGCGCCAGGACTGTTCCGCGGCGGGACCGGCCGGCCCTCGGCAGCCTCTCTTGTGCCCCGGCCGCCGGGGCGCTCTCCACTAGATCAGGGCGGGCCACGCGGTCCGGTTCGCCCGCCAGGCTGTCCCGAAGGGAACAGGCGCGCAGCGCGACTTCGGCGGCGCTACCCGGACGCCAGGCGGGATCCTTCGCGGTCAGGTGCATCACGAAGGCAGCCACGTCAGACGGTACTGACGGAGGCAGCGGCGGCAGCATCCGATTCTGGTGAGCCAGCGCGATCTCCAGCGACGTTCCCTGGAATGGCGGCACGCCAACTAGGCATTCGTAGGCGACGATACCCAGCGCGTACAGATCGCTGGCCGACGTCGCCCGTGCTCCGGCCACTCGTTCTGGCGCGAGATAACCGGGCGTGCCTATTATTTCGCCGGGAACCGTGAGCGGCACCGAGCCGATCGTATTCGCGATGCCGAAATCGGTGATTTTCACCGTGCCGCCGGGATCGAGCAGCAGGTTGGCCGGCTTGATGTCTCGGTGCACTAGCCCGACGGCGTGCGCGGCTTGCAGCCCGGCAAGCGGCCTGCGCGATGACGTCCATGCTCCGCGCAGCGTTCAAGGGTCCCTCGGCCAGCACATCGGACAGGGACGGCCCGTCGACGATTTCCATCACCAGATACGGTGACAGGCCGTCGCCCGGCTCGCCGTAGTCGTTAACTCGCGCGATGTTCTGGTGGGACAAGCCTCCGGCGTGTCTCGCCTCGGCGTGAAACCGGGTCAGCGCTTCTGGCTGACGGGCATAGCCGGGATACATAGCGGCCACCGAGGACCGTTTCCACGCAGGTCACCAGCTCTGGCTACCCTCGTCGCGAGACTCTAACCGACGACGACTAGCTTCTCAGTCGCCGCCCGGACCCCGAAGGTGCCGAATACGAATCCGGAGAAAGGCATAGTGTGCCCTTGTTGCTCTTGTTGCCGACGAGGTAATCCTCAGACACCGGACATGAGAACAGCGATCATAGCTCTCCTGCTTCCTTCTGGGCCTGGACATCGGCCGGCGTGCGGGTATCGGTCTTGGGCGTGTGGTCGGCAAACATGGCCTCGAACATTTCACGGCTCGTTATGATTGACCGTCCAGGTGGGCGTCCGGCGATGAGGAAGTCCCTGAGCTGGCTGGTCTGGCGCGCGGACTCGGCTATCTCGGGCTGAATTTCGACGGTGACACTCATGGCTAATTTTCCTTTTTCTTTGCCCTGATGCCGGGGTGATCATCACGAGCAGCTGATAACTATTGATCCCAGCAGGGATCTTAATTGGGCTCATCTAGCCTCCCTTCTTTGATGTTTCTTTCCGCTGCCAGTTGAGAACCTCGCCTAAGTCTTCCATGAGTAACTCGATCGGAACCGCTTTAGTTGCAACCCTATACGGCTATTCCTGTCAGGCGAAGAGGCTAAGGTCACTTCCAAACGACCCTAGCTGGATCCCTGCTACAGAAATTGAATGGCTGAGGTCTGTGTCGACAGATTTCACTGCGTTCCGCTGAACCCTGCCCTTCCCCTCGCTGGGGTCCTGATGCCGCGGGAGTGGTGGATCCGGGTTCCGTGGTTGATCCCAAGTGCCCGATAGACCCCCTGATCCACCGCAAAGCCCGGATCCACCACGCAAACCCCGGCCAGGACGGACTTGCGCTGCATCGGGGCTAAGTTATGAGGAGTGCGGCCGAACCCTGACCACGGTGAATACAGACCCCGGCGTTTCCACCAAAGTCGTATCTACTCGCTTTACGGCCGCACGCGAGTACGCGCCGGGGCCGGCGCGGGCGCGACGCATGGTGCGCCATCTCCAGGGCGGGTGCGGATCGGCCGTGACGTGAGCTGGTCACCGGTCAGGGATCTAGCTGGGATAGGTTGAATCTTGTGACAGTCGTGAGGATCAACGCGATTACGGTGCCTGCCGACAGCGGCGACGAGCTCGCCCACAGGTTCGCCGCCCGGGCCGGCGCGGTCGATGACCAAGACGGTTTTGAGGGCTTCGAGCTGCTCAAGCCGACTGACGGGCGCACCACCTGGCTGGTGGTAACCCGGTGGCGGGACGACGAGGCGTTCCAGGCGTGGCTGAACTCTCCGGCGTTTGGGCACGGGCATCGTTCGGCGGCTGAGCGCGCGGGCGGCGAGTCCCCCGGGCCGGTGGGCGTCGGCAGCGAACTGTGGTCCTACCAGATCGCCGGCGGGTCGTCGAAGTAACGACCCCAGGCCGCTCGCGGCCGGGCCAGCGGATCGCCGAGGCTAACTCATCGATGCTCCCGGCCTGAGCGGCTACCAGCTCCCGCCAGCTCCGCCGCCGCCGCCGCTGCTTCCGCCGCCGCCAAAGGGGTTCCCCGCGACGACCGAGAAGGGGTGCTGGGCGGCACCCGACGTCCAGGCGGCAGCGCTGAGCGCGGCCTCGACCGCCACGGCGGCCAGCAGCAGGGCCAGCGCCCAGGTGGGCAGCGTGCGGTGTGCGGACACGAGTCGGCTCACGTGATGCTCCAGGGTAGATTTACCGGCAATGCCACCAATGTGGCATTGCGCTGGCTGGAAGGGCAATGTTTCCTCGGCGTGTCGCTGCTGCGGCTAGCCGGCTCGCTCAGCTGGCCGTGGCCCCGAGCTGGCCGTGGCGCCGAGCTGGTGCAGCAGCGCGCTTTTGATCGGCGGCCGGGATCCGAAAACCAGCAGGAACAGCGCTTCGCGGGCGAGCCGCGGGGGGTGGGCGTCCGCCATGATCGACTTGCTGCCGTCCCGTACGGCCAGCGCCGCCGCGGACCGGACGGCCAGCTCTGCGGCCGCGGCGCGGGCCTGGGCCATGGCCGCGACATCGGCGTCCAGAGCGGCGTCGAGCCGCGCCCGGCAGGCGGCCAGCTCGTCGTCGAGCGGTCCTGGGCCCAGCAGCCGGGCGCACCGGCCGGCCACGCCGAGCCCGAGTGACCCGTTGATGCGCAGCCGGTCGGGGCGAAGGCTCGCGGCCGGGTCGAACGGCTCCTGACCAGCCAGACGTTCCCTCGGAACCATGACACCGTCGAAGTCGAGCTGGACCGTGACGCTGGCGTTGACGGCGGCGAGCCGCTGCCGGGTGACCGTGAGCCCGGGTGAGTCGGCGGCGTCCATGATCAGCGACACGACGCTGTCCCCCGGCCCGCGAGCCACCACGAGCAGCAGGTCGATCAGGCCCCAGCCGGTCACCCACGGAGCCGCGCCGTCCACCCGCCAGCCGCCGTCGGCGGGCTGCGCGCGCAGCAGCGGCGGCCCGGGAATCAGCCCGGTGAGCGCGATGCCACCACGTATCTTGCCCTGGCAGGCCGGGCCGAGCCACTGATCGCGAAGGGCGGCTTGGGTGCTTTCCGCGGCCAGCGTCATGATCAGCCCGCGGTGCTGAAGCCAGACGAACGTCGTGGCCAGGCAGCCGCTGGCCAGCTCCTCCGTCACCGCGCACGTGGTCCTCAGGTCCAGGCCGAGGCCACCCGCCTGCCGCGGCACGGACGCGCCGTACAGGCCTTCGGCCGCGAGCGCGTCGAGGTGAACGGCCGGCACCGCGTCCAGGCCGTCCACCCGCATCGCGTCCGGGAACAGCACATCGTCAGCCAGCCCGCGCGCCGTCGCGAGGATATCCGGCGACCCCGGCGTCATGGGGCCGGCTGCGCCCAGGTCACCGCGAGCTTGTCCATCACCGCATCCAGGCTCGCGTCGGTGACCTGCCGGGCCGGGTCCGCCAGGTGCCAGGCCACGATCTCGCGGGCACCTTGCTCGAACCGGATCACCGCGTTCCAGCCGGGCACGATGCTGCGCAGTTTCGCGTTGTCGAAGACCATCGAATGCGCTTTGTCGCCCAGCAGCCCGGCGCCCCAGCCGGGGTCGGCGGCCGCGATCGCGTCCGACGGCACGTGCACCAGGCGCGCCTGGACGCCCAGTGCGGCCGCCAGGGTTTCCGCGATCTGGTTCCAGCTGAGCACGTCATCGGAGGTGATGTGGACCGCCTCGCCGAGGGTCCGCGGGTAGCCGAGGAGCGGGACGAACGCGCGAGCGAAGTCATCGTGATGGGTCAGCGTCCACAGCGAGGTCCCGTCACCGTGGACGATGACGGGCTTGCCCGCGAGCATCCGCCCTAGCACCGTCCAGCCGCCGTCGAACGGGACCAGCGTCTGGTCATAGGTGTGCGAGGGCCGCACGATCGTGGCCGGGAATCCCTGCTCACGGTAGGCGCCGACGAGCAGGTTCTCGCAGTCGATCTTGTCGCGGGAATACTGCCAGAACGGGTTGCGCAGCGGGGTCGACTCGGTGACCGGTACCCGCGCGGGCGGCGTCTGGTACGCCGACGCGGAGCTGATGAAGATGTACTGTCCGGTCCGCCCGCGGAACAGGTCGATGTCGGCCTGGACCTGCCCGGGGGTAAACGCCACCCAGTCGACGACCGCGTCGAAGTCAAGATCTTTGATCTCCTCCCGAACGGTCCGTGGTTCCCGTATGTCGGCCCGCAGCACCGTGACACCGGGCGGGAGCGGGCGGATGGTGCTTTGCCCCCGGTTCAGGACGAACAGGTCGATGCCGCTTTTCACCGCGACCCGCGAGCACGCCGAGCTGATGACTCCGCTGCCGCCGATGAACAAGACCCTCAGCTGTCCCATTCCCCTACGCTAACCGCACGAGGATCGAGGCGGTGAAGGGGTGCCGCTAACGACGGATGAGGCGACGGGTGACGGGGTTGGTAGATCGGCAGCTCGCTGCCGTCTGGCATGCGGATCGCCGCCAGCAGGCCCCACCCCTGGTCGGCAACCTGCTGCGTGACTTCCACACTCTTGGACTCCAGCTCAGCCAGCGTGGCGCGGATGTCGTCGCACATCAGGTAGAGCTGCTGACGGCTGCCACCGTCGGGATGAACGGCGAGCTCGGCCGGGGGCAGGGCAAAGATAGGCCACCCCCCGCCCGCGTCAACCGACGACAGCCCGAGCACGTCGGCGAAGAATCCGCGGACTTTCTCGGCTTCGGGCGAGAACACGACGGCATGTATCCCGGTAATCACGCCCCGATCCTATTCTCCGGTCAGGAGGTGAGGCGCCAGGCTTCCGCCACCGCCTCGTAGCTGGCCCGGCGGCGTTCCCGGTCCAGGCTCGGGGTGACGACGACGATCTCGTCGGCCTGGGCCTGTTCCTTCATCTGGCGGAGCCGCTCGGCGACGGCCTTGGGTTCGCCGGTCACCATCCGGGAGTCGTCGCGCTGGCTGGCGCGGAACTGCGCGGAACGCGCGAAGTCGTGTATCTGCTCGGGCCGCAGCGGCTCACGTATCCCCCGGCGGATGTTCTGTATGGTCAGCGTCCATGCTGCTTCGAAATCGACGATCGCCTCGTCGTCGTGGCTAGCGAAGGCCAGTAGGAGCTCGACCCGAGCACGAAAAGCTCCGGCCGCTCCCCGACAAGCGGCGCGGCCACCAGCTGCGCGTAAGGGTGGCCCGCGGGGAATCCATCGCCGAGGAAGGCCAGCAGCTCGCCCACCTGCGCCGGGAACTCGGCGGCGGCATCGGCGACCATCCCACGGCGCAGCACGTGCGCGGTCAGCGGGTCCGTCCCCGGCGCCCGGCCCAGTGCCAGGTCGATGCGCGCCGGGTACATCGCCAGCAAGGTGCGGAACGTCTCCGCGACCTTCAGCGGCGCGTGGTTGGGCAGCATGATTCCGGCCGCGCCGACCCGGATCCGCGAGGTATGCGCCCCGACATGCGCGGTCAGCAGCTCAGGGGCGCTGCACGCCAGGCTGGTCATGTTGTGATGCTCTGATACCCAGTAACGCCGGTAGCCAGCTGCCTCGGCAGCCTGGGCAATGCCCACGGCACCAGCGATAGAAGCCGACGCGGTCTCACCGTGCTCGATGCCGACGAAATCAAGCACGGCTAGCGGAAGGGAACCATCGATAATGTCCATCACCAGCACAATGCCGCGCTACCCGCTCGCATTCCCGTCGGCTACCTGGCCCCCGCCACGTCGAGTTCCTGGAGCTTGCCACGGACCTGCTGGCCTTCGGGGTGGCTCATGTCATCGAAGATGTCCAGGGCCTGCTGCCAGGTGGTGCGGGCGGCCTCATCGTGGCCGCCCGCGAAGTGACTATCACCGAGGTGCGTCAGAATGACAGCCTGGTAGTAGCGGTCGCCGCCGTCGCAGAAGAGCTGGAACGCCTGCTGGAAGCACCGGACGGCATCCGTGTACTGGCGCAGACCGTGGTAGGCGTAGCCGAGGCTATCCCAGGTACAGGCCGTACCGATCCGGTCGCCGCAGTCGCCGTGCAGGTCGATGGCCTGCTGGCAGCAGATGAGTCCCTCCCCGTAGTTTCCCAGCTGGATGTGACACCAGCCGATGGCATTCAGCGCTCGTGCCTGTCCGGCCCGGTGTCCTACCTCCTGGAACAACGCCAGGGCCTGCTGGCTGTGCGCGAGGTCTTCGGGGTAACGGGCCTGGCTGTCGAGGACGTGCCCGAAATCAAGATGGACACGGGCCTGCCCGACCCGGTCGTCCAGCTGCCGGTAAAGGTCCAGGGCATGACTGAAATGAGCACAGGCCACATCGGGTGCTCCGAGCTGGCTGTGGGCCTGGCCGAGAAACCGCCGCGTATGCGCCTGAGCGCCAACATCTCCCAGACGGCACGCGGCGGCCAGGGCCACATGCTGCACGGCCTCCCATTCTTTCCAGTGGGCACATTCGTTGAGGAAGTCCGCCAATGTCCACGCCAGCTGCCAGGCCTGGTTATCGAACCGGGTCTCGGCCGCTAGGACGACGGCCGCCAAGAGCACGCGCCTTTCCTCCTCGAACCAGGCGAGGGCCTCTGCATCGTCGGTAAGCCGTCCGGGTGCCGCCGTTCCAGGCGCAGGCGGCGCGAGCGTAATCGGATCCCGGTGGGGATGGAGCAGCAGGTCAGCCGCCCACGCGGCGTGGAGATAGTAGTCGAGCATGCGGCCCGTAGCCGCCCGGCGTTGCGCATCGCTGTCCTGGGCCAGGGCTTGCTCGGTGGCGTAAGCCCGGAGCAGGTCATGGAAGGCGAACCGGCCCATGTGGTTCTCGACGAGGTGGGACGAGGTGAGCTTGGCCAGCTGACGGGACGCCTCGGCGACCGGGATTCCGGCGAGGCTGGCGGCGGCCGCTACGGTGACACTCGGACCAGGATGCAGGCCGAGCAGCCGGAACATCCGGGCGACGGCAGGGTCCAGGTGCTGGTAAGACCAGGAGAAGACGGTCCGCACGGCGGTGCGAGGGTCGCCGCCGGCATCCAGGACGTCCAGCCGTTGCTGCAGGTCGCTGAGTTCAGCCACCAGGTGGGCGATAGGAGCGTCAGGACGGGCGGCGGTGAGTTCGGCGGCCACCCGCAGCGCCAGCGGCAGCCGAGAGCACTGCTCGGCGAGCACGGCCGCGGCGCGGGGGTCGGTGTCGACCCGGACGCCGATCAGCGCGCGCAGCAGCCCGATGGCGTCAGGTAGCCGCAGCAAGTCCAGGTCCAGGCGGACGGCGCCGTCGCGAGCCACCAGGCCGGCTAGCGCATCGCGACTGGTCACCAGCACGGTGCAGGTCGAGGACCCGGGCAGTAGCGGCCTGATCTGCTCCACCGACCCGGCGTTATCGAGTATCACGAGCATGCGCTTCCCGGCCAGCAGGCTCCGGTACCGCGCGGCCCGCTCGCTCTCCTCCGGTGGGATGTCATGGCCTGGAACTCCGAGAGCCCGCAGAAACCCAGCCAGCGCATCGGCCGCCGCCGTCGGCCGGTCCGGGTCATAGCCGCGCAGGTTGACATGCAGCTGCCCGTCAGGAAACCGGTCGGCGACCTGGTGCGCCCAGTGCACCGCCAGCGCGGTCTTGCCGACCCCTGCGGTCCCGCCGATTGCCGAGATCACCACCATCCCCGGCCCATCCTGATGCGCCCGGTCCAGCAGTCCGGTCAACGCCGACAGCTCATCTGCCCGGCCGACGAATTGCCGTATCCCAGCCGGCAACTCCTGCAGCACGGTCGTCTTGACGGAGCTCGTCAGCGGCACGGCCAGATCCATGAGCTCCAGGGCGGGATCCCCGGTGAGTACCTGCTGGTGCAACTCCCGCAATCCGGCACCGGGTTCGGTGCCCAGCTCCTCGACCAGCACCTGGCGGGCTTGCAAGTAGGCGGCCAGCGCCTCGGCCTGGCGGCCGTCACGGTACAGGGCCAGCATCAGCAAGCTGTGCAGGCGCTCGCGCAACGGATGCGCTCCGGCCAGCTGACGCAACTCGCCGATCACCTCGGCATGCCGGCCCTGGTGCAGGTCGGCGTCGAGGCGGATCTCCAGGGCCTGCAGCCGCAGTTCCGTCAGCCGGGGCACCTCTCGCGCCGCCAGCACGTCCGAGTCCACGTCCGCCAGCGGCTCGCCCCGCCACAGCTCCAGTGCCTCCCGCGCGCGCATGGCGGCCTGGTCCCACGAGCGGTCCTTGGCCGCCGCTCGCGTCGCGGCCAGCAGGACCTCGAAGCGGGACACGTCCAGCTCGCCGGCGTCTACGCGGATCAGGTACCCGCGCGGCTGGGTGATGATCCGATCCCGGCCAACCTCTCCAAGTGCCCTGCGCAGTCTCATCACGTAGTTCTGCACGGCCACCGCTCCTGACGGCGGCGGCGCGGAAGTCCACAGCGCCTCGGCGAGGTCATCCAGGCGAACGGGCCGGCCGGCGTTGAGCAGCAACGTCGCGAGTACCACCCGCTGCTTGCCCGGCAGCACCGTTATCATCGCCCCGCCGCAGCGCACCGCCAGCGGGCCGAGCAGGCAGAAGTCCATCTCAGTCGCCATAGATCCCCTTATGCCAGCTGAGCAAGGGCCTCCGCACCGTGTTGATCAAATGTTAACAGCGTGATAGCGCCGCCGGTAAGGCTCGGCCTATGACAGCGCGCGTCATACGGAAAGTCCTGACGAGGTCTCATGCGGTTCAGCACCGGCAGCGGCAGGGCGCGCCGGTTACATCGGCGCGGGCGAGACGTGGCCGACCGCGGGCAGCGCTCAGACTGACCCTCACGGACGCCCGCCAGAACGAATCAACTCGATTCACGATAGTACAGTAAAGGAGCAGCATGTATTCACGTAGGCGCCTAGGTGTTATCGCAGCGTCCATTTTCATATCGGCAGGTGTACTCGCCGGAATCAGCGCGGCGCCGGCTCTGGCGATCCCGAACCACTGCGGCGGATCGGATCCCTACTCTCCCTACTATGGTGACGTCTGCGCCAATGTTGCTGCCATAGGCGGCGGCAAGATTTACATACACGTCTGGGCCTGGAACTACCCTTTTACCGGGCATTTCGAATTGCAGACGCCTAACCACAAGACTTACAACAGCGCAAACAAGAGATACTACGCGGGCGGCGCCGGCCCGACCTGGCCGCTCCCTGATATATACGGCAAGTACTGCGCCACCGCATGGCAGGAACTCAGCGGCGGCGGCTACGGCGAATTTGGTTATGTCTGCTTCACTGCAGGATAGCCCGTGCCTCACCAGAACGTGCGCTTTAGTTCCGACAATCAGGAAAGCAGGAGCGGTAGATGAGGTACATCGTTCTTTATGCGGATCGCTGCAGCGCTTGTTCCAAGGCCGCCCGGGTGGTTCGTAGCGCCGCGGTAGCTGGCCTGGAGGCCCGCGCCTTCGAGGATCCGCAGGTCTCAGAACTACTGGGCCAGGCTGGCCTGCAGATCCCCGATCGCCCTTCACTGCTGATCATCGACACCGAGGACATCCAGATCATCAGCGGCTGGGCCATGCGCAGGCGCCTGGCGAGCGTCGTCGGCTGGCGCCGTTCTGGCACCATCGTCCGGCTGCTGGCCGCCGAGTGGCGCGCACGGCTGGCCACCTCCGATAAATGGCGCGCTCCATCTCGGCGCGGAGTGATCGGTGGCGCGATCGCCGGGATCGCCGGCTGGGCTTTGACCTCCGGCCCGGCGCGCGCCTCGACCATGCCGAGCACGGGTGAGCAGGCGATGAAGCCCGCGGATCCGGCTACCTTCGAGCGGCTCATGAAAACAGCATCCGCCCAGCGAGCGGTCCGCACGTGGGGACCGGCCGAGCAAGAAGTCTTGGAGGTCAGTAGCGGCAGCCAGCCCGTGCTGGTCCTGACGCACCCCGGAAAGGACGTATTCACCTTCATCGACAATTCGCCTGGGGCAATGCGGAACGGCAATCCCACCGCTTTGAGCATGGGCGCGGCCCCGACCGCGAAACACGCACTGAGGTACTACACCGTGGACGGCGTACCGCTGGCCGATGTGGCGGAGTCGGGCGGCCGGGTCACGGCCAGCCCCGTTCCTGTGCATGCCGTCGAAGCAGTGCCGGAACTCAAGAAATGGCAGATCACGTGCTTTGCTCTGTGCGTCGGGAAAAAATCCGAGACGGCAGGGTGCATCATGACATGCCAAGGCTGCGTATTCGATGCCACCGGCACCCTGGCGAAAGTGATCGCGTGCACTCACTGCGTTGTGTGCGCTGGCCCGAGTGGGGTCGCCTGCCTCAAAGAGTGCAGCGCACTGTGAGGTCGGCGCTCACCCGCCAGAGCCGGTCCGCGGTGGCCTCGTCGTAGCTGCGCTTGGAGGATTTCCTGGGCTTGCTGTTAGCGAAGAAGCGGCCCGTCACCTGTTCGAGACCGGGATCGGGACCATCGGCCCGCTGTGCATCTGTGCCACGCGTCACCCTACCCGCCCCGGCGGGCGGCCGCGCGCTCCCGGTCCGCCAGCGCGAGCAGTTCCTCGGCGTGAGCCTGGCCGAACTCGGACTCTTCCAGCCCGCCCAGCATCCGGGACAGTTCCCGCGTTCGGGCCGCCCGGTCCAGCCGGACCACGCCGCTCGCGGTGACCAGCCCGTCGCCCGACTTCTCCACCACCAGGTGATTGTCGGCGAACGCGGCAACTTGCGGCAAGTGGGTGACCACGATCACCTGCGACGAGCGGGCCAGCCGCGCCAGCCGCCGGCCGATCTCGACCGCGGCCTTGCCGCCAACCCCGGCGTCGACCTCGTCGAAGACGAACGTGGGCACCGGGTCGGCGCCGGCGAAGACCACCTCGATGGCCAGCATCACGCGGGAAAGCTCGCCGCCGGAAGCGCCCTTGTTCAGCGGCAGCGGCGGCGCGCCAGGATGCGCGGCCAGCCTGATCTCCACGTCGTCGGCCCCGTACGGGCCAGCTGCGTCCAGGTCGGTGACCGCGGCGGTCAGCGACGCGTGCGGCATGGCCAACGCGGTCAGCTCGGCGGTCACCGCCGAGGCGAAACGCTCCGCCGCCGCCACGCGCAGCGCCGTCAGCGCAGACGCCAGTGCGGTCACCTCCGACCGCAACGACTCCTCTTCCGCGGCCAGCGCCGCGATCTTGTCGTTGTCCCCTTCGAGCTCGGCTAGCCGCGACCCGGCCTGCTTGGCCCAGTCGAGCACCGCGGCCACGTCTCCCGACCCGGCTACCCCGCCGCCTACCCCGCCGCCTGCCCCGGCCCCCGTACCGTAGGACCGGATCAGCCTGCCCAGCGCCGCGCGGCGCTCCTGCACCGCGGCGAGCCGGGCCGGATCAGAATCCAGTCCTTCGGTGTAGGAGGCGAGCTCTCCGGCGACGTCGGAAATCAGGTAGCTCGCCTCGGACAGCCGGTCCGCCAGCCCGGCCAGCACCGGGTCGTGCGCGCGGACCGCTTCAAGCGCCCGGCCCGCGGCGCTGAGCAGGGTGAGCGCGTCCGAGCCGTCCACCGAGGCCGCGGCCGGATCTCCGAGCAGGGCATCGTGAGCTGTGATGGCCGCCGCGTGCAGCGCGTCGGCGTTGGCGAGCTTTTCCTCCTCGGCGATCAGCGCGGTGTCCTCCCCTGACACCGGAGATACCGCCTCGACCTCGGCCAGGCCGTACCGCAGCGTCTCCGCCTCAGCCATGCGCTCCCGTTCCGCGTGGGTCAGCGCCTCCAGCTCGTCGGCGACCGCGCGGTGACGGCTGTACGCCCGCCGGTACTCGGACAGGGTCGTGGCCAACTCGGGCCCGGCGAACCTGTCCAGTGCTTCCCGCTGCCGTCCGGGTTTGAGCAACTGCTGCTGATCCGACTGCCCGTGCACGGCGACTAGATCATCGGCCAGCACCTGAAGCAGGGATACCGGCACAGAATGACCGCCCGCGAACGCCCGCGACCGGCCCTCGGCCGACACCGAGCGGCTGAGCACGAGCGTGGATCCGTTGTCGTCCAGATCTCCGCCGGACTCCTCGACTTCACGTGCCACCTTGGCGGAGACAAGCAGCCGCCCCTCGACCGCGGCCCGCGCCGCGCCTGGCCGCACCCGCGCCGGATCGGCCCGGCCGCCGAACAGCAGCCCGAGCGCGGTGACCACCATGGTCTTGCCTGCGCCGGTCTCACCGGTCAGCGCGGTGAAGCCGGACGACAGCTCAAGGACCGCGTCGTCGATAACGCCGAGGCCCGTGATGCGGACTTCCTCAAGCATGTTCGCCTGCGTCCTCCCAGGTACGGCCCCGCCAGCCCGCTACGGGCAGGCCGAACTTAGCCACCAGCCGGTCCGTGAAACGCCCGCCGCGAGCACCGGGGGTCTCCAGCCGCGCCAGGAGCACCGGCAGCACGCCCCGGCGCACCTCCACCCGGACCCCGGATGGCAGATCGACCTTACGCCGACCATCGCACCACAAAACCGCACCCGATGTCTCGTTGCCCACCATCAGCTCCACCGCGAGCACCGACTGCGGTGAGACCAGCATCGGCGGAGCGAACAGCGCGTGCGCGCTAATCGGGACCATGAGCAGTGCCTCCACCTCTGGCCAGACTACGGGGCCGCCCGCGGAGAAGGCGTAGGCCGTCGAGCCGGTGGGGGTTGAGCACACCACGCCGTCACAGCCGAAGCGAGACAGCGGGCGGCCGTCCACTTCGGTGATCACCTCGACCATCCGTTCCCTGGCGGCCTTTTCCACCGTCGCCTCGTTCAGCGCCCAGGTGGAGGCGATCAGCTCACCGTGGTCGCGCACGGTCACGTCGATCGTCATGCGTTCCTCGACCACGTACTGGCCGGCCACCACCTTATCGACCGTGTCGGCCAGCCCGTCCGGCTCCGCCTCGGCCAGGAACCCGACGTGACCGAGGTTCACGCCGATCAGCGGGACCCCGGCCGGCCGGGCCAGCTCGGCGGCCCGCAGCAGGCTGCCGTCGCCGCCGAGGACGATAATGAGTTCGACGCCCTCGGCCGCCCCGGCGTCTGGCGACACTTTGGTAGCGCCCGGGTAGTCGAGCTCACCGGCCAGGGTGCAGACACCGATGCCGGCGGCGGTCAGCCGGTCCGCCACCAGCTGGGCACTGCGCACCGCGTTTTCCCGCCCCGTGTGCGCCGTCACCAGCACCGACCGCTGTCCCACTAGCTAGGTCCCTCCTCGATCGCCCGCTGCAGCTGCCCCTCGTCGAGCGGCGGCGCACCACGGCGCAACCACACGAAATATTCCACGTTTCCCGCAGGCCCGGGCAACGGGCTCGCGGTAACCCCGCAGACGCCGAGGCCGAGCTGGCCCGCCGCCGCGGTCACCCGCGCTACCGAGGCCGAACGGTCCGCGCGGTCCCGCACCACGCCACCTGCGCCGACCCGGCCCTTACCCACTTCGAACTGAGGTTTCACGAGCAGCACGAAATCGGCGCCCGGCGTGGCGCAGGCGATCAGCGCCGGCAGCACCAAGGTGAGCGAGATGAACGACAGGTCGGCCACCACCAATTCGGGCACCGGCGTCGTGGCGTCGCCGAGGTCGAGCGTCCGCACGTTGACCCGGTCCATCACGGTCACCCGCGGGTCGGTGCGCAAAGGCCAAGCGAGCTGACCGTATCCCACGTCGGCGGCCACCACGTGCGCGGCGCCTGCCCGCAGCAGCACGTCGGTGAATCCCCCGGTGGAGGCCCCCGCGTCCAGGCACGACCGTCCCGCGACCGCCAAGCCCATCGGCGCGAAGACCGCCAGCGCCCCGGCCAGCTTGTGACCGCCGCGCGACACGTATTCAGGTTCTCCGGACTCGGTGACCGTGATCGGGGTATCCCTGGCCACCTGAGTGGCGGCCTTCCCCGCCCGCTGGCCGGCCACCGCCACCAGCCCGGCCGCCACAAGCTCGCCCGCCTGCTCCCGCGACCGGGCCAGCCCCCGTCTGACCAGCTCAGCGTCGAGCCTCGCGCGGGAACGGGTCAAGACCGGCCCTCGCTCAGCTCGCCCAGGATGTCCCTGAGCCGGCCGTGCACCTCTTCGAGCACGGTGACATGCTCCTCGGCGGGCAGACCCGGCAGCAGGCTCAGCCCGGCAACGGCAGCGTCCACCCGGTCATCACCTGTTCGCGTCGGTGAAACCACGGTCCGTTCGGACGATGGGTTTTGACTTTCATCCTCTGCACCCTGGTCTCTGTATTCCTCGTTCATGTGCGCTACCCTCCGCGTGGAACGCTACCGTCCGATGTTGACAAGAGCGAGGCGCACATGGCTTCAGCCGAGGAGTGCCGCGAGGCGCTGCAAACCCTCACGACCCGGCTGGCGGAGATGAATCCCCAGGACCGGGCCAGCTATTTCGGCAAGCGCTCGATGAGCTGCCAGGTGACTGATCTTGGCCTGACGTTCATAACCAGGTTCACCGACCACGGGGCCGAACCGGTCAAGGAAGCGGCGCCCGACGAGCCGCCGGCCGACATCAGGCTGACCGCTATCAGTGACGATGTTATCTCGCTGTCCGCGACCCCCGCCAACATCGCCCGGATGTGGCTCTCCGGCCGGGTCAAGGTCCAGGCCAGCATGCGCGACCTGCTGGCGCTCCGCCGCCTGCTGTAGCGTTACCTGATCACGCCCGCTTCGCGCAGCTCGGAGATGTGCTCAGCGGTGTAGCCGACCTCGGCGAGGATCTCGTCGGTGTGCTGGCCCAGGACCGGAGGCGGACGGCGGATGGTGGGCGGCTGAGCCGACAGCTTCAGCGGTGACCCCAGGGTCTTGACCGGGCCGGCCACCGGGTGCTCCATCTCGACCACCATCTCGCGCGCAGCGACCTGCGGCTGCTCAAGCGCGGCGGGCACGGTGTTGACCGGGCCGGCTGGTACCCCCGCCTCGTTCAGCAGGTCGGTCCATTCCGTGCAGCCCTTGGCGGCCAAGGCGGTCTCGATGCGCGGGATCAGGGTGTCGCGGTTGCGCACCCGGTCGGGGTTGGTGGCGTAGCGCGGGTCATCGGTCAGCTCGTCGAGCCCGGTGGCCGCGGTGAACCGGCGCCACAGCCCGTCGCTGCCGACCGCCACCATCAGCGGCGCATCAGCGGTCGGGAACACCTGGTACGGGGTAAGGCTCTCGTGCGCGCTGCCGTACCGGCCCGGTGTCACGCCGGTCGCGAAGTACTTGCCCGCCACATAGGTGAGCCAGGCGATCTGACCGTCCAGCAGCGACACGTCGACCAGCTGGCCCTGTCCGCTCGTCTCCCGTGCGTGCAGCGCGGCCAGGATGCCGATCACCGCCCACATGCCGCCCCCGACGTCAGCCGTGGAGGTGCCGCTGCGCACGGGTTCGCCGTCCGGTTCGCCGGTCACGCTCATCATCCCGGACATGGCCTGGGCGACCGCGTCGTAGCCAGGCAGTCCCGCGCTCGGTCCGGTCTGCCCGTAACCGCTAATCGAGGCGTAGATGAGTCCCGGGTTCTGGCGGGCCAGCTCGTCGTAGCCCAGACCGAGGCGCGCGGCGGTGCCTGGCCGGAAGTTCTCCACCATGATGTCGGAGCGCGCGGCCAGCCGCCGGACCATGTCCCGGCCCTCAGGCGTTTTCATGTTGACCGACAAGCCGCGCTTGTTCCGGTTCACGGACAGGAAGTAGGCGGCGTCGTCACCCTGGAACGGCGGCCCCCAGCGCCGGGTGTCATCACCGTGCCAGATGTCCTCGACCTTGATCACATCGGCGCCCAGGTCACCGAGGATCATCGTGGCGAACGGCCCGGACAAGGCTCTGGTCAGGTCGAGTACGTGCAAGCCGGCCAGCGGGCCCGGCGCGTCGGGAGTTCGCATTGCCGATATGTTATCCAGTCATGGGAGACCTGATCCTGTTGCGGCACGGCGAGACCGAGTGGAGCCTGGCCGGCCGGCATACCGGGCGGACAGACATCCCGCTCACCGCGCACGGAGAGGCCGCGGCCAGGGCGCTAGCCCCGGTGCTGGCCCGGCGTCAGGTCGCGGCCGTCTTCACCAGCCCCGCCCGCCGCGCGGTCACCACCGCGGCCCTGGCTGGTCTGGACCACGCCAAGCCCGACCCTGACCTCTGGGAATGGGACTACGGCGGCTACGAGGGCATGACGACGCAGCAGATCAGGGACCAGCGGCCCGGCTGGTACCTGTGGCGGGACGGCGTGATCGGAGGAGACGCCGAGCACCCGGGAGAGAGCGTGGACCAGGTCGGCCAGCGGGTCGACCGGGTGCTGGCCCGGGTCACCGGGTTCGCGCCGCTGCTGGCCGACGGAGACGTCGTCCTGGTCGCGCACGCCCACGTGCTGCGGGTCCTGACCGCCCGCTACCTGGGACTCGAGCCGTCGGCCGGACGGCTGTTCCGGCTCGACACCGGGACGATCAGCACGCTCGGCACCGAGCACGACCAGCGGGTCATCTTGTCCTGGAACGTACCGCCCGCCGCCTGATCCGCCCCGCCGCCTGATCCGCCCCGCCGCCCGATCCGTCAGTCGCGCAGGACTAGGCGCTGGTGTTTGGCGCCGGTCAGGACCACGGCCAGGCCGAGCAC
>Ga0224557_1000528_pt1 | contig 42400 bp, 34 predicted proteins | sample 714S31014metaG_FD_180677 | JGI IMG/M metagenome (GOLD analysis project Ga0224557, IMG submission 180677) | Peat soil microbial communities from Stordalen Mire, Sweden - 717 S3 10-14 | ecosystem: Environmental > Terrestrial > Soil > Wetlands > Peat | place: Sweden: Norrbotten County, Stordalen...
GGAGCCGGAATACCCAGAATGCCAAGGCGCCCAGCCCCAGGTCCAGCTCAGAGCCGCCAATGCCGCGATCGCCGGCACCCGAGCGCTGACTGGGATGCGGCGGGACAGCAACGCCAAGATCGGCAACGCCAGATAAAAACAGACCTCTACCGAAAGGCTCCACATTTGGGTCAGGCCGCCGGTCAGGGTGAGCGGCACATAGATCTGGGTGAGCGTCAGGTTCGCCAGCCAAACGGTGAGGCTGGCGTGATCCGCATCGGGCAGCAGGGACAGAATCACCACGACCGCCACCAGATAGGCCGGCATGATGCGGACAACCCTGGAGCGCAGATAGTGGCTTGTGCGGGGTCGCGTGCCCAGATCCCTCGCCGCCGCGGCGTGGCCGCGCCACAACAGAAACCCCGACAGGGCAAAAAACACCGCCACGGCCAGATCGAACCGGCCGAACAGTCGGCCGGCGACACCGCTGGAGTGCCCGGTCTGGAACGCAACATGGGTAATGACCACGCCGACGGCCGCGCAAGCGCGCATCCCCTCCACGGCGGGCAAAAAGCTGCGGATCCCGCCCACCGGCCGGCCATCGGTCACGCTCACAGTCTGCCTCTGGTCGGGTTAAGGGGGAATCGGGTACACCCAGATGACTGGGGCAAAGAGGCGCTGGGTTCGTCCGCTTGGGCCTTACATTCTGCTGTTAGGGTCAAGCGGGTTCGCCTCGCTGGTTGGTCGGGCCGGAGCGGGTCGCGGCCGACAAGTCCAGGAAACCACCGAGCACCACTAGGAGGGCACAGCAACGTGAACCGAGCAGTCATGTTGCGGTTTGCCGCATGCGGAGTCATCGGGCTCGGGGCCGCCATGTTGATCGCCGCGCTGCTGCTGTCGACCTACACCAGCAGCCGGATCGCCAAGATCCCGCTCAATATCGATACCACGTTGATCAGTGACGGAAGCGGAACCGCCCTCGATCCAGCCTCGTTGTCCGCCGAGCACTTCGCCATCAACCAAGACGTGCCGGTGGTGTCTCAGCAGCAGATCAGCGTCGAGTCGCCCGCCAACGCCGACGTGGTCACGCTGCAGGTCGGCTCCACGCTGCGGCGCACCAATAAGCAAAAAGACGCCGGCCTGCTGCTGGCGATCGTCGACACCGTCACCCTCAACCGCAAAACGGCGCTTGCCGTTTCGGACGACACCCGCACCGGTGGTGCGATCCAAAAGCCTCGCTCGATCACCGACGAGAACCCACCCACCAACAGCGCGCTGCGTCACGAGGGGCTGTCCTATCGGTTCCCGATGCACACCGAGAAGAAGACGTACGCCTATTTCGATCCGATCGTGCAGAAGGCGTTCCCCGCCAATTACGAGGGCCAACAAGACGTCAACGGGTTGAGCACATACCGCTTCACCCAGAACATCGGTTACAGCGCCGACGGCAAGCTCGACAATCCCGTCAAATACCCGTCGCTGTACGCCGGAAATGAGGACGGCAAAGTCACCGCTTCCGCGGCCATGTGGAACTTGCCGCCGGGTGGCGATCCGAACGAGCAGATCACCATGACCCGCTATTACGCGGCGCAGCGAACCTTCTGGGTGGATCCGGTGTCGGGCACCATCGTCAAAGAAACCGAGCACGCGAACCACTACTTCTCCCGTGACCAGCTCAAGCCCGAGGCGACACTGGCCGATTACAAGGTCACCTCCACCGAAGACACCGTCCAATCGCAGGTCAACGCGGCCCGCGACGAGCGGGACCGGCTGTCGCTGTGGTCCCGGGTGCTGCCGATCACCTTCACCGCGGTCGGCTTGATCGCGCTGATCGGCGGCGGCGTGCTCGCCGCGTTCAGCCTGCGCACCGAGAGCGCGCTGACCGACCCCGGCCTGGACCGGGGCGACGAGGAATACGTGGATCACGACAGACCCGCGGTACGGGTGCCCGGCGCTGAGGCGGAGACCGAGAAGTTGCCCGCGCACCGGCCCGGTGCGCACAAGGATCCGAGCGGCACCGATCCCCCCGCGCTAGCGGGTGAGCCGCCGGAGTCCGGGCCCGCTGACCCGCCCGCCGCGGCTGGTCCCGCCAGCCCCGACCCATCCGAACGGACCTAACGCGGCTGGGCCGAGGGTGACAGAGGTACGCACCCGGCTTCTGCACTGGTCCCAGCCGGCGTACGCGCTGCTGCTCGCGCTACTGATAGTCGCGCCGCTGTTGCAGCCGGGGTATCTGCTGCTGCGCGACGCAGTCTCGACGCCTCGATCGTTTTTATCCGATACCGCCTTGGGATTGACGTCGGCGCCGCGCGCGACGCCGCAGGATTTCGCGGTAGCGCTGGCCTCGCAGCTTATCGACGGCGGCATCGTGGTGAAGTCTCTGCTCGTTCTGGGCCTGTGGCTGGCGGGGTGGGGTGCGGCGCGACTGGTGGCGACCGCGTTACCGGCCGCCGGCGTGGGCGGCCAGTTTGTCGCGATCACCCTGGCGATCTGGAATCCCTATGTCGCTGAACGACTCCTGCAGGGCCATTGGAGCCTGCTGGTCGGCTACGGCTGCCTACCCTGGGTTGCGGCGGCAATGCTGACGCTGCGGGCCGCCGACGCGCCTGGATGGTCCGGGGTGTTCGGCATGGCCTTTTGGATCGCGTTGGCGGGGCTGACCCCGACGGGGCTGATGCTCGCCGCAACGGTGGCGCTGGCCTGCGTCGCTGCCCCGGTTGAGTGCCCGGATCGGTCCTGGCCGCGCTGGCTTTGTGCCGCAACAGCATTGGGTGCCGCACTGGTGGCGGCGCTGCCCTGGTTGACGGCATCGGTGGCGGGCTCGTCGTTGACCAGCCACGCGGCGGCGAACACACTCGGGGTCAATGCGTTCGCGCCGCGCGCCGAACCTGGTCTGGGCACGCTCGGTAGCCTGGCCAGCCTCGGCGGGATTTGGAACGGCGACGCCGTACCCGCTTCGCGCACTACGCTTTTCGCGGTGTTGTCCGCCGTCGTGCTGCTGGGAGTGGTGGCGGCCGGCCTGCCGACGACGGTGCGTCGCCCGGCCGTGCTGCCGTTGCTGGGGCTGGCGGCTGCGGCTGTGCTGATACCGGCGGCGCTGGCCACCGGCCCCGGCCTGCATGTGCTGGGTGCGGTAGTTGACGCCGTGCCCGGCCTCGGCGTGCTGCGCGACGGCCAGAAGTGGGTGGCGCTGGCCATGCCGGGATACGCACTGGCCGGCGCGGGCGCGGTGGTGACGCTGCGGCTGCGGGCCAGCCCGCTGAGACCCCTAGTAACCGCTATGGTCTGCTGCCTCGCGCTGCTACTGGCGCTTCCCGACCTGGCCTGGGGAGTTTGGGGCAAGGTTGCGCCGGTGCACTACCCGCCCGGGTGGGCTGCGGTGGCGGCGGCGATCAACGATCAGCCGGCGGCCGTCGCGGTGCTGCCCGCCGGCACCATGCGACGTTTCACCTGGTCGGGTCCGGCGCCGGTACTCGATCCGCTGCCCCGCTGGGTGCGCGCCGACGTACTGACCACCGGTGACCTGACCATTTCGGGGGTCACCATCCCCGGGGAGGGTAATCGGGCCCGCGCGGTACAGGCATTACTGCTGGCCGGGCCGGATCCGTCGGCCTTGGCCCGAGCCGGTGTGGGGTGGCTGGTCGTCGAATCGGACAGCGCCGGCGACATGGGTGCGGCCGCACGCACCCTGGGCGCGACGACGCCGGTCTACCGTGACGACGAACTCGCGCTGTACCGGATCGGTGGCCAGACCGTTGGCGCGAGCCCGGACAGCCGACGGGCGATGACGCTCGCGCATCTGGCGTGGCTGACCATGCTGATCCTGGGCGCCGTCGGCGCAGTGCTCAGCAGGGCGCGCCGGCCGGTTTTAGACCGGGTTGCTGATCAGGCCGCTGACTAAGTCGCCGGCCTGCACCGCTTCCAGCACGGTGCGCACCGCGTCGGCGGTTTGCGCCCAGGAGAACTCGCAGCTGCGCGTCTGCGCCTTGGCACCGAGTTGATCGCGCAGGACCGGATCGGATAGCAGTTGCTCGAGCCGATCCACCAGCTCAGCGCGGCTGTCCACCAATACCCCGGTCACGCCGTCAACGATCGAGTCGGAAAGGCCGCCGGAGGATCGGTAACCGATGGTGGGCACCGCGTGCTGGGCCGCCTCGACGACCGCCAGTCCCCATCCTTCTTTGCGCGACGGCAGCACGTGCACCCACGAGCTTTGCAGCACCTGGTGTTTGGTCACGTCGTCGACATGACCGTGGAAGGTCACCGCCTCCGAAATATCCAGCCGTTGCACATGGTGCGCGAGGCGCTGCCGCCACCATCCGCCACCAACGATGTCCAACTGCAGACCGGGTATCCGCGGCCGCAGCTCCGCGAGTGTTTCCAATGCATCTTCGATCTGCTTGTGCGGGACCAGCCGTGACAGCACGACCACCCGCGGCGTCGCCGAGCGGGAACCGGACAGCGATTGCGGCGGCGCCTCGTCGAGACCGTTGCGCACCACCGCGATCCGCTCGTCATCCACTCCGAGGGCGACCAGATCGCGGGCCGACGGCAGCGACACCGTCACGTACTGGTTGTGCCGGTTCAGTCGGGGCGACAACGTCGACTCGATGAACCAGCCGAGCCGGCTGAGTATCGGCCCGGCCACCGGCCACTGCTCACGATGGCAGTGGTGGACCAGCACCAGCACCCGGCGGCCGTACACCAGCCGGGCCAGGAACGGCAGGCCGTTTTGGGTATCAACTACTACATCGGGCCGCACTTGCCGGAGTGATCGGATGCCGAGCCGCGCCCCTAATTCGTTCAGGGCCATCGCCAGCAACGCCCATACGTACACCGAGTAGCGCCCGCCAGAACGACTGATCCGCACACCGTCGACGACTTCACGTCGCGGCGCACCCGGATAACGGGCGGTGCGCAACTTCACGTCGATGCCCGAGGCGGCCAACTGCGCGCCGACGCGCTGCAGGTAGGTTTCGCTGCCGCCCCCCTGCGGGTGCCCGGTGTCGCGCCAGCACAGCAGCAGCACGGAGCGCAGATCAGACATCAACCGCCAGCCTAATGGTCGTCAACCGTAGGGTTGTCCGATGTGGCCGGGACGGACATCTTCGCGCGGCGGGCAACCCTTACCCGCGCGCTGCGACTGCTGTCAGAATTCCGCTACGAACAGCCGGATCCAGCACGGTTCTACGGCACTCTGGCGGCCGACACCGTAGCGATGGTCAGCGACCTGTGGCTCGCCACACACGGGGAGCCGCCGATCGGCCGCACGCTGCTCGACGTCGGCGGTGGGCCTGGATACTTCGCGACGGCATTCACCGACGCTGGTGTCCGATATGTGGGCGTCGAACCGGACCCCTTAGAGATGCACGCGGCCGGGCCCGTTCTGGGAGGGACGACCGACACGTTCGTGCGCGCCTCAGGCATGGCGCTGCCGTTCGCCGACGACTCGGTGGACATCTGCTTGTCGTCCAATGTCGCCGAACACGTGCCACGGCCGTGGCAACTCGGCACCGAGATGCTGCGGGTGACCAAACGGGGCGGCCTGGCGGTGCTGTCCTACACGGTCTGGCTGGGCCCGTTCGGCGGGCACGAGATGGGTCTGAGCCACTACCTGGGCGGCGCCCGCGCGGCGGCGCGGTATGCCCGCAAACACGGTCATCCGGCAAAAAACAACTACGGGTCGTCGTTGTTCGCGGTGTCCGCCGCCGACGGCCTGAACTGGGCCGCCAGCACCGGGGCGGCGGTCGCCGCATTCCCGCGCTACCACCCTCGATGGACGTGGTGGTTGACGTCAGTGCCGGTGCTGCGCGAATTCCTGGTGAGCAATCTCGTGCTGGTGCTCCAACCGCAGTAATAGAACATGTTCTAATTTGCTTTCGGCTTCGGTAGTCTGGCGCTAAGACCGCCGGCGACGATGCAGTGCGGAGCGATCAGGAGGAGCGGCGCAGGTGACCGACGTAAAGACCGAATACGACAAGAAGACCGAATACGACAAGCTTTTCATCGGCGGAAGATGGGTCGAACCGTCCACCTCCGAGGTCATCGAGGTGCACAATCCAGCCACCGGCGAGTACGTCGGCAAGGTGCCGCTGGCAGCAGCCGCCGACGTCGACGCCGCGGTTGCCGCGGCCCGCGCCGCATTCGACAACGGCCCCTGGCCCACGACGGCCCCGAAGGACCGCGCGGCCCTGCTCGCCAACGTCGTCAAGCTGATGGAGGAGCGCAAGGAACTGCTTAGCGCGCTACTGGCCGCCGAGACCGGGCAACCGGCGATGACTATCGAGACGATGCACTGGATGGGCTCGATGGGGGCGATGAACTTCTTCGCCGGCCCCGCCGTCGACCAGGTCAAGTGGCGAGAGATCCGCAACGGCTCCTACGGGCAGACCATCGTGCACCGGGAGCCGGTCGGCGTGGTGGGCGCCATCGTGGCATGGAATGTGCCGCTGTTCCTCGCGGTCAACAAACTGGGCCCCGCGTTGCTCGCCGGCTGCACCGTGGTGCTCAAGCCAGCCGCCGAAACTCCTTTGACCACAAACGCTTTGGCGGAAATATTCGCCGAGGCCGGCCTGCCCGAAGGCGTGCTGTCCGTCGTGCCCGGCGGGATCGAGACCGGCCAGGCGTTGACCTCGAATCCGGACGTCGACCTGTTCACCTTCACCGGCAGCTCGGCCGTCGGCAAGGAGATCGGCAAGCGCGCCGCCGACCTGCTCAAGCCGTGCACCCTTGAACTCGGCGGCAAGTCCGCGGCAATCATCCTCGAGGACGTCGACCTGGCTTCGGCAGTCCCGATGCTGGTGTTCTCTGGGATCATGAACACCGGCCAGGCCTGCGTGGGCCAGACCCGCATCCTGGCGCCACGCTCGCGCTACGACGAAATCGTCGATGCGGTAAGCGCTTTCGTGCAGGCGCTGCCGGTCGGGCCGCCGTCCGACCCGGGCGCCCAGATCGGGTCGCTGATCTCGGAGAAGCAGCGCGCCCGGGTCGAGGGTTACATCGCCAAGGGCGTCGCGGAGGGTGCGCGGCTGGTGTGCGGCGGCGGCCGTCCCGAAGGCCTGGACAACGGGTTCTTCGTGCAGCCCACGGTGTTCGCCGACGTCGACAACAAGATGACGATCGCCCAGGAGGAGATCTTCGGGCCGGTGCTGGCTGTCATCCCCTACGACACCGAAGAGGACGCGATCAAGATCGCCAACGACTCGGCCTACGGGCTGGCCGGCAGCGTGTGGACCACCAACGTGCCGCACGGCATCGAGATCTCGGAGCAGATCCGCACCGGGACGTACGCCATCAACTGGTACGCCTTCGACCCCGCGGCCCCGTTCGGCGGCTACAAGAACTCCGGCATCGGCCGGGAGAACGGGCCAGAGGGTGTGGAGCATTTCACCCAGCAGAAGAGTGTGCTGATGCCGATGGGTTACACGGTCGAGTAGCTCGGCCGCGCAGACGTAAAGGCCCCCGAACTGACTGTTTGGGGGCTTTTGCGTCCGCTCGGTCGTTATGCAATCGACCATAATTGTGGGATTAAACACTCTGGCCGATCCGGACCATTGACAGGATGACCTGGGCCATCACCCCTAGTCAAGCATTTACATAGGCAATAGAAGTTGCTTGGTATAAGAAACTCTTATATGCTCACGCGCATAATCATGAGTCGGTGGTCTCGGCGCATTGAGTGCAGCACACAGGCCAGGAGAGAAGCATGTGGATCATCGAGCTCAACGTCGCGGGCTATCACCTCACCCGCGAAATCCCTGACCTGCGGCGCCGGCCGTTCCGGTTCAGCCCGCGCAATAGGCACTGGCCGACACTGCGGCACTCGCACGCTGCATGACGGTTCCCACGCAAGCCTCCAACAAGCGGGGTGACACCCGCACGAAAATGCTGGTCAGCGCCGCCCAGGTGATGCGCGAGCGCGGAGCGGCCGGTGTCACCATCGACGAGGTGCTCGCACGCAGCGGCGCGCCCCGAGGCTCCGTGTACTACCACTTTCCTGACGGGCGCAATCAGATTCTGACCGAGGCGCTGCGGTACTCCGGTGACGCCATCACCGCCATGATCGACGACGCTGCCGGCTGGGGCGCCAGGGCCCTGCTTCGGGAGTTCGTCGAGTTCTGGGTTCGTCAGCTCAGCGACAGCAATTTCACCGCGGGCTGCCCCGTAGTGGCGGCGGCGATCGGCTCGGACGACGACGACCCCAAGCTTTCCACCGATGCCGGCGTCATCTTGGGCCGCTGGTGCACCGCATTAACCCGGGCGTTCGTCAATGACGGCTTCGACGACGCCGGCGCCGCGTCGCTGGCAGTGACGTCGATCGCCGCACTGGAAGGTGCCATCGTGCTGTGCCGCTCGACACGCACCGCCGATCCGCTCCGCCAGGTCGGTGACCAGCTGGAATTCCTCGTCAAGGCCAGGGAATTTGTCGTCCGCAACGGAATTCCCGGCACTCAGGACGGCGCCCGCGACCCGCTGCCGCGATAGCGGCGGGTTGCCCGGATCGGGGACGGTAAAGTCGCTGGCCCTCGATGGCAATTCTCTGGTATTTGGTTTATGCCGCCCCCAGCGCGCTAGCATGGATCGTTAGCGCGCGGCGCACCGACCAGCCGAGCTGGGCAAGCGCGAAGTAGCGATGCCGGGCAGGAGGTGGCGATGTCAAATCTGTTCGGAGTTCCGGACGCGGTGGCCGCTGCCGCCGGCGACCTGGACAACATCGGTTCGACAATCAGCCAAGCCAACTCGGCCGCCGCCTACCCGACGACCGGGCTGTTGGCGGCTGGCGCTGACGACGTGTCGCTGGGCGTTGCGCAGCTGTTCGGCGCGCACGCTCAGGACTATCAGGCCTTCAGTGCTCAACTCGAGGCGTTTCACCAGGATTTTGTGCAGAACCTCACCGCGGGCGCCAGCGCATACGCCAACGCCGAGGCCGCCGGCGCCAAGGCGCTGACGAACTCGTGGCAACCCGGGCAGCAAGGTCTGCTCAATGCGAGCAACGGGGCCGGCGGACTCCTGCGGGGCGACGGCGGAACCGGCGGCTTGAGCAACAACCCGCTACTCCGCTGGTAATAGAGCCACTGGTAACGGTGACGAGCGCGGCCACACCGGCCTGCTGAACGCCGCTACCTTGGGTTCATGCCCCAGATAACCAACCCGAAAGACGTCGACGCGTTCCTGGACAACACGATGATCGGCGACGACCCGGCCCTGTCCGCGGCGCTGGCGGCCAGTGACGCCGCCGGACTTCCACAAATTGCCGTCTCGGCACAGCAGGGCAAGTTCCTGTCCCTGCTGACCCGCGTGGCCAACGCGCACAACATCCTCGAGATCGGCACTCTGGGCGGCTTCAGCACCATCTGGCTGGCGCGCGGCGCGGGCCCCGAGGGGCGCGTGGTGACGCTGGAATACGAGCCCAGGCACGCCGACGTCGCGCGCGCCAATCTGGAGCGTGCCGGTGTCGGCGATCGGGTGCAGATAATTGTCGGCGCAGCGCTGGAGACGCTGCCGACGATCACCAGCGATCCGTTCGACCTGGTCTTCATCGACGCCGACAAGGAGAACTACGTCGAATACCTTCAGTGGGCGATCAGGCTGACCCGGACGGGCTCAGTCATTGTGCTGGACAACGTCATCCGCGACGGCAAGATCCTGGATCCCGAGTCCGACGACCCCAGGATCCAGGCAACGCGCGAGACGTTGGAGCTGATGGGCCGCCATCCGAAACTGGACACGTCGGTGATCCAGACGGTCGGAGCCAAGCACTGGGACGGCTTTGCGTTCGCGTTGGTCCGGTAGCGTGCCGCCGGGTTAGCCGCAGACGGCGCCGATCGCGGCCGAGCTGACCAGTTTGACGTACTTGGCCAGTACGCCGGTCTTGTACCGCGGCGGCGGAGGGATGAAACCCTTTTGACGAGCGGCGAATTCGGCCGAGTCGGTCAGCACGTCGAGTGTGCGGCTGGCGACATCGAGGCGGATCCGGTCGCCGTCGCGCACAAACGCGATCGGCCCGGCATCCACCGCCTCGGGCGCGACGTGACCCACGCACAGGCCGGTTGTGCCGCCGGAGAACCGGCCATCGGTAAGCAGCAGAACGTCTTTGCCGAGTCCGGCGCCCTTAATCGCGCCGGTGATGGCGAGCATTTCGCGCATCCCCGGGCCGCCTTTGGGGCCTTCGTAACGGATCACCACGACGTCGCCCTGCGTGATGGTGCCGTCTTCGAGGGCGTCCAGAGCGGCTCGCTCGCCGTCGAAAACCCTTGCGGTGCCTTCGAACACGTCCGAGTCGAAACCGGCCGTCTTGACCACCGCCCCCTCAGGCGCCAGCGATCCGCGCAGGATGGTGATCCCACCGGTCGGGTGGATCGGGTTGTCCAGCGCGCGCAACACTTTGCCGTCGGGATCAGGCGGGGCAATGCTGGCCAGATTCTGGGCCATGGTCTTTCCGGTCACCGTGAGGCAGTCACCGTGCAGCAGGCCCGCATCCAGCAGCGCCTTCATGACCACCGGCACACCGCCGATGTGGTCCACATCGAACATCACGTGCTTGCCGAACGGCTTGACATCGGCCAGGTGTGGCACCCGCGACCCGACCCGGGTGAAGTCGTCGAGCGCCAGCTTCACGTCGGCTTCGTGGGCGATGGCCAGCAGGTGCAACACCGCGTTGGTCGAGCCGCCGAAGGCCATCACCACCGCGATCGCGTTTTCGAACGCCTCCTTGGTGAGGATGTCGCGGGCGGTGATGCCGCGGCGCAGCAGTTCGACGACGGCCTGGCCGCTGCGCCGCGCGAACCCGTCGCGGCGCCGGTCGGTGGCCGGCGGGGCCGCGCTGCCCGGCAACGACATCCCCATCGCCTCGGCGGCACTGGCCATGGTGTTGGCGGTGTACATGCCGCCACACGCACCCTCCCCCGGACAGATCGCCCGCTCGATAACGTCGACATCCTCGCGGGACATCAGTCCGCGTGCGCACGCGCCCACCGCCTCGAACGCGTCGATGACGGTGACCTCACGCTCGCTGCCGTCGGACATCTTGGCCAGTCCGGGCAGGATGGAGCCCGCGTACAGGAATACCGACGCCAGGTCCAGGCGGGCGGCGGCCATCAGCATTCCGGGCAGCGATTTGTCACATCCGGCCAGCAACACCGAGCCGTCCAGCCGCTCGGCCATCATCACGGTCTCCACGCTGTCCGCGATCACCTCGCGAGAGACCAGCGAGAAGTGCATCCCCTCGTGCCCCATCGAGATGCCGTCGGAAACCGAGATCGTCCCGAACTCAAGGGGATAGCCGCCGGCGGCGAATACGCCTTCTTTGACCGCCTTGGCCAGCCGGTCCAGGGACAGGTTGCACGGCGTGATTTCATTCCACGACGATGCGACTCCGATCTGTGGCTTGGCGAAGTCTTCGTCTCCCATCCCGACCGCGCGCAACATTCCGCGGGCGGCGGTCTTCTCCAGACCGTCGGTGACGTCACGGCTGCGCGGTTTGATGTCAGCGATCCCCGCCGCGTCGGTGTTATGAGCCATTGGCCAAGTATGCGCGCCTAAATCGCGCCCGTAATTCGCGGGCTATACCCCGTTGGGGTATAGCCTGGGCGCGAGGCCGGGAGAGAGGGCATGACGACCACACACGGGTATTCGGAACAGAAAGACAACTACGCCAAACGACTGCGGCGTATCGAGGGGCAAGTGCGCGGCATCGCGCGGATGATCGAGGAAGACAAATACTGCATCGATGTCCTCACCCAGATCAGCGCCGCCAACAGCGGCTTGCGTTCGGTGGCGCTGAACCTGCTTGACGAGCACCTGAACCACTGCGTCACCCGAGCCGTTGCCGACGGCGGCGAAGAGGCGAACAACAAGCTCGCCGAGGCCTCCGGCGCCATCGCGCGCCTGGTTCGCTCCTGATCGCCGGGCGCGTGTTGAAAACATAAAGTCGGGTGTCCCGTCCGTGCAGTGCGTACGGTAAGACCAGCGAGATCGCGCCGCGTCCGCCAGTGGCCGGCCGATTTCGCCGCCAACGCCATGACTGCCGAAACCGCACCTGCCGCCACCGCCGCACGAACGTGGACGCCACGGGTCGCGGCGCAACTTGCCGTGCTGGCCGCGGCGGCGTTTACCTATGTGACTGCCGAAATCCTTCCGGTGGGCGCGCTGCCGGCGATTTCGCGAGACCTGAAGGTCAGCGTGGTCCTGGTGGGAACCTTGCTGGCCTGGTATGCGCTGGTAGCGGCCCTGACGACGATTCCGCTGGTGCGCTGGACGGCGCACTGGCCACGCCGACGGGCCCTGGTGATCAGTCTGACCTGCCTGACGACCTCGCAGGTCATCTCAGCACTGGCGCCCAACTTCGCGGTGCTGGCCGCGGGACGGGTGCTCTGTGCGATCACCCACGGCTTGCTGTGGTCGGTTATCGCCCCGATCGCCACCCGGCTGGTGCCGGCGAGCCATGCCGGACGGGCAACGACATCGATCTACATCGGGGCCAGCCTGGCACTGGTGGTCGGTAGCCCACTCACCGCCGCCATGAGCCTGATGTGGGGCTGGCGACTGGCGGTTGTGTGCATCACCGTGGTCGCGGCCATCGTCACCGTGGCCGCGCGGGTGTTGTTGCCGCAAATGGTGCTCACCGAGGGTCAGCTCGCCCATGTCGGCCCGCGATCGCGACATCACCGCAATTGGCGATTGATCACCGTGAGCCTGCTCGCGATGATCGCGGTCACCGGCCACTTCGTTTCCTACACGTACATCGTGGAGATCATTCGCAACGTCGTCGGAGTGCGCGGGCCGAATCTGGCCTGGGTGCTGGCTGTCTACGGCGTCGCGGGCCTGCTGTCCGTCCCCCTGGTGGCGCGGCCGCTGGACCGCCGGCCCCGAGGCGCCATCATTGTCTGCATGGCCGGATTGACGGCCGCGTTCGCCGTGCTGACCGTGCTGGCGTTCTGGGGCCGGCCGGCCCTTGCGACGGTGCTGATCGGGGTGGGCGCGATCGTACTGTGGGGCGCCCTGGCCACCGCCGTTTCCCCGATGATGCAATCCGCGGCCATGCGCAACGGGGTCGATGATCCCGACGGAGCGTCGGGTTTGTACGTGACGGCGTTTCAGGTCGGCATCATGGCCGGCTCGCTGTTGGGGGGGCTGTTGTACGAGCGCAGTGTGGCGATGATGCTGACCGCCTCCGCGGCCTTGATGTGCCTTGCGCTGGTCGGTGTCGCGGCCAACCGGCAGATGCTGGTCGTTCCCACCGCAACTTCACCGGACCTTCTTCGGCGGAAGCCTGGCCGTTCACGGCCGGGCGGAAGCCGATCCCGTTTGTGCGGCCGGCATAGCGGCCGCTTTTAGTCGGGATGGTTCTGTTGTTCGATGTATTGCTTGATGATCGACAGTGGTGCGCCGCCGCGGGAGGCGGCGATATACGACGGAGACCGGAAGTGCTGGCCCGACAAGTACTTGTGGATCTGATCGGGATACTGCTGGCGCAGCTGGCGAGACGAGACGCCCGTGAGACCATTAACCAGCGTCGATACCGCCAGTTTGAGCGGGTAGTGCACGAGCAGGTGCACGTGGTCGGTCTCGTCGTTAAATTCGCGTAGCTGCGCGCCAAGGTCGGTGCAGGTGTCGATCATGAGGTGTTCGCAGCCGGTGAGCATCTCGGCGGTCAACACGGGGCGCCGGTACTTGGTGACACACACACCAGGTGTACGTGCAGTGTGTAGACCGCGCTACGGCCGCGGTGCAGGTCGAGTTCTGTTCTGGGCGCCGAGGATAGGCGCCGGGTCCGACATCGGCGCTGGTGTAGCTGAGTTGTCGGTGCCCGGCGCTACCGTTGCCGGCGTGAGTTCGTCCAGCGATGTTGGCAAGGTGCGGTACACGTACCGTCTGCGGATGTCGGGGACCGCGCAGCAGGCGTTGCTGGCGGAATGGGATCGGTGTCGGTGGGTGTGGAATCGGTGCGTCGAGGCCTCCAACGTCGCCCACCGTGAATCAGTTGAGACCGGCGTCAAGGTGCAATGTGGGCCAGCGCACCTCGATAAACGCCTGACCGGGTGGCGCGCCGAGTATGAGTGGCTTGCTGATGGGTCGAGTGTGGCTCAGCAGCAGACGATCCGAGATTTTGGCCGGGCCCGCGCTAAAGCGCTCAAGGACCGTAAAGACAGGAAGCTGTCGCCGCGGCAGCGGCGCGGGATGCCCAAGTTCAAATCGAAGCATCGGGCGTTGCCGAGTCTGAACTACACGCTGCGCGGGTTGGTTCGCGAGGGCCGCGTCGTGAGGCTGGCCGGCGGGGTTGTGGTGCGGCCGGTGTGGTCGCGGGAGCTGCCCGCCGCACCGTCGAGTGTGCGGATCTACCGCGACGCGCTGGGCCGATGGTGGTGCTCGTTCGTCGTGGTGCGACGGGATACAGAACTGTTGGCAGGGACGCGACGTTCGATCGGGATCGACTGGGGCGTCGCCGCTGTGGCGACCACAACCAGCGCCGACCACGACCTACCGCATCGCCAGTACGGCCGCAGGGCAGCGGCCCGGTTGGCGCGGTATCAGCGGATGATGGCCCGCCGCAAGCCAGCCAAGGGCGCCGCCGCCTCGCACGGGTATAAGACCGCCAAGCGCGCTGCGGCCACACTGCACGCGCATGTCGCAGCCCAACGCGCCGACACCGGCCGTAAGTGGGCTAAAGGTGTCGTGACCGATTTCGATCAGATTGCGGTCGAAGACTTCCGGCCCTCGTTCCTGGCGAAGTCGTCGATGGCGCGTAAAGCCGCCGACGGCGCGATCGCTGCCACCAAACGGGCGTTGATCGAGCAGGCCGGCAAGCATGGCCGCCAACTGGTGCTCGTCGACCCGAAGTACACCACCACTGACTGCGGGAACTGCGGTGCGAGAGCCAAGCACCGCCTGCCGCTGTCCCAACGCACCTACCGGTGCGAACACTGTGGACATGTCGCACCACGCGACAAGAACTCCGCACACGTCATCCTCAACCGGGCTGGTTTCAACCCGGCTGGTGCCGACGGCATAAGACCCGAGCGCTCACCGAGCGAGCAGGCAGCCTGAGCCAGGAATCCCACTCAATCATGAGCGGGAGGATTCAAATGTCGATTGATCGCACCAGCTCAGCGCCCTGAATTGAGTCGTTCGCCGGCTTTCTGGCGGCCACGGAAGAGATAGCTGGTCTCTTTCTTATGCCACACTTAGGATTAAGAACGTGAATTGGAGGGATGCATCATGTCGCGCTGGACGAGGGGAAGCCTGTTCGCCGTCCGCAACTCGGTAGGAATTGCCTCGGGATTGGCTCTGGTGTTGGTGTTGGTGCTGGGCAGTGGCCTGGGAACTGGCACCGCCCTGGCGGACCCGGACCAGGCTCCCGGCGACCCAGGTGTGGTCGCCGCGCCGCCCGCTGAACCGCCCGCGCCACCCCCCTTTGGTTTGCCGCAAATACCCGGGCTGGGGGCAGTACCGGTGGCGGCGGGTCCGGCTGTCGGGCAGAACCCGACACCGTTTACCGGCACGGCACCGTTCGGGACGCCGAACTTCGTGCCGAAAGGCGGCGCGACGGTGGGTGTAGGCCAGCCGATCATCATCAACTTCCCCGGCCACGTTGAGGACGCCGGCGCGGCCATAGACGCCGTCCACGTTTCGTCGGTGCCGCCCGTGTCCGGCAAGTTCTACTGGATGACTCCAACGCAGCTGCGCTGGCGCCCGCTCAGCTTCTGGCCCGCCCACACCGCGGTGACCGTGGACGCGGGCGGTACGGTGTCCGGCTTCCAGACCGGTGACTCGCTGATCGCCACCGCCGACGACTCCACTCACCAGCTGACCATCACCCGCAACGGCGTCGTCGAGAAGACGTTCCCGATGTCGATGGGTATGTCGGCCGGCAATCACCAAACCCCCAACGGCACCTATTACGTCCAAGAGAAGATGCCCTCGGTGGTGATGGATTCCTCGACCTACGGGGTCCCAGTCAACTCGACCTATGGCTACAAGGTGACAGTCGCCCTGGCCGTGCGGTTCGACAACGTCGGCGACTTTGTGCACAGCGCGCCGTGGTCCGTGGATGACCAGGGCAAGCGCGATGTCAGCCACGGCTGCATCAACATCAGCCCCTCCAACGCGCAGTGGTTCTTCGACAACTTCGGTGCGGGCGACCCCATCGTCGTGAAGAACTCCTCGGGCGGCAGCTACACGAAGAACGACGGCTCCAACGACTGGCAAAACTAACCTCTCCACGCCGAGCAGACGCAGAATCGCCCTTTTCCGACCGGAAGAGGGCGATTCTGCGTCTGATCGCGGGGGGCTGGCGAGGTTAGTTCCAGATCCTGACCCTGCGCTGCGGCTCCAGGAACAACCCGTCGTCCTTGGCCACCTCGAAGGCCTCGTAAAAGGCGTCCAGGTTGCGGATGACGCCGTTGCACCGGAACTCCGGCGGCGAGTGCGGATCGACGGCCAGGCGCCGGACCGCTTCCGCGTCACGCGACTTGGTCCGCCACACCTGAGCCCAGCCGAAGAATACCCGCTGCACGCCGGTGAGACCGTCGATAACCGGCGCGGGCTGGCCGTTCAGCGACAGCTGATAAGCGAGTAGTGCGATGGATAGTCCGCCCAGGTCGCCAATGTTCTCCCCGACGGTGAAAGCGCCGTTCACATGGTGGTCGCCGGCGAGTCCCCTGGGCGTGAAGGCTTCGTACTGTTCGATGAGCGCCTTTGTCCGAGCACCGAACTCGGTGCGGTCGTCGTCGGTCCACCAGTCGACCAGGTTGCCTTCGCCGTCGTACTTAGCGCCCTGGTCGTCGAAGCCGTGCCCGATCTCATGTCCGATCACCGCACCGATGCCACCGTAGTTGGCGGCGTCATCGGCTTCGGCGTCGAAGAACGGCGGCTGCAAAATCGCTGCGGGGAAGACGATTTCGTTCATCCCCGGGTTGTAATAAGCGTTGACGGTTTGTGGCGTCATGAACCATTCGTCGCGGTCCACCGGACCGCCGAGCTTGGCCAGCTCCCGGTCACTGCTGACCGCGCTGCCGCGCTGGTAATTGCCATACAGATCCGCACGGTCGATCACCAGCGTCGAGTAGTCGCGCCACTTCGCCGGGTAGCCGACCTTGGCGGTGAACTTGTCCAGCTTGGTCAGCGCGCGCTCGCGGGTAGCCGGCGTCATCCAGTCCAAGTCACTGATGCTGATCCGGTAGGCCTGCTGCAGGTTGTCCACCAGCGTGTCGATGCGCGCCTTGGCGCCCGGCGGGAAATGCCGCTGTACGTAAAGCTTTCCGACGGAGTCGCCCATCAGGCCCTGCACCAGCGACACGCCCCGCTTCCACCGGTCCCGGATCTCCTCGGTGCCGGTCAACAGGCGCCCGTAGAAGTCGAAGTCCGCGGCCACCAGCGCGTCGTTCAGCATGCTGGCCCGCGCGCAGATCAAACGCCAACGCGCCCAGCGCTTCCAGTCCTCGAGGTCTGCACTCCCCCACAACCTCGCGAAGGCGGTGAGGTAATCAGGTTGGCGCACAACCAGTTCCGCCATGGCCTCCGGCGTGGCGCCCAGCGCGCTCACCCAGCCCGCCCAATCGAAACCCGCTTCGGTCTCTAGCTCGGCGAAAGTCCGCAGGTTGTAGGTCAGATCGGCGTCGCGGCGCTTGACCACGTCCCAATGCGCGGCGGCCAGCTTCGTCTCCAGCGCCACGATGCGGTCCGCCGTGTCGCCGTGATCTTCGGAGGAGCCGCCGAACACCAGGCCGAACATCCGCGCGATGTGCCCCGGATAGGCCGCCAGCACCTCGGCGTGCTGCTCCTCGCGGTAGTAAGACTCGTCGGGCAACCCGATGCCGGACTGGGTCAAGTGCACCAGGTAGCGGGTCGAGTCTTTCGAATCGGTGTCGATGTACAACCCGACGCCGCCGCCCACTCCGGTGCGCTGCAACGTCCCGACCACGGCGGCCAGCGCGGCGGCGTCGGCGGCGTCGTCAATCGTGGCCAATTCGTCGAGCAGCGGTTGGACACCCCTGCGTTCGACGGCCCCCTCGTCGAGAAAGCTGGCATAGAGGTCGCCGATGCGTTGCGCGTCGATGTCCGCGGCTCGTTCGCTGGCTTCGATGATCAGGTCACGCACCTGCTCTTCGGCCTTGTCGAACAGGTCGCGAAAAGCACCGTCGGTGGCCCGGTCGGCGGGCATCTCGTATTCCGCCAGCCAGCGGCCATTGACGTGGCCGAACAGGTCGTCTTGGGGTCGGGCGTTCGGATCGATGAAGCTCAGGTCGATGCCCGAGCGAATGGCCGCATACGTCACCCCGCCATCCTTCCATCTCTTTTCGGGTGCAACGATCGGCCCATGTCAGACGGCGAGCAGACCGAGCCAGCGGCCGATGAAGATGCCGCCGACCCTAGTGATGGTCCGGCTGACCCAGCAGGGTCGGAACCAGCCGGCCGGATGCTCTCCAATTGCGGCATCGCGTCGAGCGTTCTCGGGGTGCTGTCGGTGGCCGCGGTCGTGCTGGGCGTGTTCATCTGGTCCTCCCACCGCGACGACGACGCGGAACGCACCTATCTGACCCGGGTCATGCAGACCGCCGCCGACTGGACCGGCGTGCTGATCAACATGAACACCGCCAACATCGATGCCAGCCTGCAGAAGTTGCACGACGGAACGGTCGGAGAACTGAACACCGACTTCGACGCCGCCGTCCAGCCGTACCGGCAGGTGGTGGAAAAACTGCAATCCCAGAGTGCGGGCCAGATCGAGGCGGTGGCCATCGAGACGGTGCAGCACGACCTTGACGCCCAGCCGGGAGTAGCGCGTCCCGTCATCACGACCAAGTTGCCGGCGTTCGCCAGCCGGACGGACTCGGTGATGCTGGTCGCGACGTCGGTCAGCGAGAACGTCGGCGCCAAGCCGCAGACGGTGCACTGGAATTTGCGCCTCGACGTCTCGAATGTGGACGGCAAGCTGATGATCTCCGGACTGGGGTCGATCCGATGAGAAACCTGTGGCGGCTGTTGGCGTTCGACGTTATGGCCCCGCTGGCCGCGATCGCCGCGCTGCTGACGATCGGAGTGGTGCTCGGCTGGCCGCTGTGGTGGGTGTCGGCGTGCTCGGTGCTGGTGCTGCTGATTTTGGAGGGGGCAGGAGTAAATATCTGGCTGCTGCGCCGTGACTCGGTCAGCGTCGGGACCGACGACGACGGGCCCGGGCTGCGATTGGCCGTTGTGTTCCTGTGCACGGCCGCCCTGGTGGCGGCGCTGTTGGTCGGATACACCCACTGGACCACGCCGGACCGCGACTTCAATGCGGATTCCCGCGACGCCGTACAGGTCGCGACCGGGATGGCGGAGGCGGCCGCGTCGTTCACCCCCAGTTCCCCGACCAGCTCGATCGACCGGGCGGCCGCGATGATGGTGCCGGAGCAGGCCGGCCCGTTCAGGGAGCAATACGCCAAATTAAGTGCCGACCTGGCCCAGCACAACATCACCGCGCAGGCCGCCACACTGGCGGCCGGAGTCGAGGCCCTCGGGCCGTCGGCGGCCAGTGTGGCGGTGGTGCTGCGGGTCACCCAGAGCACACCCGGTCAACCACCAAGCCACGCAGCGCCCGCGCTACGGGTGACACTGAAAAAGCACGGCAACGACTGGCAGGTGTTCAACCTGATGCCGCTCAATTCGCGCTAGAGATCGAGCCTGCGCTCGTGGCGCCGAGCCTGCACGCAGAGCGTGTTTCGCCGCGTTGACGTCGCCGCCACTGCAGTCTCGGCGGCACGGCGGGTTCACTCAGGACGTGCGGACTTCACCTTGACGAACCGGTCCGACAACCGGCGCATCCGGATCATCAGCGAGGCCGACGGGCTGGCGCTGCCGTGGAGGTAAGTGGCCAGATCCTCGGGCGCCACCCCGATGCGGGACGCGAATTCCTGCGGTCCCAGTCCGGAGCGGTCGATGAGCAGGCCCACGTGGCGGGCCACCTCGCCGCGCTCGTTGGCCTCGAGGTGAGCGCGGGCCCGCTCCAGGACCTCCCAGATCGCCTTGGAGATGCCGATGGGCCGAGTGCCCGCAAGGACTTCTTCAACCTGGCGGGCAGTCCGGCCGTACGGGTCGCGTTTCAGCGCGGCGGCAATCCGCTTCCAGGTGGCGATGTCGCCACCTTGCAATGCCGAGCGGACGGCGGCCGTCGGCCAGAACTCCACCGGCCGGTCCAGGTCCTCGTCAGATGCGCTGCCAGATCCGCTGTCGGGGCCGCCCTGTTCAAGGCCGGTCCGCTGGGGCGGCGGTACGGGGCGTCGGTCGGCTGCCAACGTCACCTCGCCTCCTCCAGCATCGCCACGGCCACTGACAAGCACCGCTGCCTGACCTCGTCCCATTCCGCTTTAGCATCCGGTTCGGACCACTGCTCATCGCTGAAATCGGATGGATGTGGATCGGCGAGCCGACGGACCAATTGGGTGGCGATCCATTGCCGCCTGGGTGGTTGACCACAGTAGTACCTGTCCATTCCCGCCAGCACTTCAGCAGCGGTTTCGGGTTCTAATGTGTCGACCATGTCAGCAAATTCGGCGTAATCACGGCTGCTGTTACGGCACATGATCAGGTAGCCCTTCAGGCGCAGCGTTTCGGCGCCCGTTGGGATCAATAGCCGGTCGCCGGTGGGCAATTGCACGTTGGTGGTCTCGACCGGGCTGCGCCGCTCGTATTCTGGCCGGGCTTTCTTGTCGGCTTTGATCTCCAGCGCGTCGATGGCGACCGACAGCCGACCGCGCCACAGCGTAACGGGGTGAACCGGCCGGTCAGCCCAGGGAATCGCGCGCGCAAGGCCGTTGCGAGGCGCCACGCCCCCGGCCGGCTTCTCGGCCGCCAAGTGACCGTTGGTGCCGGTCTTCGCCTCGGCCGGATCCGCCGCGCTCTCCCCCACCAGCCCTGCAACGTCATGAGGCTCGCGCTCGCAACCGGTGAAAGCCAGCGGGTCGGCCACACATATGGCGTCAGGCGCCAGGTGCTTGAGCTTGGCCGCCGACTTGAGCGCCACCCGCAGGTCCGCGTTGGGTGCTATCAGCGCCGAGATGCCGTCGGGGATGACCACGATGTCACCAAGGTCGACCCGGGGCAGCGGGCTGTCGAAGTCGACCGACGGCAGGATCCTGGCCATCCACCGGGGCAACCACCAGTTCCACTCGGCGAACATCGCCATCAGCGCCGGCACCAGGACCAGCCGAACCACGGTCGCGTCCACCGCGATCGCGACGGCGCAAGCCACGCCGAGCTCCGCGACCAGTGGCATGCCGGCGAACGCGAAACCGATGAACACCGCGATCATGATCAGGGCGGCGCTGGTGATAGTGCGCGCGCTGGTGCTTACGCCGTAGACGACCGCATCGCGGGTGTCGCCGGACCGCAGGAAGCGCTCCCGGATACGGGTCAGCAAGAAGATCTCGTAATCCATCGACAACCCGAAGGTCAACGCCAGCACCAGCGGGGGCACGGTGCTGTCGATCGAACTGATCTGCGGGAACCCGAGGCTCTCCAGCCAGCCCCACTGGAAGACCACCACCAGGCTGCCGTAGGCGGCGGCCACCGACAGCAAGGTCATCAGCACGCCCTTGAAAGCCAGGAACACCGAGCGGATGGAGATCAAGAGCATCACGAACGCGATGAGTGCGACGAGCAGCAACACCGTGGGCAAGGTCTCCGACACCCGGTCGTCGAAGTCCTTGATCAGCGCGGTCGGGCCGCCCACGTCAATCTGTGCTGCACTTGCGCCGGCAACATCGGGCAGCTGGGATCGCATCCAGCCGACCGTCTCGCGGGCGCCCATGTCCTCGGGGTCGACCGACAACACCGCGGTCAGCAGCGCGCTGCCATTATCGTCAGCGAACTGAGGCGGCGTCACCGAGAGGACGTTGGGGGCCTTGATCATCTGCTGACGGATCGCGTTGACGGTCTGGCTGTGCCCGGGCGAGGACGCGCCACCGTCCGGAAAGCTGACCAGCACTTGAACCGGGCCCAGCGCGCCGGGCCCCAGGGCCTGGGCGGCCGCGGCCACGCCGGCGCGGATCTCGTGCGACGAGTCGAACTGACGCAGCAGGCTGTTTCCGAGCACCGTCGACACGGCGGGCGCCGCCATGAGCAGCAGGACGGTTGAGGCCGCCAGCGCCGATATCCACGGCCGGCGCATCACCGAGGAGACCCAACGGTTCCAGAACGGGGACACACTGGCCTCCGGTCGGCGTGACCAGTGCAGCAGCGCCGACCTCTTGGCGGCCGCCCGGCCGAATGTCCCCAGCGCCGCCGGGGTCAAGGTGGCCGACGTCAGCATCGCCACGGCGACCGCAAGAATTGCTCCGGTAGCCATCGACTTCAGCGCCGGCGTATTGATCAAGTAAGTACCGGTCAGCGAGGCGATGACCGTCATCGCTGACAACACCACCGCGAGCCCGGACGTCGCCATGGCGGCGTCCACGGCTTCGTGTGGCTGACGGCCGCCGCGCAATTCCTCGCGGTAGCGCATCAGGATGAACAGGGAGTAGTCGACGGCGAGCGCGATGCCGAACATCGACACCGTCGAGGTCACGAACACCGACATCGTGGTGAACGACGACAGCAGGAAGACCAGGCCCATGGTCACGATCACCGTGCAGATACCGAGGACCAACGGGATGGCCGCGGCGGCCAGTGAACCGAACACCGCGAGCAACACGATCAGGATGATCGGCAGATTCCACTGTTCAGCCTTGGCGATGTCGTGTTTGGTATTTGCCGCCGCGGCAGCGCTCAAGGCGCCCTGTCCGATGACGTAGAGCCGTACCCTGCCGTTGGCGGTCTGGCCGGACTGATCGCCCTTGACGCCGACCTTGTCGCGGAGTCGTTTGGCGACGTCACTGGTGCCGGCGTTGTGGGAATCCAGCCGCAGCGACACCACATACGGTCGGTCCGGTTGCGGCGGCCGCTGGTTGGGGTTGGGCACCTCGGTCACGCCGGGGAAGTCGCCGGCGATCTGTCGCAGGAGCACGACCGCGTCATTGATGTCCTGGTAGGTGGCATCGGGACGGGGGGCCGCCACCAGCGCCAGCGAAGACGCTCCCTGTTCGTGGTATTGATCCTCGAGCTGATCGTGCACCACCAGCGACTGCGACCCGGCCACTTCGAAACCGCCACCGGTGAGATTCCCCGACTGGTTAAGCGCCAGATAGACCGCCGGAACCAGCGCGAGCAGCCAGGCGGTAAAGACCAACCAGCGGTGCCTGCGCAGATTGCGGCTTAGGCGCATCATGAACTGCTGGATTTCGGTCTCCCCGAGTTGGTACACACACAACGCGTGCACGCGCGAGAATACCGCAGCGAACTGTGGGGCCGGGCGGCTTGCGCCAGCTGAACTGCAACGATTCGGTCGCGGCTGGATCGCATTAAGGTAACCCGCCGACACTGGGAGACCGGTCACACGAGTTGGCACCCACCGCATCGGGGATGGCAGGATGTCAGATGGCCGCGCAGGTAAGTCGGGGGACTTCAGAGAAACGTCGCAGTTCATCGCAGATCGTCAGCGCAGGCGATTGTGGGCGCGCAGCCATCCCAATTCATTGAGAAGCTAGGTTCATTTAGGAGCTGGGACATGAAGACAGGCATTGCTACCAGGCGCGGCAGACTTTTCGCAGGGCTGGTCGCCGCCGCAGTGCCGAGCGCTGCCATCGGGGCGCTGGCGGTGCTGAGCGGGCCGCCGGCCACTGGCAGTGCGGACCCGTGTGCGGCCAGCGAAGTCGCCCGGACCATCGGTTCCGTCGCCAAGTCGATGGGCGACTACCTGGACTCGCATCCAGAGACCAACACGGCAATGACCGGGATACTGCAGCAGCAGGCGGGCCCGCAATCGCTACCTGCGATGAAGTCCTACTTCGAGGCCAACCCCAAGGCTGCCGCCGACATGACGTCCATCTCGCAACCGCTGGCCGGCCTGTCCACGCAGTGCAAGCTGCCGATCAGCCTCCCGCAGGCCATGGGCATCATGCAGCAGGCGCAGGGCGGCCTCCCGGTGGCGGGAACGCCGGCGACTCCGCCCGCTGCGGGCACGCTACCGCCGAAGACCGTCGGCTAACGGTCGCGTTCCTCGCTCGGGTCTAATCGTGGTAGTGGCCCGGTAGGCGCGTCGTCGTCGGGGTCCCCGGGGTTCACGGTGCGGAACACGAAGAAGAACACCACCCAGCCGACCGCTGCGATGAGCAACCAACTGATCAGCCGGTAGATGAGCATCGCCGAAATGGCGCTCGGCAACGACATGCCACTAGAGACCAGGCCCGGCACCAGCACCGCTTCGACGATGAGCAAGCCGCCGGGCATCAGCGGTATCGTGCCGACCGCACGGGCGGCGGCGTAGGCCACCGTCAACCCGGCGACCGACGCATGATCGCCGGCCGCGTAGGCGGCGAAGCCGAGGCAGGCCACGTCGGCGATCCAGTTGAACATCGACCAGCTGAACGCCACTCCCAGGTCGCGGCGGCCCAGGCTCACCGATTCGAGCTGCATGAGCGTCTCACGCCACTTCTCCAGGCCCGTGTCGGCCGGCTTGCCGCGCACCGAGTTGACCCAGGACAGAACCCGGCTGCCGATCCCCTCGATCAGCTCCGGTCGCGACGCCACCGCCTGGGCCAGTAACAGCAACGCGACGAAGCCGCCCAGGGTGAACAACAACGAGAGCGGGTTGTCCTTCGCGCCCAGCAGGAACGCTCCGCCCAATCCGAGCAGTGCCAATCCCACCGCCTGCAGCACACCGGACATCACCAGCTGCCATGACGCCACCACCGTGGAGGCACCCCACATGCGTTGCTGGCGGAGCAAAAACGTGGCCGACAGCACCGGTCCGCCGGGCAGAGTGGTGCTCAGCGCGTTGGCGGCGTAGAAAGCGGCCTCCGACCGTAACCGCTTGACGTGCACCCCGGCCGACCTCAGCAGGGTGCGCTGGATCTGGGCAAAGCTGTGCATCGAGGCGGCCGCGGCCACCACCGACGCCAGGAGCCACCACCAGTTGGCGTCGTACAAACTCATCCAGGCTTTGGACAGCTGGTCCCACCCCAGCGCCACCTCGACGGCGAGCACGATCGCGACGATGCACAGGACCGCCCAGCGCAACCACCAGTACTTGCCGCGCGGCGCCTCCTCGCGGGCGCACGCGATCTTTCGGGCGGGGGCGTCGTACGACACGTGCTTTAGGGTAACCGCGCAGGTGGCGACGCCATCTGCGGCGCTCCGACCGTGTCGTGGCCGTAATCGAATCGTGGCGGCCGTCCGGGCTAGGCTTGCCGGATGTCGGCAAACTTCGACGACACTTGCAATGCTGCCTCCGAAGCCGCCTCCGAAGCTGCCTCAGTCGAGCCCCTGGTCCGCAAGACCGCCGCCTGGGCGTGGCGTTTGCTGGTGATTCTGGCCGCCTTCCTCGCCCTGTTATGGGTGGTGCAGAAGCTGGAGATCATCGTCGTTCCGGTGTTGCTGGCGTTGATGCTCAGCGCTTTGCTGGTGCCGGCGGTCGACTGGCTGGACCGGCGTGGGTTGCCGCGTGCGGGCGCGGTCGCGGTGGTGTTACTCGGCGGATTCGCGGTTCTGGGCGGCATTCTCACGTTCGTCATCAGCCAGTTCATCGTCGGTTTGCCCGATCTGGTCGAGCAGGTGACCCGCAGCATCGAGTCAAGCAAAAGATGGCTCATCCACGGGCCCGCGCACTTGCGCGGTGAACAGCTCAACAACGCGGGCAACGCAGCGGTCCAGGCGCTGCACAACAACCAGGCGAAGCTGACCAGCGGCGCACTGTCGACGGCCGCCACCATCACCGAGCTGGTCACGGCCGCGGTATTAGTGCTGTTCACACTGATTTTCTTCCTCTACGGCGGGCGCAACATCTGGCAATACGTGGCCAAGATCGTCCCGGCCAATTCCCGGGAGAGGGTGCTCGACGCCGGCCGCGCCGGGTACCAGTCACTGATCGGATACGTCCGGGCGACGTTCCTGGTGGCCCTGACGGATGCGGCCGGGGTCGGCACGGGGCTGGCGGTCATGGGAATACCGCTTGCGCTGCCGCTGGCCTCACTGGTGTTCCTTGGCGCCTTCATCCCACTGATCGGTGCCCTAATCGCCGGCTTTCTGGCGGTGGTAGTCGCCCTGCTCGCCAAGGGTATCGTCTACGCACTGCTGACATTGGCTTTGCTGATCGTGATATCTCAGATCGAAGCGCATTTGCTGCAGCCTCTGGTGATGGGCCGCGCGGTCGCGATTCACCCGCTCGCGGTGGTGCTGGCTATTGCCACCGGTGGCGTGATCGCGGGGATCGTCGGCGCCTTGCTGGCCGTGCCGACGGTCGCGTTCTTCAATAACGCGATACAGGTGCTGCTCGCTCATGACCCGGCTGCCGAACTGGACCAGCAGAGCGAGGATTCGCACGATTCTGGCGTTATGCACGCCGCCTCGGACAGCGCCGAGGTTGATTCGGGCTGACCGAGCCTACAACCGTCCTTCGCGGCGCAGCAGGTCCTGGGCGCTGAGGCCGCCGCTCGCGCCGCGGCGGTGCGGCCGGGCCGCGTCGCCGTTGTCGCCCTGTCTGTCGCTCGTTCCAAGGGCGTCCAGCTTCTGGGTCGCAGCATCGGAGTCGTCGGCTTCCGAACGCATGACCGGGAGGGCGGTGGTCGGGTCGGCCGGGTCGCCGCCCTTGCTTTCGTGCGCGGTCGGGACCGGCTTCGAAACTGGCTTAGAAACTGGCTTAGAAACTGGCAAAGCCCGGGTCTCGCCAGCGGACGGTGGCATTGTTGGCCCGGCGGCTGGCGGGGTCGGAGGCGCGGCCGACGGGGGACGCGCGGGGGCCGGTGGCGCGGAGTCGGCCGGGCGCTCGCGGCCGGACGCGCTCTGCTTGCCGGCTGTTGAGATGCGGGTCGTCTTGGCTTCCATCGGTGACACAGCTTCCGCTGGTGGCCTGGTCTGAATCCGCGTCGTGCTCGCACCAGACGGCAAATCCGGTGCAGGCCTGCGCGCCTCCGGCGCATCGGGGTGGGTCGGATCGTGCGCCGGCTGGGGAGTCGCGGCGACGGCAACCAGGCTGGCCTCCACGGGCGGCCGCGCCGGCCGTCCATTGACGGTGGGCCGTTTGCGCTCGTCGGGCAGATTGATCTCGCCGAGTCCAATCTTGGTCTGCAGGCGTCTCATCCAACGTGGCGCCCACCAGCAGTCGTCGCCGAGCATCTTCATCACCGACGGAACCAGGAACATTCGCACCACGGTGGCGTCCAGTAGCAGCGCCGCCATCAGCCCGAACGCCAGGTACTTCATCAGCACGAGGTCGGAGAACACGAACGACGCGGCGACCGCGGCAAGGACCAGCGCGGCCGCGGTAATGAGGCGTCCGGTGGTTGCCGTGCCGATCCGGATGGCCTCCTGGGTCGACATGCCGCGTTCTCGCGCCTCGACCATCCGGGACACCAGGAACACCTCGTAGTCGGTGGCCAAGCCGTAACCCACCACGGCGACCAGAGCGATGATCACCACCATCAACGGTGTGGGCGTGAAATTCAGCCATTTCGAGAAGTGCCCGTCAATGAAGATCCAGGTCAGGATGCCCATGGTGGATCCGAGCGTCAGCGTGCTCATCAGGGTGGCCTTGATCGGTAGGACCACCGAGCCGAACGCCAGGAACATCAACAGCGTGGTGGCGGTGATCAGCACGACCAGCATCAGCGGAGCCTTTGCGACGAGAGCATGAATCGAATCCTGCTCGAGGGCGGGGGTTCCACCGACCCATATCGCGAGTCCCTTGGGCGGCGTAATGCTCCGTAGCTCGCCGATCTTTTTGGCCGCGTCATTCGGGTTGTTCAATGCGTTCTGCAGGACCCGGACCGACGGATCCTTCGACCCACCGGGCGCTACCGGGCGCTCCTGCCACATGTTCGCGGGGTTGTTGTCCTGCTCGATGAACCCGTTGATCGCCATCGCCTTGCTGCGGACATCCGCGACCTGCCGGTCGGAGAGCGGCTGGTGGTTGTTGGATTGGATCACCAGCGTGAGCGGATTGGTGCGGTAGCCGGGGAAGAGCTTGTCGAAATGCTCCTGCGCCATGCGCGCCGAATTGTCCGGGGGTAGATACTTCTCGCTCATGCCGCCGAACGACAGGTTGCCCAGCGGGATAATCAGCAGGATCATGCCGACCACGATCGGGATGGCGAACGCCAGCGGTCGCTTCATCACGAAGTTGACAAGCTTGCCCCAGAATCCGGCCTCGACCTCTTCGCGGGTCTTGGTCTTCTGCAGGCGGTCCGCGAGCCAGTTAAGGAAGCCACGCGAAACCCGCCAATTGCGCAGGAAGGGCACCCGGAACAGCGTCCGCACGCCGAGCGCGTCGACGTGGCGACCGAGGACGCCCAGGCAGGCCGGCAGCAGCGTGATCGAGAGCAGCGCCGCTAGCGTCACCGCCGCGAGGAGCGCGTAGGTGAGCGACTTCACAAAACCCTGCGGCAACAGAAGCAGGCTGGCCCCTGACGCGACAATCAGCACCGCCGAAAATGCGACCGTGCGGCCGGCCGTCATCACCGTGCGGCGGACCGCGGCCTCGGTGTCGTAGCCTTCGGCGATCTCCTCCCGGAACCGGCTCACCACGAAAAGCCCGTAGTCGACGGCGATACCGAGACCGATCAGTGTGACCACCGGCTGGGCGAAATAGTGCACGGGACCGAAGACTGCGATGAGCCGCAAGATACCCAGAGCGCCCGCGATACACAGACCACCGACTATCGCCGGCAGCGCGGCCGCGATCACGCCGCCGAACACGAAGAAAAGCACGATCGCCACCAAGGGCAGCGCGAGGATTTCCATGCGTTGCTGGTCGGTGGCGATGGTGCCGGTCAAGGCGTTGGCCACCGGCTCCAGTCCGGCGAGTTGCACCTTTCCGCCGTCGAGCTTCTGCAGGTCCGGCGCGATGGCCTTGTAATTGTTGAGGATGCTGTCGTCGTCGTCGCCCTTGAGCGGGATGCTGACGAACGTGGCCTTCTTGTCCTGGGTGGCCATGCCCTGAACGACCGCGCTGGTGGTATCGGGTGCCGCCAGATAGCCGGCCCATCCCACCACCTGGTCGGGATGGTCGCTTTTGAACTTGTTGAGCTCATCGGTGATCCGCTTCGCCCAGGCCGGGTCGTTGATGGTCTTGCCGTCCGGCGCCTTGAAGATCGCGACGATGTGGCCGGTCCGGTCCCGGCCGTAGACCTTGTCGCCCATTACCGAGGCCTTAACGGACTGGCTACCGTCATCGTAGAAACCGCTCTGCGTGACGTGCTTACCCAGACTCAGCCCGAAGATCCCGCCACCGAGGCTCAGCGCCACCATCACTGCGATGACGATGTACCGGTACCGGTACACGGTTCGACCCCACCAGGCGAACACGTAAGCTCCTCACTGGATCGCTAGCGACCCGCGCATTGGTTTTCCAGTGTCACACACGCGCGGTCAGTAGCGCGGACAGCGGCCTTAACGGCTGCAGCCACGCTCCCTGGTCGGGCAGCGAATCTAGGCCGATTCGCGGCAACGCCTCCCGGAAAACACCCTCGATGTCCTCTAGGTCGACAAACTCCAAGGTATCCGACGCTAACGCCCAGCTCGCATGTTCACGAAACCCGATCACCTGCACCTGAGTTCCGTGCCGGGCCGCGTCCTCTAACGGTTGCCGAAACGCCTGGCCATCAGCCGAGGCCACGACGAGCGCCGCGAGCCCTTCCCTGCGCCGCTGCTCGATGTGGGCGAGCATGTCGCGATCGACGTCGCTGTCCTCGTCGATCTTCGGCTTGGCAAACACCGCGAACCCCACGTTACGCAGTGCGTCCACCCAGGGTCGAACCACATCGGCGCTGCCTGGCGCGATATTGGTGAAGACCGTGGCCTCGGGTTCGACCACCACGCCCGGACGATCAGCGCTGACCTCTGCCGTGCGTGCCAGCAGCCAGCGACCGAGCGCGTCGAAACGGGGACGCTCCGTAGCCGTCGGGCGCCGTCCCAGAATCGAGCCCAGGCCCATGTCGAGGTTGGGTGCGTCCCACACCAGCAGGACACGTCCGGTTGTTGACGCGAAGCTGTTCAGGCTTTCTCCGATTTGGGGGCCGATCGGGGGCGCGGCCTGGGGGTGGGACGAGGCCGCCGGTGTGGCCGCTTCTTCTGTCAGGCTCATATTTACCGTCGCTCCCAGATCAGCTCGGCGACGTCGCTGCCCGCTTCTTGAGCTTTCGTCTCGTACTTGGTGGTTGGGCGAACGACCGAGATCGGTAGGGATTCGTTGCCGCGGTCGATGCGGATGAGTCTGGGTTCGGCGTCGCCGACTTCGGCGATCTGCTCGGCATAACCGGGGTGGTCCGTCGCGGCGTGCAGGACGCCACCCGGGACTAGGCGGTCCGCGATCATTTCGATCGTGACCGGTTGCAGCAATCGGCGTTTGTGGTGGCGCGCCTTTGGCCACGGATCCGGAAAGAAGACGCGGACACCGCTCAGCGAACCCGGTGCGATCAGATGTTGCAGCACGTCAAGCGCATTCCCGCGGATCAACCGGATATTGCGCACCTGATCACGGTCGATCGCGCACAGCAGCTGCGCCAGGCCCCGGCGGTAGATTTCCACCGCGATCACATCGATGCCGGGTTCCTCTTTTGCCATCGCCAGCGTCGACGTGCCGCTTCCGCATCCAATCTCGAGCACCAGCGGCGCGCGGCGCCCGAACCACGCGCCAGTGTCCAGCGGCTCGTTGACAATGGGGTGGTGATCAGGACCCACTAGGTCCGACATGCCCATTTCTGGCCACAGCCGCTCCCAGGTCTCGCGCTGGGCGCCGGACAGCGCCGAACGCCGCGAGCGAAAAGCTGTGGCAGGGAGACGGCGCCGGTCCGGCTGGTCTGAATCGCCAGGCACGTCCGCGCCGGAGGGATTCGTCATCCCAGTCCTCATCCCGGCGTTTGCGTGCATTTGTCCATCGTGGCCTATGAACGGCAGTTGTTGCCGCCTCTAGTCCAGATTGATACCCAACAGTTGCTTTCAGCTGGTAGCAGAGAGGCGGTGGCTCGCGCCTCGCCAGCGCAGGTGTCACCATTCGAGGGACATGACTGGACAAGGACACCGGGCTTTCGCCGAGGCGCTGGCAAGATTCGCGGCCGGGGCTGCTGACGGGCGCGTGACGGCGATCGCCGAGCGAGCGGCCGCACCACTGCGCGTGGTTGTCCGCGGACGCCGGGGGGTGGGCCGCCGGACGGTGGCGGCTGCCCTGGGCCGCGCCGGGATCGCGTCGGGAATCCTGGTGACTAAGCAGCACGACCAGGATGAGGACGTCGTCGTCTACGTCGTCACCGAGGTGCTCAAACCCGAGGACATCGAAGCAATCGGCGCCGCGCGAAGTCCGGTGTTGGCGGTGCTGAACAAGGCAGATCTGGCCGGCTCGCTGTCAGGCGGGGACGGGCCGATCGCAGCCGCGCACACTCGCTGCACGCAATTGTCCGCGCTGGCAGGGGTAGCCATGGAGCCGATGATCGGCTTGCTCGCCGACGCCGCGCTCGATGTTCTGGATCAGGACGTGTGGGTCGACGTATGGGCAGGGGTGCGGCTGTTGGCCGCCGGTTCTCCAGCGCTTTTGGAAGACTCGTGCGACGGCTTTCTGTCCCCGGACAACCCCGATAACCCAGTACCGATCGGGTTGCGGCGGCGCTTACTGGACAGCCTGGACCTGTTCGGCACCGCGCTTGCGGTCGCCGCGGTCCGCCGGGGCGCGACGGCGCCGCAGGTACGGGCCCTGTTACGCCGGGTGAGCGGTGTCGACGCCGTGGTCGACAAGATCGGTGCCGTCGGCGCCGAGGCGCGCTACCGGCGGGTGCTTGACGCAGTCGCGGAATTGGAGGCCTTAGCGGTCACCGAAGCTGGCACCGAAAAGGGACTCGAAGACCAGATCAGTGGGTTCCTTTCCGGCGACGAGACCGTGGTCGCGCGGATGGCCGCCGCCGTGGACCTGGCCGAGGCGTCCGGGCTGGACCTGGGAATAAACGAAGCCGCCCTGGCCGATTGCGCTGATCCCGCCGCGCACCTGCCCCGGGCGACGCGATGGCAGCGCTACATTTTCCAAAGCCGTGGAAACTGCGGACCGGTGAGCGATCTGTACCGCGCCTGTGGTGCGGATATCGCCAGGGGATCGTTACGGCTTTGGTCGCAGGCCCGAGGGCAGGCCTGGTGACCGGCCCGCCAAGTCCAGCCGGCGAGGATTCGGCGGCCCGAGTGGACGAGCTGGTCGCATCGATCGGTCCGCGCCTCGGTTCACCCGTCATCAAACGCCGCGACGTGGTGCTGGTGACCGGGCCATGGATGGCCGGGGTGACGGGGATGGTCGCCGCGCTGCGCGAACGGCTCCCGCAGCACAAGTTCGTCGAGTCGATGGAGCTGGGGCCCGGCGATGCGCCGACGGCGGTGTTGTTCGTTGTTTCTGCGGCGGCCGCACTCACCGAGTCAGATTGCGCGCTGCTGGACGCCGCGGTCGAGCACACCGATGTGCTGGTCGGGGTGGTCTCCAAGATCGACGTGCATCGCGCGTGGCGCGACGTGCTTGCCGCCAACTGCCAGACGCTCGCCGCGCACGCGCCGCGCTATGGCCGGGCGCCCTGGATTGGCGCGGCCGCCATGCCTGACCTGGGCGAGCCAGTTGTGGACGAGTTGGCCCAAACAGTCTCGGCGCAACTCGCGGATTCGGCTGGCGCGGGACGAAATAGGTGGCGAGCGTGGGACTTCCAACTCCAGACGGTTGCCCAGCGTATTGAGCGCGACGCCGAGGGTGCCGGTCGGCAGGTCCGGGTGGACGCGCTACGTGAAGAGCGCAGCGCGGCCCTGCGCCAGCGGCGGCAGGCAAAATCCGAGCGCACCATCACACTGCGCGGGCAGATCCAGCAGGCTCGGGTTCAATTGACCTACTTTGCGCGCAACCGGTGCTCATCGGTCCGTAGCGAGCTACAAGAGGACGCCGCGGGTCTGTCCAGGCGTGAAATGGCCGGCTTCGAGGCGCATGCGCGCAACCGGGCCGCGGACGTCATCGCGGAGGTGAACGAAGGCACGGTCACACAGCTCGCCGAGGTCGCGCTGGTCGCCGGCCTGCCGGTGGCCGTGCCGGCCGTCGAGGAGCTGCCGACAGTTGACGCCCCGCCGCCGCCGCTGAAATCGCGGCGTCAGGAAACCTGGCTGATAACGCTGTTGGGCGCCGGGTTCGGGCTTGGTGTCGTACTGACGCTCAGCAGGCTGCTCGCCGGTCTGGCCCACCGGCTCAATCCCGGGCTGCTGATAGCCGGGGCTGTGGTCTGCGTGCTGGTCGGACTCGGTGTCGCGTTCTCGGTGACCTCGATCCGCGGCCTGCTCCGTGACCGTGCATTGTTGGACCGCTGGGTGGCGGATCTGACGTCGTCGCTGCAATCGGTGGTCGAGGAGTTGGCCGCCACCCGGGTGCTGATAGCCGATTCGCTGCTGAGCACCGAGCTGACAGCCCACGACGAGGCGGAGACCGCGCAGGTGGGCGACCGAGTCAGCGTCATCGACCGCGAACTGCGCGAACACGCCATCGCCACGGCCCGGGCGGCCGCAGTGCGAGACCGGGAGTTGCCGACCGTGCGGGCGGCCCTCAACGCGGTACGCGCGGAACTGGGCGAGCCGGGCCTACCCGAATCCGGCCCCGAATCCGGCGACGTTCAGTGACATCTTGCGACCTTCATGAATCGTTTCCGATCTTCTGAATCGTTGTTGTGAGCAGTCTTATACCCGCCCGAACCTGCCCCGACAAGGGGATCGCGATAACCTGTAGTTAACGATCTCGACAGTTGCGTGGGCTATGGATACGCAACCAAGAGTTGCCCGTCAGCACGCAAATGAATTCACAGGAGAGTTCGATGACCTCAGCGACCATTCCCGGTCTGGACACCGCGCCTACCAAGCACCACGGGCTGCTGTCTTGGGTACAGGAGGTCGCCGAGCTCACCCAGCCTGACCGGGTGGTCTTCGCCGACGGCTCGGAGGAGGAGTTCGAAAGGCTCGCTCAGCAGCTGGTCGACGCCGGCACGTTCAGGCGGCTGAACGACGAGAAGCACCCCAACTCGTACCTGGCGCTGTCCGACCCGTCCGACGTGGCACGGGTGGAATCCCGCACCTACATCTGTTCGGACCGCGAGGTCGACGCCGGACCGACCAACAACTGGATGGAACCCGCCGAGATGCGGTCCACCATGACCGAGCTCTACCGCGGCTGCATGCGCGGTCGCACCATGTGGGTGGTGCCGTTCTGCATGGGCCCGCTCGGCGCCGACGACCCCAAGCTCGGGGTGGAGATCACCGACTCCGAGTACGTCGTCGTCTCCATGAAGGTGATGACCCGGATGGGTAAGGCCGCGCTGGAGAAGATCGGCAACGACGGGTTCTTCGTGAAGGCGCTGCACTCGATCGGGGCTCCTCTTGTAGACGCGGCCGGGCTTCAAAAAGAAGATGTGCCATGGCCGTGCAACGACACCAAGTACATCAGTCACTTCCCGGAGACCCGGGAGATCTGGAGCTACGGCTCGGGCTACGGCGGCAACGCGCTGCTGGGCAAGAAGTGCTACTCCCTGCGCATCGCGTCGGCCATGGCCCACGACGAGGGCTGGCTGGCCGAGCACATGCTGATCCTCAAGCTGATCTCCCCGGAGAACAAGGCGTACTACTTCGCCGCGGCGTTCCCGTCGGCGTGCGGCAAGACCAACCTCGCAATGCTGCAGCCGACCATCCCAGGCTGGCGGGCCGAAACCCTCGGCGACGACATCGCCTGGATGCGGTTCGGCAAGGACGGGCGCTTGTACGCGGTCAACCCGGAGTTTGGTTTCTTCGGCGTCGCGCCGGGTACCAACTGGAAGTCCAACCCCAACGCCATGCGCACCATGGCCGCCGGCAACACAGTCTTCACCAACGTTGCGCTCACCGACGAGAACGATGTGTGGTGGGAGGGCCTGGAGGGCGACCCCCAGCACCTCATCGACTGGAAGGGCAACGACTGGTACTTCCGCGAGACGGAAACCGCGGCGGCGCACCCGAACTCGCGATACTGCACCCCGATGTCGCAGTGCCCCATTCTGGCGCCCGAGTGGGACGACCCGCAGGGTGTGCCCATCTCTGGGATCTTGTTCGGTGCCCGCCGCAAGACCACCGTGCCGCTGGTGACCGAAGCCCGCGACTGGCAACACGGCGTGTTCATGGGGGCCACCATGGGCAGCGAGCAGACCGCGGCCGCCGAAGGCAAGGTCGGTGCCGTGCGCCGCGACCCGATGGCGATGCTGCCGTTCCTGGGCTACAACGTCGGCGACTACTTCCAGCACTGGATCGACCTGGGCAAGAACTCCGACGAGTCGAAGCTGCCGAAGGTGTTCTTCGTCAACTGGTTCCGTCGCGGTGAGGGCGGCAAGTTCCTGTGGCCGGGCTTCGGCGAGAACAGCCGGGTGCTCAAGTGGATCGTCGACCGCATCGAGCACAAGGCCGGTGGCCAGGCCACCCCGATCGGCGTCGTGCCGACCGCCGCGGACTTGGACTTGGCCGGGCTCGACGTCACTGCCGACGACGTCGCCGCGGCGCTCGAGGTCAACCCCTCCGAGTGGCGCGAAGAACTGCCGCTGATCGAAGAGTGGTTCGAGTTCGTCGGCGACAAGCTGCCCACCGGCGTCAAGGACGAGTTCGAGGCGCTCAAAGAGCGGCTGGCGCAGGCAGACTAACTCTTTACGCCCAGCGGCACATCAAGTCGACGTTGGAGCTCAAGATATAGTCGGCGCATGCAGATTCGCCAGCATGTCGGCGCCAATAAACCCGCCGTCATCCTGCACCCGTCGGGAACCGTGATCACGTTTGACGAGCTGGAAGCCCGTGCCAACCAGCTCGCCCATCGATTCCGCCAGGCCGGTCTGCGCGAGGGTGACGCCGTCGCGATCCTGATGGAGAACAACGAGCACATCCACGCGGTCATGTGGGCGGCCCGCCGCAGCGGTTTGTACTACGTGCCGATCAATACGCACCTGACCGCCTCCGAGGCGGCTTACATCATCGACAACAGCAACGCCAAGGCGATCATCGGGTCGGCGGCGCTGCGGGATACCTGCGCGGGCCTGGCCGAGCACTTGCCGGGCGGCCTGCCGGAGCTGCTGATGATCGCCTCCCCGGACGCTCACGCCGACCTCCCGGGCTGGGAGCGCTACCCGGAATGCGTTGCGGATCAACCGGACACCCCGATTGACGACGAGATCGAAGGCGACCTGCTGCAGTACTCGTCGGGCACCACTGGTCGACCCAAGGGGATCAAACGCGAACTGCCGCACCGGCCGCCGGCCCAAGTGCCCGGCATGATGTCGGCGTTGATCGGATACTGGATGGACCCCGACGCGGTTTATCTGAGCCCGGCGCCGCTGTACCACACCGCACCATCGGTGTGGTCGATGAGCGCCCAGGACGGCGGCGTCACCACGGTGGTGCTGGAGAAGTTCGATGCCGAAGGAACGCTCGACGCCATCGAGCGCCATCGGATAACCCACGCGCAGTTCGTCCCGGTGATGTTCGTCCGGATGCTGAAACTTCCAGAGAAAATCCGCGATTCGTACGACCTGTCCAGCCTGAAGCGGGTGATGCACGCCGCCGCGCCGTGCCCGGTGGAGATCAAGAAGCAGATGATCGATTGGTGGGGACCGATCATCGACGAGTACTACGCGTCCTCGGAGGCGATCGGGTCCACGCTGATCTCCGCCGAAGACTGGCTTGCGCATCCGGGTTCGGTCGGCAAACCCATGCTGGGTGGGGTGCACATCCTCGACGAGGACGGCACCGAGCTACCACCGAACCAGCCCGGCGAGATCTATTTCGAAGGCGGCTATTCCTTCGAATATCTCAACGACGCAACCAAAACCGCCGCATCACGGGATAGCCACGGCTGGACGACCGTTGGCGACGTCGGCTACCTCGACGACGAGGGCTACCTGTTCTTGACCGATCGGCGCCATCACATGATCATCTCGGGCGGGGTGAACATCTATCCGCAAGAGGCCGAGAACCTGTTGGTCACTCACCCAAAGGTGATGGACGCGGCGGTGTTCGGGGTTCCCGACGACGAGATGGGGCAACGCGTCGTGGCGGTTGTACAGACCGTCGACGAGGCCGATGGCACCGACCAGTTCGCGGACGAGTTACTGGGCTGGTTACGAGACCGGTTGGCGCACTTCAAGTGCCCGCGGTCGATCGCGTTCGAACGCCAGCTTCCGCGTACCGACACCGGAAAGTTGTACAAGAACGGGCTGATCGAGAAGTACTCGGCGTAACCCATGCTCCGGGTGGTCGACCTGTCGAGAGCGCCGCAGGGCGGCGCCGATCCGCCCCCCGGGGTCATCGTCGCATTCGGCTCGCTGCAGAACGAATATTGGTTGAATACAGCGAGTTTCACACTGACGGAGGAGCCCAGTTCTGATCCCCGGGTGGTGACCGTCGACTCGGTGCCTGACACCCTGGCCGAGTTGACCGAACGCTGCGAGCACTGGCCGCACTCGAGCGCGGTGTGCGACGACGTGTTGCGTGCGATCGACCCCGACGCCCCGACGGTTGCCGGGGTGATCACCGAGTCGCTGGCCTACTCGACGCTGCAGGCCGGCCCGGAGTTCGCGCGCTGGCTCGAGGAGCGCGGCCCCGCAAGCATGCCGGACATCGCCGACCCGGTGGTTGCCGAACGCGACTGCGACACCTTGCATATCCGGTTCAACCGGCCGCGACGCCACAACGCGTTCTCCACCGATGCGCGTGCCGCGCTGTTGGAGGCGCTGGCCGTCGCGCAGTTGGACCCGTCGGTGTCCGGGATCGTGTTGAGCGGTAACGGGCTATCGTTTTGCAGCGGCGGCGATCTCGCCGAATTCGGCACCTTCGCCGACCCGGTGAGCGCTCACCTGGCCCGCACCCGGCACAGCCCGGCGCTGGCGCTCGACGGGCTCACCGCCAGGCTCGGCCGCGCCTGCCGGGCCGTGGTACACGGCCGGGTGCTGGGCAGCGGGCTTGAGATGGCGGCGTTTTGCGGATGGGTTGAGGCGCGCGATGATTCGGTGCTCGGGCTACCGGAATTGAGCCTGGGGCTGATCCCCGGTGCCGGCGGCACCGTCAGCGTCACACGCCGGATCGGCCGCTGGCGCACGGCTTATCTGGCGTTGTCCGGCCGTACCATTGACGCCGATACCGCATTGGCCTGGGGACTGGTGGACGTGGTAGGTCTACCCTGACCGTCAGTAGCTCGAGTATGTGGTGGTGGTTGTGGAGGGGAGATCGTTCACGACCGCCGCCGCGAATAGAACGAACCAGATCACTGTGAAAATCACGGAGACGATCGGGCCGACGACTGCCCCGATGATGGCCCACTTCTTCGCGTTGTTGGCTGCAGCCTGCGCCTCAGCGTACTGTCCCTGAACCCATAGCCCGGATACCTTGGTGGAGTAGATGATCGACACAATGCCGAACGGGAGGCAGCAAAAGATGGTGGAAAGAATCGCCCAGACGAGGTAGTTGTCGGGTTGCTGCTGGCCTTGCCAACCCGGCTGCTGGCCCGGCCAACCCGGTTGCTGGCCTTGCCAACCCGGCTGCTGGCCCGGCCAACCCGGTTGCTGCCCTTGCGGACCCGGCTGCTGGCCTTGCCAATCCGGCTGCTGGCCCTGCCATTCCGGGGAACCTTCATACGGCCCTGGGGGATAAGTCATAGCAACTGCCTTCCTGGGGTGCCCGCCGGTCCAAACAGGTTTACTCCCGCGCCGCCTAGCAGATGCCGAAGTCAGGCAAATATACAGCATGGGTTAACGTCGGGGCCGCCCTCTAGATCCCGCCTCGCGCCACTAGCTGGGCGGCGATCACGTTTCGCTGGATCTCGTTGGTTCCTTCGCCGACAATCATCAGCGGTGCGTCGCGAAAGTAGCGTTCCACGTCGTATTCGGTGGAGTACCCGTAGCCGCCGTGGATCCGCACGGCGTTCAAGGCGATCTCCATTGCCACTTCGGAGGCGAACAATTTGGCCATCCCGGCTTCCATGTCACAGCGCTCGCCGCTGTCGTAACGCTCGGCGGCGTAGCGGGTGAGCTGGCGTGCGGCGGTGAGTTTGGTTGCCATGTCGGCCAAGTAGTTACCGACAGACTGATGTTTCCAGATCGGTTGGCCGAAACTCTCCCGCTGCTGCGCATAAGTCAATGAATCCTCGAGCGCCGCCGTCGCCACCCCCAGCGCCCGGGCGGCCACCTGAATACGTCCCGTCTCAAGGCCCTTCATCATTTGCGAAAAGCCTTTGCCCATAATGCCGCCCAGTACCGACGACACCGGCGCCCAGTAGTCGTCGAACGTCAACTCGCATGTCTCGACGCCCTTGTAGCCCAACTTGGGCAGATCGCGCGACACCGTCAGGCCCGGCCCATGACCGACGAGTGCGATCGAGATGCCGCTGTGCCGTGGTGTGGCGTTGGGGTCGGTCTTGCATAACAACGCGATCAGGCCGGAACGGCGCGCGTTGCTGATCCAGGTCTTGGATCCGTTGATCAGCAACCCGTCAGGGGCGCCGTCGGGGGCGCCTTGGGCGCCAAAAGGTATAGCCGTGGTCGACATGTTCTGCAGATCGGAGCCACCGCCCGGCTCGGTGAGCGCCATGGTGGCGCGCAGCTCACCGGTGGCCAGCCGCGGTAGATATGCCCGCTTCTGCTCCTCGGTGCCGAACAGCGTCAGGAGTTTGGCCACCACGGTGTGGCCGCCCATCGCGCCGGCCAGGCTCATCCAGCCGCGGGCCAGCTCCTGGGTAATCCGCACGTAGCACGGCATCGACACCGGCGACCCGCCGTACTCCTCGGGAATGGCCAGGCCGTAGATGCCGATCCGCTTCATCTGCTCGATCCACGCCTCCGGGTAGGTGTTGGCGTGCTCGACCTCCCGAACGGTTGGTTTCACATCGCGGTCGACGAACGCCCGCACGGTGGCGACCAGCATCTCTTCTTCGTCTTGATGCTCCGAGCTCACCCGCAACCGACCTCCGTGTTGACCCCCGGTTTAACAGCCTGCCAGCATGTGGCCTTGTGACTGTGCACCGGTATTCGAGTCAACGCGCGGGCGGCCCCTACTTCGACGACCTCTATATGGGGCAAGTCTTCGACTGGGCTCCGTCGGCAACTCTGACGGCGGGACTGGCGGCCGCGCATCAGGCGATCCTGGGAGACCGGCTGCGGCTGGCGCTGGACGCTGACCTGAGTGCCGCGGTGACCGGCACGCCAGGACCGCTGGCTCATCCGGCGCTGGTGTGCAACGTCGCGATCGGGCAGAGCACGCTGGTGACGCAGCGCGTCAAAGCCAACCTGTTCTACCGTGGGCTCACGTTTCACCGGTTCCCGGTTGTCGGCGACACTATATATACGCGCACAGAAGTGGTCGGGCTGCGCGCGAACTCGGTCAAACCCGGACGTGCGCCGACCGGACTGGCGGCATTGCGGATGATCACGATCGACCAGGCCGACCGGCTGGTGCTCGACTTCTACCGCTGCGCCATGGCGCCCACCAGCCCGGACTGGAGTCCGGCTAATGCTCCCGACGATGACCTGTCCGGCGTCGGCGCCGACGCGGCGCCACCCGCCTCCGATCCAACCGCCGGGTGGGACGGCGAGGCATTCCGCAGCCGGGTGCCGGGTCCGCACTTCAGTGACTTCGGAGCCGGCATCGCGGGTTCGGTGTTGCACAGTACCGCGGACGTCGTCAGCAGCGCGCCGGAGCTGGCCCGACTCACCCTGAACATCGCCGCCACCCACCACGATCGTCGGGTCGGCGGGCAGCGGCTGGTCTACGGGGGGCACACCATTGGGCTGGCGCTTGCGCAGGCGAGTCGGCTGTTGCCCAATTTGGTGACGGTGCTGGCCTGGGAGTCCTGCGACCACACCGGTCCGGTGCACGAAGGGGACACCCTCTACAGCGAGGTGCATGTCGAATCCGCCGAAGCGACCACCCATGGTGGTGTGCTGGGGCTCCGGTCGGTGGTCTATGCCGCCAGCGAGACGGCGGGCGAGCCCGACCGGCCGGTGCTGGACTGGCGGTTCAGCGCTTTGCAGTTCTGACCGCCAGGCCAGTCCAACCGATAGGGGACCCGTCTTAGCCGGGTTGGCCGTTGTTCCCTGACGCGCCCTTGTTGCCCGTGCCGCCGGTGCCTCCACCATTTCCGCCGGGCGCGCCGCCGTTGTTGGCCGAGACCGTGCCACCGTTGCCTGGGCCACCGGGGGTTCCGCCGGTGCCCACGGTTCCTGCTGCGCCGCCGGCGCCGCCGTTACCGCCGTTGGGACCCGTGCCGCCATCGCCACCGTTGCCGTTGAGCGGGCCGTAGCCGGCGCCGCCGGTCCCGCCGAGGCCGGTGGAGCTGCCACCATCCCCGCCGGACCCGCCGCTACCGCTGGCGCCGAGGGTGGTGCCAGCCCCGCCGCTGCCGCCGGCACCGCCGGTGCCACCCTTGCCGCCGGTGCCGCTGTCGCCGCCTCGACCGCCGTTGATGTTGGTGGAGTTGCCCGCCGCGCCGGTGCCACCGGTGCCAGGAGTCCCGCCGTTGCCGGCCGCACCACCGGTGCCGCCGCCGCCACCGGTGCCCGTCCCGAGGGCCGCGCCACCCGCTCCAGCGGCGCCACCGTTGCCGCCCTGGCCGCCGCCGCCAGCGGTGCCGCCGGCACCATTGTTGACGCCGGAGACACCAGCCGCGCCCTGGCCGCCGGTGCCGCCGGTGGCACCCTTGCCGCCGTTGCCGCCGAGGCCGCCGTTGCCGGAGATCGTGCCGCCGGTGCCGCCCTGGCCGCCCTGGCCGCCGCTGCCGCCGGTCTGGCCGGTGAGCCCAGTACCGCCGGTGCCACCGGCTGCACCGTTACCGCCGGTGCCGCCGCCGCCGCCGGTGCCGTACGTTCCGGCGTTGCCGCCACCGCCGCCGTCACCGCCGCTGGCGCCCGCTGTGGTGGCGGTGGCACTGAAGCCCGCACCGCCCTTGCCGCCGTCGCCGCCGCTAGCGGGTGCGGCGCCGGGAGTGGCGGGGGTGGGCGTACCCGAGCCGGTGCCGGGTGCGCCGGCCGCGCCTACCGAGGTGGTACCGCCGTTGCCGCCCTTGCCGCCATTTATGTGGCCGGAGGTGCCGTCGGCGCCCGTGCCGCCGTTGCCGGCGATTCCGGCGTTGCCACCGTTGCCACCGCTGCCGGCCGCGCCAGCAGTACCTGTGCCGCCGGCCGGGATGACTCCGGCGTTGCCACCGGCGCCGCCGCCGCCGCCGGCGCCGCCGTTGCCGCCGTTGCCTCCGTCGAAGGCGGACGGGCTGCCGGTGTTGACGCCGTTGACGCCATTGGTGCCAGCGCCGCCCGCGGCGCCTGTGCCGCCGTCGCCGCCGCCACCGCTGTTACCGGAGATCGTGCCTCCG
>Ga0224557_1000529_pt1 | contig 42343 bp, 31 predicted proteins | sample 714S31014metaG_FD_180677 | JGI IMG/M metagenome (GOLD analysis project Ga0224557, IMG submission 180677) | Peat soil microbial communities from Stordalen Mire, Sweden - 717 S3 10-14 | ecosystem: Environmental > Terrestrial > Soil > Wetlands > Peat | place: Sweden: Norrbotten County, Stordalen...
TATTTCTCCACCCGTCCGCGAAAATCCGGCACGGCGGCAAAATGAGCGCGCAAGGAACGCAATTCTCCGGCCCGAAGCGTCGGGCGCGGCGGAACCTTGCTTTCCACCACCGCCGCCAGCGCCGCCGGCAGATGTTCGACGCACAAGCTGCGCCGGGCCTTTTTCTTGAGTTCTTTGACAAACAGCGCCTTGGGCCGGTCATGTTTGACATAGTAGTCCTGCTGGCAGCGGCCATAGCCCTGGGTCGATCCCAACTGGGTCCAGCCGCTGGCTTTGTAGGCCGTGCCCTGGAACAACTGCGTGTCAACAAAGCTCTCCGCCACCCACACCGGATGACCGTAGCGGGCCTGCCAATCCCCCGCCAGCCTCGCCAGACACAGACTCATGACCCGCGTCGCCAGATTGGGATAGTGACAATGCGGCAAAACCAAGAAGCGGGCATTGTTGGCCACCAAGCCCAAACGCGCGCGCCGCTGCGCTTCCGTCCAGCCAATCCACTTCTCCCGATGACGCAGGTGTTTGGCCGCCGCGCAAAAAACCAGCAACGCCAGCCACTGGCCACGCCAAGCCGCCACGTAATAGAGCCGTTGGCCCACCGGCTTGATTCCTCCCAGATAATGATGCCGCCGGAGCAACGACTGAAAACGAGGGAGATCCTCCAGAGGGACCAACTCGACTTGGAGTTCCTCCAACACGATTCGTTCGTCGGCCTGCGGCACGTCAATAGGTTTCGACATGCCCAGAGGCTAAAAAAGTTTCAAACCGGTGTCCAGCCCAAAGCAAGCAACCTGCTGTTCCTAACAGACTTTCACTCCCTCATGAGCCAGCCGTGTCCATTTCCTTGCGCGGGAGGCTTTCGCGCCGAATAGGTTGCGTCCCCGCGACATCGATGCGACCACCATGGCTTACAAGCGTTAAAGCGGTACAACTGTCTTTTGGGCCATGATACGGAACCGTTGCGACCGGGCCACGTTTTTGCTGGGTTCCTCGTCAGGACAGCGCCCTTTGAAGGTGCTTCCCAGCCTCGGCAGCAGCCAATTTCCGCAATTGTATGTGATTATGGTTTTCGAGGTCGGGACGCCGGTTGCCGACGCGCCCGTCACGGATTAGTTCAAATCACCAGCAAATGTGGCGGCTGCGGGCGGGTAAAACTTCCTCGTGGTCCAAAAAGGGTATTATAGTGGGGGGATGGACATTTGTTGGAGAATCCGCACAGCAGCCCGGCCTGGTTGCCATCGCTGAGTTTCGTCAGGCTGGCCGCAGGAATGACACCCGCTCTTGGCGGAGATGGTGCAGGGAGCCGTGATGGCCTGGAAGAAAGGCCCTTCGCGATAATCGTCGCCACGCCCTTCTTTATGGGGATTGCAAGTGTCAAGTTTAAGATTGGGGACATGGAGGCCATGGGCAAGAATTTGGGCGGCGCCGTCTGCTTGTTCCTGGAGCCCATCCGCAACGCATCAGCCCACTCAACAAGGCCGATCCGGCTTTCACCGCGCCTCCCCGGCCCGCCTGCCCCACCGTGTCCAAAACGGAGAACTCCAAATAGCACGGGTCGCACCATCGGCAATTAAATTTCACGAATGCGAACATAATCTCTTTTGGACGGCCCCGGCTTATTTCAAAAGATCCGAGAAAGGGAGCAGAAAATCAAAATAGCCGGCCGACTCGATTTCCGGGTGCAACTCACCCTGATAAACGAGGCCCGTCCGGACCGAGAGGTCCCGCGGCAGCCGCAGCCGCCTTATTTTTTCTTTCACCTCTTTTATGACCGACTTGTCGATTTGCTTTCTAAACTTCACTTCGAACACGTAGAGCGAATGCCGCGAGCGAGCAAGAAGATCAATCTGGCAGCCGCCGCAAGAGGCCTTCCGCGGCTGATAAAACGGCCCGGCATTCAACATCGGAACGCTGGCCAATCCTGCCCGATCCAAGACCACGGCAAGATTTCCCAGGACCAGGTTTTCGAACTGCAGCCCCATCAGGCTGTCCCACCCCGGCCGAGCCTCTAGCGGCATCCATTTGAACAGCCCCTTTTCGATCGCCTGCCGCGAGGGTTCGATGTAGCGCAAATAGAACCTCAGATAGTTGTCACAGAGGCGGTAACGGACGCCGCGGGGGAGGGTTTGCCCGGTCGCTGGATCCACGGATGTTTCCCGGCTGACAAACCCGGCGGCCGCGAGGTCATCGGCCACGGAAGCTAATGTTCCGCCACGCTCCTGCCCCAGCACCTGGTTGATCTGGGAAACTGTCAACGGGCCCGCGGCCAAGGCGGCGGCCACCTTCCGGTAGGCTTCCGCGCGCCGGGAAAAGATATCATGAAAAATTTGGTCAAATTCACGAAAGAGGAGCCCGCCCGAAGTAAAACACAACCGCTGGATGTTCTGCTCCGCTGTTAGGCCGGGATCGATCTCCTCAAGGTAGCGGGGGACCCCGCCGGTCACGGCCAGCAGCTTGAGCTTCTCCGGCGCGCTCACGGTTTTCTCGCCCCAGAAGGCGTTGCAAGCAGGCAGCGAAAGAGGGGGCAGCGAAAACTCCCAAGAACAGCGGCCCACAAAGCCCGTTTGATTGAGGATGTTCTCCTGTATCCACGAACTCACTGACCCGCAGAGCACCACGATCAGGCCCTCACGCCGCGAAAATAACTGGTCCCACCCTATCTTGAAATAGCCGGCGAAATCCGGCTCGCCTGTGGCCATCCAAGAGATTTCGTCCAGCAGAAGCACGGTTCGCCCCGGCGGAAGGAGGCGGGCCAAGAGCTGAAACGCCTTCGGCCAGCTCTCCAACGGAACCTCTGGCACATGGGTTTGCTCGGCCAGTTGCGTGGCAAAAGCTTTCAGCTGATCCCCACAGCCCAGGTTTGGCCGTGGAGGCAGTCCTTCAAAGACAAGGAAATGCTGCGCCTCTTTCGCGCATTCGCGGATGAGCGTGCTCTTGCCGATGCGGCGCCGCCCCTCGCAGACTGCCAAAGAGGCCGTCTTTTTGCGCAGCATCTGGCGAAATTCTTCCTGTTCTTTCTCCCGGCCGACGAATAGGATTGGCGGGGGCGTGGTTGCTGAACCAGTTCGCCGGCTTTCGATTGGTGGTCTTCTATGTGGCCCAAATGCCGTCCGCGGAGGCAAGACAGGCCATGGGCTTCCACGAGGAGCAAAAAGGAGAGAATGTCTGGCTGGTCGTGCCGAACGATGAAGGCGTTTTCGACGGCGCGTCAGAGCGGGTCGGCATCCGCTGTGTTCACCCGGTGCAGGTATATATGGATTTGAAGGATCAGCCCGAGCGATCCACCAAAGCGGCAGAGCAACTGCGCGCAAAACTGCTGAGAAAGGACGGCCATGTGTTCGCCACCGATCCTTATTGCAGCTTCGAAAGCGCCGCCAACACCGTTGGCCAGTGGAACCGCCAGGAGCGACTGTTAAACCTGATACAGGGTATGACGCCAGCATTAACTTTAGTGCGAATCCATGGCTCAGAATATCCCAGCCTTTCGGCTACTTCCTCGATCGTCAACAACCTGTCGTTGTCGGACAACTCTTGAGCTGGCGCTAACGCATTCATAACTGCCGCTCCGGAACCCGGAGCGACAATATCATTCTATGGTTTTGGCACCCCCTTTGCGTGGCTGTTGCTATATTTTTCGTTTTTTTAGAATTCCGCTTTTCCTGCGCGGTTTGCCCGAAGCGTGGCATGCAACCACTGGCAGACCATCATCTAAGTGTTGGCCGACCAAGAAGTGCTCCTCTCGAATCCGACGGAGTCTGCGCCGGAAATGACCCTCCTTTTCCGCACCCCTATGTAGTCACCCTATCACCTTCGCGCGAAGTAGACGGCTTTTGCCTTTTGCCAGCATTTGCCACCATAGCGTTACACCCTACATTTCATTGCTTCTTGCTTCTTTTCGTTTATAACAACTCACCAACAACTTCTAAAAAAGTGGATAACTTGTAGCAGAACCATGGGGAAAAATATGCCGTTGTTATCTCATCGGGCATAACATATGCAGACTTGCTCGACCATTGATAATAAAGAACTTAGAATCTATAATCATTTGAGATTAGATTTTTTCCACCATTTTTGCCAGCAAGATGGATCCTCAGTGTGAGGGGGCTAATTAATAAGGAGCTGGCCGCCGGGCAATCGGCCGAGGTTGCTAACTGCCTTCGCTGAACGGCCTATGAATAGATGCGATATTTCCCGCCTCACCGAAGCGAGCTTTATTAGCGGGAACGTCCACTAATAGGACTACGCACCAACGGATGGCGGCAAGCAAAGTATCGGCGTGCAACGAACCCAGCGAGAGCGGTACTTCCACATCCGGGAGCCTGTTGAACCTAGGCTGACAATGTTTAGTGAACAAGGCGACATTGTCCTCATTGCCCGCCTGATTGACTCTGAATGACCGGGCCGGGTGGGGAGGATGGCGCACCCAGCCGGAGTAAAGATGCGGTTATGATTTGCGCCGGCAACTTGGCAAAGCGCGATTGGGCGTCAGCGGCGATGCGATATGAGAATTGCCACGGCCGATTGGGCTGGCATCGAACAGAATTGGCGATCCGCCAGCAAAACCGCCACAGATAAACGCAAGGGACGCTCACGACGATTGTCCAGAGCCTGGAAACTTATGCAGCAATTCGGACACGCCACCGAGGATGGCGCCGGCCTGTTCGTTCCTGAGATGCTCAAGCGGCCATCGACGGAGGGGACCACTTACTGGCGAGCCGGCTTGTTGAGCCAACCAATCAGATTCGTCAACATCGCAAAGGCGCCGAATCGTCACTGGCGATTTCCGCCGAAGTTCCTGCGCAAGTTTACGCAGCCTCTTTTTTCTCGTTCTCATCTTCCACGCGCCGCTTTGGATCTTTGCGACTTGGAGGAATTCTGGGCTTAACTCCAGCTTCGGCCCCCTCCCGCAGTAAAGTCAGAATGTCCTCCGCCTCTTGTTTATCCCAGCGGACGGGGCGCATCCACTTCCGCTCACCATTAATTTCGAGAATTCCCGTGACACACCAAGCAACAGGTTCGATCTTTCCATTCACGAACTTCAAGGAACTGCCTTCGACCGGAAATTGCATGGGCTCCTTCGGATTGGTGACGTTGTATTGCCGCGCTAGGGCGACGACGTCGGTTTTTTTTGTCAGAATATTTCGATGCAATTGGTCAGCTTCATCCAAATACATGACCGCCCACGCATGCTCGACCAGCTTAAAAACATTTGGCCCAACCTGCTTGCTACCGACGCGGCCATCAAACCGGACAAGGTGCGGGTTGGCAAGTTCACCGGCTATTTTCTCGATTTTTTGGCTTAACGCCCCGTCATCCTTAATGATATACCACGGAGGCAGTCCGATCACATAATCATCTCTCCGGCCTTTATTCTCCTCCAGGGCCATCTCCTCTTTCGACAGCTTAGCAGCCTCGAGATTCTTGTAGGCGTCCGGCATCATGCGGTAAACCCGTGCTACTGCGGCTGGAATGTTATCCGTCCGCAATTTACCTTTGTATTTTCTGTAAAACATGTTGTCGAGATTGCCCGCGTAGCCAGAGGTCGCGCCTGCGTTACGATTCGTAGCATAAAAGTAAATATCCAGACACGTGTGCCTTGGCCCGTCTTGAGCCCAACCAGCCTGATATTTAATGGGATGGTTTTTGTAGAACCGCTGAGGGTCGAGTCGTTTCTGTAAAATTGTCTTCTCTGTTATGGCATATCCGATCAGGGCGTGAAACCACGTGAGGGTTCCAGGAGCGGAATAGCGGATCCGATAACAATTTGGCGCCCCTTTTAATTCATCCGCATCGAGCCGGCCCTCTTTTCTTAGGATATTTAACATAAGGCGGGCGTTCATCGGCAGAGCTACTTCCCGGCATCCGGTCTTTCGCCTGCTGTCAACGTAGAAGATGCCCCCCGTGAGGTTGAGATAGGAGCCATTGTGTTTCTCTTCATCCCAACTGTCCACTTCCTCAGGTCGAATAGCGCCAAATAGAAGCAGTATTGTTCTGGCAGCGTGGCGCCCGCCACATTCATTCCAAGCTCCGTTCAAGAGGTTTCGCATTTCCTCTTCATCCATGATATACGGATCGGACTCGGTTTCTTCGGGATACCAGAACATGCCCTTTGCCGTAAATTCCCCTACATACTTCCCCCGAGCCCAATGCATCATTGCCGAGATTCCCGCAGCTACCATGCGTTTGGTTGCATAACCCCAAGGCCGTTCCGTCTCGGTTGCCAATTCACGAGGAATGCTCCGGTCAGGCAGAATCACCGCTCGATTCGGAATCGGATCGTCTCCTTCGCAAAAGGCCTGAACTTTGTTCTTGTCCAGCAGAACTTGCACTGGCTCGTCCCAAAAATAGAGACGGACATGCTTCAAGGCCTGTGTCAGATTTGAAACGTTGCTCTCCGACGTTTCCCTCTGATCGAGTTGGAGGTTAAGCCACTCCAAATACTTAGGGACGATCTCGCCGACTGTTATTGGCGGAAGACTTTCGTCATATCCCATTTTTTTTGCGAATTCGACTGTTCCTGCAAACGTCCAGCCTTTCGGTAACTTCGCGCTGATCGCGTCCTTTGCCGTATCCGCGGAAAGCAAATCCTGCAATTTCACGCGGCTCTTTCCTTCAGCCGCAGCCACATAATCCGCGAGGAGTTCCCCGGCCTGCTGCTTGTTATCTCGAACCGGTTTTACGACTTTCTTTACTCCATCCTTTTCCAGCGTCCCTCGAACCTGCCAGCTGACGGGTTCAATGTCGCCATTCAATATTTTGAACTTCTTGTTGCCGTTCTCACCTTCTATGGGAAACTCAAATTTAGCATCGGCAGCAACCACATTATGCTTCTTAGCGAGCTGTTCGAGTTTCTCCTTCTTGTATAAAACCTTTTGGATTTCGTTTCCGGCCTCATCGGTGTAGGTGATTTTCCACGAGAATTCGTGTAAACTGAATTGGTTGACTGGTAGTGCCATTGTGCTTTTCAGTTTGGGGTTAAAATCCTGATCTTGTGACTGGTTGTGCCATATTGAGTTTTTGTTTCGAGGGTCATTTTTCTGGCTTTGTTCAGAGATGCAATTGGTTGAATTCTAAAACGTTATCGGTTTATATGGCCGCCCTCGTTTTCCCGGCATCTTGTGAAAGGATGTTTGCATCGCCTGCATCACGGCACGTGGAATGAACCACACGTGGCGGCCCCGGCGAATGCTTGGAATCGCCTTTCGCTTTTCCTGCTCTCGCAGCCAGCGAAGACATGGACGACTTGACTCGTCCCAGAGCAATTCCAAGAGTCTTGGCGCCGTTACCAATTGTTCAAACGGATCTGGCTGGGAAGTCGTCGCGTCGTCGAGCGATTGCGACAATTCGTCTGTTTGAGCGGATTCATTCATAAGTCTTATCGAACTATAGTTTGGCGTCCATTCGACACCGAGGGCTAATGTGGGCCTACTTCCCTGGGTGATGGTAACTAAATTGAAAATATCTGATTCGAAAAGCACGCTTTGATCCAATCCCCTGTCGTAGTACTCAACTCTAGGGCGTATCAAAAATGGCTTAAGAACCTTTTTTAAGACGGACACTGCCTGAGGTTCGATCGCAGCCGGAGCGTTAATGAGCCAACCGAAAAGCTCAAAAGCGTTGATGGACGTCGTCATGCCAATGGGGCTTCCAAATCTGCTCTGATTGCGGTCCCTCGCGGATGCCAAATGGAACTCTACAACCTGCTGTGCTTTTCTTTCAGTTGCCATAATTTCTAAGACGGTTCTCCGGGGATTGCCCGCAACGGGCTAAAAGCTGGAGAATGAGGCCGGTACCCAACGCCCCGAAAAAGTACCGCATACCCGAATTGCGAAGCAGTGAAATTTTTCATCGTGATCGCTGCAGGTGAATGTTCCTTTCAGTGCTGTGGTAGATTTCTTGCGTTGGTCCTGACGTGTCCTTTTGTCCGACAAGAAGTTAGTGCGGCAGGTTTTAGGTGTTCGCAGAGCCCTTGCGAGGCAAGGTCGACTGGGCCTCCACCCGCTCAACCTCCTGGCGTGGGACCAGGTGCTTGCCATGCTTCCAGATGGTTTGGAGTACCCCGCTGCGAATATCTCGGCGAACGGACTCTTTGCAGCATTTCCATCGGGCAGCCAGTTCGCATACCGTGAAGTGCTCGTTTAGCGCTGGCAGGTCGTGGTACTCGGCCGATTTCCCATTTTCTACGCCTGACTTGTTGGTCTGCTTTGTTTTCACGAGAGTATTCTAGGCTCGTCCTTTTCGTTTTGCTTGGCGTGCGTGATCTGAAGTTGCCTGTCCTGGTGGACCGGTTATGCTGGAACCTCATCTGGAAGACAGCTTTGCTACATAAGTGGCTGATTGCCAAGTGATTGGCCCATTTTAGGCTATCCCGTCTTTGCAAAACCGTGGTTTAGGGGCAGAGGTATAGGATCTCAGGCGTTTGCTGGTACTACTACCAAGCACACCCGGTCCGCGTATCCCCAGCGCGGAAGAAGTTCGGGTGACCCGCAAAACGCTGTCATGGGGTCCGATTTTTCTGGTAGATCGTCTGGCGTCTTAACTAAACCTAAAAACGGCAGTTGAAAAAGCTGGCCAGGGTTGCGCTGTCTTGGTTTGTAACTGTTCAGGTGCCTCCGGGCAGCCAAGCCACGCCCGCCGCTAGCTTCGCGATCACTCAGCGGCGTTAAAAACTATCACCTTGGGCTGGTTATCGGCGATGCGCTTGCCGGTGCCGGGGTCAATGACCACGGCGGCAAGGGTGCCTCGGTCAGTGGCTATCTTGAGACCCCCGCTCCCCCGGCTTGATGCTGGCAAGCTCGAACTGCTGAAATCCAGCGGCGCCGGGGAGCGGTATCCCGCCAACCACGACACCTGTACCACCCCAAGTCACGGTATTGATCGTGTGGGTCATGGCGGCAATATTGCCCTCCCTATCAATGGCCACGATGGAGTCGGAGTGTTTTGGGGCGCGGTCCGTTCCTGGAACCGGGATCTGGCTGAGCAGCGGTGCCAGCGCCCGGGCATAAGCCTTTCCAAGCTGCGCCTTCGGCGAAATATCAATGCCATTGGCCGACGGGAACTTGAAAACGGCGTCGCCGAGCCGCAGGGCAAGGCGGACGACGTCAGCGATGTGAGCGAGCGCTTGGAAGGTTTCCGGGTCTTGCCAATAAGGGCCCTTTTGCTCGAGATGCAGGGCTTCGGCCACGGAGGAGATTGAGTCCTTTTACCATTTGATGTCTTCAATGAGTTGCTCCAATTGCTGTTGGACACGCTCGTCCGATGAATTCCTGAGGCTCAGGTAGAGCGACAAGGGATCCACCAGCCGGTCGTCACCGAGCAGGTGCGGATTGTAGGACCAAATTTCAATTTTCACCGCTGCGTTCTCCGCATCGTGGCAACCGGCGCAGACGCCGCGCTCCAGCAAATCTCGAAATACCGCGAGCGGAAGGGCATACGTCGGCAGACGGTCGGCGGCAATCATGGTTCGCAGGCTCAAGGCGCTCATCCCTGCGAGCAATGCCGGCTCCTCAGGTTTTGACCACTTAACCCAATGTGTTTTTTTGACGGGCGAATTCAACTGAGGTTTGACCTGCTCCCACAGAGCACGACCGGTGGCCTTAAAATCCAAAACCATTGAGCGGCCGCTTTGGACAACATCGCATATCTCGCTGGCTTCCAATTCATCCTTTACTTTCGTCATCCTCATCGGGGAGTAATGAATTTTTCGGGCAATATCCTTGAGCGAAATTCCTGCCAAAGGCCCGCGCAATAGGTGGTAAAGCACCGTGCATTGAGCGGCGGGACTCAGGGTCTCCCGACGCTTGGAATTCGGTTGTGGGAATCTCTCCCGCAAATCGATCATGCTGTTCGGGATGAACATTTGGCTGCCGGGCACAATGAATGGAATGCCCATCCGCACCATCCGATTTCTGGCGTAGGAAGGCAGAATCGGCAGAACCAGAACGACGGGTTCACCGAGCTTCAGTTTAAGGGCCTCTTCGTGCTTCCCGTATTCGCCCGGCGATCCGATTTCCCTGTCCTCCGCTTCAACCGCCAGCAGAGACTTTCTTCCAAAGAGGCGGGTGGAAAACACCGCATACCGCTCCCGCAGGAATAGCGGCAGGGCGGAACCGGCTTCTGCAGCCAAGTCCGGGCGCTCACCAGAGATTAACTCCAGATGGTTAAGCAGGCGTTCTTTGAGACTTGCCATTCTTCAATACACTAAAGGAGCACGATAAATATATCAAGTGTATCGTGCGCAATTCCAGTATTATATTGGTTTTGTGGCTTGCCTTCAAGCCAGCCACCGCCAATCCGGGAGGTTTGGTTGTAAAAATGCATCCGAGCCGCTGCCGGCTCTCTGCGCTCGCATCTGGCTTCAACGGGGCCGCCCTCAATTGAGGGCGGAATGGGCGCCCTGTTGCAGCAAGGCGGGGTCGCCCCCGGTGTGCTTCAACGGGGCCGCCCTCAATTGAGGGCGGAATGCATCGCCCGCAGGGCTATGCCGACGTTGCTGGCCACGCGCTTCAACGGGGCCGCCCTCAATTGAGGGCGGAATGCAAGGGAGATTTTAATATCGCCATTGCGGAATGGAGGCTTCAACGGGGCCGCCCTCAATTGAGGGCGGAATGCGCATCCGGTCGGCCTCTCGCTCACCATCGCCAACACGCTTCAACGGGGCCGCCCTCAATTGAGGGCGGAATGAAGGTGCAAGCCAGCGGGTTAGTCCGGCATACGCCAAGCTTCAACGGGGCCGCCCTCAATTGAGGGCGGAATGGTCACCGTGGACAACCCCGGCAACGCCAACACCACCGCTTCAACGGGGCCGCCCTCAATTGAGGGCGGAATGCGCTTCCGCCAGGTTCTCGGCCAGGCGCTCCGGGCTGCTTCAACGGGGCCGCCCTCAATTGAGGGCGGAATGCAGATCGTAGAGCGCGGCCTGATTGGCGTCCCAAGCGGCTTCAACGGGGCCGCCCTCAATTGAGGGCGGAATGGTTGCCCTTGTGTTTGACTTCCTGCACCAAATCGTTGCTTCAACGGGGCCGCCCTCAATTGAGGGCGGAATGCACGGAGGAAATCAACCGCCCCCTGCGGGAGAGCAATGCTTCAACGGGGCCGCCCTCAATTGAGGGCGGAATGATGCCGTGCCTATTCGGCCGCCCGGAAAGGCCAGACGCTTCAACGGGGCCGCCCTCAATTGAGGGCGGAATGCGTCTTTATGGATACAAAAGAAACGACTACTCTCCAGCTTCAACGGGGCCGCCCTCAATTGAGGGCGGAATGTCCCATTCGTCCAATCCGTCCTATCAGTCAAAATCAAGGCTTCAACGGGGCCGCCCTCAATTGAGGGCGGAATGGTTGGAGCTTGTCACGCAGGCCGAGGCGGAGACGGAGCTTCAACGGGGCCGCCCTCAATTGAGGGCGGAATGGTTGTTGGTGAGGTACAGTTGAATGGAAATTTTGTTTGCTTCAACGGGGCCGCCCTCAATTGAGGGCGGAATGGTTGCGTGTCCGTGGGCATCCCGTTTTTGGCCACGATGCTTCAACGGGGCCGCCCTCAATTGAGGGCGGAATGATCTTTCAGAAACTCTGGTTCACCTGGAACGGCACCCAGCTTCAACGGGGCCGCCCTCAATTGAGGGCGGAATGGTGCCAAAGCTTCCGTAGATTTCCACAATGAAGTCATGCTTCAACGGGGCCGCCCTCAATTGAGGGCGGAATGAACTCGACGGCGCAAAACAATTGGCCGACCAACTCGCTTCAACGGGGCCGCCCTCAATTGAGGGCGGAATGTCCCGCCCGGCTCCGCTGGAGCGTCGCCCTACCACGCGCTTCAACGGGGCCGCCCTCAATTGAGGGCGGAATGCAAAAAGTATGACAGCACAAGAATGGAAACCGGGAATGGCTTCAACGGGGCCGCCCTCAATTGAGGGCGGAATGGCATCAGTTCTTCCTCCTCCTGGCGATGGCCGATTTCGCTTCAACGGGGCCGCCCTCAATTGAGGGCGGAATGGTCGCAAGAGCAGCTGCACTACCACCACCGATAGCCGCTTCAACGGGGCCGCCCTCAATTGAGGGCGGAATGCCGGCCCTGCGACAACAATGGCTCAGCCGCCTGCAAGCTTCAACGGGGCCGCCCTCAATTGAGGGCGGAATGACACGAAGCCCCTCCCATTTGGAAGCCGCATGTCGGGCTTCAACGGGGCCGCCCTCAATTGAGGGCGGAATGTTGTGAGACCGTTACATCTAAAGGAATTCCAGAGTCGCTTCAACGGGGCCGCCCTCAATTGAGGGCGGAATGGTGAGGGTTTAGGTACTCCTCGAATTGCAGATGATGTGCTTCAACGGGGCCGCCCTCAATTGAGGGCGGAATGAGCATGGTCGGAAAAGGCCGTATGACAACCGTGTCGCTTCAACGGGGCCGCCCTCAATTGAGGGCGGAATGATGAAGAAATTGTAGCGGCAACGGTCGATGCCATCACGCTTCAACGGGGCCGCCCTCAATTGAGGGCGGAATGTATAATTGGCTGGTGGCCAACACAAGTCAAGGCGTGGCTTCAACGGGGCCGCCCTCAATTGAGGGCGGAATGGCGGGAACGCGGTAGCGGTATTTGTCCGCCATGATTTGCTTCAACGGGGCCGCCCTCAATTGAGGGCGGAATGTTCGCAGCCGATCACCTCGCCCTGGCCCGTTGCGAGGCTTCAACGGGGCCGCCCTCAATTGAGGGCGGAATGCGCAATTGTTTGGGTGGGATCAATGCAGACAGTCAAGCTTCAACGGGGCCGCCCTCAATTGAGGGCGGAATGTTCATAAATTGCAAAGTCGTCTGAACCAACGTGGAGTTGCTTCAACGGGGCCGCCCTCAATTGAGGGCGGAATGACATCGCTCGGCTTCCCATCATTCTCCAATTGTTGACGCTTCAACGGGGCCGCCCTCAATTGAGGGCGGAATGCAAATGGCCGTTGTTCAAGGAGACAACGCAACTGCACGGCTTCAACGGGGCCGCCCTCAATTGAGGGCGGAATGCTGAAAGCGGCCCGCGAGCTTGAAAGTGAACTTTTAGCTTCAACGGGGCCGCCCTCAATTGAGGGCGGAATGGATGCGCGATTTTGTCAACTGGTCAAAGAATACGTCCCGCTTCAACGGGGCCGCCCTCAATTGAGGGCGGAATGAATGTTTCTTTACACGAAACGCTGCAAAGACGAAAAGCTTCAACGGGGCCGCCCTCAATTGAGGGCGGAATGTCAAGTAACAATGGTTGACATTGCGAAGCGGTCTGAGCTTCAACGGGGCCGCCCTCAATTGAGGGCGGAATGTCGCCCATTCGGTTGCGGAGCACGCGGCCAAATTCAAGCTTCAACGGGGCCGCCCTCAATTGAGGGCGGAATGGAATTGGTTGCGCAGTCAATACAAATCCTATCCCCGCGCTTCAACGGGGCCGCCCTCAATTGAGGGCGGAATGAACGAAGCGAAGTCGAAAGCCGGGCACGGCAACTGGCTTCAACGGGGCCGCCCTCAATTGAGGGCGGAATGAAGCAGGCCGTGTTCGTGATAGTGATGGCTCCAGTGGCTTCAACGGGGCCGCCCTCAATTGAGGGCGGAATGCGCCTGCCCTTTGGCAGTGTACCGGTACGTTTCCTTGCTTCAACGGGGCCGCCCTCAATTGAGGGCGGAATGCGTCGCCCTTGCCGGCCGCGCCGCGGCTGCCCGTCGCGCTTCAACGGGGCCGCCCTCAATTGAGGGCGGAATGCTGTCCATCCTGTTCATCTCGCTTTCGGCCTCCGCCGCTTCAACGGGGCCGCCCTCAATTGAGGGCGGAATGCAGGCCTTGGAATCGGGCCTGCGCGTCCTAACCGACGGGCTTCAACGGGGCCGCCCTCAATTGAGGGCGGAATGACAAAACAAAAACAAACAAGACAAAACAAGACAAACAGCTTCAACGGGGCCGCCCTCAATTGAGGGCGGAATGACCGCAAAAGCCTCAGAACCCCCTTCGGCACCGCGCTTCAACGGGGCCGCCCTCAATTGAGGGCGGAATGAAAAGAAAACCACAAAACTACACTGCGCAAAAAATCGCTTCAACGGGGCCGCCCTCAATTGAGGGCGGAATGGAGTAATAAAAATGCGAGTAAAGAACCTAAAAAATAAGCTTCAACGGGGCCGCCCTCAATTGAGGGCGGAATGCCCTCTTTTGTAACCCTTTCCGGCACAAGCTCGCAACAATTGAATTGCGATTGCCTGCGTCCCTCGCGTTAACCTTCTCTTCCTGCTGTCGATCATTCTCACACTATTTGTTCACAATCAAGCGTTTACGTCATGCGAGCACCGGCGGGGGTTTCCTCATCACCTCGCCTCTCGCGGGTTCAATTATCAAAGAACACCAAAGTCTCAAACTACATAACACGGCGCGTCCAGCTTCGTATAGGGCAGTCCCAACGCCGTAATTACCCGATCCCCTCGCCCTTCCGCCGGTCCCAGCCCAACAAATATCACCTGGTCTTCGTCGTGGTTGATAATTTCGCTCAAAGCTGTTTCCAGTTCAATCTTTTCCGATGGGTTCAAGTCGCACTCGAAAACGGAGAATTGAAGGTGGTCGCCAAAATTGCCACAGGTCTTAAACACCTTCCGCAGCCGTTTGTCGTCAGCGATATCGTAACAAACCAAGTAAGTTGTGCGCATGAGGGAACGGGGTTAGTGATTCAGGTTAAAAATTGGGACCGAGGGCAAGTCTGCCTCGTTCGTGGGAACAAGGCTGAGAGCATCTGTGAAAAGCCGATTGGCGACGGCGTCTCTGACCGGGATGAATCCATGAGCGAGGATGCTCAGGTTCCGGGCAACGAGGGGCGATTTGCTCTCGTTGGGATCTTCTTTTGTATCGAGGCCGGCGGCGAAGAAAGGATGGGCATCCGCCGAAGAGAGCGCCTTAAGAAGTATCCATGCTTCTTGCAGGCCGAGTTTGACGAAGCCGTTTTTGGCGTGCAGGAAGACTTTACTATAGAGGGGTTCGGGAATCTTTTCGAGCGGGACTCTGGCAGTGTCCGAGACCCCTGCGTTGGCGAGGTGGAACTGCGCCGTAGCCTCAATTGCGCGGTAAAGGCGTGCCGTGGCGTCGTCCCAGCGGTGCTCGTCCATGCGGCGACGGGCGTTGGCGAGGAGGTCGAGAATGAGCGCGCGGCTGGGTTGATGAGAGCCAGCGCCGAGGACGGCTTGGAGATGCGTTTGGATTTTGGCGGTGGCGACCAGAATGACCTGAGCCCGGCTGCAACCAAGGGCGGCTTCGAGGTTGTGTGTGTGTTTGGCCAGATCGCGAAATTTGTTCAGGGCCTTCTCATGCTGGAAGCGATCCCAGTCGGCGAGGGCTTCGGCGAGGTTGGTCACGGCACTGAGTTCGGCTTTACGGGCGGGATCAGTGACCCGATGGAGAGCCTGCTGCAAGGTAGTGTGGGCGGCGGCGAAGGCGTGAGTACGGAGAAGTTCAATGGATGTGTCAAGGGCTAGGAGGCCCAACGCATCAGCGGGGTTCTGGGCATGGAGGATTTGCTCCTTGCCAGAAACGACGATGCCAACGCCGTCTTTGGTACGCTCGTTGCCGCCGACGTAGGAGATGCGGGAGGACCAGCGGCCGGCAGCGAGGGTGAGCGCGGCACTCATGGCTTTGGTGCCGCCGGTGAGGTCGGCAATGACTTCGGCCCCGGAGTGATCGTGCTGCCAGGCGGCGACACGGTCGTCAAGGGGGCGGAGTTGGTTGACGATTCCGGAATAGTCTTGGTGGTCGGCGATTTCGTGGAGGTCGTAACGCCCCGCGTCGAAGTCTGGCCAGCCGGCATCACAGACTTTGGGGAGAATGTTGCGGATAACCGCGTCACGGGTCTGCGGGGTAACGATGAACACGGCGCGGGCGGGCCGCCAATGGAGAAGGCTGGCGATGATTGGCTCGGTCGCACCACCGACAGTGGCGATGAGAAGGCGGTTTGGGTTGGGTAATGAAGTATTATTCATGGAAGGGGGAATGGCACTGCAAGTCCAAAGGCGAAGTGAACCGCCTGGCGCTTTTGCGCACGGATAATCAAGGCAACGCCTTCAGGAAGGAGCTCGTCCATTGGAATGGCCCGCCCCAAAAAGGGAGGTAAACTAGAAGTGGCGAAACAAGCGCCGGGGCGCAACATTAAGAGTGGACGCTTATATATCTGTTCATTTTTGAGGCCAAAGTCAGGGCCGAGTTTACCGTACTTAACAAAGGATTCCCAAAGTCCGTCGGTTGGGTCATTAACGGCGGGTTGGAACGTGGACAACATCATGCAGCCGTTCGTTGTTGTCGGTGGCTCGTCCAGCCATGCGACAGCCTCCGGTTCGCGCAACAACTCGAACTGCCCCAGTCCTGCCGAAGTGTCGGCCCCGAATCCCGTGGCAGTAAGTTCGCGCACTAGGCGAACGAGTGTCGGAGCGAATTCATCCGTAACCCGCGCATAAACCGATAAATACGGTTGTTCGCGAGAAAGCCAAGTTTCCGAACTGGGCCACAGGCCCCCGCGTTCGGGGGTTCCTTGGGTAGCGCGGTCAAGGGTGTTGCGTAGCCGGTCCTGACCAACGAAAGCGCGGTCCGGGAGAAGGTCTTCAACCCGAAAAGAGCCGTGACTGCGGGCGCGAATGAAACTTTCTTTGGTGAGCCAACGGGCGCGTTTGACGAGTTTGCGCTGTTCGTCAGGCCAAGACTGAAGATGGGCGATGATGGGAACTGGAAACAAGTCACCCGGAAAGGCATCAGAAAGGACAAAAGGCGGTTTGCCGCGCAGAGCCGGAGCGGTAATACCATCCTCCAGCAAGTCATGTTCGCCGAGTCGAGCGACAGTCCAGCAAAGGAGGCCGGTGAGCGTATCGGCCTGCCAAGCAGTACGCCAAGCAGAGAGAAGGCGGAGTTTGAACTGAAGCAACTTCACGGTGGCTCAGATGGTGAAGTCATTTCCGTCCAACTTGAGATTGCGGAACTCGATTTCACCAGATCCCTTACTTACGCCCGACCCGATGCCAGTTCGCTGGACCCGTCGCAATGCCTCATGCACGAATTCAATCAGGGCGTTGGGGCCTGTGTGTTCTTTGCCTGAATCGTCACGAAATTTGCAAAGCACGCCGTTGTCGATGTCCCAAACCTGAAGCGCCAACTTGAAGACAAATTCTGATCCTGAGACAACGCGCTCAATCTTGCGCGGATGCATGGCGGCGCCAGTTTTGCGGTCTATGACGTTCTCGGTTTTGTTCTCAAGTTCGCCTCCCTTAGAAATCGGAGCGTCTCGAACAATTAGGCGGCTTGGACCAAGCTCGTGTTGAGCATTTTTGTGAGGTCCAAAAATGCGGCAGACCAAACAATCTTGCTTAGCGCAACCGCAAGGTTCGTGGCCATTGCCGCTAAAGCGACCTTCACGCTGCTCCATCTCAGAGCGGAGGCGCCCTTTTAAAGATGAACCCGGTATGTAAGGTTGGAGTGTGACCGGATGCTTGATGCAAGTGAGGTCGGTGCCGCCGGTTTGAAGCAGGTCGTCGCTGCCGCCGATACGGAGCCCGCTCAGGCAGGCGATTGTCCCAATGATGACATGATATTCAGTCTTTTTCATATTCTAGTTTCGTTCAGATTTTTTGAGGTGGAGTGAGCCGAAGCCCACGAGAGCTTCAAAATGCGGCAGGAACCCTTGGAGGAATTCCTTTTCGGAGTGAACAGCGGCGACATTGCGCCGGATGAAGTCGTGGAAGATCGCGGGGATTTTAGCTGGGCTTTTGCCGGCAGCGTCCGCAGCCACGGCGTCAAGCTTGCAGAATTCCGCCTCCAAGGCTGGCCAGGCGGCTTGGCGGGCGCGCAAACGAGCCTCCAATGCGCGGCAGTGCTGGAAGAAACGGCGGAGTTGGTGTTGTGTCAGTTCTGGTTGGCTGCGAGCCATAGCTTTGACAAGCGGTTCCACTTTGTCACGGCTTACGTAGTCGCGATGCAAATGGTTTTCTGGAGTAAAGTAGCCCCCCTCCAAGTAGTGCGGCCAAATGTCGCCGATGGTTTGGTGTGCAGGCCGTGATGTTTGAGATTCTTGTCGGCCGAGAGCTTGCTCGAATGGCCGATTCCCAAATGAGGATTGTCGTTCTTTATTCATGATTCGTCCTTTGCTGGTGAGCGCGTCGCTGTGAGAGCATAGCGGAGAATGGCTGGGAGGAGGCGTGTTTCGGGACGGACACCCGCATCGAAATCGGCAAGCACGGCTTCGGCCCATTGCCGCAGTTCACCCTTCGCCCCTTCCGCGTGTCGCGAAGGCAGGTTTCGACCAATGTGATAGGCAAGCCGGGCCGTCACCGGTCCAGCTTCTGGACGGATGCGAGTCTCCGCTAGGTCAAGGAACGTATGCAACCAACCGCGAGGCATGACCTTGTCGTCTTGCACCCAACGGATTAACTTTTTAGCACTGTGGCTGACAGTCTCGTGTTCATGCCACTTCCACACCTGGCCAAATGCGGCAAATTGGTCTTTTGCCGTTTCAGTGCCGGGAGCGCACTCAGATTTTGCGCGTTCCAATAATGCGTCGGCCTGTTCAACGGCATTTCGGATAGGAAAAACAGGTTTGATGACCGCCAAACCAGCACTTAGGGTGAGGCCGTCCTTTGAAAACTCGCGGGTAAATTCGCGCTGGACTTGCGATGCAAAGCTGAAGGCTATATTCCACGGGCCGATGAGCAGCAAGTCGTCGCCACCGGAAAACACCACATACAGTAAGTCCCAAGGAGACTGGTTCATCATGTTGTTCACCTTGGTGGCGAAAAAATCATCCAGACGCCTGCTGAATTGCGTCAGAGGAAGCAGATCTGTGGTGTTGTTGAGAACTTTCCGGAAAGCGAGGCCAAGATTGTCCGCGTCCATTTTGAGAATACCCAATAACGGGGCTCCGTCGGAGTAGGTAGCCAACTCTTTGAATTCAATAGGACGCCCTCCTTTATCTTGCGGGATATGACGTGCAAGTGGACGTGGTACAATTCTCGAATCGCCCGATGCGGATTGCGAACCGACCGGAAAGGCTTGCAGAGCCTCGGGAGAAAGTCCGTCGGCGGCGCTCGCGCGTAGACCGAAGCCGAGGAGGTCGAACGCCTCCTCGCCAGGAACGGCGTGTAACTCCAACCAGCGTGCGGTGGGCAGATCACGGCCTAATCGCCAATCGCCACTACATCGCTGGCAGATCTTTCGATCAATGCCGTCGTCGCTGAAAGTCTGCTGCGCTGAACGGCGGCGACACAGTTCACACGCTGGTGATATCGCCGGCAGAATCAACGTGTCGGTTTGCCAACGGCCGGAAGCTGTGGCGCAGCCAGCCCAGGGCCGCATTTTCTCTCGCTGCAACATTTGTTGTGCGCGGCCAAAAACGGCAATAGGCAACGCTCCCGGAGTCGAATCGCAAAAGATGACCGCCAGACGCAACCCACCGCATGTCTCTGTCAACAACCAGCGAGTAGCTTTATCAACCTCGGTCTTGGCCGTTACGGTACTGGCCCCCTTCAAACATGGACCGGCCAGCAAGAACTTCCCGGCTGACGAAAATACCAGTTCCCGTCGCGTCCAACCGACTGAATCGAGGATGCGGCGCGCGGCGCACTCCGCCAGCAACGAAATGGACAACGATCTTGCCCTTAACCGCCGCGCCTGCCCGCCACCCTCCGCAGCCACGTCGAACAGGTAATCCTGCAAGCCCGAAAGATCACCGAGGATGAGTGTTTGGTTAAGATTCATTCAGAGACTGATGCGTCGGAGTTTGTGGTGCGGTAGTGCGCTTCATCTCGTCAATAATGGAATGTACTCGGCAATTTCACCGGTCAGGGTTTTTGCCAGGAGACGCGCCTGCAATTCAAGCGCCCGACGATAACTGACTTTGTAATCGAATAATGGATGAGTGATCAGCGAACTCATGCGCTGCTCATACATCTGGAAAAAGCGTTTGCGCCCAGGTGCGGTGAGATTCACCGCTTGACCAGCTCGAACGAAATCCTTTTCCGTGATGACGCGGTTGTTGATGCAACTCAACACGGTGGACTCCGCCACCAGGGGCCTCATTTCTTCCATCAAATCCAACCCTAATGCCGGCCGCCCAAAACGCGGTTGATGGTAAAAGCCTATGTATGGATCGAAGCCAACGGCCAGGGCCGCGAGCGTGCAATCTTTGCTCAACATGCTGTACGCCAGGGAAAGCATCGCGTTGACGGGGTCGGTCGGCGGCCGGCGGTTGCGATTGGTGAAGTTGAAATTGAATGCGAGCTGTTTGGGATCTTTGCCAGGCATTTCGAGGCCGGGCAGATCGTCTTCAACTTTGACCATGCCGCTGAACTGCTGAAAATATTGGCTCGCCGCGGCCCCCTCGATGCCAAGAAGCTCTTCGATTGACGCCGCCGCCAGCGCATCCTCGGATGCCCGCTTGAGTTTCATGATGATTGGCTCCGGTGGCTCCAGGTGGTTGCGCATGAGCAGCGTGCGGTGGTTGCGGATTTTTCCATGAACAAATTGTCTGGCCAGCGAAAGGCAGGTCGCCTCATCTCGTGCCAGCCGAAATTGCTCCATCCGCAAGAACACGTTCTTCAAGGAGTGGCCGCGCGTGATGCCGTAAAACCAGCCGCCCATCGAAAAGTAGGTGATCGGAATTTCCTGGTCGCAAAGCGATTGGATGGCCTGAGTGGAGATTTGGATGTTTCCGAACAGCGCCACATGTGAAAGATCGCGCATCCGCACCTCCTCGATCACCCTATCTTTTTCTTTGACCGTCAACACCTCGTCTTTGCATCCGACACGATAACCTTGGGTGTTCAGATACAGGGGGCGAGTGTCGTCGCGGGCGGCGATCAATCTCCGGGGAGGCTCACCCGCCACGGCCGATTTATCCCCTGATGCAGACGGGTTCTCCTGCGCGGTCGCCTCAACGGCCAACGGAGTTTGCGCCAGCATTCGTGTTTCGTCCGGCAGACACACCGGCGCGAGCGAACAACGCACGCACTTCGGTGAATTGACCAATGGCGCCGGAATTGGACCGGTGATAACCCGCTTGGCTTCCGCAATATTTTGCAGAATCCAGCTTTCCAGTTCGGGAGTGATTGGCAGGCGAACGCGCTGCTTTGTGGCACGATAATAAATGACGCCCTCGTTGCAGGTGTAACCGTTATCACGCAGGATCAGCGCTTGCAATCCAAGCTGCATCTTGTCGGTGTCCCATAATTCGTTTGCTTCTTCTCCCTCTTTGGGCGCACCCGCCTTGTAGTCAACCGGGCAGACTTCCGACGCCGTGAATAAATCTTCTTTCTCCGTCTTGGATTCAACCAGGTCCATTTTCGCCACGACGCCCAATCGCTCGGAACCCATCTGCACGGAGCGCGAATGAATTGTTTCGGGTTCCGCGTTTTGCGTTTCTGCCTCTTTGGTTGGAGCCTCAACGGTCGCCGCTGGCTCATCCTGCGTCGTCTTCTTCGCTTTCTTCTTGGCCGCAGGCAAAGCACCGCTGCCCGAATCAACTCGCTTATGAATGGCATCGCCCCGCAAGGTATCCACACTTTCAACGAATACCCCTTCCACAAATTCGTAATAGAACAGCCGCTGACAATAAACGAACTCGTTTAACATCCGCGCGGGAATCTGTTGCGGTTCATTCTCGTGGCGAGAGGGCGATGGTGGGGGCTGCGGCATTGCGGGCGCTGGAGTTTCGACCGCAGGTTGTGCCACGCCGGCCAGTCGTGACTCAACGGCCTCTATCCGCAAGACAATCTTCACCTGTTTCGGCTCGCCGGTTTTCTGAGGTGCCTCCCGTTCGCCGCCCAATCTGGCCCCGCCTGCACTAGGCGAAAGCCCCCTCGGCGTCGGTGACGATTCCGGTTCCCTCAAACGATTTTCGGACGAAGCTGATGGGTCTTGGTCGTTCATATCTTTGATTGATTGCAGACGGACTCTTCGAAGTCGCCTTGGGCGGGTTGCGCGGTCCCCCCATCCTTGATCGGCAGAAACAGGCCAAGACCGAAGTGGGAACCGTAGCCGAAAGCGAGTGGGCCGTTGACGGGTTCGGGAAATGTGATGATGAAAGCGTTGCCAGAACTGTTGCCGCGATTGCCGCCGCCGTCGTGCCGGATGGTCTGGAATTGCAGTGAGCGGAGGTGTCGGTTGCCAAATTGAAACGGGCGCTCGCGTTCGTCGCATTGCTTAATGGTGGCGGCAATGCCTGGCGGATGGAGGGCGAGAAGGCGGAGCAGGTCATGCGCGCCAGAGCCAACCTGCCAGCCGCTGGCGTCCATCTTCGGACGCCCATCGCGGAAGGTTTTGGCGTGGCGAGTAGGAACGAAAGGCGTGAGCGAGCGCCAAACTCTGGCTTTTCCGAAAAGCGCACAGTCTTTGAAATCGCCGGGCTGGCCGATGCCATGTAGCACGAGACGAATATCGTGGCCGCCGTGGCCCCAGACTTTGTTCAGCCTGCGCAGCGCAAGGCAGGCGCCCTCGTCGAATTCCATCGGTGCCCAAATGGTGATATGCGTTATCGCGTCGCGCAGGCCGTTGGCTTCGCAGAAAATGTGGGCGTGGCGGTGGTCGGTGCGTGGTTTCCCATCATCACCTAAGCCAGTGAACACGGTGGCGCGGCCTTTGCCGTGATCGGACCATTTGCAGAGTGCGTCATGCACGCGAGCGGCGACGGAGACCGCTTGAGTGATGCTCGGCGCGACGGTGCTCACCACGGCGTAACGTGCCACGGTTGGCAATGCTTTGCTTTGCCGAGGACGCGGCTTGGTGGCCGGCGCGAAGGCATTTTCCGGACGCGTGTAGTTTACGAATTGCGCACCGGGCGGAAGATTCCATCCGGCGGCTTGCAGTTCACCCGTGTCGGCGTGAAGCGCTTTGAACAAATCAGGCGGGACGATGGATTCTTCAGGCACATCCTCCGCTTTAGCTTTCTTGCCGGTTTTCTTTTTGCTGCCGGCCGATGGCTGCTTGTAAGTCTTGAGAAACTCCTCCCGCCATTTCAGATAGGCATCTGGACTCATCGGCGCGAGCAGGCGGACGAGTTCGGTTTTCTCAGGCAGCTTTGCGTCATTGTCCAGCGGCGTGGCATTGGGTTCAATCGCCGAGATGCCTTCCAGCACGCGGGCTTCGACGAGGCTTTCCGCGCGTCCGAAGTAGCCGAGTCGTCCGGCGAGCGTTTGCAACGCGGCGAGTTGCTGGGGTGGCAAAGCCATGTCCCACGCAACGAGTACGGCGTCGCGTTCCGAAATCTGAACGAAGGTGTCGAAGACCTTGGTGGTCTTCTCATTCTTGCCCTCGTTGTATGGCATGTAGTGCCGTGTGTGCGCGGTGGTGGCGCGAGGCAGGCGAAAGACCGGCGACTGGCTCGCCAGCGCATCGGCGAGTGCGCGGATAGTAAGCTCAGAAATCTCTTCGTCTCTACGCGCTTTCAAATACCACGTCGCAATCAACGCACGAACGATGCGCCACGGCGAGGGCGGCCATTCGACCGCGCCTTCGTTCACATGACGACCCCACGGCGTCGCGTGATAACGCCCGGCAGGGAAACGCAATTCGAGAACGGTCATGGTTATTCCTCGAAGGTGAGGTCGGTAGCTGACGGATTTGCGAAACCGCCCGCCGCCTTTTTAATGAGTCCGGGCAATTCCTTTTCCAACTCATCGAGCGACGGCATCACCAACTTAGCGGGACGCTGGACGGTAAGTTCGCCGACCATTTCCAAATCACACGCCGTCCGCAATCGCAGGCCGTCACGCAACAAACGTTGGATTTTGAAAAGTGCGATGGTGATGAGCATCGCTTCGACATCTGCACCGAGACCGAAGCCGCGAATCAGCGCGAGGTCGAGATTGAAAAACGCGGTAATGCTTCCGCAATATTCGTCGCGGTGGAAAGGGACGTTGCTGAAGCCCTTCGCAGTGTCGCCAGAAGGGTTTACCGCATCATTCTTCACGCCGCCGCTTGCGGCGATGGTCACGCCTTCGGCTTCGATAAAAGCGGTGAGTGCGCGTGGCAGGCGCATCCGGCCGCCAGCGATTTCCTTTTTAGCAAGGAAGACGCCATGCAGCAGTGCGTTGGTGTCATATTTCAAAAGGGTGGCGGTGAGCTTTCTAATATCCACAATACCCTTTTCGGCGATGGCGAGTTCCTTTTGGATCGTTGCAAGGAAGGCTTTGTCCTTACCTTCGAGTATATACGGGCTGTTTAGCCGGTGGGCTTCGAGCACGGAATTCGTGAGCGGTTTGCCGGCTTTGTCTTTCACTTTTACGACGGGCAATCCCTTGAGTGGCGTCACCCAATCATCGGCAACGGTATCCCAGCAAACGGTTTCAAGCCGGTTGGCCATGCTTTGGGCGGACTCCACAAGAAGCATCTTTTTTGTTCGCCCTTCGCTGTCAAGGGCATCGTAGGTGGCTGCGCCGAGGTCGGGGAAGCCGGTGGGTTGAAAGCGCGTGCCCTGGATCGGCTTGAGAGCCGCCTTGAGGAGCAAACGCGGTTGGTCTTTGAGTGCGGTGAGGTTCATGTGTTTTATGTTTTTGATAGTTGAAGAATGCTGCATTCGAGCGGACAGAAATCCTGTGGGGCGATGGGAAAAAGCATCGCCGCCGCCGTGCGCCGGGCAATGTCACCGCTCACGGGCAGGTCTTTGACGAGCGGCGCTTTTCCCGATCCGCGCAACCGGCGGGCGGCTAGTTCTGAGGCGGCTTGGCCATCGCTATTCATGGCGCGTTGGAGAATCGCGGGCACGAGTGGGATAGCGTCATCCATCCCGTCGTAGGGACGGAAGCAAAGCCGCAGCATGGCGTAGAACGATGACGGAATCGCTTCCTGCACACCGCGAAATTCCGACGGCAACGGTTTCACCTTTTGCCAATCGAGCAGACTCAAACCCCAGATGAGATCTGCAAGCAAATCATCGTTCGTGCGACCCTCAATGAAAGCAGTGATGTCGTCAAGGTGCGCGAACCGTTTCGATTCATCCGGCCAACCTTTCGCACCCGACTGCCCTACGCGCATGACGCGCCGCGCGAGAATGGCGTTGAGCGCGTCAGTCAAATCACCGCCGTGCCAGGCCACGTCATTGCCGGCTGTGTCGTCCCAACTAACCCAAGAGCGTTCCTTGTTTGCCGTGATGCCGACCGGTTCGAGATGCTGCCGAAACCAAAGTGTTTCTTTTCCGAGCCACGCGCTCATTCCGGCAACGGATTGAGCAAGGCGGAATTCCGGAGAGTCATCGTCCGCATCGTCAAGCCAGCGTTCTTTCAAGCCATGCAGAGGCCGCAGATATGCGCCAGCAGTCCATTTGAAACTTCGAGCCAGCGCCCGCTCGGTTGCACCGCACGCGGCGATGAGCGATTGCAGGCTGGAACAAGAATCATCGCGGCACAGTTCAATAATACGAAGCTCAAGCTGGTTCAGAGCGCGGGCGACTGAAGCAGGCGGCTCAGGGTTGGCGCGCGCCCCGGCTTTTTGCCGCAGGCGGTCATACCATTGCTCGATGTCGGCAAGCAGGTCCGCTCGTGCGTTGCGTCGCACGATGACGCGCTCCAGCGGCGTGGCGAAATAGGCAAGGCCGTTGCGGACTTGAAAACCGTAACGCTGAAACGACGTGATGCCGCGATCCACGCCGAGCGTCACGGCGGCTTGCGCGAAATCCACGCCGCTACGCGCTGGGCACCCCCGCACCTGTGCGCGGCCTTCGCTGAAAATCGCGCGTAACTCGGCGAGTGTGGTCGGCTTGTCCCAAAGCGGCATCCACATTTCGCACCGTGCCTCGACTTCATCAGTCTCCGCCGCGCTCGCATAGCCGACGCCAGCCTGCCGCACGCAGAAGGGATATACGAGTGCTCCGCCGTCTGCGCTCTCCAGGCGTTTCACCGACGCGGCGGCGAAAAGGAGCGCGCCTTCAATCATCAGAATGAAATCCCACGGATTCACTGCTGACGCCGCATCGAAGCCCGAAGTCGCATTCGCGCCGCCCGCCGCACTTGGGAAGAATTGGCCGACTGGTGCTCTGGTCGCAAGTCCCGGAGCCGCGCTCCCAAAAAGCGCCGCCCGCAGCCAGCGAGCAGATTCTGCTGTCGGCTCACCCGTGGCCGGGTCCATCACCTCGGTGATACGTTGCATGAAGTTGTTTGTGAACTCTAGCCGTCCGTCGTTGCCGCCCGTGCCGAGAAGAGGCGGAAACTTCGCGCCGTCCTGACCGAGCACGAACACAGCGTCGAGCCAATCGAGCGCGTCTTCGCGAAAGGAGTTTCGGCAGCTTTGAAGCAAGAGTGTTTTCGCTTCGCCGTCCGGCTTTGCTTTCAAGGCCAGTCGATTCAATTCCTTTCGGGCTGCCGCTATTCCTGCTCGATAAGCCTCTAGGCGCGTTGCGTTGCTTTTTTCAATCGCAGACAACGCCTCGTCGTTGTCTTTCGGGAAAAAGCCGCTGCCGCCATTCCACGGCGCGAGCACGGAAGTTGGTCGGTATCTGTGCGTGAAAAACTCCGTGAGAGCCGAAGCGTCCGCCGAGAAGTGAAGCGACAAATAGTCGTTCAGCCACGAACCGCAAGCGGTCGCTTCAACTTGTTCGGATACAAGCCGAAGGACGCCCAGCGCCTTCAAATAGTGAGCGAGCGGGATAGGAGCACAGCCGTAAAGAGTGATGGCGGGCATGGTGTCAGGTTGTTGTTTCACGCGAAGCACGGGCATCAGCGGCGCGCAGCAGAGTTTCGAGAAACGCCAGGCGGAAAGGACCGAGGCGGTCGCGCAGGGCGACAGTGCGGGCGAGCCATGAAGGGCTTATTTCTTTACTCTCGCCTCGCGATCCTTCGCCCATTTTCATGAAGCTGAGGTCAAGGGTGGTTTCAGGGATGGCGAAGCCATCGAACTGGACGGCGGGCAATTTGTCGCCATGCCAGATGCCGCGAGCGAAAAGACGCTCGGCGTCCTGCGGGTCGCCCTTTTCCTCCGGCAGCGAGCGGATTGAGAGGCGGACTTTACCATGATGCGCAACGATAATGTAAGCGATGAGGTCGCGTTCAACAGCATCAGCGGGGCCTTTCAACAACCAAGCGAGAGCAGAGGCAAGTTCATGGCGAAAGCCGTAGCGGTTGCATTTGCCGTTCTTGTTTTCCGATTTCGCCCAAAGTGTGTCTTGGCGTGAAACGTCGTTGCTGACAAGCATAGCCTGAAACTCGTCGTGCGCCTTTCCGATGTCGTGCCACAGCGCGGCGGTGTGGAGCGGCGCGGCGTCTGCTTCGCTGATGGAAAGTGCAGCGGCGATGGCCGTCATCTCGCTGACGACTTTCGCAGTGTGCTCTGCAAGCGACTGCCACTTGTGTTCAAAGGTGAGGCGATTGCCAGCGTATTTGGGAAGCTCGCCGTCCTTCGGAGGATGGGGCGTGGGTTTGTCCTTCGGGTCGCCAGTCCAACCAGTGGCGTCACTGTATCCACCGCTTTTCACGTCCACGAGATAAACGACACCGGGCCGGGCAATTTTGGATTCTTCCCATTCCTCGGAAAGCGGATTCCAGCGCCACACTCGGGGCTTTTTGCCGAGAAACTTCACGGCGTCACCGATGGAGACGCGGCAAAGTTCATCACGATGAGGCGGAGGCTCTTTATCCGTCGGCTCATCTTCCTCGACGCTACGCCAAAAAAACTGCACGTCGTTGTCGTCGCCATCGCGAATGTAGCGAGAGACATCAAGGTCTTGGCCGCAAATATCGGGGGTGGTGTCGAACAAATCCACCAGGTCGCGGCGGCGGATGACGGGGCGGATGACGTTTTCCTCCGCAACGGTCACTTCACGCAACGCCTGCGGACTGGCATTTTTGAGCGGCGTAATGGCGGCGCGCGCCTCATTTAGTTCCGTTTCCGAATAGGGCCGGAGCAAGTCGTCTTTGTCGTCCTTGGGTTGGATATCCACCCACAAGACTTCCGCATCAGGAATGTTCGCGCGCCGATTGCAGCGCCCAATGCGCTGCACAAGCGAGGACCACGGCGCGAGTTCGGTAATGAGCAGCCGCGCGGAAACATCCACACCCGCCTCGACGGCTTGCGTCGCGATGACAATGCGGTCGCCGTCGCCGAACAAGATGGCTTCGTGGCGTTGACGGTCGGGCCGACGGAAACGGGAATGAATCAGCGCCACCTTTACTTTTGACGGGTCGCACAAAGGTTTTTTCCCACCAACCAGAGCGTCATAAACCTCCCGCGCCCGCGCGACCCGATTGAGGACAACAAGCGTGAGTGTGCCGGTTTGGTGGCGCTCTTTGACGAGCTTGGCAAGTTGCCCAGCGTAATCTTTCGTTGCGGAATTGAGCGTGAGCGGAGCAGGCGCGTCTTCAAGTGTCCGATCCTGAATTGCATGAGATCACTTTAAATCGCGCCAAAGTGGAACCCGTCCCTTCGTCGTTTCTCGGCGTGGTCTTATTGTTCTACCAGAACGACTTGTGGACTGCGAGCACGAAAATCAGGGTTTGCAGCATTATTCAAAGTGATGCTGATTTGCCGCCCAATCCATGGATTGTTTGAGCGATTCAGTTTGAGGTGTTGGCTGCCGGGGGCAGGAGCATTGCCACCGCGAAGCATTTAGCGGAACGGTGGAAGGAGCGGAATGACCGCAGCCAACGTCCCAACGGAAGCGTCGCGCAAATGCGCGGCCTTAAACCGAAACGAGCGCACGCGGAGCAAAGTGGTCGAACGGGCATCAGGGTGCAATCACGGCGCGGAGCGCGCGCTGGTTCCGGAGGATTCTGGTCGCGGCAATCCGCGCCGAACGGCTCTTTTATGACCGCGCGGTGGATGATCTAAATGCCATCATAAAGTTTCCGCCGCTGCGATCCATTCAAATTCGCTTAGAAACTCAGGATAGTTCGCCTTCAAAAAGCGGATCACTTTCACGTTCTCCAACAGTTTTTTCGTGTATCCCTTCACCACCGTCAGATTCAGCATGTTCTCCCCAAATGCTTCGTCGATTGCCTTGAAATCCTTTTCCAATGACTCCATCTCCTGCTCCATGCGCGCGATTTCTTCCCGCGATAACCCCTCCTTGACTTTCGGGGTTTCAGCATCGACCAGTTGGTCTCGCGACGTGCCCAGGTATAGCGCCTCGGCATATCCCGATGCGAAAATGTTCGCATTCACCATCAACTCAGCCATTTCAATTTGCCGAACGCCCGTCACTTTTTTTAGAAACCGAAGGGCTTTGGGGCTAATCGGCTTGTCCTTCAGCATGTCGGCCGCTTCGGCATGAATACCGTCCAATAGATTCATGGATGCACGCACCGCGCTCAACGGCATGTCGAGGGCCGCAGCAATTCTCTCCGGCTTTACCCCGTTTTGCACGGCTTTGACAATCATTTTGTGCTCTTGGATGGGTTGCAATCGACTGATCCGGGCGTTATAGGTAAAACTCTCGTCATCGGTTGCGATAATACAGTCCGCTTCTGTCATACCCAACTCCTTTAAGGCGCTATGACGAAGATGCCCGTCGAGGAGCATGTAGGTGCCAGATTTATCCCGCTGCGGGTGGATTGCCAGCGGTTCGATCAGCCCCACCTCTTTGATAGAGGTTAGAATCCTTTTGTACCGGCTGATTGTTTTGTGCGGATTTTTCATCCGGCGCAGAGGTAAAATCAGATCAAGCGACACCTTGATCGTTTTCATCTCGAACGCCACTTTGGCAGCACTCATGCGGCCTCCTCATGTTTGTGGGACGTTTTCGTCCATAGGTATTTTGGCATGGTGAACAAAGCTTCGGCCCTCAGCAAATTGACAAAGTTTTCGTCCCCAACCAGCTTGTCGAACGCCTTCACCAAAAACAGAAGCTTCTCTTCGCATAATTTCGCTTTCCGTACCTGGAGTTTTTGGCGCTGACACTCGCGCCTGTAAATGCTCACCATGCTGTCGGCGCTGGCCTGGCTGTCTCGATCTCCTCGAACCCGGGTTTTTCCGAGAAAACGTCGCTGCTCGATAATGCGTTTCACTACCCGAATCGAAATATGGTTCAGTTTTTTGCTTTCGAGTCCCTTGAGCATTTCCCGCTGCATTTCCACGTCTTCGGTTTTCGCAATGTCGATGGCGACCCAAATTGGAATTTTGCCGTTCAGCGCCTCAGTGATAAGCCTCTCTTCTCCGGCCCGCTTTAGCGTCATCAAATTGCTGACGTACGAATCAGAAATTCCCAACTTTTTGCCAATATCGCCATTGTTGTAACCGGCGGCTTTCAACCGCTCGATTTCGCGCAACAAGTCTGCCGGCACCGGAAATCGCCGAGCCGCATTCTCTACCAAACTCCGCAGCAACCGCTCTTCCTTGCTCACCTCGACTACAATCGCCGGAATTTCTTTGTAGCCCAAGCCCATGCAAGCTTCAATTCTTCCCTGGCCGCAGACCAGATCATAACCCGGCTCGTTTCCTTCATCCGCCGAACGGCGGCTCACCTGAATCGGCTTTTTCAGCCCAAGTTTTTTAATGCTATCCACAATCACCTCAAATTTTGCTTTGTTCCGAAGTCTCGGATTGATGATGCGAATGTGGTCGATTGGAATCATTTGTATGTCGTCGTTCATGCAGTCTCCTGTAGTTTTGTGCGTTGAGCCATCCCGAAGAGATATTCCAGCGTGTCAAATCGATACGCGTCCAGGTAAATGCCGTTCTCCTCCCCAACATGCAGGTTTTCCCAAGTCATATCAATCGCTGGCAACAGGTAAAAGTCTCGGATTCCGGCATTGGCGGCGTCCATCCGCACCGCCACGGTAATGTCCGGCTTTAACCCGTCATCCAGTCGAACCAGCCATCGCGAAGACCCGGCGGGCGTCGTGCAGTGCCGGCAAAGGACAATAGAAACGCGGAGTTCATCATTCAGATGAACAATCTCGTGTTTTTCGTCCCACCGCGCCACCGCGCCGAGTTCCTCGATTTGGCGGACCACCCGTGCCACTAACACTGGATGTTCTTGGCGGAGGCGACGGTTCACCTGTATAAAATCATAATCAATGCCGGGATCGTAGCCGATTAACTTGTAAGCGGAGACCAAACTACCGAAACGAGACCGAAACGCTGATGCGGAAGGAAGGTCGTCGGCCTCGTCGATCAGTATGCCGCAGATGCGACCGTGTTTGTTGAGCACGCCGCGCAATTTCTCCAGCATTTCATTATCCGAAAGCTTCCGGCTCCTAGCTAAAATGATGCCTTGGGCCGTGTGAAAAAGGCTGGATTCCACAATGCCCTCAAACTTGCCGTCGCCACGAATCCACTTTTCTTGAGGGTTTGCCACATGCTTGAGTTTCAATTTGAATGAAGTGCGATGATACACGTTGTTGCCGATGTATTTTTCGTTGGTGAGCACCTGATGAATAGTGGCACGATTCCACGCGCGCCCAAAGTCAGTGAGCACTCCCTGGGCATTCAGCGCCTTGGCGATTTCCGATTCGCTTTTTCCTTCATTAACAAACGCCTGATAAATCCACCGAACAATTTTAATTTCCTCCTCCGGCCCCGGAATCAAGATCACCCGGTCGGTTTGAAGGCTTTTGTGTTCCCCCATTTTGAGCACGGCTTTTTGCTGGCCGCTCTGGTCAATCAGTACGCGTCGAAGGCCGAATCCGGCAGTTCCGCCCTGTTTGAACCCCATTTGGATCAACCGGCAGGCACCTTGGAATACTTTGGATGAAAGCTCGCGGCTGTATTCACCAGCCATCGTCCGTTTCATGGTTTTCATGACCGAGGACATCGGGCTGCCGTCATTTTCAAATTGCTCCGCGCAATAATGCACCGAAACTCCGGCCCGGCGGCAGATGTATTCGTAATACGCGCTTTCGTCCGAGTCCTGGAACCGTCCCCATCGGCTGACATCATAGACCAAAATTGCGGAAAAATTGATGCCCCCGGATTGGACATCCTTGATCATTTGGGCCAACGAATCGCGCCCCTGTATGTTCAAACCGCTTTTCCCCTCATCCGAGTAAATTTTTACAATCTCAAAGCCACGGCGCTTGGCATATTCCCGAACTACATCCATCTGGTTGCTGGTGGAGTATTGTTGATGCTCAGTGGACATTCTCACGTATGCCACCGCGTTTCCGGGAGGAAGTTTTGCATTGGCCGCGCTCATGGCAAATAAGGCCCCTTTCCGCCTTCGGTTGTCGGGGAATCCGGCCTGTTATCCCGTTTAAGATGCGGGGCGCAATAATGCACCGAAACCCCGGCCAGGCGGCAGATGTATTCGTAATAGGCGCTTTCATCGGCGTCCTGGAATCGTCCCCATCGGCTGACATCGTACAGGAGAACAAATGAGAAATTGATGTGCCCGTTCTGAACATCCCGAATCAACTGAGTCAAAGATTCGCGGTTTTGGACATTCAGCCCGCTCTTGCCTTCGTCAACATATTCTTTGACGATCTGCAATCCACATCGTTTGGCATACTTCCGAATTGCATCCACCTGGTTGCTGATTGAGTCCTGTTGCGGCTTCGTTGCTATTCTCACGTAACTTGCGGCACGGGTAAACGGCAAGTTCTTTTGTTTCTTCCTCATACGAAATAAAGCTCATTGCCACGAGCGCCGACGGCAAAATCGCGACTTCTTCGCTCCCTGATTTTAACTCGGACGCCCTCAAGGGCGCGTCGTTTATCGCTCAAAGCTGATTCAAGAGTCGTTTTCATTAACGCGGACAGATTTCCACGCGTTGGCTTTCAGGGAAATACATAAGTTGTGTGGAGCCGCGTCAGTGCGTCGGCGGCCTGTTGGAGTACGGAGAATGGCAGCGATAACGACCAAACAGGGTGACGCCGAATTGGCCCACCAGTGTCGCTGTAATTTTTTCAAGATCACCGAAAGTTGTGGCCATGACCTTCCACCATCCAGTGGCGTCCGAATGAGGCGGCGACCGCGAGACCACGGACCTGATGATGCGGTCAATCCGTGGAAGCCAGTCTGAAAAGCGGTTCCAGTACTGTTTCAAAAGTTGGAGCCACGAAAGTGCGTTGGTGCTGAGGGTTCCGCCAAAAAAGTCGTTTATTGTGATATTCAAAACCAGCAGGTACGGTTGTACGAATGAAGGAAGGACACTGACCGTTTTGCCGCAGCGACAACATCGAAACCGCCGCACTATAATGCGCAGGACACGGCTTTTCGGATTGGTAACATTGCGGGAATAATAGCCCAGCGCCTTTAGGGCAACCGTCGCACCACAATGAGGGCACTTACATGGCGGCTCGACACTCTGATGGAAGCTTGTGGCCACGTACTCATCGACACTCATCGGCGTTGCGCGAATGATCTGCATAGAAGGCAAATCAATCCCGTGCCGCAATTTTGTGTGCCAAATGTTGCAAATCGCCGCCGGGGGAGATGTGAGCAAACCAGACTTCATCTGCCAAAGCGGCGACGAACTCGTTGCGGCGGGCGGCAAGGGGGGCGGTGACACGGCGGTTGCATCCGGCGAAACAGGAGAGAATCAAGAGACGACTGTCGGAGAACGGCTTCTTCCAGTCGGGCGCAAGGCGCATGTTCTCAAGACTGCGGGCGGGACAGATAATGACGGGCTGGCTTCCGCGCAAAAGGATGCGGAGACATTCCTTTTCCACCGGCGAATGAAAACCGCTGATAATGCAGCGCCCATCGTCGCGCCACTTGGCGGCTTGGTCGTAAGTGCGCAGGATGGCATCGCCCGGACAGCGGGCAGAGCAAAAAAGCCCGGTTTTCTGCAACGCGAGCAAATCCAGATTGCCAATGGCGCTTAGATTTGGCGACCTCTCCGTGCCCAAACGCTCACGCAAACACGCTGGATAACGGGTGTCAGCGGCGCTAATCGCAAGAGGCGTCATTCCTCCTCGTTTTCGGTGTCGCGACCGAGGCGGTATTTGATGTCGTAGTTCAGGATGAAATCCAACTCCTCCTCCGTGAACCCGTAGTGCCCCGCCAGCCCCGTGTCGATTTCATCGAGGATGGATTTAGACTCAGCCGGATAAAATTCCTGGAACTCGACTCCGTCGTTTCGTTTGCGAATGACCGAATTCTCTTTGAAGTCGGCCATCAGTCTTGAAAAGAGCTTGCGAAATGCGGCCAAGCTGTCATCGCCAAAGAGGCTCGTCGGCGCCGGGAAGGTCGTGATGTCTCGCAGAGCGACATTGCGTCCATTGCCGTAGGCGATGAACCAGATGTAAAAGAGGGTGCTGTTGACGATGCATCCAACGACAGGGCCAAATCGCTTTTCGGAAAGTCCGAAGTCTTTGAAATGATGGATAGACCGCGCTGCCGCGCCGGAGTCAAAGTGCGGTAGAAAGTCCATCGAGCGAATCCAGTAAAGGGGACTCCGATAGTAGTAAACCACTTCGGTTGAACCAAGCCGATGAACCCACTCAAGCGTTTTTTGTGTTGCGCGAATTTTCGTGACAATGCCGCGCAATTCTGATTCACCCATTTTAGGGAAGCTGCCTGGAATGCGCACGTCTGAAACGATTCCATATCGCAGAAGAGGGAACAGGCCTTCGCGGTGCTCGCTATACCACCGCAGAAGATTTGTTGTGCAGACCTGCGGGGTCCTACCTGTTGTTTGCTGGCTGAGGACAACGGTCGCTCGAATGTGCTCTAAACCATCGAACAGCTTTCCTGGACGATCGTCATAGCAGGATGCCCATATCTGACTCGCGTTCCGGAGATAGGCTGCTTGCAGCGGTTGCATTCGGTCAGTGCAAATCGCAGACAATTGGACGATCATTCCAACTCGCGCCCCTTTGCTGACCATCCCGCAACAACGCTCGATGACGAGAGCGTAGAGGTTCCCACAGGGTAAACAAGAATACACCGATTCAAGAACGCGATAGTCCGACTTTACTTTCACGTATTCCACATAAGGCGGGTTGCCGATGATGACATCGAAGCCGCCGCGAGCAAGGATGCCATAAAACTGAACAAACCAGTGGAAGGGCTGGTGAGACTTCACCCATTTGGCGTAGGCGTCTTTGTCGCCCGCCCTCACGCCGAATTCACTGGCGAGGTAGCGGTCAAGTTCATCTCCAAGTGTTTTGAGTTTGGCTTTCAAATCTGCCTTATCGGCCACGGTTACCATGCCGCCAAGTTCAGTTTGTTGCTGCCGGAAACTGCGCCACGCGGCATCAGCGATTTGCAGGCGGTCGAGGAATCGTTCGTAACTAACCAAGTCGTCCCCCGAAAGCAGTTTCATCTGTCCACCGCCTAATTCCTTCATGCAACGGCGCACCTCTTCCGCCGTCGCGTAGCCGACGAGGGTGTTGCCGGCGCGGATGTTGAAATCAATGTCCGGCAGCGGCTCGATACCGAGGTTGTCGCGGGCCGTGTTCGGCTCGACCTGGGAAGCGAGCTTGAGGAACAGACGCAGTTTACAGATTTCGACCGCTTCTTCCATGATGTCCACGGCGTAGAGATTATTGAGGATGATGGATTTCAGGACGAAATAGCGCCGGTTGGGGTGTGCGTCCACGCGGGCGAGGACCTCTGTGAATTTTTTGTGGTAGTTAGGATGCGCTTTGCGGCCGTTATCGCCCCACTCAGCAAGGAACGCTTCCATGCGGTCGAGGCAACCTTCGTAAAGGGGTTCAAGGATATTAAGAGCGGCAAAAATGAATGCGCCCGAGCCGCCGGTTGGGTCAAGGACGGTGATGCTGGTAATGGCCTGCCACAGAGCCATGAGCAGGTCCGGGCCTTCGCAATTCTGGATGACATCCTGCGCGAACTGGCGGAGATCGAGATTGAGGGTGATGAAGTCGTTGACCTCGCGCACTTTGCCGTGGTCTAAAGTGCTTCGCACTTGCTCGTATCGCTGCCTACGGGCGACGACTTCGCGCCAGATTTCGGTTGGCAACGCGTATTCGCCCGGCGCCGGCGTGTTCCACGGTTTGCGTCGTTCAATCAAATCTGGCTTGGCAGTGTCCAGGCCAGCCTCAATATCTGCCGGGAGCTTTCTTTCCGTGCCGTGCCGCACGGCGGAATAGATATAGCGATCGGGATTTTCCTGGAGCAAATCCCATACGGTCGGACCGTTGGGATTCTCAAATGCCACCTTGCACTTGGCCCGAGCGGCGTCGAACAGGAACGGGAGAACGGTGTTTTTGCTGATGTACTCGGTGATGTCCTCCTTCGTGTAATAGGCTCCCATCTGTTTTTGATTGATGTATTTCTCGAAGATGTAGCCGAGGACATCGGGATTAATCTCGTTGTCGGCGCGGAGCGGGCGTTCGTCGAGATGCCACTGGTATTGATCGAAATAATCGAAGACGCGCTCGAAGGCTTTGTCGGGAATCTGGATGTCCTTGCCGTAGCGTTCGGGCTTTTCAAGTTCATGCACGTCAAACAGGCCGCCGTTCAGATAGGGAATGTTGCCGAGCAACTTTTCCAAATCGGACGCGCGATCTTTGCGGCGCTTGCCGAAGCCTTCGTGGAACAGGCGGAGCAGGAAGTAACGGTAGAATGTGTAGAACTTGTCCTTCCCGTGCTCCTGCTTGCAACGCTGGAGACGGTTGCGGAGGTAAGAGGAGTCGCCGTCGAGGAAGCCCTTGCGCTGGATGAAATAGACGAACATCAGGCGATTGAGCATGACGGACGCATACCATTCGGCGTCGGCCACCTCGCCGATGCCGTCAATGAAGTTGAGGAAGGCTTTACGGTGGGTGTCGAAGTCGCGATAGAACGCCTTGGTGACACGCTCGATGTCGAACGCAGCGCGGGCACGCCCGGCCATCGTGATGGTGGACAGTTCACCTTTTTCTTCTTCTTCGAGCGAAACGAAGAGGACTTGCAGTTTCTGTAGCAACGAGTCGCCCGGTTGGGCGCGATTGAACTCATGTGTGCGAGCCGACAGCGGGCGGCCAGGTTCGCGTCGCACCCACACCCAGGATTGTTGGGCGTAGTTATTCGTGGCAAATACGATGAGATGCTCGAAGCTGGTCTGGGTCAGGGCGCGGTCGAGTTTCAACCGTGTGGTGTGATCTGGCAAACGACCGTCGGCACTTGAGCACAGCCAGGCTGTAAAGCCGCGTTTCTCGGCGATGGCTGCGAACGCGTAATCGGATTCACCGGCCCGAAGCGTGAGCTTCTGCCGACACGGCTCCCATCCGAGTTCCTCGACAAATAACTTGGTAAGATTGCCGCTTTGCAGCAGGGGCCGTGCGCGTTGAAAGTCGAATGGCATACGTCAATCTTTGCGGATGCCCAGCGAGCAAATGATTTCGGGTTCGCGGGTTTGGGGATCATCCTTGGGAATGCAGAGCCGGTCTTCCTCGTGGAGCGACAGGACAAGGGCGACGAGCTTTTCGTCACTGACGCCGGCGCGGAGCTCTCGGTTGAGCAAATCGCGCGCAGCCTCGGTCAGCGGCGACTCGTAGATTTCGTCAATCGCCTGATGGAGCGGTTTGATGTCGAACAGACTGTCCTTCACATGGGCGGCGTAATCCTTGAGCCGCTCATAAACGCGGCGGCGCGCGCTGGACGGCTTGCCAAGCTGGCCGCCAGTGGTGATTTGTTCGGTCTGGATGCCGCCGATGGCTTTTTGCACGAGCGGATGGTGATTGACCAGGCGCGGGAGCGTGGGTGTGCCCGGTTCGCACGCGGCGGCACGCAAGATTTCGTGCTGGCTCTCCGTCACGGTGCGACCTTCTTCGTCCACCCAGGCGAGGGCGTCGTTGCCATCGGCCGTGCGGACGTAAACCATGACGCCGGAGGCGGGCTGAGGGCCAGCCGCGCCAGCGGGCTTAGCAGGAATTGCGGATAGGGCTTTTGTTGAGAAGATGACACCGGGCAGATCGGGAATGGTCTTTTTGAGCGACGGATCAGCGTCGTAGGCATTTTTCCAAACCTGGTAAGCCAGCGACGCGAGATCCACTTCGTCGTCCGCTGGGTCGTCTAGGATGCCGGATTTTTCCGTGAAAAGATCGCGGATGACGGCGTCGTTTTTTTCGTCCTCGAAAAAGGTTTCATCCGTGCCGACGACTTCGGCGTTTTCGTGGAGGCGCTGGCGAACGCGCGACCGAAGGCGGATGAGGCGCTCGACGCCCTCGGCCGGGAGAAACGAGTAACAGAGAATTTCCCCGGCTTTCTGGCCGATACGATCCACACGGCCCGCACGTTGAATGAGGCGGATGATGGCCCACGGCAAATCGAAGTTCACGACAATGGCGGCGTCCTGGAGGTTTTGACCTTCACTGAGAACGTCGGTGGCGACCAACACGCGGAGTTCTTCGCCAGGCGAAACGTAGTTCGGCGACCCTTTGTCCGACGCCCTGTTGCTCTCGGGGCTAAAACGACGGGCGTAGTCGGATGGATCTTCGGTGTCGCCAGTGACGCCAGCCATCTGCTTGAGCCCGCGCGCCTGCAACTGGTCCGCAAGGTAGGAAACGGTGTCGGCAAATTGGGAGAAGATGACGATTTTCTGGCCGGGATGCTTTTTCGTCACGAGTTTGTGGAGTTCGGCCAGCTTGTGATCCTGGTCCGGCTGCCAGTGGCCCGCGAGTTCAAGGATGGAGAAAAGCCGTTGCGCGTCCTGCCGTAGATGTTGAGCGAGGTCTTCGATAAAGACGTCGGAGCGCAACCAATCAAAATTACGGGCGTGGTCGCTGCGGAGCGTTTGGTAGCCAACTGCTCCGGCTTTGGCAAAATCCGCCAGGGAATTGGCCGTGATCTCGGTTGGCTTTGCTGCGGCAGGTTCGTCCGCACCGAAGAGGGTGCTGTCGCTGTCGTGATCCTCGGTGCGGGTATCGAACAACGCGGAATCCTGCGTGCCGATGGGCAGCGGCAGGCCGTTCTCCAGCGCGTTCAAAAAGATATAATTTCGCAGGATGTGGCGGCGCACGGAAAGGAGGAATGAATGGCCACTGCTTTCCAACCGCTTGAACAGATTGGTCCGGCAGAAGCCGATGAGACGCTTGCCGGCGCGGGAAAGGTTGTCCATCACTTCGGCTTCGTCCTGCGACGGTGGCACGTCGGGTGCAGGCTTGAGGTAATTGGCCAGGCCGTAGCGGGGCAGATGCAGCATACGGACGGTGTCAACCACCTTGTCGGAATAGAGCCGCGCGTATTGATCGTTCGGGTCGCTGTCACGAATCCGAAAGGTGAGGGTCTTCGGCTGGCGCTTGGGGAAATGAAAACGGCTGCCGCCTTCAAGGATGAGGAATCGGCGGTCCTCCTTGGCCTTCGCGCGTTCGCAATTGGGACATTTTTCCAGGGTGGGCAGGAGTACCGTGGCGCAAGCCGGGCATTCGGTGAAGGCGTAGTTCCGTTCTACGAAACTGCGCGTGCGGCGAACCATGAACAGGCGCATCAACTCGCGCCAGTCGTCCGCATGTTCGCTTTTCTCGAAGGCGGAGAGGCAATTGACGGCACACTGATGGCGGCGAGTGAATTCGTCCGGACGGCCGTCACAGTCGCGCCGCAGATATTCCTCCGGTCGGATGCCGACCACGTCGTCTGGATTCATGAACAAACGAAGCTGGTTGGCCAGATCGAGGTAGGCTTTGTTGTAGGGTGTGGCCGAAAGGAGGATGCACTTGCTGGCGTTGCGCGCCAGATAATCGCGCACCGCCGCCCAGCGACGGCCCTCGCGATTCCGGAAGTTGTGACTTTCGTCAATGATAACGACGCGATAGCGACGGAGTTCCGGCAGGCTGTTCTGCGCCTGGGTGACGGAGACGACCTTTGCGATCAAGCGGTAGCGGTGGGCATAGTCTTCCCACATGCCGACGAGATTCTTGGGGCAGAGAATGAGGGTTTCGAGCGAGCGGGGCGGGTCTTGAAACACGCGGGCAAGTGCGGAGGCCATGAGAGTTTTGCCGAGGCCGACAACGTCGCCCAGGATGACCCCGCCGCGTTTCTCCAGATGCCGCGCCGCGATGCGCACGGCGGCGGACTGAAATTCCAGCAGCGTATCGCGCATGTCTGGGGGGATGGTAAATTCGGACAGACCGGCGCGTGCCTCTTCCGCCAAGTGGTAGGCCATCTTGACGTAAATTTGGTAGGGCGGCGGACATTCAGGCCGCGCCCAACTTTCGTCAATCACCTGGATGAGTTCCTTGGTGATGTCCACGCACCATTTGTCGCCCCAGCGATCCTTGAACCATTGTTCGAGCTTGGCGGTGGCGTCGTGGTCGAGAACGTCCACGTTAAGTTCGCCCTGGTTGGACAGACCTGCGAGCGTGAGATTGCTGGAGCCAAGAAATCCGGTGATCGGATTGTTGGGGTCGGGGCGGTAACAGAGGTAAAGCTTGGCGTGAAGCGTGTGGCGGAGGAAAAGTTTGACGACAACCTTGCCCGCCTTGAGTTGAGCCGAGAGGCGACGAAGGCCGGCTTCGTCGTCATCGGTGGGCGCGCCGAAGGTGAGCTGTGCGCGAAATTCCTCCGCGAGACGCCGCTTCAAGCGAATGACGGTCTGCTGGCTGATCTGGTCTTCCTGTGGCAAGAGGCTGTAGGCGAGGCGCAGCTCGTCCTGGGCGAGCCGCTGCATGCCAACGAGGAGACGACATTGTGCGCCCTCGCCGCCCGCCCACTTCTCGATGAGACCGTCAATCGCCTTCCAGCCGCGCAAATTGAAGTAGCCGACGCAGAAATCAGCGCGCTCAGAGATGAGAAGCGTTTGCTTCAAGGCGGGAAGCAAATCGGCTTCGATGTTGTCGAAGATTCGAGGCATGGCTGTTCGCTCGCGCGCGAATCAGCCCTGTCAGGTGACTGTCCTTGTGGGAACTCTGGTGCCTGAAATAAAAAAGGGACGCACTTACTTGCGTCCCATCTCAGGCACCTAGGAGCGCCCACAAGAGAACGCTTTCAGTGCGCCCCCCGTCGGGGCGCACATCAAGCGCTGTCTCTTGCGTGAAATTTCCTAGGTTTCGAGACGGACAGTAGCCGAAGCTACGCGAATTATTTTGTAAAAAATTAGTTAATCGTCATTCTGTTTTTCCGTACAGGGGGAGTTTACCCATGACCTTCGCTTGGCTTCAAGCTCCGTTCGTTGGAATCCATCGGTTCGTTTTGGCCTGGAATTGGCAACATGTGCCCAGGGGCTGGGTGAGGTGGAGTAAACTGATCAGAGCCATCATCGAAATCAAGCGGCGCAATCTACGCTTTGGCTGTCTTAAGTTTTCCAGCCCGTACGGGGACATCCTTCCAGAGGCGACGCTTGCCGTCCTTAACCATAAGTTCCAGAATGAGTGTGCGGTGCAGAATGCATCCACATCATTGCCAGAGAGCCTCTCGGGGCTGATTGAACGCGTCACGTTTTTCGACGAGGACGGCGGATTCGGCGTGCTCAAGGTCAAAGCCCAGGGCCACCGCGACTTGGTGACCGTGGTCGGCTCCCTGCCGTCCGTCAGCGCCGGGGAATGGCTGACTGCCCAGGGCCGCTGGGTTCAGGACCGGGAATACGGGCAGCAGTTCCGGGCCGAAATGCTGACCAGCACGCCGCCGACCAGCAAGGAAGGCATTGAGAAATACCTGGGCAGCGGCATGGTTAAGGGCATTGGCCCTGTCTGCGCCAAGAAACTCGTGGAAAAATTTGGCGAGGGAGTTTTTGACATTATCGAGAAGGCGTCTGCCCGGTTGGAAGATGTGGACGGCATCGGCCCAAAACGCCGGAAGCGAATTAAGGCAGCGTGGGACGAGCAGAAGGTCGTCCGCGATATTATGCTTTTCCTCCACTCCAACGGCGTCAGCACCAGCCGGGCCGTCCGCATTTACAGGACTTATGGCGAGGATGCCATTGAGAAGGTCCGCACCGACCCGTACCGACTGGCCAAGGACATTCACGGCATCGGTTTCAAGACCGCCGACCAAATTGCCCGGAAGATAGGCATCCCGGTAGATTCACTGGTCCGCGCCTGCGCCGGATTAAACCACGTTTTGCTACAGGCCACCAGTGACGGCCACTGTGCCCTGCCTGTGGAACTGCTCAAGAATGAGGCCGGAAAGCTCCTGATGGTGGAGGCGAAAATTGTGACGGACGCTCTGGAGCGCACGGTGGCCAGCAGTGATTTGGTCAAGGAAACGATCAATGGGCAGGACCTGATTTTCCTGCCGCACCTAAAGCGGGCGGAGGAACTCATTGCCGGCCGGATCAGGACCCTTGCCGGCTCGCCGTCAGCGTTCCCAACAATTGAGTTCGAGAAGGCGGTCGTCTGGTGTCAGCAGAAAACCGGCAAGGAGTTGGCACCCAGCCAGCGCGACGCGCTCAAGCTGGCCCTGTCGAGTCGGGTCCTGGTTATCACCGGCGGCCCGGGCGTAGGCACTATGCCGGGAACCGGAATATGCCGGGCGGCGTGAGTTTTCCCTCTGAGCGACAGGCTTTTGGCCCGGCATAGTCCGGCGGCGCAGTTACAGGTTGCTGAGGAAACTCAGCAGATGGTCGGGC
>Ga0224557_1000530_pt1 | contig 42300 bp, 35 predicted proteins | sample 714S31014metaG_FD_180677 | JGI IMG/M metagenome (GOLD analysis project Ga0224557, IMG submission 180677) | Peat soil microbial communities from Stordalen Mire, Sweden - 717 S3 10-14 | ecosystem: Environmental > Terrestrial > Soil > Wetlands > Peat | place: Sweden: Norrbotten County, Stordalen...
CCCAAAATCGGTCACATTCAAGCGGAATTCGCGGTCACATTCGCCCGGAATGACCGGTCACGTTCCTCCGGAACGGTCGGTCACGTTGCGCCGGAATCGCCGGTCAGATTGGTCCGGAATACTCACGAAAACGCCTCCTCTAGCCAGCATCCGACCCACGCGTGATCCTTTTTGAGCAAGATTAGAGGATGCAGGCCGGCTTGCTCAAGGCAGGCGGCAAATAGGATAGCCAAATCGAGACACGTGGCTAGACGCTCAGAGCCGATCTGATCGGGTAGGCGAATGCGCTGGCCACTGGCATGAAAACTGGCGGGCGGGTTGATGTATCCGAAATGCTCCTCCCTGAGCGCCGCGTAGATCGCTGCTACCTGCTTGCCGGCCACCTCTCTTGAATTCTGTTGGTATCCCGTGAAACCCGGCTGACCGACACGCTTCAGTGCTTGAGCGGCCTTGGACAGGATTTTCCCAATGTAGGGATGATTCGGCTGAATATACGCAGCGAGCATCTCCGGCAGGTCGTGGAGTCCTTCCCACTGCTCGGGCGGCAGCAGGCGTATTGGCATGCTGATCGCCGCCACGCGTTGCTGTTCGTGTACCGCCTCAATGTACAGGGTCCCCTCGTATGCCTCTGTGATTTCGGCAAAAAACTGATGATTGGGCCGAATCGCCAGGTTACTGAATCGTCTAGGACCTTCTGGGTCCAGGCGGTCAATTCGCAGCACAAACGGCAGCGTGAACTCGGGCTCCGTGCGGACATGGATCTCGAGGTTTCGGTAAGACTGACCACCCGCCAATTCAAGGGTCAATTCACGAATAATCGGGACGCCGTTATGGGTCGACGCCAAGCTCAGCCAGCGGGCGGACGACGCCTCCAGTGCTAATGTGGCGGCAGTCGTGTCTGGCCGATGAGTTGGCGCTAGTGGGTCATCATCCATTAGTCGACGTTATCTCCCATCGTCGGGAATCCTTGGGCGCGCATCGAAGTATCCGGGATGAGTAACCCGAGACCGGGGTGAGGTAGCGAATGCGGTCGCTTTCTCTATCGACACATGCTATCGCAAGAGGCGTAAGGCCGCGACAAATCCTGGCTCCGACCCATGTGCGGAGAACATCATCAGTTCGTTCACCCCTGAGGCGCTCTTCAGAGCCAATTGACCGTATTCACATACCGGAAGCTTACGATTGTTTTTGAAACGGCGATCGGGACCCCCGGTCTTATTGACGTATTGCCACGTGTGTTCGACGACGCGAGCATCGCTCGCGACTCCTTCACTTTCGATGAAGCGAGTAGTCGATGCCGATGCCTCTAGATCGGAATACGCGAGAGCACCCAGGTTGTTGCCACGGTATACCAGTATTCGATCCGGGAAAAAATAAAACGTCGTATCGGATAGGGCAATTGCAACCGGATCCAAGTTGGATACGACGAATGCGGGCAGGGCGGTGCCTATGGCTGCCTTTTTCCGGCGAACGGACACTCCCGCACCCGCGTGGTATTTCCGGTCTTTTACGCCTGCTCGTGCTGAAATATGCCACTGGCGTGTTGCGCGAGCGAGGGCTGTCGCGCTCGATACAAACGCTGTGTAATTCGATAAGGCAGCATCTTCAAGTTCGTAGTGCAGAGCGACGAGTTTGCGTTGAATATCCCACCGATAGGCAAAAGTGCTCGCAGTAATTCCAACGATGAATCCTAAAAGAAGTGCCCAAGTTGACCATTCATTCGCTATCGCGAACCCGATGTATACCAAAGTCGCCGTCGCGATTGCTGGCCAACATCTAATCAGTCGATGCTTTCCGCGGATTTCCTCAAGCAGTTGAGCGGACGAGGAATCGACAAACGACGCCGGATCACGAGACTCGATCGTTTCAAACTCGGCGAGGGTATTGTCCGGGATACGCGGTGATTTCGGCGCTCGAGGAGCACCGGGAGTCTGACTCGTCGGCGGAGGTGAAATTGGTCGCTGAGGGGACTTACTGAGCGGGAGGGCGGCACGGTAGTAAATCCCTCTAGCACCCATTTGGATGTAATTGCCGCGGGGTCCCGACCCAACGCGAAGTCCCGGAATGCCCAGCGACAGCCCTACGCCGCCTTTCGACAGGTTGACTCGAAACGGGCCTATCCGGACGCTTTTTCTAAAGTAGAGGCCCATAAAGCGATGTTATTGATATTGCAACTGATTCTGCTCTTAGATAATCGAAGGGGAAAGGTCGGACGGAAGTTTGGCTACCGCCCGTTGTCCGCCTGGTGGTCGGACGTTAGCGCCTAGCCGACGACCGTTTATCCGGTCTCGTGACCGATGTCGTTGCGAGTCGTACTGAATACTAGTGAGAATTGGGAACCGATGCCGGAAAGGACTTGCGCTCGTGCCTGCTCGTCAAGGGATCTTCGAAGACCTTATGGATCTTGGATTGCGGGCGCCGCCTCGCGTTGGCGTGGCGCTCGCGGCAATGTCCTGGATGGTAATGCACGTCATCGCGGCACAAACGTCACCAACTGCGAGCCAAGCAACCGGGAATACCCTATCTATTGCCCAGCAATCGGTGATCCATCTAGTTGCCGGGTGGGCGCAGTATGCCGTCCCGTTTTGCCTCCTCGTGGGAGTCGTCGTATCACGTATCCGAAGCCGGAGGGCACGGAAGGTATTTGCCAATGCGAGGCGGAATCCGAACGCCGCCATTGCGAGAATGAGCTGGCGCGACTTTGAGCAACTGGTTGGCGAATCGTTTCGCCTCCAAGGGTTCACCGTGCTGGAGCTTGGGGGCGGGGGTCCGGACGGGGGCATCGATTTAATTCTTACCAAGGACGGCAAGCGTTATCTCGGTCAGTGCAAGCACTGGAAGGCATGGCAGGTAGGCGTCACGGTTGTTCGAGAATTGAATGGAGTCATCGCGGCGCAGAAGGCGGATGGCGGTTACGTCATCACCGGCGGTGCCTTCTCCGAAGATGCTGTCGCCTTCGCCGAGTCTTGTGGCATTAAACTAGTCGATGGCCCAAAGCTTGAAGCGCTAATACAATCTGTACGTTCAAAGGTGTCCCCAACCGTGGAGGAGGTTATAGACGTGCCGCCAAAGTGCCCGGACTGTGGTGCAGTCATGCGCGAGAAAACCGCTACACAGGGACAGTTCAAAGGACAACCGTTTTGGAGTTGCACCGCTTACCCAAAATGTCGCGGTATCGTGCATATCGAGCGGGTTGCTTGACTTATGATCTGCATTGATCATCTTTTAAATATTGGAGGTCAAGAGACTATCTCCGATTGTATTCGCCTTGAAACGGCCACCCACCGCCGGAATGGCCGGTAAGGGGGATCTCAAGGAAGCTCGCTCTCGCGAAGACTGCCAGTCTGGTGCGCTACAAAAAATCTCGCCCATACTCAGGTGGGATCATCCCAAAGGACGGCCGGTCTGAATATCAACATCACATTAAAGTGCAATACGTGCGGGGAATTCACCAATTGTCGTATCGGCATGTCCAATCGAGACGAACAATCCTTGAGTTTCTGCTGCTTGGATTGCGGAGCGCCCATCGATCTACATTTCAGCGCATCCGCTTCCGATATCAAGGGCGCTCAAAAGGTTCCGGGCATCTGGCCCTTTGACGCCAAGACTAACTTCGTGGACCTACACCTTGATTTCCCCGTGTCGTTCGACAAGTACGTCATGGGCATGACGCCTTTTATGCGGGCGATCAAACGAATCGGGAACGAGAACTACCTGGTCCACAACCATCGACTCGAGCAGTTAAATGCATCGCGCCCATATTTCTCGACGTTTGCGCTAATACTGAAGCTCTATCGCAAGCAGAAATACCGACCATTTACTGAGGAGCTGAGCAGAACGTTCCAGATCGAAGTCAAGTCCGAAGTGCCGCAAGACACTAACGCAGCACTCTACCAACTGATTTCTCGACTTATGAGTCCCTTTGAGCGGCCTGGTCAGAGCCAGCGCTCAGTGGAGCTATTTACGGACCTCACATTACACGTGGCGACTAAAGATCGGGGGGCCTGGGACCGCTTCATCGATGAGTTGATCGACACAAACTTTTTAAAAGCACTCGTGGTGCGAAGCGATTTCGTCACCGGTTCCGAAATGTCGACTCGTAAGCAAATCAATGGTCTTCGTCGATGCGGTCTCCGGCGATTGACACTTTTGCTAGCTACGGACGGAGAAGAAAGTTGTCACTTTCACGCAAACGAGAGTAAAAGTGTCAATTGTTGGCAGTGAGTTTTGTAGGGGCAAGGAATGCTGCACTACGAAAAAGCTGTGGAATCCAAGCGGCGCCCTGGGCAACGGCGCATCGAAGTCTTTAGCCCAAAAATCAAGCGACGGCTGACGCTGTTCTCGCGCGATTCCCACGATGCGTGGCTGCTCCTCGAGGCCGACCCGACGGTTCAAACGTTTTGCGAGCGACCGGCGTACGTGGAAGGCGATGCCGGCCGAGTACTCGATTTTTGGGTCGACCAGAGTGGTCATTCCAGTTTTTGGATATTGTCCGGGGACGAGGCGGAATCGGAATCGTTGCCGAAGACCGCGCACGGCGTGACGCTACGGATTTTGCCACGGCCGGACTTGATCGCCTTCGCAATGCGCAGCCAGAATTGGGCGCAGATCGTGCCGTACCGGATCAGCTTCATGCGGCATGCGGATCGACAGCTCCAAAAGGACATTCTCGCCCGCTTGGCGAAGCCCCATCGCCTCGCGCGAATCGAGGCCGACTTCCATCCCCTCGACATCACTGTCGTGCGCGCGGCATTGTTCGAGTTGCTCGCCGAAGGCAGCGTGGTCGCGCCGGAACTGGATTTCACGCCGCTCGGGCTGGATACTGTTTTTCGGCGGCCGGCGTCATGAAGCGTCCGGACTCCGAAGCCTTGGACATCTCGCGATGGCCTACCGTCGACGTCAATGCGCTGGATGAAAAAGCGCGGCAGGGCTACCAGCAACGGGCGATAGCCGTCGAGCACTACTCAACCGGCATGTCGATCGATGACGTCGAAAAGAAGACGAACGTCGACCGGCGCGTGCTTTATCGCGTGATCGAGCGCGCCGTGCGGGCGCATCCGGATGGACGGCCGTGGGGATTTCGAGCGCTGATTCCGGGATCGCACACGAAGGCCTACGAACGGCGCAAATCGAGTAACCGTATCGGTGCCGGCCTCGCCGGCGCATTCAATCAATTGCTCGAGAAACACCCACAACTCGAACAACTCATCGGACAACTGATCGCGGATCGCGACGTGTTGCTGGTTCAGCAAGGGGATCATACCTACCTCAGGAACCTGCGCAACGCACACAACCGCTTCACCGCTGCCTGTCGGTCCCTCGGACTCACCGCGAACGATTATCCGTTGAATCAGGGCGAGAAAGGGCGCCGCAGCTTTGGTTCGGCCCTGCGCCACCGCATGATGCAGGACTTCAAGGCAGCCCATCGGTCTGCCGGTGGCGACCGGGTGAAGCCGGCCGCGGCGCTCGCAGACCGAGGGGAGCCGCCCGTCAGGGACCCGTTTGACACGGTCGAGTTTGATGCTCATCGCTTGGACTTGCGCCTGACGATCCTCGATCAGGATCCTTTCGGCGAGGAGCAGCTGATTGAGATCGAGCGCGTCTGGCTCCTGGCGCTGATCGACGTTTGCACGCGGGCGATTCTGGGTTACACGCTCTGCCTGCGGCGGGAGTACAGCCGCTACGATGTCATCCGTACCTTCGAGAAGGCCCTGGCGCCGGCATTGAAGCCCACACTGACTATTCCCGGGCTCGCGCCAATTGAAAACGGTGGCTTCGTCTCGGCCGCGCTTCCGGAAACGGCCTATGCCGTCTGGCGGGAGATCCGGTTTGATCACGCCCGGGCGCATCTCGCCGCGGACAGCCTGAACGTCGCCTGCGAGCTTCTGGGCTGCACCGTCGACGTAGGCCCCGCCTATTGGCCCGACGAGCGTCCGTTCATCGAGCGATTCTTCGGCACCGTGGCGACGCGCTTCAGCCATCGCCTGCCGGGCACGACGGGCTCTGACCCCGGCGACATCTTACGCAAACTGAAAGATCCCCGAGGTGATCTGCGATTGGTGGTGTCGCTCGAGGAATTGCGCGAACTCCTCGCCGTCTGGGTATGGAATTACAACGGGACGCCGCATGGCGGGTTGGGCAGCGCACACACGCCGCTCGAGGCCATGATCGCGGCCATCCGCGGACGTCACAGCTTGCTCCGTCATTTACCCTTGAGTCTGCGCGGCAATCTCTGCCTTCTGCAAAACGTTCACGCCGCTCGGGTCCGCGGTCACATCAATCGTGGGGAAAAGCCTCACGTCAGCTTCTACCATATCCGGTACACGAGTCACCGGCTCGCACGGTCGCCGGACCTCATTGGCAAGCCGCTGCGTATTTACTATGACGCTGACGATATTCGCGTCTTGCGGGCGTTTCTCGCGGACGGCACGGAGCTCGGAGAACTGAAGGCGGGCGGAATCTGGGCGAGGACCCCGCATTCGCTCGAATTACGCCAGCGAATATTCCGCGCCAAGCGGCTGCGTCAGCTGGAATTCGGTGACGCGGACGATCCCGTAGAGGCGTACCTGCAGTTCAAGCGCGGTCAGTCGAAGCGGTCACGCAAGGTGGCGAGCGAAATCGCGCAAATCAAGGACGCGATCAGCGAGGGCCGGCGCAATTCGCCCGACGAGGATGCTCGAGGCGGGGCTGCGCCATTACCACTCGCAGTCGGACCGGTCCAGGCGCGACGCCTGCGAATTCCGTCGGGATTTGCATGAACGCGCGCACATGTCAGATCTTGCAACCAAAGCGCGCTGGTCATTGAGGATTGCGCAACCGGGATTCGTCTCAACGTGGGGAGCACAGCCATGGCACAAGCAAAACTCGACCGAGAAGAACACCCGCTGTATATCCGCAATTATCGAGTAGCGACCGCGGCGATTGAGGCGTTCGCCGATCTCGTCGAGCGCTGTCTTCGACTGTTGATTCCGGGCGCCTTGATCTATTCCCGACCGCGGATGGGCAAGACTCACGCCATCGACTATTTGTGTCTGCATCTGGCGCGAATCCGTCCGACGGTGCTCACGGTGCGTATGTCCTGTGATTTTCACACGATCTCCTATGAGGGTCCATTTTTCAGCGCCTTACTCATCGCGACGGGCGCCAGTGGACGGGTGTCGAAGCTATCCAACACCGACAAACGCCTGGACCTAATTGGCCGCTTGCTCGCGCAGGTGAGAGCGAAGAAAGGGCATATCGTGGTGCTGTTTTGCGATGAAGCGCAAAAGCTCTCGCTGAATTCGTACGAGTGGCTCCGAGACGTGCACGATCAACTCGGTCATCATGGAATCCGGCTCATCACGTTTCTCGTCGGGCAGCCGCAACTGCTCGCGCAGAAGGCGGAATACCAAATGGAGCACAAGGAACAAATCGTCGCTCGTTTCATGATTGAGCAGCTGCAGTTCCACGGAATTCGCGATGCCGCGGAGGCTGCAACTTGTATGACCGGATACGACAAGACGCGATATCCGGAGGGAAGCGGGCCGAGTTTTACCGGTTTCTTTTTGCCCGAGAGCTTTGCCGCAGGATCACGCTTGGAGCATTGTGGTGCCGATTTGTGGAACGCGTTTGTCCGGGCGCATGCGAAGGCGCAATTGGGCGGGTCGCCCGAGATTCAGATGGATTACTTTACGCGCGCGATCGAGAGTGTGCTGTTGGAGGGCGCAAACTTCGACGACTCCTCATTGAAACTCGACGAATCGTATTGGGCACGCGCGGTCGATGAGTCCGGCTACGTCAGTGCGCAGCAATCCGTCGTTCCACCGAAGTATTGATACAAGCGTCCATGAGACCGATATTGATCATGCCGCGCCCGAAAGTCAGCGAGGCGGCAATTGCCGAGGCGCGGCGCTTGAACGAGCTCGATGCACAGCGTGAACCAATCCAATTGGACGAGGAGGGGCCCGTCATCGATGACCTGGAGGAGAGACGCAAGCGGTGGAGACGGTGGTGTGGCCTCTCGAAAGTTATCGTCATGCAAAGCGCAGAGCCGGCAGTCCTCGGACAAAGAACAATTGCGCCGTCGGCGAGTCTGCAGAATTGCGAAAACCTCATCGAGATGCTACTACGTCGAAGACGATTATCTTTATCGACCCGAGCTCGGGCAAATAGCAAGCGACTCCTGGAACTTGGGTATCCCGCAACCTTGCGCACGACCTCAGTCCACACCCACGCAGTAGCTTGGTTGCTGTGGGAAGCCAGCTGGCGAGGCATGAGTACCGGGTGGCAGGTGGGCCAACCACCCTTGCACGTTCAGACACTCACGATGAAGTGGTGGACCAGTGCGCCGGCGGCGTTGCGTTTTGGTCCGGCCGAATATCTGCTGCGCGCCCTGGGCGAGGGCGCGGCCAAACTCGACCAGTTTTGGCAGAGCGTGGTAGAGCGGATGAAGCGCTACGGATTCTATTTCTTGGACCCGCGGCTCGTTTCCTTCGAATTTCGGGGTGGTAGCAAGAATGGCCGCCGCCGATCTGCCGACAATTGACACTTTTATTCTCCGAAAACACCTACTATCAATGACTTATACGTTTCGGAAAGGCGAATCGCAGCGCAATCGAAGCCGGATTGACAGATTTCCTTCCCAGAATTGTCAACTTTGCTTCGCTCCACGGCGACGGAGCGTGTTTTGCTGTTCGCCTTTATTGAGGCCGACGTGGCTGCGGCGCCGCAGTTCCGGGTCCTGCAGCCAGTCCGGCGTGAACAGGGTTCGCTCGAGCTTGCCGAGCTCGCGAGTGCTTGAGCGAGTCCGTTTTGCCGCGGATAGGCGGCGAGCTTGCGCAGGATGACGGAGGCCGTGACGGTGCCGGTTTTGATTGACAGCTTTAAAGGACCAGAAACGGTGTGGTGACACCAATGAGAGGACAACTGACGGTCGCGACGGATGACAAGCTCAAATCGCAACCCTGTCAATCATGTGATGCACTATGTTTAGCGAATTGAGGATGGTACGGCGGATTGGTAGACGGGAACTGGGCCGCCGCTATTAAGGTTGAAAATGACAGGTTTAAAGGATGCCGACAGCGGGGTTTACGGGGGAAATCGGCTACATGCAGTGGCCCGGAGCAGTCAGGACAGCGTCCGGCCCGGGTCTCGGCGGCAAACTCGTGGTCGATCCGGGATAGAAATCGAAAAAACGTGGGGTCTTGTAGTAGGTCGTGGCACACTTTCGGAGTCTCTTGTCTTGGTAAACCAGAGACTCCCCTGACGGGATCTTCTAATCAAGATCCCTGATGGGGATCACCATCAAACCATCATGAAACTTGACCGCCAAGGGCGGAATCGCCATCAAGAATGTTGGTCATGCTCACCAATCTGGTCCGATCATTCTTCGATGCTCCGTCTGTCGCCTATATTCGTAACTGCTGAGTAATACCTTGTCACCGCTGAGGAACAGAATTCGGCACGCCTTTGACGTTTCCATGTAGACAAGTTTCGTAAGCCAACTACAGTTGCGGTGCCGGTAAAGATAATAAATGATAGTTGTTGTATGGTTGCGGCAGGACTGCCGTCTCCCTGAGCGCCCTCACATAGATCGCCCTCGCGGCAATTACTGTAATTCGCAACGGCTATCGGGGATAATCCCCAACCGGGCGACTATAGCCGGAGCATGGAAGCCGTATGAGAGAACACGTCGAAGTCAACTATATCCATCACGGAGACGCGCTGGGCTTGCTCACGGCTCGCCCATTTGAACAACAGCCCGCATCCTTGCGAAAAGTGGATTTCATTGAGCAGGCTCGTTCCTTGAACATCTACAGCCAGTATGTGAAATCCGTAATCTCAAATTATAGAGGCCCGCGTCTGAAGTCGTTCTCGACGACCTCCTTCAGAAGAGATATTGGCGCCACCGTCGCAGCGCAGCAGCTCTTCAAACGTCTCGGATGCCGCGGTTTTTCACACTCCTATGTCTCTGCGATAACGGGGTTTCCATATCGACTTAAGCGTGAAGTCAATCTACGCGTGGCGATAACATCGCAGGCTGATTTGTATTATCCTCCTCGAATCCGACGGTTCTTGCAGAGACATGACAAGAATCACATCTACGTCGACGGGTATCCAGCAATCGGATTTGCGCTCGGCCGCATTATTGGACGAAGTTGGTTTATCATCATTTTACAGTCGGACATTGCATATTCGGTTCCGGCGTACGTACGAGAGCATTTCAGGGGCTGGCGAAAGGTCTTGTTTGCGGCAATATTGCGCCACGCGAGAGGCCGTGCCGATTCTGTTTACCTGTGCCCCGCTTCTGCCACGATGGATGGAAGCTTTCCTCCTGGCTGGAAACCAAAGGAGATGCCATCCTCCTGGAGCAACATTTATGACAGAACGGCTGCAGAGTTTGCCATGAAGGTTTTCGACTTACCTAAGGCCGTCGATATTCAGATCTACAGCCGACACAGGCCTGTCTACTGTAAGCAGTTTCACAAACTTTCCCTGGATGATGCAGCAGCTGAATCCCTGGAGACCTTGTATTCGTCGCTTTGGCTTGAATGAAGGAGAATCAATCACATGTGTGCGACTCCACCCACCAATCTCTCGAACATCTCTGCGATTGCCGCGTCTGTCTCCGCATTTCTCGCATTTTTAGGCTTGATCTACAACGCATATCAGCTCAAGCAAAACAGCGCTAACACGCGAAAGCAGATGTACTTGCAAGCGCTGGCGCGATATTCCGAGCTTCGTAAGATGGTCGTCGATAGCCCCACGCTGGGAGCAATCTATGACCGTGGTTTCGACCCGGCTACGCTCACTGTTCAACAGAATTACTACGTTCACCTATTGATTGCTTTCTGCGAGGGGTTATACCTGACCGACCAAATTAATGCCTTTAAAGAATTTGACGGCGGTAGCTGGGAAAACTTTATCCGACATACGTTCGATAACACAGCAGTGGGCGCCATTTGGCGCCAAGAGACCCAAACTCCGGGTTCGTCGGATTATGCTATGAGCTTTATTGGCTATATCATGACTCTGTCGGCGCGGCGCTGACCTTAAAGGCGGTGAGTTTCAGGTAGCCCCGGCCAACCCCTTGCCTCGTATCCGCATACATCAGGAGATTATAAGCTGATGATGTCTGGAGACGAATATGGGTCACAAGAAGGTCGGGGTACCGAGCCGTCGGTACACGAGCGAATTCAAAATCGAAACGATACGGCTCGCCGAGAGCGTGGGTTGTACGGAAGCCAGCCGACGGCTAGGCATGCCGGAATCGAGTTTATTTAACTGGATCAAACTGGAACGCGCCGGGAAGCTCGGCACGACGAGAAGCGTGTCGGCGACGCCGCGGTCGGCGAAAGAGATCGAGGCGGAGGTAGATCGATTACGTCGAGAGTTGGCGTCGGCTAAAACGGATAACGCCATATTAAAAAAAGCGGCGGCGTACTTTGGAGACTACGACAAACCGGGGGCTGACGACCGAAACTGGCCACTCGCATCCGGCGCGTCGACCGATTACGCTCTGACATATGGAACCGCGGGTCGTCTATCAATTCCACATTGCACTGCGGAATATCAGTCCGAAGATCTGGCGCCGCCTCGAATTGTCATCTGGCCATTCCTTGGCCGACTTGCAACGGGTTATCCAGATCTCGTTTGGGTGGTCGGACGAGTATCAACATCGATTTTGCATTCGTCATCATCACATGGGCGCCTCTCGGCCGGGCGGGCTGTTGTTCTTCGGGAATCCGGAGGAAATGACCTTGGCCCAGTTTGCGTTCCGAAAGGACGAGCGTTTTACCTACGAGTACAACTTCTTCGATGGCTGGGTCGTCGATATTCGCTTCAAGGACGCGCACGTACTTAATCCGATAGCTCCCTGCCCGCGTTGCGTCGCCGGCGCACGCCGCGCACCGGCGGAGGACAGCGGCGGAGCTGAGAAATTCATGGAGCGCGACATGCCGGATTCCGCACCAGCGCGACAGGCTCGGCATCAGGGACGGCAGCTGCGCGAACTAGCCAGCCTTCTGAATGATCCCGCGCTTGACGACGTCACCGTGCGGACCCGCACCCGCACGATTCTCAATACTCGTCCCAAACCGGATTTTGATCGTCGGGCGCTGAATGATGTGTTGGGCGCTATTTTTGCCCGTCCGCGGCAAACCAAGGAGGCCGTCCATGGAAATACGGATTCAATTGATTGTTGATAATGACGAGCAGAGCCGCCGGGATATTGCTCATTGGGAACGAACTTCCCTGGCGTCCGATACCCTCGGACTCCAGATCGATGAGGCCAGGGGGCTTCTACAGATTAGCCAGGATGCCCTGGTGGGCGCTCAGGTGGAATCCTTTCTCTCGAGGCAGGCGGTGTGCTCCCACTGCGGTCGCGCGCACCGACTCAAGGGCCGACACACAATCGTTGTACGCAGCCTCTTCGGAACACTGCGACTGGGCAGTCCGCGCTACCGTCATTGCTCCTGTGAGGGATCCAGCTCCCAGGCCGCCGGGAAAAGCTTCAGTCCCTTGGCCAAAGCGCTTCCTGACCGGACGTTGCCGGAAAGGCTCTATCTGGAGAGCAAGTGGGCTTCCCTGGTGTCCTATGACGTGACTGCACAGATGCTCGAGGAGGTTCTACCCCTCGAGGAGCAGATCAATGCCAACAGTATTCGTCGACATACTCATCGGGTAGCCCGGCGGTGCGAAGCGGATTTGCTCGCCGAGTCCGATACCGAGCCACGCGCCGAAAAGTGGCCGACGGACAATATTCCGCCGCCGAAGCCGGCCATTACAGTCGGCCTTGATGGCGGATACGTTCGGTGGCGCGACGCACCGAGCCGCAACGAGGGCTGGTTCGAGGTCATTGCCGGTAAATCCATGGTCCAAGAGGGGCGTTCGGACTGTTTTGCCTTCGTGCAACGCACCGACAAACATGCGCGGGCCCGCATAGGCTCATTGCTCAAATCACAGGGCCTGGTCTACCATCAACCAGTCACCTTCGTCACCGATGGCGGCGACACCGTCAGGTCATGGCCCCAGAAACTGCATCCGCGGGCCGAGCACGTGATCGATTGGTTTCACATCGCCATGCGGTTCACGGTGCTGAAGCAGATGGCCAAGAGCATCGAGATTCGGGACGCTGATCCCGAAGATCCGGACGACAATCCTGGGCGCCTGTTGGATAGCGCCAAATGGTCTCTGTGGCACGGCAATGTGCATAAAAGCCTGGAGCGTCTCGACACGCTGATCGAACTCATCGAGCATGACCCAAGAGTTCAGGACGGGCCCGAACGGCAGAAGCTGGCCCGGACGCTCAACGAACTCACGGCCTATCTGGAATCCAATCGCCATCTCATTCCCAACTATGGAGACCGCCGCCGCCACGGCGAAGCGATTTCCTCCTCGATCGCTGAGTCCACCGTCAACCAAGTGATCAGTCGTCGGTTCGTCAAGAAGCAGCAAATGCGCTGGCAGCCCGACACCGCACACCTGCTCCTGCAAGTGCGTACCCGGACGCTCAATGGCACGCTCCGCGAGACATTTCAGCGATGGTGGCCGGCGATGGCGCCGAAATTAGCCCCCGCTTTGTCGTAGTCTCCAATATGCCGAGAAGATCAATGCGGCAAGGTCGGGAATGGCGAGAGCGGCGGAGAAGACGGGGAGGGATTTCCATACTGAATCAGCTAATGCCGCAACACTTTCGGCGGGTTTTCGCGACCCTTAGGAGTTCAGAGGGGCGTTCCGTCTGGCATGGCGGTCGGGCCGCTGCAAATCAAACCACACGGATCTGCGACGCCCATCCGAACCGATTGCGCGGATGTTGGCGCTTGCCTCCGTAGCGAAGATCGACGGCGTCTTGAGGGTGTGACGCAGTATAAATGAATTAGCCGTAGGAAGATGGACTGTGACCTGTTGCCTCGCCATGCTGGTATAAATCGCCGATTCTTCTAGCAAGACGAAAGCTGGCACGGCAATTCAACGGAAGGAACGGCCCGGTATGCGCAATATCATCATCACAGACTTGACTCGATTCAGTCAGCCGATAGATGTCTGTACGGCCGGAACCGACATTAGCTCTAGCAACTGTATTCGGCCAATGCCGTATCTAAAGGCGGCGGCGTGCGAAAAGTTGGGCCTGCTACCGGGAGCGATTCTCAGAGGTGATTTCGTGCCGATTTCCGGCGTGACTGGACCGCACCAGGAGGACGCAAAGTACTCAAAGCTTGAGTTCGTAGGTCCGTGCACATCAGCTGAATTTAAAGACGCTCTTCGTGCCGGGCTGTTCAAGTCGGTCGAGGAGGGATTTGCGATCAAGCTCGGCGCAAACCAGAAGCACGTTCCAATTGGGCATCTACTCAGACGATCGATCATCACGATTGCCGTGAATCCCAATTCGATCCGCATCGTCGAAGACGGGTACAAACCCGGCAAAATCCGGGTTCACTTCACCGACGGGGCGGGACGCCAATTCAGGTACCTTCCCATAACAGACCTTGGGTTTCACCGCTATGCGGAAAGACACTTCGCCGACCAAAATCTGCCGAGCCTTAATGCCTTCATTGGAAGCCAACCCGAGGCCTACCTACGCCTCGGCCTCAGCCGCGCCCACCAGATCGGTGGCACCTCGGGGTACTGGATGCAGGTAAACGGCATTTACACGTTCCCGGACTTCGTTAAGGAAATACGCAGCTATAAGTAACGAATAATGCTCGGGGTAATTTTCGCGCGAGAAGGAAAGGTTGCGCCGATCTGTACTGCACGGTGAATTGAGCTGCACGGAGGAATCGATGTACACACAAACAATTCTCTGTCTAGCAAACTCTAAGAAAACCAGAGGAACTTGTATTGCGGGAAAGGAGATCGAGGGAGCGCACTTAGGTCCTTGGATCCGTCCGGTAAGTGATCGACCGACCCACGAAATCTTAGAAATCAAGCGAAGATATTCCGAGACTGGCCTAGCGGAGGTCTTCGATGTCATCGAAATCACCTTTTGCCGCCACGTCGGCGCGACACCAAACTGAGAATCACTTAATTGATCCGCGCACTTCTTGGCAAAAAAGAGGTACCGGAACGTGGGAGCAAGTCAAAGCAGCCCAAGATGCCATTTTCGGCCCCCTATGGCTCAATGGCTACTCGACCTATCATGGCATCGAGGATAAAGTACCGGACTCGAGTTTGGACGAAGTTTCCGACTCCCTGAAGCTAATCGAGGTGCCTGAGCTAACGCTGCGGGTGGCGTTTGAGCCAGGCTGGCAGGGGCGCCCCGGGTCGCGAAAAGTGCGGGGATCCTTCGCCTTGAATCATTGTCGATACCTGCTAGCGATTACTGATCCGCACGTGGAAGCGGTCTATGTGACGAAGCCGGATGGGGACTATCCCATTGGCTCGGCCATCCTCTGCGTGAGTCTTTCAGAACCTATTCATGGATTCGCGTTTAAACTGATAGCGACAGTTATCACCAAGGATCCGCAGATCCACAAGTGAGTTGTAGTTCGGTATGCTTTCGTCGTAGCTGTTAAACTACAGGCCAGGCGGTACGGCATGAAAAAGCTTCTATTCACCATTGGCCATTCCACGCACACGCTGGAGCACTTTCTCGGCTTGCTGGCTCAACACCGAATCGAGGCTGTTTGCGATGTGCGCTCCGTGCCCTACAGCCAGCGCAACCCACAGTTCAATCGCGAATCGCTTAAACATCAATTGCAGGCGATGAGAGTCTCGTATGTTTTTCTCGGTAAGGAACTTGGAGCTCGTAGTGACAATTCAGCGTGCTATATCGACGGCAAAGTGCAGTACAATCACCTGGTGGATGAGCCGCTATTTATCCAGGGCCTAAGCCGATTGCGAACTGGTATTGGCCGTTATCGCGTGGCGCTCATGTGCGCCGAACGTGATCCGCTGACTTGTCATCGGACGATCTTGGTTTGCCGAGAGCTTCGGTCACCCGACCTGAGCATAGAACACATCCTGGCCGATGGTGCTATTGAGCCGCACGCGGCTGCTGAGCAGCGACTGATGTCGATGCTCAACATTCGCCCTGACATGTTGCATGGGGAATGCGACTGCATCGAGCAGGCCTACGATGTGCAGGCAAGCCATATTGCTTACGTGAAACCACTACAGAACACCTTCTCCGAGTCATACAAACTCCCTGATGAAAATATTTACGATCGGCTTCACGAATAAGCGCGCGGAGCGTTTTTTCGAGAAACTCAAACAAGCGGGGGTAAAGCGAGTAGTCGACGTTCGCCTCAATAACATTTCGCAATTAGCGGGATTCAGTAAAAAGGATGATCTCAAATATTTCCTCGACGCCGTTGCTGGAATCGACTATATCCACTTGCCTGAACTTGCTCCAACCAAGGAAATGCTGGACGCATATAAAAAACACAAGGGTGAGTGGTCGGTTTACGAGGCCGAATTTCTCAATTTGATGCAGCGCCGACACATTGAGACCTCGATCGCGAGGGATTTGATCGATCAAGGCTGCCTGCTTTGCAGCGAAGATAAGCCACATCACTGCCATAGGCGCCTTGTCGCCGAATACTTCAGCCAACATTGGCCCGGCGTTGCAATCGACCATCTACTCTAATGCCCAATCACCTACAAGAGGCAAAGCCAGCCTGCCGTACAGTGTTCGCTCCTATTGGGTACTGGATGAAGTGAACAAAACCTTCCGATACTTTCCCGTATAAAGTGGATTGATAAGCGAAAATCGAAAATAATCCTTTTTGCAAGATTGATATTGCGGGGGAGTGAAATGGCAAAGGACTCTGGCATCGAATGGACGCATCACACCTTTAATCCCTGGTGGGGTTGCGTCAAGCTCTCGCCCGCATGCGCCCACTGCTACGCCGAAACTTGGGCACGTCGCGTCGGGATGGACCTCTGGGGAGGCGATGCCCCGCGACGATTCTTTACCGAACAGCATTGGCATGGCCCGATAAAGTGGAATGCAGAAGCAGAGCGTCAGGGCATTCGCGCACGAGTGTTTTGCGCCTCGATGGCAGATGTGTTCGAACCTCGTACGGACCTTGATTTCTGGCGTGAAAAACTCTGGGCTCTCATTGAAAAGACCCCTCATCTCGATTGGCTCCTTCTGACCAAGCGACCCGGCCACATCAAACATGTCTATCCCTGGGCACGACAAGCGCGTCAAAATGTCTGGCTCGGGACCACGGCGGAGAATCAGCGCTGGGCGGATCGTCGAATTGAACGACTCATCGCGGTAGACGCGCGCGTCCGCTTCTTATCGTGTGAACCGCTGCTTTCTGCCGTTGATTTAGAACGCTGGCTTAAGAGAGATCAGATCGGCTGGGTGATCGCAGGCGGAGAAAGCGGTGGCGCTGCGCGGCCAACACACCCGAACTGGATCCGTTCGCTGCGTGACCAATGTACGAAGTTCCGCGTCCCGTTCCATTTTAAGCAATGGGGACATTGGGGCCCGGAATTCCAGGGTGCGGCCACGGCAAAAATGATCGAACTTCAAGACGAGACTGGCAGTCTCGAGCGCTTGACCTGGCGGCCCAAAAAGTTAAGTGGCCGCATTTTGGACGGGCACACCCATGACGGATATCCCAGAGCATAGGAGGACCGGATGGCAGGGAAGAATAAGAAATTGCAAGATGCAAAAAGCGCGGACAAAGCGGCGGCGCAATCTTATCAGCTGAGGTTTTCAGATGTCGAGAAATGGGAAATCCCGCCGGCTGTAGGGAACGCGGTTGCAATTGATTCGCTCCCGTCACCGATCTGGACAGAAACCAAGGCGCAATTGATTGCCAATTACCTACGCCTGTTCCTGATGATCACGAAGCATGGAGTCTACATCGACGGGTTCGCCGGTCCCCAAGATAGGCCAAATCCCGATTCTTGGGCAGCAAAGCTCGTCGTAGAAATGTCGCCGCCCTGGATGAAAGCTTTCTTCCTTTGTGAATTAAACAAAAATTCCTACGCGCATCTTATTGACATGTTACAAGGCCAGCCGACAATCCGTGCGCGAAAAATTCAAGCTAAGCACGCCGATTTTAATGAATGGGTGAATGAGGTACTTGCCTCCGGCTTGATCACCGAGAAGACTGCGTCATTTGCTCTCCTCGATCAAAGATCGACGGAGTGTCACTGGGCCACAGTGAAAAAGCTCGCGGAACACAAGCGGTCAGGCAACAAAATCGAATTGTTTTACTTTTTTCCCACTGGCTGGATTCATCGTACTGTCAAAGCGACTGAGAACAAAGCGGAATTGGTCGCTTGGTGGGGGGATGACAGCTGGAAGCAGGTTGAAACTGTAGGTCAGGATCAAGCGCAGCAACTCTTTCTAAGAAAGATCCAAGCTCTCGGTTACAAAGACGTCAAGAGCTGGCCCATTTCTTCGCGAGAACTAGGCGCCGGAAGAACGATGTATCACATGATTCACGCGACCGATCACCTCGAGGCACCTAAGCTCATGTTCCGGGCCTATCGAAATCTCATTGGCAATGTTCCGGCCGGAGAACAATCCCAGTTTCCTTTCGAGGGTCAAGAGAAAATAAAGTTTTGCGGCGAGGATTAACGTAGCTTTTAACTGCCCTTCTAAGCTGTGTGGCCGAGCAAAAGCGATTTCTGGAGTTGGCCCATCCAACCGAATAGGGCGCAGACGGATAACTGCGGCTAGGCGGCATTGATGAACTGATTGGGGGCGTGGGCAATATCGCTGGTGTTTTAATCGGATTTGCCAACGAGTAACAGTTTGGATGTCGCCCAATTCTTGGCCCCACAGGGGTATAGTGCGGAGAACCAGCATATGCGAGCTTGATCGAACGTGACTAAGCCCCCAGGGATGTAAGGGTATGGCATTGACGCAATCCGTTAAAACGCTGACTATTTTCCTGCTCAAGCCAGGTGTGGATGAGCAGGAAGCGTTGGATGAGGAAAGCGCTGCGGGTCTTCAAGTTCAAACCGTAACACTCGGTTCCAAAAAGCTTGGATCGCTGTACGCTAGGCAAGCGCCGCTCGCTCCACCCTCCTGGCTGAAATTGTTTGCCGACGCCGTTGACAATAAATTTAAGCAGAAACTGAAGACGACGTCAGTAGCCGCGGCGTTTTTCACGCCGGTGGGCGGACGCCTCTTCGCACTTGTGTTCGGCCAAGGTCGACATCTGCTACGCCCCGGGGCTTATGAGGAGCGGTTTGGTTTGAGAGTAACTCTGAATTCGGTAGATCCCAAGAAATTGCGTGCGGTGGATGTCGCCACTCTGGAAACCAATCCTTTCCACGGTAAACGACAGGCATCGCGCGCCGCCTCGCTGGGCGAACTCGGATTGGACTTGGATCAGGATATTCTGCGGGCAGTCACCGGAAAGCCGATTGATGAGGATAGCGGCACCCAAATGGCGGGTATCGACTCACTTTCGGTTCGCGTGCGAGTCGATTTAGCATCGCTTCGCAAACTACTAAAGCGCTACCTGGAAATCAGTGAGAGGAAGGATTACCAGTTGCATTTCCCGTGGGTTGATCATGTGTCCGAAGTTCGCGACGCAAAGGTCAACGAGGCTCTATTCGCGACGTTAGAGCAGGTACTTTGCGCTCAGCAGCCTGGTAATGTTTGGGCGGCCATACCCGAGGTCATAGATTGGACGACGTTTGACACTTTTCGCTTCGGGTCGATCAAGGCCGCCGGCTACGATGACATCACTCTGGAACGGTTGACTAATGCACTCGAGGGCGCAGCTCCCAGTATCGAATTGATGCGTCAAAAACGCGTACATTGCATGGCGGAAAACAATCCGCATCCGCAGCACACGTGGACATTCTTGAAATGCTTGACGGCGGAACTGGCAACGCCAAATGGAGTGCATGTTCTCAACGCGGGCACTTGGTATCGCGTGAGTTCCGATTTCGTTCAGCAGGTTGACGCAGATATTGCCGCACTAAAGCCGTCAGTTGTGACGTTGCCAGAATGGGGCGATGAACATGAAGATGCCTACTGCGAGCGAATTGCAAAAAAGAGCAAAGGTGAACTGGCGTTAATGGATCGGGTCATGATCCAGCATGCCGGCATGGCGAGTCCCATCGAATTTTGTGACCTGTATAGTAAGGACCGGCGACTGATCCACGTCAAGCGCTACGGGCAGTCGAGCATTCTGAGCCACCTATTTATGCAAGGTTTGGTTTCTGCCAACAGCCTATTGGCGGATGTGCGCTTTCGTCAGGTGTTGAATGAAAAACTGCCCAAGTCCCATGTCTTTTCGCGGCCGGGTGATCGTCCAGATCCACAGCTTTTCGAGGTAGCATTTGCCATTGGCAGTAAAGAAGTAGGACCTTTACAGTTGCCATTCTTCAGTCGCGTAACTTTGAAGAATGTCGCGCGAACGATCATGCAGTCGTACGGGTATCGAGTTACCGTGAATAAGATTCAAGTTAACAAGCTCACCGATATTGGACATTGATTTTCTTATGAACTGATGTATCCGGAACGAACGGAGGGAATCACTTACAGTTAGCTGTCCTCGATCGGGGCATGCACAGGCTGAACCGGATTCGATCGCGAACGGTCAACCAATAGACAGTGCATATTCAACATAATGCCCGAGGGGCGTAGGGCAGCATGAGCATTCAACCGCCTTGATGCAAATTGACCGGCGCACAAGAGACATGCGACCTGTACGTTACTCCGCAACTTCGCATAACGGGCAGCATGTCTCATGCACCGAATTTATCAATGGTCGAGTTTTGATCGGCCCGTAATCCGGCCTTGGCAAGTCACTCAATATCCCTTCCTTTCGAAGGTGTTTGCCGTTGTCGATTTCAATAATTCCCGTCAATTATTTCAACAATTTGTGTCAACAGCGGCCTGGTGCGCCGCGACTGCCATTGGCCAACCGGGGGGAATATCTATCCACCATTGCCGGCGGTATGCAGATGGCCATCGGTCCTGCCGATTCGCCAGCCATTCCATGCCGGCGGGCGCTGAACCAAGGATTCGTGACATCTGGCGATCTTGTGGAGTGAAACCGGGTGAACGATCCGATGCGTCCGTATGGCAAGAGGCCAAGAGAGCGTGAGCGACCCACAGCGCCGCACCTCGCACTTTTGGATTCGTGACATCGCGTAATGAGCGATCCCCGTTCTGGCTTTGCTCACCCGGTCCGCATTGCCGGCGATGTCGTCCGACGATGCCGTAGCCTTCCTGTTCCTCGACTGGGGATAGGTCTTCTGCATTTGACCAAGCACAAACCGGTTCGAAGTGCGTCAATGACCACGTGGTCACATCATCGACGACCGTCAAGAAGTCTTCCGCCGACAGGTTGCCCCACAGCAGGCAATTCGGAGTGATTCCCGTAAAGGCATCGGCGATTGCGCGCTCTATTTCCAGCAGGCTTCCGAGCATCACCCCTCGCATCGCGGATTCGCTTGCCACTTTGAGATCCCGATATCGATTGACCGCCAGAAACTGCATGTCCTGCCGCAGCTCGGCCGCCGACCACGTTGTCTCGTAACCTGAAGAGGTGCGCGGTCTGTGAGTAATCAGCGGGTACCTGTGAGTCGAACACACGGTGCACCAGGATTGCAGCCAACACCGCCGGCCGTAGGGAGCACGCCCCGCACGGATGTCCTCGAGGCAACACAGAGGGCAATAGGCTCTGAAGGTGAATTCTCGCAGTTCCCAGCCGCTCGCCGGTGGCCATAGCGCGGTACATACCGGCGGCGATAGCCGGCTCAATAGCACGAGGCGATCCACAAACCGTGATTCGTAGAGGCGCTGAAGGGTGAGCGGATCGGGCCAGCGGCTACGAATTCCGCCAGGTGAGTCGATGGAATTCACCAGCGCCGTGGCGCTCATGCCGTATTCGCGTCCGATCCGCTCGATCCAGGACGGGAGGGACTCGTCCTGCTCGGGGCGGGGACAGATCGGCCACTCTCGCAGCATGGCCGCTAGAGCGCCACCGCCCGCAGGCGTTCACTGACCCGCTCGATCGAAGCTGCGTCAATCTGCTCGGTGCCATCACCGATCGCGATCTCAGCGGCGCGGCCGATCAGCCAGGTTACCCGCCCGGTAATGCCGTCGCTTTGCTTGATGAGCGCGTGAATCATCTCCGGTTCACCAAAAGGCGAGGGCTTGCGAAGGGGTAATAGCTTGCCGTAGGCCACGACAAACGACCGGAAGGCATCGGTCGCGGTCCAGCGGGGGATCAGCAGCGGTTCGAAGCGACTGGCAACCTGTAGGTCGGTCTGCAACGCGTGGAAGGCATCGGAGGTGCCAACGACAACCACGACGATCTTGAGTTCGTTCGTCATGAACTTTAGCAAATTGAGTGCACGGCGTTGTTCGCGATGGCTGCCGGCCAGCAAATGGTGGACCTCATCGATGAACAGCAGCTTCGTGCCGAGCTTTTGCAGAAGATGGATCACCCGACCCTCAAGTGCCCCCAATTGCTCGCGGATGGAGTAGGGCGCCCCAAGGATCTCCAGGATCCGCGTATAGAATCGGCGCTCGTCTGGACTCGGCGGCATCTGCACGGTCAAGACCGGTCGCAACTTGATCTGGCGCCGCTCATCGAGCGTACTCGGATGCTGGCGCTCCATTTTTTCCAGAATCATGGTCTTACCCATGCCGCTGTCGCCATACAGCAGCATGCACGGCATCCGGGCGCAGGTGGGGTAGTGATACCGCCGCTCCAGCTCCTCGACCGCCATCTGCGCCCTGGAGAACCCCACCCAACGCGCCGTTTGCACGAGGTGGATACGCGCCTTGGCATCCTGGAATGCCTGCTCTTTGGCCGGGCCCGCGAGGTGCGATAGGTCGAGCATCATGGGGGGTTCTCCCAGATTTCCGTCGGCAGCGAGTCGGCTTCCTTGGTAAAGTCGATGGAGCTGACCAGGGGCTGTTTCTCGGCCTTGACTCGCCGGGCCGCCTCGGCGCGACGTCGCGTGGCCTTGGTGGTGGTCACCGCCGCAGCGACGATGTTTTGCTGTTTGTCGTGGGTCGAGAACAACAGATTCTCGTCGATGTGAGCTTTTGACTGAGCCCGCAATAGCGCCTGAAGATGCCGAAGTTCGGCCAGCGAAATGGGTGGATGGGTGACATTGGCGTAGGGAACGCTGTGGTAGCGAAGATCCTTGCCCATGACAAATAGATGCGAGAGGTCGCGCGGATCGTAGCGCACGATGAGCGGCTCGTTCGGTTGTGCAATCGCCGGTAGCATGTCCGACCAGTACCTTATGCGCTCGAAGATCAGTCCATTTCGTTGCAGACGACGGCGGGTCACCGGCAAAAAGCTGACGAGAAACCGCGTCGGATCCGCCGGCACCGCCGGTGTCACGCCGGTGGCGATACTCGCCGCCCACGCCGCGGCAGGCGCAGTTCCCAGCATGCGGTGGGGGTCTTGGTGATATCGGCCCGCGATTTCCAGGCATAGCCAGTGGGCAAACTCGGATAGAGTCATCACCGCGGCGCTCTCCGCATCGTAGCTGCCGCGCGCCGTCGGTGACGAATCGGTGGTCCCTGGTAACAAGTGGACCCGCCCCATCATGGTGCCGATCAGGCGTTCGATATGGCCCCCAAAGTGCGGTTGGCGGACCGGTCGATATGACAAAGTAATGCCATACTCGCTACAGCCGCGCTGCAGGGCAATGCCGTGAAAGTCGGGACCGTTGTCGACCAACATGCGCTTCGGTAATCCAAACATGGGCCAGGGCACATCGGACGTCATCAAGAGACCACCCCGGTCCTTGGGTAGACAGGCATGCTCCATACAAAGCGCCACGGCGAGTGCAGAGGGAGCCTCGAGAGCGACATGCGCGCCCAGCACACACCGTGTGGCGACGTCGATGGCCAGCGACAGCCACGGACGCCCAATTGGTCGTCGATGTACCGAATCGACGATAATGATGTCCGCTAGCGTGTGATCCATCTGGATCAGTTCAAGCGCCGTCGAGGCTTCCAATTCCCCAGGCGTCGATCTCGCGATGGCTTGGGCTTCTTTAGAACCCAGCCGTCGGCGTGCGACATGTCGGGCATCGAGCGCTCGGATCCGTGCAAGTACGCTGCCGCGCGCCGGCGCGGGAATGCTGAGTTCCCGGCAGCGTTTTTTCACGTTGCGATAAACTTCCTCCATCGGGGTGCGTGGCCGAACTAGGTAGCGGCGCTCGATGGCTTCGGCGATCACTCGCTCGCATGCATCACCGAGGCGCCGACGGGTCTTGTTCGGACCTCGTCGGCGCGGCAAGAGGCTCGTGGTCTGCGCGGAGATGCGATATCGTGCCACCAGCCGGTAGACCGCACGCGCGGACATGCCGAGCGCCACCGCGGCAACACGTACCCGCTCTTTTGTCGGGCCCGCGCCGGTGAGAACTTCACGAATCGCAGCTTCCCGTTTTTCCGCCAACGACCATTCTGCCGGGTCGACGGTGCGCTGTTGATCGAGGCGGGCATCCAATTCCGCGGCGGGGAAGTAGGAGAGGGAGCGGATTTCCGAAATGGAGACATCTCGAAGCTCGTCGTTCGTGGCATCGCGGATGCGAGCCCGATCGTTCGCCAGGGACTCAAAACGATGAGGACGCGCGTCCCAAAGGACCCACTCGCCGGGTCGCAGCTCGAGTCGAAGCGCGGAGGATATTGCTTCGGTACCCATGTTCGCCTCGTGCGAACGCTGACGGAAATTGCTGACAAGAATACTGCTGCTGACGGAAAATGTTGAAAATTTATTTGCTGCGACGCGTTGGCCTCTTTACCGGTTCCACGTTCGCCCGGGCCCGACGAAACAAGGAGTTATTGCTTGGTCGCCCATCGCGGCAAGCTTAGGCGGCTGACGGAAATTACTGAAATAATTGACGCAAATTATTGAAATCGACAGCCGTGGCGCTCGGCTGGCCCGCCGAGCGGATTCATACGATCGATGAAGACTTGGGGATCTCCGGCGCCCATGCCGAGAACCGCGACGGCTTCCAACGTCTGGTCAGTGAAGTCGCCTTGGGTCACGCCGGCATCGTGCTCGGCCTCGAAGTCTCGCGCCTCGCGCGCAACAACGCCGACTGGCAGCGATTGCTCGAGCTGTGTGCGCTGTCTGGCTCCCTCATCAGCGACGAAGACGGCGTGTACGACCCCGCGCACTTCAATGACCGGCTTCTCCTCGGCCTCAAAGGCACCATGTCCGAGGCCGAGCTGCATATACTCAAGGCGCGCCTGCAAGGTGGCATGCGCAATAAAGCGCGGCGCGGAGAGTTGCAGATGCCCTTGCCGATTGGCCTCGTCTACGACGCCGTCGGCGCCGTCGTCTTCGATCCGGATCGACAGATCGAGCACACGGTGCGCCTGCTCTTCAGCACCTTCCGTGAGGTCAGCTCCGCTTCCGCCACCGTGCGCCGCTTCGCCCGCGAGGGACTCAAGTTTCCTCATCGTGTTCAAAGCGGTTCCGCCAAAGGGGAGGTGCTCTGGGTGGACCTCGAGCATGCGCGCGTCTTGCAGATTCTGCACAACCCGCGCTATGCCGGCGCCTTCGTCTTCGGCCGCACGCGCAGCCAACGGACCGCCGACCTGAAGTCCACGAGCCAGGTCCTCGTTCCCCGCGAGCAGTGGATGGTGTTCATTCCGAACGCGCACGTCGGCTACATCGCCCTGGAAGAGTTCGAGCGCAATCAAACGACCCTCAAGCAAAATCTCGCGGCCTTGAGCACCGAGGGCCGCGGCACGATGCCGCGCGAGGGCATCGCGCTCCTGCAAGGTCGGGTGCTGTGCGGGCGCTGCGGCGCGCGCATGCGCGTACGGTATCAACAATTCCGCGATCGACTCATTCCCTACTATGTGTGCACGGATGCCGTCGTGCGCCGCGCCGGCAAATCCTGCCAATCGATTCGCGGCAGCGACATCGATGAAGCCGTCGGCGAACTTCTGCTGAAGACCCTTGCGCCCGCCGCACTCAAGGTCGCCCTCGCCGTGCAGGCGGAGATTGCCGGGCGCGTCGAGAAGGCCGACTCTCTTCGTCAACAGCAGGTGGAACGAGCGCGCTACGAGGCCGAACTCAAACGGCGGCGATTCTTAAAATGCGATCCCGATCACCGCCTCGTCGCCGATGCGCTGGAAGCGGACTGGAACAATCAGCTGCGCCGGCTTGAGTCGCTACAAAAGGATCACGATTGTCAGCGTCAGGCCGATCAAACATTGCTCGATGAGGAGGCGCGCGCCCGCATCCTCTCGCTCGCGCGTGATTTTCCGCGTGTTTGGAACGATGCGCGCACCGAGTCCCGCGAACGCAAACGCATGCTCGCGTTATTGATCGAAGACGTCACTCTGACGAAGTACGATCCTATCGCGGTACACGTGCGTTTCCGCGGCGGGCAGACTACCTCGCTCACCGTGCAGGGCCCCAAGCCCATCGCCTTGATCCGCAAGTTCAGCCCCGAACTCATCGCCGAACTCGATCGGTTACTCGATACCTGTACCGATCAGCAGATCGCCGAGCGACTCAATGCGTCGGGCTTCCGCAACTGGAAAGGGCAGCCCTTCACCGGGCACAAAGTAATCGCCTTGCGATCTGCCTACAAGCTCAAATCACGGTTTCATCGATTGCAAGAGCGCGGTCTATTGACCGCTCCCAAACTCGCGAGACGCTTCGGTGTGTGTGCCTCCATGATCCATCGGTGGGGCGAGGAGGGACTCTTGCGCCGAGAACGCTGCGATGGTCGCGGCTACTTGTACGAACCGGTAAAACCCATCAGGATTCAACGCAGCGGATTCGGCGGGAAGATGACCCCCGTGTTCGCCCATATTCAATCGTCCAAACAGGAGACAGTATGAAACGCAAGCCTTGCGATCCGGGTCTACGACACGGGCGGCATCAGCGACCGCGCCGTAATGGGCGAGCATCGCGGCGTAGAGCGGGTTGTAGAGCGGTGCGTACAGATCGGGCTCGAGGACACCCTGCTTCAAGTTGTCGAGCACGACGTAGGCGACCGAACCGCCGAACGTGCGGAACGCTTCCTCGTGTAGGCGCGCCCAGCTTTCCTGATCGGCCTTCCACACCACCTTGCGAAAGCTTTTGCCGGAGTACTTGAGCGTCATCACGAACAGATACGGCCGGCGATATTTGCCGTTCGACAGCCGCGTCAGTGCACCCTGACCAAAATCGACCTGGGCCTCTTCTCCGGGCAACGCGTCGAGCACGTCGAAGCGCTCCGGTTCGCGGGCCTTCAGCGCCGCGACGAACCGCTTGACCGAGTTGTAGCGGTGGGTAAACCCAAACTTCTCTTCCAGATCCTGATAGATGCTCATGGCGTTGCGCCCGAGCGCTACCTGGCTCTCGATCCACTCGCGGTGGATCTCGCACGCCGAGGGGGTGGCCACCGGCTTCGGAGCCGGTGGCCGGGGTGGGGGATTTTGCTCGCCATCGACCAAATCGGCCGCTTTTTCCGCACAAATCCCGGTGGCCACCCCGGGGGATTTTGCTTCTCGGGCGATTCGGCGGATCGTCTTGCGATCCACCCCGAGCACGCGCGATATCTCGCGCTGGGCTTTGCCCGCATCCAGCAAGGTCTGGATCGATATTCGTAAATTAGGCTTCAAGACGTTCACTCCCGGCCCCTTTTTTTCGCAAAAAAGGACCTAGCGTAACGTCCCGCCGCCGCTCTCTAGCTCGACGCCGACCGGCGCCGATTTACGGCATCAGGGTGGAGGAGTTTGCCCCGGCCAGAGGTGGGGGAAGTTGGCCGGCCGCCGGGGGCGCCGGTTGGCGAGATGAAAATCGCCACGGTCATGATACGGGCCTTGTGAAATTCCCCTCAAAGCCGGCGTTGACCGTTGCCACCACTTGTTCAAATAGTGCCTTTTTCTTTTTTGCGGTCGTGGATTGCTGTTGCTCCGATCCTGTGTATAGCTCGGCGTGCATCAACATTTCTTGTTCACGAACCTGGATCAAGACGATCCGGCCCAGCTCCCCCAATTTCTTGTGCTCGAAAATATAACAATGCCCTCGATGGTCATAGCCGCTGGATGCGCTGACATCCGGAGGTAAATCCTCGGGACGCAACTGCCGCAACCCTGGCCGTAGTGGCCTACCCTCCGCAAGCCATTGCAATTTCGCCTGGTGGTGCTTGGTTTTTCCCAGTTTCTCCAGCCCTTTTTTTATCTTCGTGGGATTTGGCTGGTGATCTATCGGGGGTGGGAGCGGTTGTTTTCCTTGCTTCAGCTCTTGAGTTCTTCTGTCCATCACCGTCGCCAGGAGATCGGAGATGTTCTTGGCATCCTGGAATAGCCGCTCCTTTTCATCCTGCGCAAAGTGGCGTCCCAACCCCTTGCTCAGCATGACCTCGAATCCTCCCGTGGCAAGCAAATTGCCATCCATGATGGTGTTGCTCACGCTCAGGTGTTTGTACCGCAAGAGTGTTTCGCAACAGGCGTGGACGAGCGGTGTTAGTTCCTCATCCACATCCGGGTACATATCGGCGGCAATGGTCTCGTTCAACACAAAGTCAATGCCACTGCCGCGCAGTTCAAAACGGAACAAGAAAATGGAGACCTCATTCCCGGCGATATTTTTCAAATGCACCTCATTGCGGGTCGTGAAGGCGCTGCCTTGCCTGTGTGCCCTCCCCACTTTTCGCCGATTTTTCCGGGAACACAATACCTACTCCGACCAGTCGGGCATGAGCACCACCGAGGCAGCGGACCTCGCCGCCGACCTGGCGAGGGTGGCCGGCGGTGACGCATGACCCGCTTGCCTGCATTTACGTCGACGGCCTCTCACTTGCGCCCCACGTTCTGTGAGATCGCTACGGCGCGACCCGCCGCAGCTCCCGTAACATCGTTCCCGAATCTGTCAAATGAGTCGGGAGCCCGCATGCATCGTCTACTGCCACGTATCGCCGCGATTGGAACACTTCTCACGCTTGCCGCCTGTGGTGGCAGCAGCGGCAGTGGCTCGTCCCAGTCCCTGACACTGTCCGGCACCGTCAGCGGTCTGTCCGCCTCCGGACTGGTGCTGGCCAACGGCAGCGCGACTGCCCCCGTCACCTCCGGGGCCGCCACGTTCAGTTTCGGCGCAGTGCTGTCCAGCGGGGCGACCTACGCGGTCACCGTGCAGACCCAGCCGACCGGCCAGGCCTGCAGCATCGCCAGTGGCAGCGGCACCACCGGCTCGGCGAGCATCACCAATGTCGCAGTGACCTGCACGACGCCAACCTACTCCCTGGGCGGCAGTGTTGCGGGCCTGAGTGCCGCGGGACTGGTGATCGCGAATGGCAGTGACACGGTCACCGTCGCGGCCGGTGGCACCAGCTTTACGCTGCCCACGCAGCTCGTCGCGGGCAGCGCCTATTCCGTCACCGTCAAGACGCAGCCGACCAATCAGATCTGCAGTGTCGCCAACGGCACCGGCACGGTGGCGTCGGCCAACATCGCCAATGTCGTGGTGACCTGCGCCACGGAGGCCTTCGCCGTCGGCGGCAGCGTCTCCGGCCTGACGACGGCTGGCCTGGTCCTCGCCAATGGCAGCGATACCGTCGCTGTCGCGGCGAATGCCACGGCCTTCACGTTGCCCACGCAGGTTGTCACGGGCAGCAGCTACCACGTTACCGTCCAGACCCAGCCCACTGGTGAAGCGTGCGCCGTCACGGCCGGCCTGGCCACAATGCCGGCCAGTGCGGTGACTTCGGTGGCGGTGCGCTGCACCGACCAGCCCTTCACGCTCGGCGGGACGATCTCCGGCCTGACCACCGCGGGCCTCGTGCTTGCCAACGGCACCGATACCGCCTCGCCCGCCGCGAGTGCCACCTCGTTCACGATGCCCACGCCGGTCGACTTCGGTTCGAGTTACACACTGTCGGTGGCCACGCAGCCCACAGGACTGACGTGCAGTTTCGCCAGTGGCAACACTGTCACGGCGAGTTCCGGCACCATGCCCGCGAGCAATGTCACGAACACGGCACTGGCGTGTTCGCCCCAGGCATTCGCGCTCGACGGCACGGTCACGGGCCTGATCGGCTCCGTGGTTCTCACCGATGGCACCGACACGATTACGGTCAGCGCCTCCGGCTCGCTCATGTTCACGATGCCCACGGCCATCGCCTATGGCAGTCAGTTCGCGCTGACCGTACAGACCCAGCCCACGGGCCTGACCTGCACGCCCGGCGGCAACAGCAGCGGTGCGATGCCGGCGAGCACCGTTACGGTGACGGTCACCTGCTCGGCCAACACGTACACCCTGGGCGGCTCGATCAGCGGCCTCACGGCCACTGGACTGGTGCTTGCGAATGGCGGGGGCAACACGGTGAGCCCGGCATCCGGCGCCACCACCTTCACGCTGCCCAACGGCGTGGCCTTCGGCAGCACCTACAGTGTCACGGCGAGCACCCAGCCCGGCGGCCAGACCTGCGCGGTCACAGGCGCCAGCGGTACCATGCCGGCCACCAACGTGAGTTCGGTGCAGGTCAGCTGTTCGAACAACACCTTCACATCGGCCGGTGCCTACACCTGGACGGTCCCCGCGGGCGTCACGTCGATCCAGGTCGTGGCGATCGGCGCGGGTGGTGGTGGCAGTCCATGCTGCAGTCAGGACGTGGGCGGCAATGGCGCCCTGGTGACCAGTACGCTGAGCGTCCAACCTGGCGATGTCCTCGCCATCTATGTCGGCGGCGGTGGCCAAGCCAACAATGAAGGCGGCGGCGGCGGTGGCTTGACCTACGTCGGCGACGGCGCCACGAACTTCCTGATTGCCGGTGGTGGTGGCGGTGCCGGCGGTGGCCCCGGCATCGATGCGAATGGCGGCAACGCAGGCAGTCCCGGCGCCGCGCATGGCACGGCAGGGGGCGGCGGCGCCGGCAGCAATGGTGTCGGCGGCAGCGCCGGCACCGGGGGCATTCAGACCCAGCACGAAACCGCGGGCTCCGCCTTCACCGACACCGTGACGCCCGGTAGTGGCAGCGGTGGAATCGGCGGTGGCTGCTGTATCGGCTCCGGCGGCGGTTCCGGCATCAGCAGTACCATCGGCAATGGCGGCACCGGTGGCGAAGGGTTCGGTGCCGGCGGCGGCGGCGGCGGCTACGGCGGTGGTGGCGGCGGGGCCGACGGCGAGCAGAGCAACGGCAGCGCCGGCGGCGGCGGCGGCGGCAGCACCGGCCCGACCGGCACCACGTTCGGGGTCGCGCCGAACGGAGGTTCGGGTGCGGGCGGCACGATGAGCGTGAGTGGCACCGACGGCTCGGTGGTGATCACAATTCTTTAGCCGCTGCGCCAGAGCCGCGCACAATCGAAGGCCCGGAAGCTCTCGCGAACTTCCGGGCCTTTTTCATTGCACCGACCGCCGGGTCAGTTGGCGTGCGGCAGGTTGTAGATCATCTTGCCGTCGGGGAGCTTCACGCTCACATCGAAGCCACCCTTGCGGCCGTCCTTGAGCGGGTGGATGGTCACCTCGACCTTTGATTTCCGGGCATGAAAGCAAAAAAAGCCTGGAGGTCTACCAGCATCTGTCGCTCGAATCGGTCGATAAGGCCTACCAGGATGCGGTTCAGGCCGTTGGGATCTGATGCGGGCCACCCTCAATCCGGCATTTCCTGTGGGACATTACGTACCTCTGTTGGAATTTAACCTCTGGGGGAGTAGGCGGCAATCGTGCCGTTCTCGGCCAAGAAGTCCGGGAGGTGGATGCACCAATGGTTGCCCATCAGCCAGACTTCAACTTCTCTTCAGCATACAACGACAGCTCGATCATGCGCTCGAGCAATTGATCGGCCGGCAATCCGGCGAAATTCTTGAGGACGAGCTCTTTGACGTACAGGCGCACGAGGTAGCGCAGCTGCAGCGCGCGGTTTCGCGTCGCGAAGACGAAATCCCGATGCCCGCTGTTAACCACGATAATGTTACGCTCAGTATCGAAGCGACATCGCCAGAGCTCGCCGGCCGCGCGCTCGAATGTGTAACCGGGCAGGCCTCGTGTGTTGACCACGGCGGGAGTCATCGCGCTTTCCAGACTGTCAGTAATCGTAATCAACGTTTCGGCTGTGGCCGTGACCTCACGCTGCATCACGGCGACTCTCAAGCGAGCAAGGCCGGGCACTGTGGGGGCTCGATACTCGACTTCTTGATTCGTGACGCCTTCCAGAGTTCCCTCGCCCTCGACCCGCTCCCAGGTGAAGGTCAGCTCCTCAGTTACCCGCCGCCGCGAGCGATCCCGCGGGAGTGCGCGGAATTTTCGCGTCTCATTGAGGGGCGTCGTGCTCGCTGCGGGCGAGACGACGACGCCAAAGAGCGGGCCCGCGTAGTCAAAGAATTGTCGCTGCGGTGATTCGCTCGGCGTGGCTTCGGAGACGCCCGGTAGCATCTCCTCCCACTCGGTTCCGGCCGGCACGCCGCCGGCGGCGCCGCTCGCGGCGGTCGCACGTTCCGCGCGCGCGCGGCCCTGCACGTCGAACCAGTCGTATTCCTCGCGCGGCAGCGCGAGCATAGCTTCATAGAACGCCTTTTGAATCGCCTTCAAGGATTGCTGGCTCGCCTGCTCCTCCTCGGCGCGCTGTTGCTCCTCGATCAGGCCCTTGACGTGTGCTTCGAGGGGCACCAAGGCATCGACCAAGGCCGCATAACGTTCGTCTTGAATGATCCCGGAGCGCGTGCCGGGGGTGAGATTCAAGAACGGCACGTCGACGAGTCCCTGTACGTAGCGTGAGACCCAAGGGGAGTGCTCCAGTCCCGGGAGCGTCGATAAATCCTCGATCACCCGAGTTCCGACACGTGTCAGCGCCACTCGGGCGGTCTCGTTGGGCTCGGCGAGGTAGAGTTCCGCGTACGCATCGCCGAACGCCGTGCGGATGGTGGGGAGCTGATGCAGGAGTCGCCCTTCGAACTGCCGCGGCTCCACCTCGTATTGCTTGCGCGCGAGCTTATCGATCACCGTCACCCGAGCTTTGGAGTCGCGAATTCGGTCGCGGAGCTCGGATGCGAGATACCACTGGATTTTCTCGCCGCTTAAGGTGCGAATACCCTCAAGGAGCGGTGAGATTTTGAGCTCGGTGCCTTTCTCCACGAACATCATCCGTTTCGGATTGACCTCGTAGCGCGAGTCCCCCTTGCTCATGGTCATCTGATAGGCCTTCTGATCGGTGCCCGTTGAGGTCATGGTCAACATGTCGCCCACCGTCCAGAAGCTCAACAATCCGATTCCAAACTCGCCCTGGAGGCCGGTTCCGTTACCGTCCGCCTTCAACCGCCGCTTGATCGAATCGCAGATGTGGGTGGCCACGTACTTGAAGTCGGGGAGCCCCTCCTCATCGCGAGGCACGCCATCCCCGTCATCCTTGATGGCGAGATAGTGTGCACCGTGCTCCTTGCCGCGCGTGATGGTGATGGTCTTCGCATGCGCATCGATCGAGTTCTCGACAAATTCGGCAATTGCCTTCAACGGATTGCTCTGCGAGAGTGCGATGATCCGGATCGCGTTCCAGTCATCGCCGATGCGCAGCTTGCCGCTGTCTCTGCTCTTCGCTTTCATGTTCGCAGCGGGAAATTAGACCGAGTCGAGGTCAGGGTGTGGAACGAGGGACTGGCACTGCGACCAGAGCGCGCGCCGCACCTTGTCGATGGGTCCGGTTCTCGTAGCACTCGACATTATCGCGGTGATCTCAATTAAGGCTCGACTTCATCGTCATTCGCGTCGCGTAGCCGTCCCGCGCCGCCGCAGGTCTCGCAACTTTCCATACGGACTGGGCCGACCCACTCTGGGCCGTTCGTTTCAACAGTCCCAGTGCTGCCACAGTCGGAACATTTGATGAAAGCTTTGGAGTCGCCTCCGAACGTTTCGAAGTACGCATCCGGATCCTTTGCGAGATCGCCGATAGCAATATGGTTGGTGCGGCCTGCACCAGTGCGCCCCCCGACGGCCAGGCGTCTTCTGTGTTCGCGCCAGGCATCCGCCGCGCTCGGAATGTGGTTCCCATCACCGGCGCGATCGAGCGCTCTTTCCCGCTCGGCTTTGCCGAGCCCATTCCACCAGGCGATACGCGCCTGAAGGGCGCGCTTGTGGTGCACCCACGCGTCAGCTGCACTCGGCGTGTATTTGCCATCCGATCGCCAGCCGGCGGCGCGAAGCGCCTGGGCGCGCTCGGCTTCAGTGAGTGCGTTCCCCACTCGATACCGGCCCGCTCATCCGCCGTGGGTTCAGGTCCCATGTTGACCCTCGCGTATTTTATTTCTGTGCACTTCGATGCGTCCCCGGATTCACGTCCGCGCCGAGGCCGGCAGCCAGCGATAGAGCGTGGGTACTGAGACGCCTAAGTTCTCGGCCACATCCCGGGGCGGGGTTCCCCCGGTCAGTAGCCGTCGCGCCGCCTTGATCTTGTTGTCCGTCATCCGCCGCTTGCGCCCGCCGATGCGCCCCAGCATGCGGGCGGCGGCAAGCCCGGCGCGCGTGCGCTCGACGATGAGCTCGCGCTCCATCTCGGCGAGGCTTGCCATGATGTGAAAGAAGAACCGACCGGCTGGAGTCCTGGTGTCGATGCCGTCGGTGAGGCAGCGAAAGTCTACCTCGCGCGATTCGAGCGTATTCACCAGATCGACGAGCCCTTTGACGCTTCGCCCGAGACGGTCGAGTTTCCACACCACCAGTGTGTCACCCGCACGCAGATGCGAGAGCGCATCGTTCAGCCCCGGTCGGTCGAGGCGCGCGCCGCCGGCCTTGTCGGTAAACACCCGCGTGCAGCCGTCTTTCTTCAAGGCGTCGAGCTGCAAGGTCAAATTCTGATCGTCCGTCGAGACCCGGGCGTAGCCGATGGGCAGCCCTTGAGGCTTGCTTTTCCTTGCTGCGCGAGCTGTGGCCAAGAGAACCTCGTTTTTTATCGAAACTCGTTGCGAGCATGCGATTCGATAATAGCATTTCAAGAGAGGTTTCCGAGAATCGCGCGCGCCTGGAAAAACAGCAAATTACGCAGGAGCGCTTTGATCTCATCGCCGGCTCCCTTTTTCGGAGAACACCGGCCTCGGCCGGCAATGCCCAGTCCTTTCGAGACTGAGCGGCTCGCGAGCGATGTTCCTGCTTTCCTCCGACCGGTCCCCAATGGTTCAATCGACTCCTGCGACCAAAACCCTTCGTCTCGCGCAGAACCCGCCTCATTAAAAGCTCCAAGAGCGGCGATCGTCACCCCACCCTCTACCTCAGCACCACCAGAGAAGGTCGTCACGCTCGATCTCTAGCGGACGCTCGGATGTTTTCGCACCGTTGCTCCGAGGCTGCGTGAAGCCAGTCGATCCTCCGCCGTGCGCGCCCGATGCAGAAGATTGAGATTCTCGCTTGCCAGTGCGCGTTTCTCCTCCGTATGTTTTCGCGCCTTGTCACGCAGCTGCGCGACAATTGATTCCAACTCCCTAATTCGGGCAGCCATATCAACGCCGGGACCAGGAGTGATCGCCGCTTGTGTGATCTCCTCGAGGATCTCGCGATGCGTGGTATAGAGGGGATTGCGGCTACGGCCGGCTTCACGTGCGACCGCGGCAGGTGTTATCCGAACCGCCCGGCCGGCGTAACGTGCGTGCGGCGCTTCGCCGCACACCAATCTTGAGAGCGCCGCTCGATAGGCGCGTGCGGCCGCATCGGCTTGCCCGCCATGCTTGTTCAAGGATTGGCTTTCACTTACCTTCGCCATTCTGGCCTCCGAGCTTGCTTAGAACTCCATCGCACTGCTCAATGGCCTCGACTAACACAGCCCGTGTCATAGGTTGCGCGTCGCCCATCAGCGCAGCATTGCGGGAGCGCCGGTCATGCCAGTAAGGAGAGTGTCGTTCTTCCACAACCATGTTCGCGCAAGTAAGGCAGACGGCGGGGCTACGACCTGCCTCGTTCGGTGCTGCCTCGCCGCCACAGCGAGCCGTTTCGGCCTGGAAAACACACCAGCCGTAATCGCAGGCATGGATGCGCAGGTCGGTTTCCTTCATGACAAATCCGATGTAATCGCGCCGCACCTGTTCACCGGCGCGCCCACGGAAGCGGGAATTGCCGGCAGCAATTCTCTCGCCCATGCGTCCGGCGAGCTGATTGCTCGTCAAGAATCGTTCCAGCGCCGCCGCCGTCTCCGATCGGCTTTCATGATCGACCAGTTGGTGCAGATCAAAGTCGGTCCCGACATACCCTCGGGCCGTCATGGCAACCGATGCGTGCTTGAAATGCTCGGCAAGCCTGAGCATCTGGGTGCGGTCACGGCGGGCGATGAATCGGGCGAATGATTTTCTAAACTGGTGGGTAGAGAAATGCCAGCGACGTCCCTCATGGAGCGGCACTCCAATATGGTCGGCAAAAGCGTTGATGCGAATTCCGATCTGCATTTGTGTGACCGGGACAATCTCGCTGCGCTGAGTGTTCTTAACCAGGAAGAGTTCGTTGCGGCCCGACTCATCGCGGAGCCGCTGACTCAGTTGCTCCAGTAGTTCGACAGCGCGCACCACGGGCGGAGGAGCTATCCAACGTTCAACTCGTCCCGTCGGATCGTCAACCGTTTTGAACAGCCGGGCGACAACATAAGACTGCTTGACGCTTGTTTCGCCAATGGAACGACTCTCGATCGCACGTATCTTCATCGACAAAATCTCGCTTACGCGCATCCCGACGAAGCCGGCGATCACGATAAAGCACGCTTCAACCAGATGCGCTGCTGCGCCTCGGACCACATAACATCCATCGAGTGCCTCCCCTAATGGATCGACGAGGGCGGCGTTATGAAGGGCGCTGCGAGAATAATTGGAAATCGCCCGCCCGAGCTTCCTTGTTTTCCCGTTTGCCCGTGCCTGAGCGCGCAATTGCTCGGCGGCAACGATCGTGTCGCCATGCTGTTCCACCCAGCACAGTGCCTTCGAGAGTAGATCGATCGCGATCGGCTCGGGAATAAATGGGATCGCGCGTGTATTGGCTCTTGTGGCACCCGCCGCTTCGTAGGTGGTTTCAAACGGGAGCGGATCAACGAGCGGTGCATCGCAGAGTTTTAGCCGCTGACGATACAGATCCTTCACTACAATGAGGTAGTTGACTAGGGTGTGCGGAGAGAGTCTTCCCCGCTTGCCCTGACCCGGTCGTTCGCGCAACCACCCCGTGAAACACTCCACCGTCTTGATATCGAGATCGGCAAAGCGGCAGGCGCCGGTCGTCGCCATCCATGACATTAAGGTCTTCAGCATTTCGGCGCGGCCCTTCAGAGTCTTCATTGAGATGCGTTTGCGACCCGATGGGGGATCGGTCACTATGGTCCACAGAAATTGCTTCGCGGCCTGAACAAGCGCGGCGTGCTCCGCGGCGGTGATTTTGTCGCCCTCGCGCACGGGAATCTTCCAATCGACGCAGCTTTGGTCGGCACGCCAACCGGCGGTCTGTATGTCCAACAGCCATAGATCATCGCCGTATCGACTCTTCGATGAGACTAGAGTGCCCATCCAGTCTATAGTTCTGTGCGGTCCCTCTGAGACCGATATTGCCAGCGCGCTCATTCGATCGGCGGAACAGCCGGCATCGCGCCAACCAGTGCAAGTGCAGCGGCTTGCAATTCCAAGGAGTAGCGCGGCACGATATCGCGGTCAATGATCTCGAGCTTCGGGGCGTACAGTAGGCGCCAGCGATCTGGCGCGACAGCAGCTCGCGCGCTGATCAGTGCGGCACGAGTTCGCAGTAGGCGCGCGAGGACATCGGCCTCCATCGGTATGACCGCATTAGGGCAGGTGAAGCACCCAAGCCACGCCGTGCAGAGTCGGCCAACCGTCTGATCCGGACCGATCCCGCTCATGGGATCACGGCACACAAACCCAGATGCGGTGGCATGTCGAGCATTCGCGTCCGCAATCGACTTCGCGACTGGTTCCGAGCTGGTCGCGCCCCGCATCGCCTCCACAAAGTGGCCCTGAAGTCGCCCGAGCGCGGCCATCTGCGCCTTGCGTACCAGTGGCCTATCGACGTAACGCTGGGTCGTGTCGGGTGTGGCATGATTCGCCAGTGCCTGCGTCTTGAAGATATCGAAGCCCAACGCCGCATGGGCTAGCGTTAGGCCTGTCGATCGCAGACTTACAAGTGTGAGCGGCAATCGGCCGCCGGCTTCATCCTTCAGATCGTGCCGCTTTGCGAAGCGCCGGACATGGTTAACGACCACAGACTCCGACATCAGCCGAACGCCGCGCAATCCCTGCGTACCACCATAGATAAACAGTTTGTCCCTGTCCTTCGGAAGGGAGTGCGGAACAAGCGGTGCCGTCATTCTCAGGACGCGGGTTATCAAATGAGGGACCGACAGTCTCTTGTCGCGCAGAAAACTGCGTCGCTGCTCGCGGCTCGCGCGGCCTTTGCGCCAGCTGACAACCATACGGCCATCAAGCAACAGATGGTCGGTCATGCAATCTCGACGGAAGTCGCGCAAGGCGTCGGGGTTGGCAAAGGTTTGCGCCGCAATCGCGATCATGTAAGGTATCAATGTTTCTGGCACTGCATGCAAATACTGTGTTGCGCCATGGATCTGACCGTGGCGTTCGACCGCTTCGATAAGCGGCCAGAGCCTCCTTTCCTCCATCTCTTTGTTCGTTGGAATGAAACCATTCCAACGATCATTGATGACGCTGAGGAATGTGCCAAGATCGTACAGATCGAGGCGTCTTAGATCGGGCTCGGCGGCGATTGCAGCACGGGGCACAGCGCCTATCGCTCTTTCACCCTGCCGAAACGTGGCCCAGCTCGAGTCAATATCCGATCGCGCGGCTGCGAGTACCGCCTCGACTTCCGATCGTTCGAGCACATGCCGAGGTCTTGATTCGGCATTCTTTCGAGGGAAGGGGTTGAATGGCAATGCCAATTGCGGGTGCGTCAAGTGAGGACGATTGCGCTGGAGCCAGACAATTAACTGCTTTACTCCGGACCAGGCTGTGTAACTGGAACCCTTGCTAGGCAAGTGTCGATCAAGCCAAGTGATGAACATCCGAAGTAGCGCCTCATCGACCTGCGATACGGCGACAATCTGCTGGTTATGAGAATCGAGGAACCGAAACCATGCAGTGGTGCTGCAGAAGACGCCGGCGCGCGTTCTCGGCGCGGCTGCCGCATGATGGCACCGAAACGCCAAAGCGATCTCGGCCGCCATTTGTGGTCGCGCGGTGTGGCCGGAGAAGTCGAAGCTTTGTGTGACTTTGCCCCAGTCGTCGAGGAAGTTCACCACGAGCGAGCCCGGTGTACCTATGAGCGTTTCTGGTCGTGCCGCTACGCGATAATCTTTGCGCCGCTTCGGCATCAGAGCAATGCTCGATAAAGGTCGTCCACAGATGCCTCGATAACCCCGAGGTCGGTGGCGACGACCCGCAGATAGATCGACGTTGTTGCAAAGTCTGCGTGGCCGAGAACTGTTTGCAACGTAAGGAGAGGATTAAGGTCCGCACCCTGTGCGGCCTGGCGCTGCAGGAATCGCAGCATGACGGACGCAAAGGTGTGCCGCAGCGAATGAAATTGCGCGGCGATGCCGCATCGTTGCGCCGCGTCGGCGAACATCGCTCCCACGCGTCGTGCAGTCATCGTCTTTCCGTGATCGGTCAGGAACAGCGTGTCAGGGTCGACATAGGTGGGATCGCGCGTCCGCGCCCGACGGACCGCGACCGCGCGCTCCTCCCGTGCATAGGCCCAGCTCCGGTCGAGTAGAGTGGATGGTGGGTAAATTAATCGCGGCTTGCCGCCCTTGGTAATCTCGATCCTGACTGCCGTGAGCGGATTGCCGCCACCATTGGGCACCGCACTCCGTTTGAGCGCGGCAAGCTCCATCCGGCGAATGCCGGTGGTTACTGCCCATTCGACGATCAATCGATCGCGGGCGCCCATATCAGTCATGATGCGGCGGATCACTTCAGGTGCCAGCGGTCTTGGCAACATGGGCGTGTGCCGAACAGTTAAATCGTTGACGACTTGCATTCCGCCGCTTGCGTCGACATGAGCAAGAAAGCGTGGGGGTCGATGTCGACCGAGTGCTAGTTCGCTCGAGCGGAGCGGCGACTTTGCAATGAGCCCAGTGGCTGCACAGTATTTATAAAAAAGCGATAGGACGCGGATGCGCCCGTTAATCGTACTGCGAGCATAAGGGCTGCCGGTATGGCCGCTGGGATGCTGGAGCATGTGGTCTCGATAGGCCGCGATCTCATCAGTTCCAACCTCGTCCCAAACCCAGCCATTGGCTTCGAGCGTCTGCCACCAGTCAACGAGTGCTTCGCCGTAGGCACGCCATGTCTGACGACTGCGTGTGCGTCCCCGAATCAGAGCGACATACATGAGCCACGCACAAGCGGGTTCAATCAACCGCATCCTGTCATCGAGCAGCATCGGCACACCAGGCTGCGGTGTGTTGAGCGGCATAAAGTGCTCTGACGTGAAGATCAGCTCCGCCATCTCTTCCCTCAGATAGCAAGGCTGCGGAGCCTTTTAAACGAATAGTGTCCTAACTACGCGTCAGTCTGATGACAGATAAGACGCTTCTGAGACAGAACCTAACACGAAGCGGGGCATGCCATTGCGCGGGTGTATGTTGGAGCACTCGCAACGGACAGCAGGGTATTCCACGACGGCTCCGGGTATTCCGATGGTACCCTCGAATCGTGGCAGAGTACCAATCCCGGCATCGGTGCAATGTGGGATCTGGTTTTGGTGTCGATGGCTGGCCTTCACGCAGAAGCCCGGGCCACGAAGCGGTCCTTGAACACTCTACAATATTCACACGGACTGAAGGACTATGCAGTCGCCACGTGTCTGGTGATGTGGCTGGCTCGCCGGTACGGCAAACGGACGGGAAAAACCATTTGGGCGCAAGCACACAAGGAGCGCAGATTCTTTTTGCGGAACTGTTGGCCAACCATTGATGCCATGGCCATCCGATTGCGGAAAAGCGGCTTTGTGTCCCGGCGCGAATTACAAATGTTGACTAAAAGCTATCGACGACGTTGTGTCACAGAATTAGTCCGGCCTGCTTTATAAATCCGCCAATCGAGCCGCACAGAGCCCGCGCTCCCACAATCGAATGGCTATACGCTCGCGATCGCCAGCAGGAACTAGGACCCCAAGCGCTCGAGACGGGGGCATTTTTGCACGTAGTCCATGGCCCCTCCCTGGCGCGGGGTGCCTCGTGTACTCCAGAGCGCCAGGGCCGCTCCGCGGCGCCGGTGGACCCACGTGCGAAAACTGTTTATCGGTAGTCGCGCTTGGTTGCTGGAAAAACACTTACGGTGCACTTCCGTTCGTTGCAGCTGCTACATCTTAATTTTTTTGTAACCTCCGAGAGAAGGGCTTGCCATCCGAACACGTGAGCCAGAAGGTGCGGGCCGGTCCGGCGTGTGTGGCCACAGGCGCATTTGAGCAGGAGCACGTAGTCGCCTCCGTGGTCAGCGAGGCGCACAACGTTTTTGACCTGGCGGGGCGGCATCATAGTGCTACACTGTATAAACATCCAGCTAGCGTCAATAGTCGGCTAGCGCCTCCTCGACCGCTAGAATCAGGCGAATGGAGCGCAGAATCGGTGCATTACATTGAGTGACCCCACTCCGGCGACACAGCAGGACTATTCCGGTCTACATGGCGCGATTGTGGCGCTGCTGGAAGCAGGGCGGCGCGCGGCCGCGCGCAGCATCAATGCACGGATGACGGCTGTATATTGGGAGATTGGGCGCCGAATCGTTGAATTCGAGCAGGGCGGGAGCGATCGAGCTGGCTATGGAGAAAAGGTAATCCGTCAATTAGCGGTGGACCTCTCGTCGCGGTTCGGACGCGGGTTCAGCCAGCGGAACCTGTGGCAAATACGGGCCTTTTACCTGGCTTGGCCACGACCTATGATTCTGCAGGAGGGGCTGGAGGCGGTAGGTGCAATTGTGCAGACGCCGTCGGCACAATCCGCGCCGGTCCCAATAGTGCAGACAGTGTCTGCACTATCTAAGCTCGTCCACACCTTTTCCTTGCCCTGGTCCGCCTACGTACGCCTGCTGGCGGTCAAAAGCACCGAAGCCCGCTCCTTTTACGAGACCGAAGCGTCGCGCGGCGGCTGGTCGGTGCGCCAGCTCGACCGCCAGATCGGGAGTCAGTTCTATGAGCGCACAGCGCTCTCGCGCAACAAAGCGGCCATGCTCGAGCGAGGCAGCGAGGCGACACCTGACGATCTGATCACTCCTGAGGAGGCCATCAAAGACCCCTTCGTGCTCGAGTTCCTAGATCTCAAGGATGAATATTCCGAAAGCGATCTCGAAGAGGCCTTGATCCAGCGGCTGACCGATTTCCTGCTTGAGCTCGGGGATGACTTCGCATTCGTGGGTCGCCAGCGCCGCCTGCGCCTCGACGATGCTTGGTTCCGGATCGATCTGCTATTTTTCCACCGACGGCTCAAAGCGCTTTT